>Ga0307513_10008807_pt1 | contig 12849 bp, 9 predicted proteins | sample 15_EM_MG_FD_202174 | JGI IMG/M metagenome (GOLD analysis project Ga0307513, IMG submission 202174) | Populus trichocarpa ectomycorrhiza microbial communities from riparian zone in the Pacific Northwest, United States - 15_EM | ecosystem: Host-associated > Plants > Roots > Unclassified | place...
CACCGTCACCGGGCAGGTCCTCGTGGACGGGCGGGACGTGCTCGGCCTCGGTGAGTCGGAGCTGCGCAGCCTGCGCGGCCGGGCCGTCGGTTACGTGCCGCAGGACCCGTTCGCGGCCTTCGACCCGCTGCGGACCGTCCGACATCACGTCCTGGAGGCATGGACCGCGCATCGCGACCGCCCGCCCGTCGACGCCTGCGCGCGGCTGTCGGGGGTCGGCATCGCCGAGCAGCGCGCGGCCCAGCACCCGCACCGCTGGTCGGGCGGGATGCTGCAGCGCGCCACGCTCGTGGCCGCGACCGCGTACGCGCCGGCACTGGTGCTCGCCGACGAGCCGACCAGCGCGCTGGACACCGAGCTCGCCGACGACGTGCTCGAGGAGATCGTGCGGGTGTGCGGCGCGGTGCTGGTGATCAGCCACGACCTGGCGCTGGTCGCCCGGCACACCGACGCGGTGCACGTCCTGGACGCCGGACAGCTGGTGGAGGCCGGTCCGGCCGCGCACCTGTTGACCACGCCCGCCGAGGAGCGCACCCGCGCGCTGGTGGCGGCCTCCGCACCGGCCCCGCGCACGCGGACCGCGGCGCCGAGCGTCCCGGTCGCCGAGGCCGTCGGGGTGTCGCGCACGTATCGGGACCGGCAGGTCACGACCGCTGCCGTGGCCGACGTGTCGCTCACGATCGGCGCCGGCGAGATCGTCGGCGTCGTCGGGCGCTCGGGCTCCGGGAAGTCGACGCTCGCCCGGCTCGTCGGCGGCATGGAACGCCCCGACGCCGGGCTCGTCCGGCTCGCCGGGCACGACGCCTGGGACGGGCCGGCGCAGCGGCCGGGATACGTGATGCCGGTCTTCCAGGATCCCGTCAGCGGGCTCGACCGGCGCTGGCCGCTGTGGCGGATCCTCGCCGAACCCGCCCGCGGCCGCGGCGCGCGCCCGAGCCGGCGGGAGGCCCGCGACCGGGCCGCCGAACTGCTGGACCGGGTCGGGCTGGCCGGGATCGGCGTCGATCGCCGGCCGGGCAGCCTGTCGGTCGGGCAGGCCCAGCGGGTCGGGATCGCCCGCGCGCTCGCCGCCGACCCGGCGCTGCTCGTCGCCGACGAGCCCACCTCCAGCCTCGATGTCATCGCCGCCACCGCGATCACCGCGCTGCTGCGCGAGATCGCCGACGCCGGCACCGCCGTGCTCGTCGTCAGCCACGACCGGCCCCGGTTGCGTGCCTACGCCGACCGCATCGTCACCATGATCGACGGCCGGCTGGAGGGGGAAGGACGACCATGATCCTGCTGATCGCGCGGCCCACGCCGGCCGGCGTCAACGAGCGCGGGCTGGCCGCACTCGCCGACGCGGTGGCGCGGCGGGTCGCGGAGCCGGTCCGGGTCGCGCACCTCGACCAGGACGAGCCGACCATCCACGACGTGCTCGACGAGGCCCTGGCCGACGGCACACCCGCGGTGACGGTGGTCCCGCTCGCGCTGCCGCCCGACGCGTACCTCACCAACTGGATCGGCCGCGCGGTCGCGAACTGGCGCGAGACGCGGGCCGCCGCGGGTCTCGACATCGGGGTCGAGATCGGGTTGGCGCCGGCGCTCGCCACGACCGATCCGCTGGCCGATGCCGTGGCCGCGCTGGCCGACGCCCCGACCACGGCGATCACCGCCAGCCCGGCCGGGTTCCGCAGCCCGGCGTGGTCGGTGCTGGAGATCCCCGACCGGCACCTGCTGGTGTGCCGCGGCCCGCGCTGCACGGTGTACGGGGCCGGCGCCACCTACCGGGCGGCCGCCGCCGTCGCGAAGGGGACCGACACGCAGGTGAGCCCGGTCGGCTGCCTGGGCCCGTGCAACCTCGGGCCGCTGGTGATCGACAACCCGTCGGGGGTCTGGCACCAGTGCGTCACGCCCGAGAAGGCCGGCGCGCTCGCGGCGGGCGACGAGCCGAGCGGCGTGGCCTGACCGATTCCGCCCCGCCGGCAGTACCCTGCCCGGCATGGCGGCTGAGCGGGTCTCGCTCACCGAGCTGGTGGGCACGCTGAGCCTGGCCGCCGATCTGGGCCTGGGTCAGCCGCTCGAGCACCTCGCCCGGTCGTGCCTGATCGCCACCGGGCTGGCCGACCGCATGGGCATGACCCCGACCGACCGGCAGACCACCTACCAGCTCGCGCTGCTCGTCTGGGTGGGGTGCACCGCCGACTCGCACGAGACCGCCGCCCGGTTCGGCGACGACATCGCCCTGCGCGCCGGCGTCTACGACGTCGAGATCGGCAGCCCGGCGATGCTGGGCTACCTCGTGCGCCGGGCCGGATCCGACGGCGGGTTGGTGCGCCGGGCCCGTAACGCCGCAGCGCTGATCGCCACGCGCGGCGCAGTGGTGCGGACATCGCTGGTGGCGCACTGCCAGGTGACCGGTCAGCTCGCCGCCCGGCTCGGCCTCGATCCGGCCGTCCGCGCGTGCCTCGCGCAGACGTTCGCCCGCTGGGACGGCCGCGGCGAACCGGCCGGGCTCGCGGGCGAGCAGATCGCCCTGCCCATGCGGGTGGTCCACCTGGCCGACCTCGTCGAGGTCCACCACCGGCTCGGTGGGACCGAGGCCGCCGTGGCGACCGCGCAGCAGCGCAGCGGATCGTCGCTGGATCCGGGGGTCGTCGCGGCGTTCGTCGAGTGTGCTGCACCGCTGCTGGACGGCCTGCCGGACGAGTCGAGCTGGGCCGAGCTGATTGCGGCCGATCCGGCGCCGCGGTACCTCGACGTCGACGAGCTGGATCGTGCGCTGGAGGCAGTAGCCGACTTCGTCGACCTGAAGTCGCCGTGGTTCGTCGGTCGCTCCCGGGAGGTCGCCGACCTCGCGGCGGCGGCGGCGACCCGGCTCGGGCTGCCCGACGTGTCCGTCGTCCGCCGGGCCGGGCTGCTGCAGGGGCTGGGCCGCACCGGGATCCCCAACACGGTGTGGGACAAGCCGGGCCCACTCACCGAGCTGGAACGCGAGCGGATGCAGCTGCACATCTACTACACCGACCGGATGCTGCGGCGGATCCCGGCGCTCGCCCCCGCCGGGGACGTCGCGTCGATGGTCCAGGAGCGGCTCGACGGCTCCGGCTACCACCGCGGCATCGGCAGCGCCACCCTGCCGATCGCAGCACGCGTGCTGGCCGCCGCCGACAGCTACCACGCGTTGACCCGCCCGCGTCCGCACCGCGAGGCCCGATCGGCCGAGGCCGCCGCGCTCGAGCTGCGCGCCCAGGTCCGGGCCGGGCAGCTCGCCGCCGACGCCGTCGAGGCGGTCCTGGTCTGCGCCGGACACCGGCCGCGCCGCGCGACCGCCGGACCGGCCGGGCTGACCCCCCGTGAGATCGAGGTGCTGGCGCTCGTCGCACGTGCGGCGTCCACCAGGGAGACGGCCCGCGAGCTGGGCATCTCGCCCAAGACCGTCGGCAACCACATCGACCGGATCTACCAGAAGATCGGCGTGAGCACCCGGGCCGGCGCGGCCCTCTTCGCGATGGAACACGGGTTGCTGTCGCGGGCACCGTCCTGAAGTGTGTGCCGGTGAGCATCGGAGTGGTCCTGGCCGAGGACAACGCGTTGTTGCGCCATGGGCTCGTCCGGCTCATCGGCGCGGCCGACGACATCACCCTGCTCGGATCGGCGGCGGACCTGCCCGGTCTGGAGAACCTGATCGAGCAGCACTCGCCCGACGTGGTCGTGACCGACATCCGCATGCCGCCGTCCAACACCGACGAAGGCATCGCGGTGGCCGCCCGGCTGCGCACCGAACGTCCGGCGACGGGCGTGCTGCTGCTGTCCCAGTACGCGGAGGCGACGTACGCATTGACGCTGCTGTCCGACGGCACGGCACGGCGCGGCTACCTGCTCAAGGAGCGCGTCGCCGACGGTGACGAGCTGGTCGACGCGATCCGCAGGGTCGCGGCGGGCGGCTCCGTCATCGACCCGACGGTCGTCGAGGGGCTGGTGGCGGCCAACCGGCAGCAACCGTCCGAGCTGGACGCGTTGACCCCCCGCGAGACCGAGGTGCTCGGTGAGATGGCCCAGGGCAAGTCCAACGCGGCCATCGCCGCGGCGCTGGTGCTGTCCGAGCGCGCGGTGGAGAAGCACACCAACTCGATCTTCTCGAAGCTCGGGCTCTCCGAGGAGCGCGACCTGAACCGCCGGGTCAGCGCGGTGCTGGTGTACCTGAACAACCGCTGACGCAGGCGCGTGGTGGTACCAGCAACACCCCCGGTCCACCTGGAGGGGCTCCTGGCACGGCCCCGGTGCGAGGGTCACACTGGCTGGCATGACTGGGGGGACGAACGTGCGGCTGATGGTCGTCGACGACCAACAGCCCTTCCGCACGGCGGCCGCGCGGGTCACCGCGCGCACACCGGGCTTCGAGCTCGTGGGGCAGGCCGAGACGGGTGAGGACGGCGTGGCCGCGGCGCGGGAGCTGCGCCCCGACCTGGTGCTGATGGACGTGCAGCTGCCCGGGATCAGCGGCATCGAAGCGGCCTCGCAAGTGGCCTGCGCGGTACCCGGCACGGTGGTGGTGCTGTGCTCGACGTACCGCCGCGACGACCTGCCCTTCTCCATCGACAGCCCCGGCGTGGCCGCCTACCTGCACAAGGAGGAGCTGCGCCCGAGCGCGCTGTTGGAACTGTGGGCACGGCTGGGCCCGGAACCGGCGGCCAGCTGATCCCGGTGGCAGTGCCGCTGGATGCCCCCGCTCGCGCACACCTTCGCGTGCTCACGCACATGCTCGAACCTGTGCGTGAGCACATCAGCGTGTGCGTGAGCGCCGGTTACTAGCTGACCCGTAGCACCCGCCCGACCGCCGTCCCACGAAGCACTGGGATGACCGCCGCGGCAAGCGCAACCACGAGCACAGCGGACACGACCGCAGGCACGACGGCCGGCACGACCAACTCCGGCCCGACCCCGGTTGCCGTGGCGACCTGCCACCACAGCACCCGAGCCACCCCGATCCCGAGCGGAACGCCGAGCAACAACCCCGGCCCGACGGTGGCGACGGCGACGACCGCGAGCGTCGCCCGGACCTGCGCCGGGGTCTGCCCCGTCACCGCGAGGACGGCGATCTCCCGCGCGTAGCGCCGCCGCGTGGCGGTGAGCTCGTACACCGCCCCGGCTGCGACGAGCAGCCCGAGCGCGGCGGCGAGGAGCTCCGGCAAGGAGCGGAGGTCGGCGAGGGTGCGGATCTCGTTGGGAACCTGGCGCGGTTCGATCTCGAGCCGGCTCCCCAGCTCGGCCATGAGCGAGTCGAGCCGGGACGGGACCGCCGATACCGAGGCCGAGAACAGCGCCGTCCCGGTGGTGACGGCGACAGCCTGCTCGCCCGCGAGGACGACCGCGTCGCCGAGCCGGTAGCGCTGGTCCGTCGTCGGCGCGACGACGATGCCGGTGACGGTGAGCGGCACGGCTCCGCCACCGGAGCGGTCCACCGACACGGTGTCGCCGACCTGCGCACCCGTCGTGCCGGCCAGCCGCTGCCCGATCGCGATCTCCCCGGACCGGGCGGGCAGCCGCCCGCCGGCCACGGTGACCCCGACCGGGCCCTTGTACGAGAACGCGACGAGCGCCGGCACCGTGCGCCCGCCGGTGAGCTGCGCCGTCGAGGTGCGGATGACGGTGACGGCGGTGGTCCGCGGATCGGCAGCGAGGCGCTCGACGTCGCCGAGGCGCGCGTCGGCCACGGAGAAGTCGGCGCCGGCGCCGTACCGGGCCGGCTCGCTGACCAGCCGCTCGAGGCTGGCCCCGAACACGACGGCCGCCACCACCCCGGCCGTCGCGACGGCCGAGGCCCCGATCGCCAGTGCCGCGGGGCGCCCGCGACCGCCGGGCGCCGCGAGGCGCACCCCCACCAGCACCACCGGCCAGCGCCGCAGCCAGGCCAGCGGCAGCGGCCGGTGCACGTCGATCCCGGGAGTGGTCGGGCGCGCGACGGCCGCGGCGGTCAACGCCGCCCCGCCGACGAACAGCAGCATGCCGACGGGCACGACGGCCACCAGCACCGGCCACGGCAGCCGGAACCCCGGTTCGGGCTCGAATCGGGCCTGGCTGCCGAGCGGCTCCAGCAGCCCGGCCGCGATCCCGCCGGCCAGCGCGATCGCGGTGGCGAGCGCCGCCGCAGGCACGGCGGCCAGCACCCGTGCGGCCACCCGCTCCCCCGCTGTCATGCCCAGCGCCAGCTCCACCTCCTGCGCGGCTCGTCCCGCGGCGTGGTGGCGCAGCAGGCCCTGCCCCACCACCAGCGCCCCGGCGCCGGCCACGACCAGCGCGAACACCGCCAGGCCGACGACGATCGCCCCCTCGGCGGCCGCGACGGACGGATCGATCTCGCTCGTCGGCAGCTCCACCCCCGGTGGCAGGTACTGCGCGGCGATCGATCGCGGTGCCGCCTGGGCGGCGGCGCGGTAGGCCTCGGCGAAGGCGGCCGTGCCCGCCGGGCCCGTGGTGCGGACGAAGACGGCGTGCGCCGAGGCCGTCCGCGCGTAGGTGCGGGCGAACGCGTCCGACGCCCAGAGGTTCGACAGGGTGCCACCCCACGCCGGCATCCGGCCGACGCCGACGACCCGCAGCGTGACGGCCGGACCGTCGGGCGTGCCGAACCCGACGTCGAACTTCGCGATCTGCGAGAGCGTGAGCAGCTCCAGCTTCAGCTCGTCCCCGATGCGCACGCCGAACCGCTCCGCCACCGGCTCGCCGACGAGCACCTCGTCGAGCGCGGCGGGGTCCGGGGCGCGGCCGGTGACGACGACGGGCCGGACGAGGTCGCCGGGCCGGTCCGCGCCGGCGCCCAGCGAGACGTAGGCCAGTGCCGGGCCGGCCATGCGCGCCACCCACCCGCTCGTGGCCCACGCGTGCTCGACGCCCGGCATCCCGGGCACGGCGCGGGCGAGCTCGGGCTGGTCGGCCGGCACCAGCACCCGCGCGTCGTCCAGGCCGACCTGCGCGACCAGCCGCGGGTAGGCCGTGGCGGAGCGCTCGGCCAGCGCGGCCGAGCCGGCCACGACCGCCCCGACGACCCCGGCGAGCACCGCCAGCAGGAGCAGGCCGCGACGCCGCCGCTCCGAGCGCGCGACCGCCCGCACCGCCGGCCAGCAGAAGGGCGCCCGGCCGGTCACGACGGGGCGCCCAGCGGGACCCCGCCGACCACCGTGGTGCCCTGACCCGGCACTGCGCGGATCTCCAGCACGCCGCCGAGCGCGCCGACCCGGTCCGACATGTTCTGCAGGCCCTGGCCGGCGCCCCCGACCCCGGTGTCGAACCCCGGGCCGTCGTCGGCCACCGAGAAGTGCAGGCGGGGGCCCGGCGCGAGCGACACGTCGATCGCCACCGACGAGCCGGGTGCGTGCTTCGTGGCGTTCTGGAGCGCCTCGACGCAGCAGAAGTACACGGCGGCCAGCACCGGTTCGCTCAGCTCGCCGAGATCCGCCGTGTCGACGGTGACGGCGAGCGGCGTGCGCTTGGCCGCGGCCCGCAGCGCCTCGGCCAGCCCGGCGTCGCGCAGCAGTGGCGGATAGATGCCGTGGGCGAGGTCCCGCAGCGCGGCGATTGCTTCGCGCACGCCCGCGTCGAGCTCGTCGAGGAGCTCGGTGTCCGGGTCCGTCCCGGCGGAGTCGCGCAGCAGCTTGAGCCCCACCGCGAGCGCGACGAGATGCTGTTGGGCGCCGTCGTGCAGGTCCCGCTCGATGCGGCGGCGCTCGGCGTCGGCGGTGGTGACGAGCCGGGTGCGCGATGCCTGCAGGGCGCTGTTGCTGCGCCGCAGATCGGCCAGGGTGGACCGCAGGGCGGCGTCGAGCGCGCGGTTGCGCAGCACGATGCCGAGCCGGCGCGCTACCTCGCCCAGCGCCCGCTCCTCGGCGACGCTGAACGCGCCTGCGTCGGCCGGCCGCTCCACCTGCACCAAGCCGAGCACGCGGCCGCCGTACACCGCCGGTGCGATGCGCAGCTGCGGCTCCAGCCCGAGCGAGGTGGCCGGCAGGAGCGCCGGCAGCCACGCCCGCAACCAGCCGTTGCCGGCCACCCCGGCCCGGCCGAGGACGTGCAGGTCGGCGCCGTCGAGGCGGTCCGGGCCCGGTCGGGCGGTGGCGGGCACCACGACCTGCTGGTCGAGCACACCGGCCGCCTCGTCCTCCGCCCACCACAGACGGACGGTCGCGACCTGCAGGTCCCGGCGCAGCGACTCGGCGAGCTGGCGCAACAGCTCGGTGGCCGGCGTCCCGTCGGCGGAGCGGTCACCGAAGGCGGCGAGCAGCTCGTCCGGGGTCCGGCGAACACCGGCGACGAGCGCGCGAGCCGACTTGGCCAACCGGCGACCGAGCGGGCCCGCCACCGTCGCGACGAGCAGGATGCCGATCAGGGCGGCGTTCACCAGCGCGACCTGTGCCCCGACGGGGAGCCTGCCGAACAGCAGCAACGTCAGCAGCAACCCCAGGTCGACGGCGACGGCGAGCCCTGCGAAGTGCGCTGCGGCCACGAGCACGGCCGTTGTGGCCCGCCGGGCGCGCACGCTGTACCCGGCGGCGACGGCGAGCAGCACCGGCAGCACGCACAGCACCGCCACCACGACCCACGACGGGCCGGCCCGCAGTGGCGCGGCTGCGAGCGCGACCGAGCCGATCGCGGCCGCGGTCACCAGGCCCGCCAGCAGCAGGGTCCGCCGGGCGCTGCCGGTCATGGCGAACCGGAGACGACGGCGGGCGAGTCGATGCAGCCGTCGCGCAGCTGCACCTGCCGGCCGGCCGCCGCTGCCACATCCGGGCTGTGGGTCACCACGAGGATCGTCTGGCCGAGCTCGTTGATCCGCGCGAACAGCTCCAGCACGTCGGCGGTGCCGGCGGAGTCCAGCGCGCCGGTCGGCTCGTCGGCGAGCAGGACCGTGGGCCGGTTGACCAGTGCCCGCGCGATCGCGACGCGCTGGCGCTGCCCGCCGGAGAGCACCGGCGGCAGCTCGCTCGACTTGTCGAGGAGGCCGAGCCGGTCCAGCAGGTCCCGGGCCCGGTCGGTCGCGGCGACCGTCCCGGCGCCGGCGACGAGCGCAGGCAGCACGACGTTCTCCAGGACCGTCATGTGGTCGACGAGGTTGAAGAACTGGAAGACCAGCCCGACGTGCTGCCGGCGGATCCGGGCCAGCCGCGCCGCGGACAGCCCGTCCAATGCCGTCCCGGCCAGCGCGATCGTGCCCTCGTCGGCCGGTTCGAGACCTGCCACCACATGCAGCAGCGTCGTCTTGCCGCTCCCCGACGGGCCGGTCAGCGCCACGAACTCCCCCGTGTCGACGACGAGGTCGATGCCGCGCAGCGCGCGCACGGGGGCAGAGCGCGCGTCGTAGGTCTTGCGCAGCCCGTGGACCTCCAGCGCGGGGGGCCCGGCAGCGGGTGAGCTGGACATCGTTGGTTGCTCGGGCAACGGTCCCCCCGCGTTAACGTCCAGCGGCGCGACCCCACCCCCAGGTCAGGACAGCACACGGCCCGCGCCGCAGGTCCCCCCAACTGAGACCTGCGCCGCGGGCGTTCGTGCGACTTACTGGACCTGGTAGCTCAACGTGCCGTTCTGGTCGACCGTGACGCTGACCGGCGCGTTGCGGTCCGGGTTGGCGGCGTTCGCCGCACCGCAGCGGATCGGCTGGCCGGGGGCGTTGACGAGCACCGTCTGCCCGTCGGTGCCGCAGACCGCCACGATGTCCTCGCCGACGTCCTTGCTCAACGTGGCGGCCAGCTCGTCGCTGACCTCCTTGGCCGACAGGATGCGGTCGTGGGCGATGTTCAGGGCGCCCGCGCCGTCGGTCTGCGTGATCGTGTAGTTCAGCGGCTGGCCCTGCAGCGTCGCCGAGCAGGTGAAGACGGCGCCCTTCGCGAACCGGATGTCGGACGGGCACTGGATGCCGGTCGGCTCCACCGCCACCTCGGTCGTGGTGACCCGGACGATCTCCTTCTGCAGGCCCACCGGGTCGAGCACCGGCCGCTGGTAGTTGATCGTGACGGCGCCCTTGTCGTCGTTCTGCGTGATCGTGTACGTGATGTGCTTGTCCAGCAGCGTGCCGGTGCAGGTGAACGTGCGGCCCTTCTCGAAGGGCACGTCGTCCGGGCACCGGATGTCGGTCGGGGTCGCGTTGTCGTTCTCCTGGGTGACCCGGGTGATCTCCTTGGCCACCGTGTCCGTATCGACGGACCGGTTGGCGAACAGGAACCAGGCGCCGGCCGCGACCAGGCCCAGCAGGACGACGACAGCGATGCCGGCGACGATCACGCCGCCGCGCCGGCGGCCGCCACCCGCCGGGGCAGGCGGCAGGGGCGGCATCGCGGGGGGCGGGCCGTAGCCGGGCATCCCGCCCAGGCCGGCCGGCGGCTCGTACGGGTGCTGGGCCGGCGGGAACGGAGCGGTCTGCTGCCACTGGGCCAGGTTCGGGTCGGTGCTGCCGGGAATCGCGCGGTCGACGCTCATCGATGTGCTCTCCAGGGTCGGTGTGTCGGCGAGAACTCTCGTCGGACACGCCGTCCCGGAACACGTTGTCTCCAGGTCAAAGCGAGGTGGTACTGACACCACCGGCCGTGGTGCGCTACTGCGCGGAGTCCCACCACTGCAGCACCCGCGTGGCGTACAGGGTGAGCCACTTCGACGGCTCCCCCGCCGGCACGTCGATCTCGAACCACACTGTGCCGGGGTGCCGGGGCGACTGCAGCCAGGTGCCGTCGGGTTGCCGCGCGGCGCGGATCAGCTCGATTGCCTCGGCCATGCGCGGATCCGGCGCGGTGCCGTCGAGCTGCGTGGCGCGGCGGAAGTAGTCGGCGGCGTTGAGCACCGTGTAGTACGCGCGGAACGGGTAGGTGAACCGGCTCGTCCACGCCGCGATCGGCTCGCCCGTGGAGAGCCTGCGGAAGAGCTGTCGCTCCAGCAGGTACTCCTCGCCGGCCCGGCGCGCGGCCCGGGTCTCCGCGCTGCCGCCGGTGGCGATCTGGTGGTCGAGCAGCCCCTTCAACGAGTTGAGCGTCGAGTGCACCGACGAGCGGCTCGAGCCGCCCTCCCACTCACAGTTCCAGCCGCCGTCGGGCAGCCGGTGCTCGACGAACCAGTCGGCGATCCCCTCGACGTCCGCGCCGAGCCACAGGCCGTTGCCGAGCGTCCAGGCGTTGATGCAGCAGTCCACCTCGCCGCCCCAGTACGGGAGGTCGTCGTACTCCCAGCGGGAGTTCTCGGCCAGCAACTCGGCCGTGCGCCGCTCGCGCAGCACCGCGGCATCCATGCCCCAGTCGCGCAGGATCGTGAGCGTCCACGTCGTGGCCGTCCAGGGCTGTCCGTCGTCCCCCACCGCCGTCGGGTGGTTCGGCGCGGGGAAGAACGCGCCGCCGGCCCACTGCCCGTCCGGGTCCTGGAGGGCGAGCAGTTGGGCGCCGAACCCCTCGGTCGCGATGCGCGCCCTGGTGGCCTCCCAGACCTCGGGCGGCTCACCCGCCAGGTCGCGTTCGACCTGCCAGCGCAGTGCCGGATCGGAGTCGCGCAGCCACTCGACCAGAGCCGGATCCCCCACGACCGGCGACTCTAATGCCCGCTCGACTAGGTTCCCGGGATGGAGCCGACCCGCGTCCCGCTGACCGCGCTCGACGAGGCGTTCCTGCACCTGTCCGCGGTGCGGTGGTCGGTGCAGTACGAGGTGCGCGTGCAGGGGCGGCTCGATGTCGGCCGGCTGCGGTCGGCGTTCGCCGCCGCGTGTGCGACGCATCCGATCGGCCGGGCCAGCCTGGCTGATCCCGCCGGCTGGTCGGATCGGCGGCTCTTCTGGGAGATCGCCGACGAGCCGGTACCCGTCCCGATCGACGAGTTCGACGGCACCGATCCCGACGTGCTGGCGGCCGCCCGCGCGGAGCTGTACGACCAGCCGCCCACGCTCACCGAGGCGCCGCCCGTCCGGGCGGCGATCGCGCACGACGACGCGGGCGATCTGCTGATGCTGGTGCTGCACCACGCCGCCTTCGACGGGATCAGCGCCGTGCGGTTCACCGAGTCGGTGGCGCGGGCGTACGCCGGCGCACCCGATCCCACCGCGGGCCCACCCTTCGCGGAGGCCCGTGATCTGCGCCGGCTCGCCGGTTCACAGACCGTCGGGCAGCAGCTGCGCCGGGCAGGCGGCGTGGCCGACGAGGTGCTGGCCCGGCGGCAGCCGATCGTGCGCATCCATCCGGCGGGCGGCGCGCCCGGGCCGCTCCGGTTCGGCGTCACCACCCTGCTCCTCGACGAGCGGGAGACTGCCGAGCTGGTGGCCGCGAAGCCCCCAGGCACCACGGTGAACGACCTGCTGCTCGCGGCGCTGCTGCTCACCGTGCGCCGGTGGAACGCCGAGCACGGCGACGCTGCGATCGATCGAGGCGGCGAGCGCGTGACCGCGATGATGGCGGTGAACCTGCGCGCGCCCGAGTGGTCGAACGATGTGTGCGCGAACTTCGCCAGCTACCTGCCGATCCCGTTGCCGCCCGGGGTGCCCGACGACCTGGCCGTGGCGACCCTGGCGGTTGCCGAGCGGACCCGCCGGCACAAGGAGCGGCGCAACGCGGGCTGGTTGGTGGACCTGCTGCGCCCGACGAACCTGCTGCCCGTGCCGTTGAAGGAACGGCTGCTGGCACTGATCCCGCAGCTCGCCGACATCGCGCTGGAGTCGACGGCGCTGTCCAACCTCGGGCGGCTGGCACCGCTGGACTTCGGCGACGCCGGGCAGGCCACCGAGGTGTGGTTCAGCCCGCCGGCGCACGCGCCGCTGCACGTCGCGGTGGGTGCGGCGACGCTGGACGGGCGGCTGTTCCTGACCTTGCGCTACTTGGCCGAGGTGTTCGACGCGGACGGCGCCGCGTC
>Ga0307513_10008808_pt1 | contig 12847 bp, 9 predicted proteins | sample 15_EM_MG_FD_202174 | JGI IMG/M metagenome (GOLD analysis project Ga0307513, IMG submission 202174) | Populus trichocarpa ectomycorrhiza microbial communities from riparian zone in the Pacific Northwest, United States - 15_EM | ecosystem: Host-associated > Plants > Roots > Unclassified | place...
CACCCTCCAAACCTTCCTGGTTCTTTCGCAGTGGCACATCGCCGCATCTAAATTCTGCATCGGCGGGCAACAGAAGGAAGCCAATCACCATTCACGTCGCGACACATCGAACATCTTCATCCTATCCTCTCAGTTTACCTTCTCCATCTTCGTCCAATTCGTTTCCGTTGACCGAGTCTGTATCATCCCACGAGCACGAGCAGCTTGAACTAGGGTGCAATTCGCTTCGGCAACATAATTATCGTCCGCAAGGCGAGCTAGAGATTTCGCTACCGTGCCGGAACTCGGATAGAGAATTCGAGCAAGAGAGGAACCGGAATTCGCAGGCTTATTCTTATCACGACTTGCATTCCGAACACACCGGCAGGCATTCAAAAGAAAAACTTCAGCTTGGGCGCCGACAGCAAGACAACCACAAGGTCGAGTTACATCGATCCAGTGTGGATTCTTCGTCATCTACTCTCACGACGAACACGGATCGAAAACTCGAACGGGCGTCGTCGTTCAATCGCGTCTTGACCCCTCCTCCACTGACAAGGATCCGCCTGCCTACGATTGCGAGTGCGGGGTCGTCCAACGTCGAGTTGCAATTTTCGAATTCGACATCTAACCAGGGTATTATCGAACTTGCATCCGTGCCTAATTCGATTCGATTCGGAAATTTGTTTACTGGGAACATCGATAATAGGAGCACCAGGACTGGGAGAACGACGAGTATTCACCTCAGGACCTCGTCTACGTCGACCCATCACCATCACGGAGAACCCTACCAGAGAGGATTACTAGGCCAGTTGAGGTTCACCCGAGCCAGGAGCTGTTTAGTGTTTTTGATCGCTGCACAGGTGACGGCGCTTGTGGCATACGCCTGTGCAATTGGAGTCGAGGCTGTCAGTGAAGGATATCAATCTGGTATGTGGAGCTCCTCAAAGTTTTTCTTTTGGTGGCTGATGGAGCGAATGGAATGGAAGGTGTGATTGTAGGGCAGTCGGCCCCGCAACCGAATTGGGGCACGTTGACGCTGAGAATTGTGCAGACAGCGTGTACGGTGCTTTCTGTGACGGGGACGATGTCCGCCTATTTTCGTACGTTAATCTCTCTTTTTTCCCTCGTTGGTGTGTCTACCCCATGTTTTTATTTGTCCTTTCGTTTGCTCTTTAGAGCTTCGGTTGACCAGCCACTTCGCGTGGTGCCGCGGTGGCTTTTCCCTGCGTTTCGTTTACGTTGCCATCATACCACCTCTTTCTTCTTCTAAACCCAAGATGGAAATTGGATGGAATGCATGGACATGGACATGTATGCGCCTTAGGATGGGTGGCATTTTTTTTTTCCGATCCCCGTGCCATGCCATAATTTTATAGATTGATCATGGGGTTGCGTGCTCCCTCCCCGTCCTCTTATCCCTTCACCCCTCCCGCTTGCGATACCCCTCGGCTCGAAACGACGAATGCTAACCAATACCATTGTTTTTCCAGTGCATGCATATAATGAACATCCCCTTCCTTCGACTGGTGGCATTGACGTTCGTACACATGACCATACGCCTAACGGCATCGCTACCAATACCACTGCTACCGCGATGATATCAGGTGGGGTACGTCCGCCGAAACCAGCAGGTTCCCGGCCTAACCCCCATTCCCATTCTTCTGGCACCATTGCGATATCCACAAACACCACTCCGGCTGGGGCGGCGAGTACGTTCGTTACACCAGGAGAAGTAGGATCCAGCGATGCATTTACGAGCTCGACCGACAACGCGCATTCAAATGAAAGTGAAAACGATGTACATGCGGTACCACACGACATGTACATGGCGTATGGCCCACGGTCGCCGTCGTATGCGTATGGTGTGAGTTCGTTTAATGGAGGAGATGGGTATGAGGGTGTGCAAGGAGGAAGATATGTGGATACGCCTGGGATGGTGGCACCGGCGACGCATACATTGCACCATCAGACGCCAGTGCTCGTCGACCCTTTATCGCATACGAGGAAGCGCGTGGATGCAATGATGGGTGGTGGGCCCCAGAAGTTGTCGATTTCGATGCCGTCCATTGATGCTTCTCCTGCTGGTGGTGGTGTCGATTTGAATGGCGACGCTGACGCGTTGGCGTTGGCCAGTTCTCCTCTTTCTCGACAAGAGCGGTTTAGTTATGGACTCCCGAGCTCCGCAACAGGACAGCCTTTTATACATTTGACATACGTCCCTCCCAAAAACGCCGAGGACAATTCGCTGTTCGAGACGGACACGGAATTGGAAGGGGATGTGCGTTCGGAGGATCTGGAATTTGAGACGGAGATGGAGGAGGGGTTCCAAGAAGAGCAGGAACAGGAAACGGAGATGGACGCAACGATGCTTTCTCGTTCGAAATCGACTGCGCCTGGGAGTGGTGGAACGAGGCCAATGAGAGGCCGGATGTCCCGCCGCGCGAGCGTCGGTGTCGTCGCCGTGGATTTACATAGGCGGAGGAGCGTTGGGTACGCCGTCAACCACAGCACTGGCAAGAAACCCGAATCGACACCCCATTCATCCGGTTCCTCGCGTCCGAGGATAAAGGCGAAACCAAGTGATGATCCGAGCGTGTACATCCGCAGACGCGGAACCTTGCCTGGTCCGTCCAGTTCCAAGAAGTTCTTTGGGTGGGAGTTTGGTTCGGATCCGGTGCCTCCTGAGAAGAAAATAGGCGGTGGTGGTCTTCGCAGAAACTGGACGGAGAGGGTGGGAGCGGGGTCGAGGTGTGCGATGGCGAGGGACGCGGTGAATGATTTTCAGCAAGGGCAGGAGTCAAGTTTCATTGATCTCAGAGGGGATAATGGATATGAGAGGGGTGTTGGGTTGGGTTTGGGACGTAAGACTGGGAATGGTGGTGGTGGGAAGGAAGAGAGGAAGGTGGAGGGTGGTGGTGGTGGTGCTGAGCCAGAGAAGAGTCAAATCGAACGTGCTCCACGCCGGAAGCTGAAGAAGAGATCCAAGTCCTCCTCCTCGACGGCGGATAGCGGGTTCGAGCCACCTGTTTCGCGCTCGAAACGGACTTCGATTACGCGTCCGCTCTCTGTGGTTTTACCCGCAGCAGCTCCAATAGGCATTTCACCAGCATCGCAGTCGAAAAGTGGCGGGTTCAGCTTTGGACGTCTTGGCCATCACAGGTTCGGATCCGGGTCGTCGTCGTCGAGGCCTGGTACGGCGGACAGTCAGGCCAGCAAAGTGAGCTATGGGAGCACGAGCGGAATGGATGTCGTGAAGAGAGGTCTGCAGCTGAAGAAGAGCTTCAAGTTGGGCGTTGGGCGGACGCTAGGACCGAATTTGACGTTGGCGGTTGGGATGCCCTCCAAGGCTGCTCTCGAGTCGACGGTCAGAAAGGCGAAGTGGAGGACGTCGTCGATTGTGGCAGAGTCTATTCCAGAGGGTGATGATGATGATGATGATGAGATGGAGTCGATTGCTGCGGCGAAATTGGTGTCCGCGTCTATTGCGCGTGCTACGCCCGCTTCGACGATTTTGGCGACTCCGACGAGTGGTGGGGATTTGCCCGTGAAGGGGCGACCGACTCTGGCTGTCATTATCACCTCGTTGCCGTCTTCGTCGTCTTCGTCTGGCAATACCGACGTGGCCTCGTATCCCTTCTCTGCACCTGGATTGCCCGATTCATCAGACACACCCCTCACTAACTCTTCACCTGCAAGTGGGAAAATGCCAGCTGCGGCACCTAATAGATGGAAACCCCATCCATTCGCCGATTTTGTGGAGGGGAATAAGGCGACGCGGAATCATATTGCAGAAGTGGCCAACGACGTCGAGGATGACGTGGTGCAGCTCGAGCATGAGATGGAGGCTATCCGAGGCAGACGAGGTGACATCGAGAAGGATTCGCCAAGGAAGCTCCGCGCCGCCGGTGGGATACTGCAAAAACGGGTCGCATCGTCCTCTCCGCCTTCCCCCAAGTCTGAATGGGCCCCTCAGCCATCCTCTGCTTCGCCTACGGCAGGAGGGTTCCGCTTCCCTATGATTTTCGGCAATGATCCACCCTCGAATATGTATCAACATGCACAACAGTCTTCGTCTCAAGTGCGTCTTCAAACGAGTTCAACGCCGAGCACGCCCCGTGGACAATCGACGATAAGATTGTCGGCGGTGCGGAATGCGTTTGCGGGTGTGGGTGCAAGGATGAGTAGTCGGACGAGCGTGAACAGCAATGCTCCATCCCCGATGCGCGGTGATCTTGGGTCTAGGCTCAGCGATATGGTCATGGAGACTAACGATGGCGATTTTATGGACCTCCGAGACCCATTTGCGTCTCCACCTGCTGCGGCTACGTTAGTGACGCCGACGAAGAAAACCTTGAAGAATGGAGCGAAGGCGAAAGAGGGTGACAATTTCTTGGTGATCGGTCCTAACGATGTGGAGGGTGGCGATGGAAGGAGGAGGATGAGTGCGTGGGGGAAGTTGCCGATGCCTACACGACCGTTCTCACCTGCTGCCAATCCTGGAGCGTCAACTGTGGGAGCCAAGAGGAATACGAACAGCAGCAACCGTTCGGGCCGATCTGGGGCGAAAGTGGCTGCTGGCCACCGAAAGCAGAAGAAGGAAAAGAGAGCGAGGAAGACGACGTTGCCGAGTATGGCTAGTGCGCTGAGTGCTATGAAGGGTGTTGCTTTGAGAATAGGAGAAGAAGACGCGGATTTCGGTATTGAGGAGGCGCTTCTTTCGCAGCGGTTGTTGAAGAGGCTAGACGCGGACGGTTGGGAGAGTCGTGCATAAAGGTTTCGTCCAATTTTTGATATCCAGGTGGCCCGGTTTTTTAATATCGATATTATATTATATTTTGGGTGAGTTCTTGCGTTCCTCACTCCGAGCGTTGTACTGATGACTTGGCTTGTTAAGAATAAAACCATGAAGAAACGCGAGAATAGAGCACACACCAGCCACTCATTTTTATTTTTCTTGTCTCATTTCCGCCATGAAGATCCACCCCGCTTGCGAACCCCAAATCATCATCATCTTGGAATCTTCCGCATTGCCTCGTTCGTTTCATCTTGTCATGCCGCCGTTTTCGTTTCGCATTACATCGCTCGTTCTGTTCTGTTATCCAGTACCGTCGTGGAAGAAGACGTCGGAGAACACAATTCTTTGCAAAGCAAAATGTATAATTAGAATTTTAAACTCCTTTTCTCGTGTAATTGATTATGGAGGAAGACTTTGCTTACCTTTCACTCCTCATTTTGGCATTTTATTGTTAACCAAGTCGTTCCTTGTTTTTTTTCCCTTCCGTCTAGAGATGATTCAAAGGTGACTTTGCATTTGCCGTCTTGACTTTGATTCCTTGTTATTGTACTACTGTATTGTAGCAGCCTGTTTTACTGAAGTGAAATTGAATTTAAAGATTCGTGTAATTGTCGGAGGGGACTACTTACCGATGGCCAGTTCGTAGCTCGCTTTTGTTGTTGTGCATTGAACTTCTTGAGTGGTCCAAGGTTTGCCGGGGGCGTAAACCCCGAGGTTGATATTATGTAGAAGTTGAACAAACAACGATAACTGGGAATGCTAAAAATAAAATCGTCTAACACATTGAGGGCCGGGTATTTCCCGGGCTCGTTGTCGACATCAACGTCAATTGTTCCCCTATTGAACAACGTTCATGTTTCATTTCTAACCAACTCAACAACACTGATATATTGAGCACCAAAGTCCTCTTGTATCCCACCCCACCGCGACTATGTTCTAATTGTTCGAGTTTTGTTGTTTACCTGCCACAATTTTATCTTTGCCATGACGATCCCGACGGCTCTGCTCTGGCAACATGGTCCATGAGCGCTAATGATCTTCTGAATCCCTATTATGTTTTAAACGGTATATCAGACACCGGCCAGCAGGCCCAATTTCAGACACGGAGACCTTCAAATCTCCCTCCTCCTATATGGCTTCCCACCGTCGACAACACTCCACGCCGCATGTCCTTCCTGGTCTACCACTTGCTATCCATCTTGAAATATTCTGGTGGCTTTTGAGTGTTAACCAAGACATCTTGAACTACGGATTGACCTGCAAGGCAATCTTTTGTGTTTTCAAAAAATCCCTTTTCATGCGATACAAGCGCTCTCTCGATAAACAGGGGTTGCGAGACAACCCTCATTGTGATCTGCCACTTAAAGCTCGGTGGGCTCTCCTTCGAGACCGGACTCGCACTTGGTTCGAGCTCGACCCTGTCGATGATTGTGATGCTCCTCCTGTAGTCGGCGTTCTGGACGTAAACAATGTTGCTCTCAGTCCCATGGCTTTTGTCGCCAACTTTACTAGATCCCCTTCTGACAATGAACCTGAACTCCTGATTCACTGGTTGCAGTTTCCTCATCAAGTCGCGGATCCCTCCGGTAGTCTCAGCTTCGAAGAAGGTGACTGTGATTCTCCTGCCAGGCTATCGTCTATGCAAAATCTCAAGATGATAGGCATTGGCTCAGCTGTCTTAGAACACAATTCGTATATCTATGTTATCCAGTATGTTGGCGTGTTCACCCAAAGGCATCTTTGCGACAATACTAATACTTAATTTAACATTGAACAGAGCTAATGATCCCGCACTGGCATCCCCCGAGGTTTCCGCGATCACAGTTTGGAAATCTGACCGTTTGTGTACAACGCAGAATGCAGGCAGGATGGACCTCGAGTTACCTTTAGATGCAACAATCTCGCGAGTGGCTGTTGAAGCGGCCGGGGAGAACCTGGCCATCACCTTCCAATACTCGCTCCCTAATGCCTCGAGAGATGAAGGCAGAGCAATTCTTCCAAGATTACTTGTCGTTGACTGGAAAAAATTCAGGACTAAGCTTGAAATAGTACGTCGAATTAACCATGCCGCAAATGTAATTCTTACATTATTATGACCCTCGCAGAACGCACACGAGCAAGTGTCTGATCCTGGGCTCGTTTTCTTGTCGGAGGAACTTCTCCTGAATCCCTCCTCCTCTTACTGCGTGCTCAACATATACTCGATTTTGCCGGCAACAGCTTTTGAAAATGGAACTGCAGCTCCTTCCGAGCACCCAATATGCTCCCTTGGGCTTCCACCTCTGAGGAATGGCAATTATATTTCCATCATAGACTGTAAATGTTCCCCGAATCCCACTGCACAAGATGCTTTCCCAAGGCATGTCCCCGATTCCATGCCATTCATAGAGGACCCGAAGCAGGCGATTGTAGTATTTGCTATCACAGTCCGGCGGAATGATGCCTCTAAGGAATGGAACTTTCTAATGGTCGTGCATCGCAGGGCTCTCTTGGACCTTGTACATGAGAATATAACTGATAACTCCTCTCGCCCAAGGGTGATCCCTTGGAATAAATGGGGTCCCTCCATAGTGCGCTGGCTGCCCTCTCTCCATGGCGCTCCTCCTCCAAGCTGGGGTCAGCGAATATTTGAACTTGATAACCATACTCTGCACGTTCTTAATTTTAACCCAAAGGAAATCGAGAGTTTGTTGGCTAGTAAATCTTCATATATTCCTATCGTGCAGAAGCCGAGGTCAAATATTTTCCCCCATGAGGGTGCCTTTAAGGATGTACTTATTGGAAGATTACCATGCATTCGGCAACAAGTGCGGAAGGAGGTTGAAGCAGATTCCGCCTGGTTCGATGGTGTGAGGTTGTTGTTTGAAGGGGTAAGCCATCTCATTCCCGATAGCCATTTTCCACTAACTTATCAAATTTTCAGGCTTCCAAAGACCCAGAGGGTGAACATCGCAAGTCAGCTATAAACTCCCTATATTTTGGTTGATCAACACTTGTCGTACACGATGATATCACCATCGACTGTGGATTTCGTTCTGTGATCTTACAAATTGTTTAAATATTACGTACCATAACCTGAGAGTGTAGCCCAAAATTATTAGGTAGAAAAAGTCCCCAAATAGTTCATATTTTACAGATAGAACTGATGCATCCTCGCACGGCTGTATATCAAGTCAATTGCACTTGAAGATTTGCGAAGATCTACATTTGCACAATTCGAAATCTAGAAGAAATTACAGCGAAGAACGACGCACCTGATTGTTTAGGTACATATAGCAAAGTTGTCGGATCCGTATTTAACCACTGGTAGCAGTGAATGTCCTGGAGTAAAATGGGTTCCCAACGAGCGAGTAGTGCTTTGGCGCGACTACAGAAATGATAATGCTTGTTTCCGGGTATGAGCGAGGGTGTACCCTGGTTAATCGCGTACATCACAAAATGCAATTTTGAGACCTTAAAAGTCCCACAAATTAGTGAGCAAGGTTCGTACTGAGAAGAAATCACGCACGTGAAGATAACTACTTTTCGGAATATCGTATCCCTCAATGTTATTGAAAGCCTGATCCAATCGGCGCCAATGCATCAAATTCATGAGCACCCTCTGAGGGGTTGGGCGACGTGAAAGATGCGGAATGTCTTCTACCAATCTGTGCTTCCATGAGGTGACAAGGGCAAGTACGTCGCTGTCTAATTCACCGACTTGAGGGGATGGCTGTATGGCAAAGTACGCAGCGTGGCACGCAGATTCAGTTAGGAAGCTCAGCTTTAGAGTTTTGAGACGGAATATCGCTCTGGCATTTGATGTAATTTCAACCCGCGTTGCAATAAATGCGGCCAAAGGAGAAGAGAATGAAGGCGGAATGAAGTTGGTCACCACAATGTGAAGGTACTGGAGCTTGGGAAGCAATACCGGACGTTCTGATGTAGCGAAGAAATTGGATAGTTCAAAGTGTCGTGGGAGGGGAATCCGAAGGTACTTGAGTTGAGGAGTGAGAAGGAGCAATGATGTCAAATCGCCTGGATTGTCGAGGGTTGTGGTAGTGATTGAGAGGGTACGTAGGTTGCAAGGTAGGCTTCGCGAAATCATCGACAACATAGGAAGAGCAATTCCATCGGCTTGACCCCTCACGATTATTTCGCTGATGGAAGGGAGAATGAGTCGCTCAAAAAATCCGTCCGATGAATTGACGGGGGTGAAGTTAAAGACAATTACCAAAAATTTGAGGCGAGGGAATGTGATACGGGGTTCCAGTGGATCAATGGTACGCTCCCAGCTGGTTTCAAAGTGTACTAGATTGGAAAAAGCGGCCAACGAAGCATTCAATCCAATCCCTGTGTATGGAATGGTTTTGCAGACATATGAGCTGAGTTGGTGAAGGGGTACAGCCACTCGGATAGAGCGAAGGACATTATCAATAACAACTTTTTCAAGTTGGGGTGCGATACTAAACATGTCGATGGTTATTGGCAGCTTGGGTCTCCAGAATTTTAGGTGTAGTTGAGATAGTCTTGGGAGATGGCCGTGCACGGCCTGCAAAGCTATGATGGTTTCTGTGGATATGGTCAGCTCAAGTTTAAGATATCTCCAACGCTCGGAATGAGCCACCAAGATTAAAAGTAAGGAGAGACGCTTGTCGCCTTTATTCATGATACCGCAGATTGAGATCTGAAGGTCAGCATTTCCTGATCGTTGGAGAATCAGCTTGAGCCTATCCTCCTGGAGGCGAAGCCTTGTCAGTTTTGTGTTTAGACTAATGGTTATGCGGCTCCATAAGATGGGTGTGGTGTGAACAATCATTCTCCATGACCGACAGACCTGGCTTAAAGACCAGGGGAGCGTAGGAGTGGTTGCTGGGTCCCAATATGTTTTCAGAAATATCAGTTGGAGAAGCTCTGGGGGGAGTCTGCGCAAAGGGGATATGATCGACTCGTGAGCTGTGATACTCTTGATGATTGTCGCTTTACGGTCTTCTAGAGAGGTGACGCTCCCTGGATGGGACGAGTAGTTATCAATCTCAAGCTGCAGGGTAGTGACCTCACCCCGCATAACTTGGATCGTGCTTCTAACATGAGTTTCTTCCACATCTGAGGGTGGGTTGTTTGACGTCAAAAGGTGGGCAAGAGGGACAGATAAGGGATTGTTTGCGGTTCGCCTTCGCAGCTTTGCGAACATTGCCAAATGCAGTGCCTACATTGCCATCAATAAAAGGTAAAGGATCGTAAGCTTTGTACCTTTATTCTATGGTAAGAGAAAGCTACCAGTTTTTCAATGGTTTTGTGGAAAGCCCAATATATATCATTAGGTCTCAGGCTAAGGCAGGCTAAGGCACGCACAGTGAAGGACGAGGACCCCAGATTCTGAGACCCCAAAATTTACCGATTTCTCTCTTTTTGCATCCTGTTATTTAACGTGCAGCAAGCAAACTAAGACACAGGGATAACACCAAAGCCCTATGAGAGTCAAGGTCATCACAGTCGATTCTGGTACCCAAAAATAAGTTCAATGAAAAAGCATAGGAGGGTTCTAGTGATGTAGGGAATTTAGAGATTTCGTGATGCGTCTGCGACATGTCGAAATCGTCAAAAAAGAAGAGTAAGATCGTATCAGTGGAATCAGCTGTGGTTGACTGTTTCGTCTATTCGTCATTCAATGGATACTTAACTCCTTGCCTGAACCAGATGAGAATCTTAGACTCGGAAACTGTCCAAATATTATACTCATGCCATCATCGCCGTGCATCGAGATACTCATGTTGCATTACTAGTTTTGCAAGAAACAAGAGAAATCGAGTAACGGCGGCCTAAGGTCCTAGTATAACACAACATTAATAAGTGGAAGCTTTTCAACGTTCATGGCTGGCTCACATTTTATATATAAAATTCATACATACTCGCACGGTTGTATATGAAGTCGATGGCGCTTGAAGATTTACGAAGATCTATATTTGCACAATTCGAGATGTAGAAGAAATTATAGCCAAGAATGACGCACCTGCTCGTTTAGGTACATATATCAAAGTCTTTGGATCCGTATTTAACCACTGGTAGCAGTGAACGTCTTGGAGTAAAATGGGTTCCCAACGAGTAAGTAGTGCTTTGGCGCGACTACGGAAGTGGTAACGCTTGTTTCCAGGTATGAGCGAGGGTACCTCCCAGTTAATCGCGTACATCACAAAATGTAATTTCGAGACCTTTGAAGGTCTCGCACAAATTAGCAAGCAAGGTTCTCTACATTGAGAATTCACGCACATGAAGATAACCACTTGTTGGAATGTCGTATCCTTCAATAGTCGTGAAAAGCTGGTCCAATCGGCGCCAATGCATCAACTTATTGATGAACATTTTCTGGGTTGTTGGGTGATGTGAAAGATGCGGAATGTCCTCCAGCAATCTCTTCTTCCACGAGTTGATAAGGGCAAGCATATCGCCATCCAATTCACCCACTTGAGGGGATGGTTGCATGGCAAAGTACGCGGTGCGACAAGCAAATTCAGTGGCGAATCCCAGCTGTAGAGTTCTTAGACGAAATTCCTCTCTGGCGTGTGATTCAACCCGCGTTGCAATAAATGTGGCCAAAGCAGAAGAGAGCGAAGGGGGAAAGAGATGGGGTACCGCAATACAAAGGGACTGGAGTTTTGGAAGGGAGTCTGGACTTTCTAATGCAGCAAAGGGGTCAAGGTGTGATGAGAGGCGAATCCGGAGGTCCTTCAGTCGGGGGGTGAGAAGGAGCAATGATGTCAAATCACTTGGATTTCCGAGGTTTGTGGCGGTGATTGAGAGGGTACATAGGTTGCAAGGTAGACTCCGCGAAATCATCGACAATAAAGGGAAAGTAACGCCATCGGCTTGACCCTCCACAATTATTTCCCTGATGCACGGGAGAATGAGCCGCTCAAAAAATCCATTCGCCGAATTTCTGTTGCTGTGGCTGAAGAAAATTACCAGAACTTTGAGGCGAGGGAACGTGATACGAGGTTCCAATGGGTCAACGGTACGCTCCCAGACGGTTTCGAGGTGTACTAGATGGGAAAAGGCAGCCAGCGAAGTAATCGATTCACCGGGAACGGTTCGGACGTATGAGCTGAGCTGTTGAAGGGGGAGGGGGACAATCACTGGGATAGAGTGCACGTTATGGACATTATCAATAATGACTGTTTCGAGTCGGGGTGCGATACTAAACATGTCGACGGTCATTGCCAGTCCCTCGGGTATCCTGAATTTCAGGTGTAGTTGAGATAGTCTGGGGAGATGGTTTTTAATGGCCTGCAAGTACATGATGCTTTCTATGACTGTGAAGTCAAGACTAAGATATCCCCAACGCTCGGAATGAGCCATCAACATCAAAAGTAATGAGAGACGCTTGTCGTCTTCAAGATAACCCAGGCTGCCGCAGATTGAGACCCGAAGGTCAACATTCAATGACCGTTGGAGAATAAACCTGAGCCTAGCCTCCTGAGAGCGAAGACTTGTCGGTTTTGTGTGAAAAACGACGGTTATACAGCTCCATAAGATGGGTGTAGCGTGAACGATCATTCTCCATGACCGACAGACTTGGCTTAAAGACCAGGGGAGCCTAAAAGTGGTCACAAGGTCCCAATATGTTTTCTGAAGTATCACTTGGAGAAGCTCTGGGGGGAGCTTACGCAAAGGGGATATGATTGATTCGTGAGCACTGATACTCTTGATGATTGCGGTTTTATGACCTTGTAGATCGGCAGCGGCAGTCCTCGTATCAGACGGATAGTTGTCAATCTCAAGCTGCAGGACGGTGAGCGAATCCCGCAGAGCTTGGATCGTGTTTCTAGCAAGTTTTTCTTCCACTTTTGAGGGTGGGTTGTTTGACGTCAAAAGGTGGACAAGCGGGGCAGATAAGGGACTGTTTGCTGTTCGCCTTAATATCTTCGAGAACATTGATGAGTGGCGTGCTAGCATCTAGGAAAGGCAAAGGTAAGCCTTGAACATTTATTCGATGGTAAGAGCACACCTGTTCTTCAAATGAGAGTCAGATCTGTCTCAGCCTGAGCCGATGAAGGAGGACCCCAGACGCTGAGACCCCATATCAAAAAAAAA
>Ga0307513_10008809_pt1 | contig 12847 bp, 11 predicted proteins | sample 15_EM_MG_FD_202174 | JGI IMG/M metagenome (GOLD analysis project Ga0307513, IMG submission 202174) | Populus trichocarpa ectomycorrhiza microbial communities from riparian zone in the Pacific Northwest, United States - 15_EM | ecosystem: Host-associated > Plants > Roots > Unclassified | place...
GAAATAATAGACGAAATGAAGGTGTCGCTAACGTCGCCGGACATGCAAAATCTAGCTGCAAGCAGTATCGGTTAGCGACGAGGGCTGTTCGCGAGACACTCACCACGCCAAAAGAGGATTAGGATCCACTCTCATCTCCCAGTGTCGAATCATCACCACCAACGGAAACTGGATTCAAGGAATACAGTACTGCCTTGTGAATAATCTGACGCAGGCGGTTGACTCCAGACAGGATATAACTATGCACAGATTATCACTCAGTATGACAGTGAAAGAATTGCCCACGATTGGTATTGGAATTATGGCCATCGTGGCCGCACCCGCGACACAGACAATCGCACCATTGGTAGGGCACATTATACAGTCGTCAGGAGAGTTAGACGGACCGTCCGATGCAGGAGATTTCCCTCCAAAATAGGGGTTTGAGATTGTGAAGCCTCAAGTTGGGCTTTGGAGCTGAAATTCAAGACCTCCATTGGACCCCATCCACCGGGGTCAGTCATCAGAAAAAAAGCGAAACCACGGTGGCGTCAATGTCGCTGGGCGAAAGCGAGCTACAAGCAGCATGGCCTGACGACGAGGTTGCCCAGGAAACACACAACGCCAAAAGAGGATCATCAGTAGTATCTACTCACATCTCCGAACGGCGAATCTGCTCCACTTAGCTCCTTGAAAACTTAGAGCCTGTTTGGTAGGAACGGAAGGAGGTGCAACCGTTCCGTTGGGAAAGAGTTTGATTTGGAGGAACTGTTGTTGTCAATTTTGGGGAGTTTCTCACCAGTCAACCGCTCGTTGCTTTGGAGAAAACCGTTGGTTGCTATGGCGAAAACCTTTTATCAAGTAAGAAGCACTCTCAGTTAATCACTTTCATAGCCTAATAGCTCTATAAGCTTAATGATAATAATATTATATTATCATAATATTGTTTGTGCACTCCAAAATGTGCACCAGATTTTTACATATGGTTCCGGCCGTCTATACTGGCAACTAAATATTTTGCAACGGGGGACGCCTTGGCCTTAAGCCACAAATCAAAAAAGTGGATACCGGTTCAATTCTCCAAGTATTCATAGTAATTTTCAATATGTTCAAGCCACATTTTTTGAATTATGATATCACAGAATATAAAATAATAATACAGGATTGATTAATGCTATTATACATCAGGTATCTGAGACACGCCTATGAGATTTATATTTGGTTGAGACAATTGATTTGTATATTTCTGATCCATAAATTGCTCCTGTCTCATAAGCTTCCATAATTCGCTTTACACGATTTGAATACTTCCAGATCAATTCATTTGGTATTTGTGCCATTGCCTCTGGCACCAACCTTTTACGTGAAGGAAAGGAATACTCGCAATTAGCACGTGTATACCTCTTGGCAGCTCCCCAAAAGTACTCGATAAAATTCAACTCACAGTGAAAGGGTGGATAGAAGAGGACCAGGTGCCCTGCAGCTTCAATAGCCTCCTGCAAGTCTTCCTTTTGTGCTTTGAAGTCAGGCTGTGAAGCAAGCAAGGCCCGAGCACAACAACTACCCCCTTTAAGGCCCTCTGAGTTTGGTTTAAGCTTACCAGAGGCGCCTTTAATGCTGCATTATGTTCGAAATCTTGGTCCTGTGGTTGGCCATAAACCTCGTTCTGTCAAGACAGTTCTCAGACCTTTGGGAATTCCATTTTCTGTAACCATTGATTGATGCCAGCCACCATCTGCATGTTGTGCATCCTGAATAAAGGTACTTCTCATTGGCTTTGCATTCTTTCCACCATCTTCAAGGTTCATTTTGCATACTCTGAGCGCATCCTCGGCATACTTGCTGTGGTTTTTTGCATTGTCGAACATGCATAATGCTTGACAGCATGGAAACTCAGCCTCAAAAGTTGGAATTGCCTTTGTTGTGATCTGGTTTAGCAACTTGGCCCCATCCCACCAAACATCACCACCACACTTAAGGATCTTACAAGCACTGCCTCCTCCAAGCCGGCCAACTGGTGTGAGAAGCTCAGATACATGCAATCCTTGTCCAATTCCTTTCTTCCGAATTGGATTATGCTCCTCATGAGTCCAAATGAACCTTCGGCCATCGTTTGCATTAAACATACCCTCATCATGTGTTACTATGATGACTGTCTGCTCTTCTCCATTAAGAACTTGTATTGTTGGTTGAGGTTCTAATTCATGATCCCAAACCATTAACCGTGTGGAAAGCAATCTCATAGTTGGTAAGAAGACCACCATCCGATAGGCAATCACATCCTCACGCTCATGACCATCGCGGTATACACCTTTGCTGACCTCTTTCCACTTGAAGCCTAGTTTGGAAAGCCATCGACGGCCAGTACGACTTGAGATAGCCTTCTGGATATGTTGAATATTTCTCCCACCAGCTGAGCTAATAACCAGGTCCTCAGCTTCAGTCCAGGACTGGTTAATAACTTGTGCCATTTTATATGAGTCAACATCTTTTAATATTAGCATATCTTATTACTAATCTAATAAAACTAAGATTCAATAGAGATTTGCACTAAGAATAACTTACTTTGACCAGCTTGAGAAATATATTCCCGTACAGCCAATAAGACGCTCTCATCATTTAACATGCAAGACACCTTTTGGTGCTGTCCATGCATTCGTGGTGTTATTCTGCGATACCGCACCCACGATACCTCATCTCTCATCATTCGCCACTTTATGCGCAACCCCGACCGGCTCCCTTCAGCTACCTGCCTCGCCAAGGTTGTCCTTAGGCTTAGAAGAGCTATTCCTGGTCGTGACAAGGCCTGCTTCTCCTGAAAGGCTTACAATTTAAGAAAGCAGAACACAAGATAGTGCTGCTGGAAACAGGGGGCACTAAGGGCTTGTTTCCTCAAACCGGAACGTGGAAAGAGGAGCTTTTTAATATCCTTAACTGCCTTTTGTAAAATAGCGAGTCTTTCAGTAGAGGCGATGTTGCACTGACCAACCCTGTGGGGCCATTGGTTTACCGTTTGGGAAAAGAGTTCAGAATTAGAATCGTCGCTAGGCAGTTCGGTGTATTCTTGAATTGTGACAGGTGGAGAATCTTGAGGAGCTGGTTCCGCATCGGGCTCGATATTGGAAGGAGGGATGATCGATTGAACTTGGAGAAGATTTTGGGCACGCTTGCGTGCTCACCATTGCTGGGAACGTAAGGTACTGGGATTGATAAAAGGTGGAACATTTGGTTGTTCAATAGAAGTCTGAACACCAGGATGATTCTGAGACTGTTCCTAGAAGTCTGTTACTACTTATCTAGAAAGATTTCAAATATCAGAAGGGGGTTGATTGGAGAAACATACTGCTTGCAGTCTGGCTCGACGTGCACGACTACGAAGAGTCGATTCTGAGAGGGTATTCGATAACGGTCTTCCCCGTTGGCGTTGTGGTGTCATATTTGCTGAATATTGCTGACTGTTGATAAAGGAAGAATGATGGACAAGTTCTCAAATAATGCGTTATAATGAAGGTTATAATGTACGTATTTTGAATAAATATAAAATATATAAAAAATTACTTTGTTTTGAGACTTGTAAGCTTGCAGATAAATTGGTAGTGATTTTCTTGGAGTTCAAGTTCACCTCGCATATCTACAATACATTTTCATTTAGAAAAATTATAGTGGGTTGACATACCTTTAAAAACTATGAACTTGAGAGGAGTTGAACCTATGTACATAATTTGGGATGCCAAGGCGTCCCCCGTTGCAAAATATTTAGTTGAAAGTATAGACGGCCGGAACCATAGCTTTTAATAAACAATAACAAATTATGCAGAAGCATAAGCAATTAAAAAAAACCTCTACCAAATAGACAAAGAGAAGGAGAATAATGTAGAGGTTTTGTTTATTTTTTTGAGAAGCTGGTAGATTTGTTATTGAGTTTTCAAAAGTGCTATTTTTGGTGTAAAGTATTGAAAAGTGTTACTTTAGCCACACTATTTTTTATGTAAATTAGGAAGCTCCTCTTACTAAGCATTAATTCACTAGTGTGAACTATTTATTAATTTGTTATTTATAGATTAAATAATATATCTAATTATTGAATAAATCGGTTTATAAACTAAACTCTTATGATAGTACAGATGATTAACTCATTGGCTTGGCCAAGAACTGCTGCACGGCCACGTAACACTTTTTCACTAGTCTGGTGCACATTGCGGAGTGCACAACCATAATAATAAGTACTCCGAGCCTGGTTATCTAAACAAGATCCTATTTAAATTCACACTACAGAAGATAAAGTTTTACCCAATTAAATCTTGCTATAATAAGAGAGTGGAATTAATATATTTAATAATAATTGATATAACAGTAATTTTTTAACTGTTTTTTTCTCATATTATTCAATGGCAATTGTTTGTTATGGGTGTTTGGGAACAGAAGGGCAACCGTTGTGCTATAGCCATTTGGGAATGGAAGGGTTGATGCATTTCATGGTTGCCAAACGGCCGTTCCGTTCCCAATTTTCTGAACAGAAGGGGAACAGAAGGGGAACGGTCATTTGTATGCATCAGCAAAAAAAGCGTTTGCTCCAGACGCATAGGCATTGCGTCCGGACACAGGAAATCCACCTGGAGTATGCTGTCCGCAAAGCGCACCCTCCGAGGGCCCCAGCACAATGGTTGCATCCTAGTCCATTGGGTGCAATACAACCCGCATCCTGTCCGCGCAGTGCACCCAGATCGGCCATTTCACACGTTAATCTCCCGAAGAACACCAAGATAAGCGACTAGTGGGGGTTTGCATTGGGGATCTCTCCCTGCCCCTGATCGCCTCTACTTACAACTGACTACTTCATCACTAGACAAAGGCTGTTCAGACGAAAAAGGAGCTTAACATAGGATGACTAACCATCTATTGTCCCAGTAACGACCCAAAACATACGCCTTATTTAATCACCACTAACAAGGCTCGCAAAAGGCTTCTAAGTTCTTTCCCACCTCGCATCAGGCTTCATGATTGAATCAGTGGAACAATGGAATAATATGAACCTTGGGAGAAAGCCATGCTCTTCCGTCCAGGTTGACACGATTCACGACCCCTAAGCGAGAGGATTCCAATGAGGCCCTTCCTGACTCTAGCGGACATGGGAATCTGCTAATGCCCGGTGAGGTATCTGCCTTTGTCTGCCTGCTGACCACTATTGCCATGCGGACTGTTCGAAACCTACACCGTTCGATTCCCCTCTCCCTGCGGATTCCAAAGGACCGTCTCCTGACGCTATCCGACCACTGGTTGCAGGGTTATCCATTCTTTTGTACTTGAGTTCCCCTGGCAAGTACTTTCAAATTGTTGGCTACTGAGTGCTACAGACATGGGGACACTTCGAGAACTATCCCATTCAATTCCCCTCGAGGTGCGGACTCCAATGGGACCGTTCCCGGCTCTGGCACACATCTGCCCGCTGAGATATCTGCCTTTTCCTTCCTGCTGACATCTATGGCCATGCTGACTCTTCGCGTCCAGTACCTTTCAATTCTCCTCGACCGGCGGATTCCAACGCATCCTGTCCCGATACTGTCCGACCACTGGCTGAATGGGTATCCATACCTTTGTACTTTAGTTCTGCCTGTAAGTACCTGCAAATTGTTCCCTACTGAGTGCTACAGGCATGCGGCCGCTTCAAGACCTATACCATTCGATTCCTCTCGCCGAGCGGACTCCAATGAGACCCTTCCCGAATCTGGCGGACATCTGCCCGCGGAGGGATCCCCCTTTTCCTCCCTGGTGACCTCTATAGCAATGCCATGCGGACTCTTCAAAACCTACACCATTCGATTCCATTCTACCTGCGGATTCCAACACACCTTGTACCAACGCTGTCCGACCACTGGTGGCAGGGTTATCCATTCTTTTGTACTTGAGTTCCCCGGGTATGTATCTTCAAATTGTTGGCTACCGAGTGCTTCAGGCATGGGGACGCTTCGAGACCTATACCATTCGATTCCCCCCGGCGAGCGGACTCCAATGGGACCCTCCCTGACTCTGGCGGACATCTGCCCGCTGAGATATCAGCCTTTTTCATCCTGCTGACCGCAATAGCCATGCCGACGCTTCGAAACCTATACCATTCACATCCCCTCAACCGGCGGACTCCAACCAACCCTCTCCCAATGCTGTCCGACCGCTGGTTGAAGAGCTATGCACCCATTTGTACGTGAGTTCCCCTGGCAAGTATTTTCAAATTGTTTGCTACTGAGTGCTACAGGCATGTGGACGCTTCGAGACCTATACCTTTCGATTCCCCTTGGCGAGCGGACTCCAATGAGGCCCTTCCCGACTCTGGCGGACATCTGCCCGCTGAGGTATCTACCTTTTTCACCCTGCTGACCTCTATGGCTATGTGGACGTTGCGGAGCTATACTATTCAAATCCCCTCGCAGAGCGGAATCCAACACACTCTGTCCGGACACTGTTTGACCCCTTGTTTAAGGGTTATCCATGCTTTTGGATATTAGTGCTCTGTGCAAGTACTTTCGGGTTGTTTGCTACTGAGTACTACTGTTTTCTAGACTAGCTTTCATCAATATATTCCTGTTTTAGTACCTATATGACTCAAATACATGAGTAATACTACTAGTAGATGGATCTTTCCTGACAATTTGGATATTCCCCACAGTTTTCACTAAATGATTCAAAGTCCTCGAAGGTAGAGGTGTTGACTTAGGAGGTATTCAATCATAGCTTGTTCCACCTGAGTACTTCCACTATTCTACTATCCTATCGGGTTGCGTCCGGAGAACCATTCTGCGTCCGGAGAACCTTTCTGTGTCTGGTGCCTTCTGAGTACTTGGTGGTGTCTGGTGCGTCCGGGCGGCATGGACCCCGGTCACCACGCACCGAATCAAAGACCGCACACCCAGGACGTGAGTTTATGTTCTCTGCACCTGGACCGCCGGACGCCCAGGGACGGGGCATGTCCGGGTGTAATCTTTTGTTTTTGCTGATATGGGCGAACAGAACAGAACCGTTCCTACCAAACAGGCTCTTATTGAGAGGAATACAACCTTGTGGTTCACACTGGACTGGACATAACTATGCACAGACTATCACTCGGTATGAGAGTGAAAGAATTGCCTACGATCTGTATTGGAATAATTGCCATCGTGGCGGCGCCCGCTAAACGGACAATCGTAACATTCATAGGACACATCATCCTGTCGTTGGGAGAACTACAAGGAACGCAGAGTCTGAAGGTGGAGATTTTCCCTACGAAATGGGGCTTTGGGATCGTGAAGGTTCAAGTTGGGCTTTGGAGCTGAAATCCATAGGACCCCACACGGAGGTGTCGGGCGTCGGAAAAAATAAGCCAAATGATGGTGGCGCAAAGGTCGCCACCAGGGCGAAAGCTGGCTGCACTCAGCATTGATTGACGACGTGGTTGCACGGAAAACACGCACTACGCCCAAAGAGGATTAGGAGTATCTACTCTTATCTCCGAACAGCGAATCAGCACCACACAGCACCCTGATATCTGCATGCAAGGAATACAACCTTGTGAATAATCTGACGCAGGCGGATCATTTCTACTGATGCGATGTGCCCAAATAGAGTAACTGGCAACGAGATTCTAAAAGTAGCGAATACCAGACGCCAAAGTAAGGGGGTACAAGGAATTGATGACTATTATACAGGGGATAGGAACACGAAAATGTAAAGAATATGAGACGTCTAGGCAGTGTGTAGCTGACACGAAAAGGTAAGAGAATACAGGACGTCTTGGAAGCGTGTAGATGTAATCTGGGATTTTTGGGGTGGCGGGAAAAAAATAATAGGGAAGTAGCAAGAACGTTCAAGTTCATGTTCTGTGAGGCCTTCGATGGCCTCTCCCACGTCGTGGGGCAGTGTGCGTCGGGGTTCAGGTTTGTTGTGTGGTTCAGGGCTGGGCGCGTGGGCTGTATTCGTCAAATTTGGGGGGAAGGTATCCAGAGATCCCCCGGCTGCAATTTGCTGGGGTGGGTGGGGGTTTGTGGTATCATGAGGAACGCTCGGCGTAGGCGCAGGAGAAGTGGTGGCTGAGTGAGAAGGGGTTGGAGGAGGGGGGGTAGACTCTGCTCGAGTAAAGGTCTCAGGCGCAGGGGTGGGGGACTTGGCCCGATCAATATCGCGATCTTCTGGTGGTTCTGATTCTGTAGCAGGTGTGTCTACTGTGCCTTCGTGCCCACCCCCTGGGCCACGATGCTCTCTAGTCCTGTGCGCCACAGCTCCCGATCATGGTCGGGGCGCCACAGCCTCTTGTTCGGGAGTCTTCAAGAGTTTTGCAAGTCAGGGATCCTTTTGAACAATTGCCCTCAGGACTCTAGCGCGATCCTTCTCAGATGGCCCAGTGTCTGAATCCCGGTGTCGTGAATCCCCGGTACGTCTGCCTGGTGGATCTCCGATGGGAGAATAATCGCTCCCTGAGCTGTTCCCACGCTCCGATTCACAGCTGTCCCCGTCGTTTTCCTCGATATATGATTAGATAAGATGATGAATGAAAATAAAAGAAAACTTAGTTCTTCACCTTGAATAATGTCTCTACCTCGGCGATCAGGAGTGTGAACCTGTCCCAGCGGCACCGGATCATCGTCGTGGTGACTGTGATCAACATTGTCTTCGTCTTGGCTGCCGCTGCCGTCATTGAGACTCTCGTCGTCGTCGTCGTCGTCCCCGGCTCCTGTGTCATGCCACTGCCCCCACAGGTCCCAGACCTTACGATCGAAAAATGCATGTCCACAGGAGTCTAGCGCGGGGGTTTCGTCTCGGACCTCTCCCTGATCGTGGCGTGACTCCAGTACCCGGAGATCAAGAGGATGTTTGCCAGGGTTAGCGAGCAGCCACACCCCGCTGTCATCGTCTGTATATAAAAATATGAGCTCCCAGCGGGGGAGGGTGTCCGACAGGCGCCGGCGTAACGCGCTGGCTCCTTGCCCAGTTGCCCCGATCAGATATCGGGGATATTGGATGGGGTCCTCCACATGTTGTCGCTTGAGCACGCCAAGTAGGGATTGCAAGTTCGGCGATGCTAAGACTCCCCACGCTATCCCTCCGGCCGAGTCTTCGTCATACCAGTGGTAGTGCAAGAAGGGGTGCCCAGCTTTCATTCCGCCTGTTCGTCGAATAATGTGGATCCTGATGGGCCTTTGGCAGTACAGAGAGGCCCAATTGTATTGGGCCACTGGAAAAACTGTGAGTACTAATTGTAGAATCGTATAATGTAAATGTGGGCGAACACTTACTCTGAATATCACAGCCTTCTGCATGTATTGGATCCTCTGCGCGTTCCGCATCGAGACGATCGTTCGTCTCCTGAAGCTTCTTGGCTGTGTCCCTAACCAACACTCTTATTTGACGTTTGACTTCATCGACGTCTTCGGGGCGGTGGTTTGTTTTGATTAATTTAATTCGGCTTTTGACAGGCGTGAGGGAGCGTGCCAAACTGAGTACCCAGTCCATTTGCGTGCCAGTCAGACTCGTAGGGTTCCACCTGAGCACGGTGATGTATGCTTTGACTTGTTCGCGCCATCCCTTGTACGCAGCTGTAGGCTCGCGAGCATTCAAGAACCCACACCAGCTTTTAGCGTAGGATATCTCCCCATAGTGCCCCCTGATTCTAGCTATGGTTAGGTCGCATATTTCTGACATATGCGTAGTATGTTTGACCCTCACCTCGAATCCTCCACGGCTGGCTCAAAGGGTGGTCTTGGACCGGAGGTCAATGAACGACTATTGAAGTTAAAAAAGTTAGATCATATCTGGACATTCTGGAATGTGTGATCATGCTAAACAGAGAACATTTCTTACGTCCTTGACAGCTCACCAGCAATGGCAGCTGCACAAGGATGGCTTTTTGGGCGTTGTGCGCTGGTGGCTTCAACCACCGGGCGCTGTATTGTTTGGCGTCTGGGAATAACAGAAACGTTAAGGTAATGCACTCTTAAATTGATGAAGAGATCAATACCTTACTTTGACCTTTCCCCCGAGGCATGCGCTTTTCTCAATGGAGCCATTTGATATACGGACGAGGGGAGAAGATGTTTGGAAGTGAAGGCTAGACGGATGGTGTAGAGGTGAAGGATGGGCGGTAGGTGGTCTTGTTATACTGCGCGTAGACAACAACATGTGCGGCGCTGTGGGCGTGTCGGACTGTCGGAATTTCGCCAGGCGTGTGTATGTGTGAGGTTCGTTCTGTGATAGCCCTATGGGGTATGATGTGGTGTGTCGTCAATCGGCATGATCCCCCCCTCTGACGATCACACAAGGGTTTGAGCCGCGATAAGAGCCGCATTGTCAATGGCAGAACTCTTGGCGCACAAAGGTCGACTGTTTACCGGAACATCACATTCTGCCCGTATAGGGGACGGGAACACGATCTAGAAAGAACCTGACTACACAACGCTGTGAGCTACACACAGAATGATCAATCCAAAAAAAGGAAAGGAAACAATCAATGACCCTTTGAAATGACAGTCCAGACAACTATTCCACGGCTCATCTAGGTAGACATCGCCAATACTCGGGGCGCCATCGAATGCATCAGTTCTCCTGTCAAGTTCTCCGGACCAGCACCCCTACGCACTCTCTTAGACTTAGCCTCCTCTGTGCTCTCGGCGTTGGAACCAGCACCACGTTTCTGCGTCTCCTCGGATCTCCGATACTCCTTGATAACGTAATTCAAACGGCGTTTTTCGCGTGTATCCTCAATGCGATAATCCTCATCGAACTGTATGCCGTGCATGCGGTCATCTTCGCCTTGAGCCGGGCGATGGAGGACGTTTAATGGTAGCTGTCGATTCTGCTCACTCAACGATTTGGCAAGACAGGGGATACGATTCACCGGCCATTTAGCATGTCCTACTGGCGGACGTGCCAATATTGTAAAGAGGATCTCACTTCCATGCGCAGAGTCTGAGAGGTGCGAGAACGACTCGGATAAATGACAGGTATCATCCTCACGCACGTCGTCTGTATCACTACCCTCCCGATCAGCTGGTCTGTCGTCGACTAATTCTCGGGAATGCATCTAACCTTTACATTGTGCCAGATAATAGGCCCAGGTTCGGACGTCATTTTGATTGCCATAGTCAACTCTCCTCAGCGCCGGCGTGTCTTGCCGCCCTGAACTTCGATCACAGTAACAGTACACCATGAGATCCAGCGCGTCGTCGAGCACGGGATTTGAAAGGAGCCAAGCTCATACGGTTTCATCGCGGTCGATGAAGACATATTCTATGCTATCCAATTCTCGCATAGGAGACCTACGTAACCTTCTACGCCCTTCGCCTCTAGCGCCAAGTATGTAGCGGATTCGGTGGTAAGCTACAGATCTGTAAATCATCGTGACATTCCATGGATGTTATAGGAATCCAACTCGGCGAACACTACCCCATTAAAATGAGGGGGACGCCAATGGAGTAAGTTATAGTTTAGGGTGACGTTTACCTTATTCCTTACCAACCTGGATAGTGCCAGACCACGTCGCCACGGCAGGACATAAACGATACGCACGGCACGTGGAGGCAGAAGTAGAGCGCTCCAATCTGTATCTCATAAGTCAGTAAGTAAAAACCTGAAACAGGCTGATGATTTAGGAAGTGACTAACCTGTGGGCCTACGGTGGGGTGCAGGGCGAAAACCCCGAGCAACAGGTTGGGTTTTGACTGCTGCGGGGCCATTATGCGGTGGATCAGGTAACATTTACGCCGGCGCGGGGTCATTATCCGGTGAACTTGAATCACGTACCATTGGTGGGTGCGTAGGATCATTACCAGGTTGAACAGGTACATCCGGACCCGCCGCAGGAACATCACCCGGGGGAGCCTGTTCGAGCTGTCGGGCAGCAGGGACGTTGACTTGTGCAGCTGGTACGTTTGGACCAGCCGCACCTGGGGGAGGCAGTCCGAGTTGTCCGGCAGCGGGAATGTTGACTTGTGCAGCGGCTACGGTTGGACCAGCCGCACCTGGAGGAGCCTGTCTGAGTTGTCTGGCAGCAGGGAGGTTTAGACCAGCCTCACCCGGAGGAGATGTCCGAGTTGTCCGGCAACAGGGACGTTTGGACCAGCCGCATCCGGGGGAGCCTGTCCGAGTTGTCAGGCAGCAGGGACGTTGACCTGTGAAGCCGGTACGTTTGTACCAGCCGCACCCGGAGGAGCCTGTCCGAGTTGACCGGCAGCAGGGACGTTGACTTGTGCAGCCGGTACGTTTGTACCAGCTGCACCCGGGGGAGCCTCTCCGAGTTGTCCCCCTGTAGGGATGTGGGCTGGTGGAGGATTTGGAGGAAGTTGACCTGGGTTCCCTATAGTCTTCGCAGCCCTCCATTAATTTGGGGCCCCTGGCTGTAGTAACGATGCATGCACGACGACCTGCCCAGGGGGGATTGCGGGATTTGGCACTACCATTTTGCCTTTGTTATTTTCTCATTCAACTTCCAGCAACTGTGGTTAACCAGTCCAACGACTGCCTCCTCGAGCTCGTCTAGACGATGCATATCATTGGCTGCCACTACGGAGACGATGAGATCGCAGGCAGGATGCAAGGTCCTCATGCCTGTGCATATTGGCAGGAGGTCGGCGTCAGGGAAACCTTTGGCCATTCGCCCTGCTGACGCAAAGCCCCTTGCTATCAGCTGATTCTTCGCACAGTTCCGCCACTCTGTGTACATTTTCTTTTGAGCCTCGACTTGTGTGAAGCCCATGTTTAGCTTATGATCGCTAATCGCTTGACCCCCTGGGTTGGTGCGATGCATGCTGATTGCCCCTTGAAGCGAACTAGGCGGGAGTTGATCTGTCTGTCCCGGCGCAAGGACTCCGGCATTTTGCATGAATACGTACTGCATGTTGATATTTTG
>Ga0307513_10008810_pt1 | contig 12847 bp, 7 predicted proteins | sample 15_EM_MG_FD_202174 | JGI IMG/M metagenome (GOLD analysis project Ga0307513, IMG submission 202174) | Populus trichocarpa ectomycorrhiza microbial communities from riparian zone in the Pacific Northwest, United States - 15_EM | ecosystem: Host-associated > Plants > Roots > Unclassified | place...
TAAAAAAACCTGAAAATTACAGATTTGCTATCATTAGAGTAAAAAAAGTAGCAGAAAGTTTCAATTGTACAATTTCTTCAGTAAAAGATAATTTTTTTTAGTATATTTATAATTTACAAGTGTATAGCAAAAAGATATAACTATAGATTTTAAGTTCTAAGGTTACAATCATAAACTTAAAAAAAAATTAATAATTTATAAATTGTCTTAAAAATAACATCAACTGTTTTGACAGTAGCAAAAACCTAGCCTATATAGATAAAAAAAAATCAAAACTAATCAGGAAAATAATTAAAATCTAAAAATAAATTGCAAAAATAATTAAAACTACAAAAAAAACTTTTTTATATACCTAATTTAAGGATTGTTTTTAGTAAACTGGATGGCAGAATCTCTTAATAAAATTTAAGTATTATCCAATGATTATAAAAAAAAAATTAGATGTTTTTTTTCAAACGAACCTTTTGATGTATCTAAACTTCTTCTTTAACTTTACCTTTCTGATTGGTACATGCTTCGTGAATTCCAAGGGTTTAAATTTTTGACCTTTCTATTTGGCAAACATTTACCTTGGTTGGTTGGTTTGAAAATATTATATGGAGAGAATCAGAGAACATAATGATTTAATTTTAAAGATTCTGTATATCTTCATGTTAAAAAGTAATTGTTTTTGTATTAAAATAATTTTTTATTTTTAAAATTTATTTTTACATCATATATCAAAATTGATGGGTCATGATTTTCTAAAAACCTCCTTCATTTAAAGGCCATCAAACGAAAGTTATAATCCAAAATTGGATTATGTTTTCTTCAAGTCCAACTCTAAATTAGACCATGACGCATTCGCGCCCAACTCCATGATAGATCGGGACGCGTCAGCACCTAACTCCATGTTAGGTCAGGACGCGTCTACGCTTAACTCCAAGTTGGGACATAAGGCATCGACGCCCGACTCCATGTTGGGCCAGGACACATCCGCGCCCGACCACACTTGGGTTCGACACATACACGGAACCCAACTCCCCTTGGGTTCAGCATACAAGCTGATCCCAACTCTTCTTGGGTTCCGCCTACGGCCGAACCCAACCACACCTGGGTTCGGCACACAAGCAGAACCCAACTCCCCTTGTGTTCATCATATGAGCTGATTCTAACTCTTCTTGGGTTTAGCATACAGCTGAACCCAACCACACTCGAGTTCAATGTATAACTAAAAAGTAACCCCACACCAAGCCTTCGCTATTCTAGGCCTGAGCTAATAATTATAATACACATCACATCACATCTCATTAATTACGAACAAGTAGTCCATGCTTATATTAATGAGATGTGATGACACGAACAGTAGAATAATATTATTACAAGATTACATCTCTATCCCTCACATATCGTATGAAACAAGTCAAGACAAGTAATATAAAAGGAAGCTTGAGTACACAAAAAAAATGTTTGAAACCTTATGCTCTTAGACACAAACACATTCCTTCTCTTTTTTCCCTAACTTCCATATTTTCTTCTTCTTCTTCTTCTCTATCTTCATAAAAGCTCACTAATACCTTCATTAATGTCTTTTTGCCACATAAAAATACCTCGTACTGACTTGATCTTTGGAGGGTCCCCCATCAACACCCTCAGGGATCTCTAAGGGATATTGTGCAGGTACTCACTCAAGGAAAGACTTACAACCTCTGAAGAAATCCATTAAAAAATAAGTCAATGCAGTCTAGAAGTAAAGGTCGTAAAACACACTGTGCATGATCTACAAGGATCTTGAGGAATAGTTCCTTCCAAAATATTCCCTATAATTTTTGTAGCCTCATCAATTAGCACCATATGTGGGAAATCTTACAAAAGCTATTTACTTCTCCAATAAGAAGCTAAACTTTGACATACCATTCCATCCATTACACCAACATGGCAGATCCATATGCACCAAGGCATCATATATGCTAATGTTGTTGCTGGTACATCCTCCCAACCTTAGATAGATAAGATGACTGAGCAAATACGTTTGCTCTCTAAAGAAGTCATCGGATTGAGAGGAAAAATCCCTACTCATTCTCAACCAGCTCATGATGTCCCAACACATATCTTACCACCTCAACCACAAAGGACCCCTATCGCCCAGAGACGCCTCAACTATGTAGAGGAGTATGAACAGAAAGAGGAAGAACCACCGAGATGTCATTCTAGTAGTCCAACATGAGAACATTCACATCATCCCACGGTACCACTATAAAGTGAATAGTCTCATAGAGCCCATATTAGCCACCATGAGAGAGAAAGAAGTTATCACTCCTACCGCTCTAGGCTAGATTCCTTCAATTCATCTGATTCACACCGAAAACGGCTTAAAAGAAGGGCTGAGGAGAACTTACAGCATCACCATTCTGTCCATCAATATCAGGTGGATGGTTCTTTTATGTCTAAGAGAGTCCTCAAAGCCAAATTCCCGAAAGAGTATCTATCTGCGAAGATGAACCTGGATAATTATGATACAGACCCCCGAGAGCATATCCAGAATGTGAGGGGGAGCCTTAAGTTGGTCATCCATGATAATGGTACAATAACCTGAAGTCAGGGTCTATCCTAAGCTTCTAGGATTTATGTACTAAGCTAGTAGTATGCTTCAGCACCAACATTCCTATTAAGAAAAGCTCCACAAAACTATTTGGGGTTACTCAAGGTGAGAAAGAGTCTATCCAAGCATATCTGAAGAGATTTAATGAAGAAATGCTTTAGGTGGAAGACCTGTTGGAACCCATAGCCTGTGAGGCTTTGATCAAGGGGGTCAAAAGTGAAGAGTTGTGGAAACAGTTCCACTCCCTACAGGATATAACTCTCCTAAGGGTCAAGCAGATGATTAAGAGCCATGTAAGAGTGGAGAAAGCCCTGCTGCTCGTAGAAGCTCCTCTTAGATCCATAGAGAAGGGGTCAAAGTTGAACCCCACAACAGGAATCGTTCCCTTGTCAAATGACAAGATGTTAAGAAGAAAGGAATCTTTAGGGAGCATCCTAGTAGGCTTGAAAGGGTTTACACTCCTGTAAACACCAGTTATACAAAGATTTACATGGTTTTAAGGGGTTAGTACCTGCTTTAGTATCCTCCTCCTTTAAAGCCTAATCTTAGTCTCAAGTTCTCCAAGAAGTACTGTCAGTTCAATAGAGAGAAGGGACATGATACTGAGGACTATTGTGCTCTCAAGAAAGAAGTGGAGAGACTTCTAACACAGGGATACCTCATACAATTCCTAAAAAAGGATCCACCTCAAAAAGGGGAGGGAGGTGAAGCGAGGCAACATAGACCAATACTCTCAGAGGTCCTTATCATATTGAGGGGCTCATCAACCAGTGTAAGCGTCACCAGTAATAAGAGAACAAGGCTGGGAGATCAAGTTCTAGTTATAATGGGCCAAGAAAGTTATTGGCATGAACCCATCACCTTCACCCCTGCTGATGGACAAGGGGTTAAACACCCACATGATGACACCTTTATGATTTCCACAGTAATGGAGGGTCACAGGGTCCACAGAATCCTAATGGATAATGGTAACTCATTAAACATCCTATTAGCAGAGGTCATGACCACGATAGGCATAAACACCTTCATGATGACTATAGTGTCAACACCCCTTATTGGGATGGAAGGATCACCAGTACCTGTGAAGGGGGCAGTGGGGTTGACAATCACTATGGGGATTGCACCTCATTGTGAGACTCTCCAACAGACCTTAATGATCATTGATACCTATCTCCTATACAATGTCATAATCGGGAGGCCATTGCTCTACCAGATCAGTGTAGTGGTCAGCACCAAGTATCTATAACCATGAAGTTCCTAACAATTAAATGGATAGTTGCAGTAAAGAAGAACCAAGAAGCCTCAAGAGAGTGTGCAAACACATGTCTAAAAGGCAAGAAGGCCCTGCTGGTTGATCACCCCGAAACCTATGGTGAGAAGCCCGAGGTTAGAATAGAGGTGGCTGAAGAACTAGTTGAAGTCTGTTTCGGCCCTACAGGGAAAGAAGTCACAAAAGTAGGTTGCACCCTGGACGGTCAACAAAAACATGCTCTCACAGAGCTACTGTTGTCATAGAGAAGCAACTTTGCTTTTTGTCTAGAAGACATGTCGGGGATCAGCCCTGAGGTAGCTTCACATTGGTTGAATATAGACCCCAGCTTTCCTCTAGTACGACAGAAAAAGAGAAATGTAGGGGGAGATAGGCAAAAGGCCATATCTAAAAAAGTGGATAAACTTATATCAATAGGGTTCATACATGAGGTGACATACCCGGAATGGCTTATGAATGTTATGATGGTAAAGAAGGCCAACAACAAATAACGAATGTGTGTGGACTTCACAACTTGAATAAGGCCTACCCAAAGGATAACTACTCCCTTTCCAAGATAGATAAATTGGTGGATTCAACAGCGGGGTATAAGTTTCTCAATTCATTGGATGCATACTTTAGATATTATAAAATCCCTATGCATCCAGCTAACAAAGAGAACACGTCCTTCATAACCGAAAGAGGTACCTACTGCTACAGGACTATGCATTTCAGTCTGAAGAAAAAAGGGCAACATATTAGAGGATGGTGGACAAAGTGTTCAAAAACCAGTCGGGCAAGATCATGGAAGGTTATGTGGATGACATGTTGGTGAAAAGTATGACTTTTAAACAACATCTACAGGAACTCAGATAAGTCTTCCAAGTACTAGAAAGCCATAGTATAAAGCTAACCCCTTCAAATGTGTGTTTGCCATCCGAGGAGGAAGTTCTTGGGTTTTTTGGTCAACAATAGAGGGATGAACCCAACCCAAAACAAATCCAGGTGTTATTGAGCATGACCCCTCCCAGGATAGTGAAAGAGGTACAATGCCTCACAAGAAGACTAACAGCTTTAAACATATTCATAGCCAGATTGGGGAATGAAGCTTGTCATTTTTCAAAATTATGAGGAACACCCTCAACTTCCAGTGGACACCCGAATGTCAAAGATCCTTTGAAGGTTTACCTCTCCTCTCTCAACGTCCTTTCTCAGCCCAGCAAGGGAGAGACTTTCTTCTTGTATCTGGGGGTAGTAGACCGAGCAGTAGATTTAATATTGGTTAGGGAAGTAAAAGGAGTACAACGCTCAATTTATTACATAGGCAAAACACTCATAGATGTAGAAACCCGTTATTTAAAAATAGAAAAAGTTGCCTTAGCATTTATGACATCCTCTAGAAAACTGAAGGCTTACTTCCAAGCACACCAAGTGATGTTACTGATAAACCAGCCTCTTAGACAAATCCTTCACAAACCAGACATGTCGGGATGACTGTTGAAATGGGCAATAGAATTGGGAGAATATAGGTTACAGTACAGACCAAGACCTGCAATCAAAGGGTAGGCCCTAGCTGACTTCATAGCGGAATGCAAATTTAAAGAGGCTGTTACAGAAGATCTTCCCCCTGATCCAAAGCTCATAGAGACTAAATCACTAAAGCAGACCTCCCCACATAGTTGACAACTCTATATGGACGGCAGCTCTACACATGAAGGAAGTAGGGTAGGGATCCTCCTTCCTAGCCTGGAAGGGCAAGTCTACTAGTATAGGCTTAGGTTTGGGTTTCCAACCACCAACAATATGGTCAAATATGAAGCACTGATAGCAGGCTTAGGACTACAAAAGCTTTGAAAGCATACCCACTACAAGTGCACAACAACTCTCAGTTGATTGTGAGACAGTGTGAGGGAACATATGAAGTCTGGGGTCCAACTATCGCAGGGGCGTGAGCCGACGCGACATCGTCTGGCGACGGTGAAGGCTTTTATCCTGCCTCATGTGTGAGGTGTTGTGTGTTGGGAAGGTTTTTTTTGGATTTAATCATAAAATTATGATTAATGTCCAGGAGTCGCTACCTAGTATTATGGTCACTAGGAACCTATGGTCTGCGAGAGTCTGGGTAAGGGACTGGTTGTGCAAGGGGAAGATGCATCACCCCCAATGCACCGTACCTAAGGTAAGCTACATTGTTGTTTGATCTCTCTTCATGAGGGAGTCTCTACCTTATCGGGTTAAATCCTAATCGTTCTAAAGTTTGAATTTTAGCATTGCATTTATTTGCACCTTATATCTTTAATACCTGAGGGTGTACTTTATCGTGTAATTGTACACCCTACAAAAATTAAAGTCTATATTTGGACCCTAAAAAAATGGAAAAAGGTTTTTCTATATTTTGGGCAAACCATAATGAATGACCATAAACTGGTTATGATATCTATTTTTTTATTTTTAAAACATGAGAAAGATGTAATTTTTGTTTTTTTCTAGTTTTATGAAAAGTATGCTTAGAAAAGTTTTAGGATTTGGTCGTACACATGAAACAAAATATTTGTTTTTGCTTTTGAAAAGGGAAATTGATTTAAAAGTTTTTGACATTTTTTTTTGAAATATTTTGAAGAAAATCAGGTATTTTAATACTAGATTTGTATTTTATAGTGTAAATATACAACCGGATATTATGCAAAATTGGTTGAAAAATATTTGAGAAAATCACAATTTTTTGAAAGGATTTTTTGAAAAAAAAAATTGAAAAAATTTGATTTTTTTATATTATTATTTTATATATAATATTATATATACATATATATTAATTAATTAAATATTATTAAAACATGTGGGCTAGGCTAGCCCAGATAACTAGGCCAAGCACAGACCCAGAAACAAATGGACAGATATCGGCCCAAAATGGTTGGGTCAAACTCGGCCCAACATATTCTTTTTTTTTAATTTCGGGGACGGGCTGGACCCAGCCCAGCCAACTTGGCTGGGCTAAGACAGGTCCAGCCCGAAGTAACTTAGTCACTGGCATAGCCCAGTGACTAAGTTATAGGAAATAATGCAACGTGTATTATAATTCAGGTTGCACTGTTAATAACTGAGAGGGAGCTAGCGGTAGCAGGGAAGGGAGGAAGAAGATGAAGAGAGGAGGGAGGCTTACCTGGCATTGAGGGAGCTGGCGACTTGACTGGTGGCGCACGGTGCGACTGGAGGTGGTGAGACCGGCGGCTGGCTCTGGTCGCAGCTAGAAGAAGAAGAAGCAGAGGCCTGCAAAGGAGAGGGGAAGCTCGTGGTTGGAACTATTGGAGTGGCTGAGGGTAGAGTTGCTGCCCTGGCTGCCTTTGGGAAGGACAAAAGCTTCTAGGCAAGGTGGTTGCTGCTACTGCTGCTAGGGTCATGGTGGCAGAGAAGAAGATTTTTACAGAGGAGAGAGAGAAGTGGTGCAACCACCACGTGAGATGGTTTGATGGCTACTTGAGGTGGGGACGATGGTGAGAAGACAGGTGATGAGGGTGGTGGTGGCTGACGGCCATGATGGAGAGAGAAAGGACCAGTTGCAGGAAAAATGAGTAGGGAAGGCTGGTTTTCGGCCAACTTTGCGTTCGATTTTCTTCCTCCTTCCGAACGTGAAACATGCTCTTATTTATAGGGGTGGAAGAGGATAATCTTGTCTTCTTAAGGGAACTATTTTCAGCCCTTGATTCGGTTGGGAAGGATCCCAACCGTTGGCTCAAAGTAGGCATGGTGCACTGTCAAATCTGCAGCTGCAGGCTGCCTGAGGTGGCCTCTTTTAAGTGGTGCCACGTCCGTTTATTTGCCAATGGGCCAATGACGACCATACCCAGACGTAAAGGGATGTCTGGTGATTAGTTTCGTGCAAGGTTTGGCAAATCTGCAGCTGCAGGCTGCCTGAGGTGGTCTCTTTTGGGTGGTGCCACGTCCGTTTATTTGCCAATGAGCCAGTGACGACCATACCCAGACATAGAGGGATGTCTGGTGATTAGTTTCGTGCAAGGTTTGGCAAATTTGGTGGACGTTAGGTACATTAAATGCGACTGCAAAGTAGGTAACCAGACCAGCTTTTTTCGAAAAAATGAATAAGATAATGAACAGTGACCAGACGACGCGTCGTCTGGTCCTTCTTTTTTTTTTATACTCAAAATGGCGCCGTTTTAGGTTTTAAATAGGGATTTTTTCAAAGTTCAAAGCAGTCCTCCAGCTTTCAATTTTATGCAATTGTACCCCTAATTGACTAAATTTTTGATTTAATGCAATTACACCCTTACCGAACTTCAATTGGAACCCTGGATTTACGCGCCTTTTGCACATTAGTCCTTGGTCTCAGATTTCTTCAATTTAACCCCTAATTGACCCCAAAACTTTAATTTTCTTGTAATTTTGCTCCTGATTTCAATCAATTAACTTGGAAAAAATTAAATTTGGTCTCTTAAAATTTCAATCTTCTCAATTAAGCCCAAATTAGGTTCCCAAACTTAATTTTTCACCAATTAACCCCCAAATAAAATTAACTTGACCCATTTAAAGTATAATTAAATCTTGCACTTAATTAAATCCTTCAATTAGACCTAAATTAATTCTTAAACATAATTAAAACTCAATTTGGCCCATGATTAAATCAAATTGGCCTATTAAAAATTTAATTATGTCCTTGGACTTAATTTTTATGCAAATTCGTCCAATAATTATTTAATTTAACCTTGAATTTGCATTTTTTTTTCTCCATTTTTGGGTATAATGGGGGTACAATTAGGCCTTGAATTTCCTTCAAAAATAGTAGCTTGATTTTTCCCTATTTTTATAGTCCTCCTTGATCTGCTTTCTCCACATTGTCAGCCTTTATTTTATTTTTTGATTTTTATTTTGAAAAAAAAAAGTGAACTTTGGGGAATAACCCAGAATTGGGTTATGACACTAACCGTGGTCAAATATTTTAAAAAGGTCCAAGCCATGCTAACTCAGAAGGACAGGGTGATCAACATTACAAGGGTGCCCTGAGAGGACAATACGCAAGTAGACTTCCTCTCTGAGCTAGCCAGTGCTAACCTAATCGAGCTCCCTATTGACGTCTAAATCGAAGTCTTGGACCAACCCAGTGTGGGAGAGAGTGAGGCCATAATACTCCTAGTCATGGGAGCTGAGAACTGGAGAGCTCCAATCAAGGAATATTACTCACATGGAGCTTGCCTTCAGACAGAATAGAAGTCATTAAGCTGACCAAAAGAACCTCAGGTTACTGCTTGATTGACAAGATTTTATATCAAAGATCTATATCATCACCACTCCTCAAGTGCATGTCTTCAGAGGAAAGCACTTATGTTTTGAGGGAGATGCATGAAGGAGTTTGCGGGGTTGCACACAAGATTTAGTGTCTTGGCTACTCAGACCACAAGAGCAGGCTTTTATTGGATTTTCATACTCTAAGACTCAAAAGACTTAGTAAAGAAGTGTGATAAGTGTCAAAGATTTGCCCCAGTGTCAAGGCAGCCCTCAGCTCAGATGACAACGATCACTTCTCCTTGGCCCTTCTACTAGTGGGGAATGGATATTCTGGGACCCTTCCCCAAAACAACAGGGAAAAGACAATTTGTTCTAGTGGTTGTGGACTACTTCACTAAGTGGGTGGAAGCTGAAGCACTAGTAGATATAACAACCAACAAGGTGATCTCTTTCTTCTAGAAGAACATAATTTTTCGACTTGGGATATTTAAGATACTGGTCACCAACAATGGAACCCAATTCGACAACTAGAATATGAGAAAATAGTGTGAAAGACTACAGATTGATCATAAGTTCTCTTCAGTATCACACCCCCAGATAATGGTTAAGCTGAACTTACCAACAGGGTCCTACTCAATGGTTTGAAGAAAAAGATAAAGGAGGCTAAGTCAAAATGGGCAGAGCTTTTGAATGAAATCTTATGGCCATACAAGACAACAACAAAGACCTCAATAAGGGAAACCCTTTTCCTCCTCACATATGAAATTGAAGTCATGATTCCAGTAGAGATTGGATGTCCTAGCACTAAAGTACTGCACTTCTCTCCTCAAAACAATGAGCAAGGACTCAAAGTCAATCTGGACTTACTAAAAGAGTCCAAACTCACAGCTGTAATAAGGAATGAAGCTTATAGACACAAGGCTACTTAGTACCACAACACTAGAGTAAAAAACAAAACCTTCAAATGAGGAGACTTGGTATTGAGAAAGCTAGAAGCCACATGCAACATAGAAAGTAAAGGAAAGCTAACTCCAAAGTGGGATAGCCCTTTCAGAGTGACACGGGTGATCAGAACTAACACCTATCACTTATATGATCTACAAGGCTCTAGCCTTCCTCATGCATGGCATTCAGACCACCTTAAGTTGTATTATTGTTGAATTCATTAATAAAGAATGCATATTTTTATCATTTGTGTTTTTACTTAATCTACATTCCTTTCTCAAGACTACTTTCTATAGATTCAATCGGGGTGACACACCCCTGTGGCATTCGGAGCTCACTTCTCTGTTAGAGAATAATATAAATTATATCTTGGGACCTCACCTAACAGTTTAAGCTATTGGGTTGAGATGGTTCTTTCACATGGTATCAGAGCCTTGATAACCAAGCGATCACGAGTTTGAATCTCACTATCCTTATTTATTTGATAAAAATTAAGCACAAGGTAATGTGGGCTTGTGCAAGTTTCAAGCCTAGAGAGCTTTCACTTGAGGGGATGTGTTAGAGAATAATATAAACTATATCTTAGGACATCACCTAACAATTTAAGCTATTGTGTTTAGATGATTCTTTGACATTCTCCAATACAGTAGTGAAGTCCTAAGTGAGCATCAACCTCTACTGTCACCAATCAAGGTTACACACTCCTGTGGCGTCTAAAACCCACTTCTCTAAAGCAATTATAGGGGATCAATGCTTCACTCTTTAGGGCGGCTTTCAACGCCCCTCCCTCCCTTCTGTCTAGCCTTTTCAGTTGGAAGTAAGAGCACTAAAGCGACCTTATCAGGTTCATCCTGTCTGTCCCAATGGGTTACATACCCATATATACGGTCTGGGACCCACATCTCTCCTAAATAGTACGAGACCAGTCTCTATGGCATTCAAGAGTGCTGGAGCAACCTTATCAAGCTCACCCGTCTATCTAACTTGGGTTACACACCTTGTGTGTGGTCTGAGACCCATATCTATCCTGGATAGCACGGGCACCAGCCTCTGCAACATCAAGAAGCGCTGGAAGCAGCCCTCTTACAACAACACCTCCTCTTGGACCTCTTCAATCCCAAGTTAGCAGAGGATACCTCTCCAGCTTCTTGCCTAAAAGGAATCCTTTGAGTGTTTTCCTCCTTAGCTCTCTTCATTTCAGCTGCTCGTTTAAAAAGAGTCTATTGAGCAGCTCCACTCTTTTTATCCAATTTGGCCATTTGAGCCTTACCTGCATCGCTAACAGGATTGCTCATATACATAGACGCCTCCATCTTGACAGAAACAAGGGGAGAGGGGACTTCAGAGGAGCTCTGGATTGTTTCCACCAAAAGTGTTGTAAGGGCAAAGCTCTAAAACCTTCACACCCTGATAAGGAAGAGAAGTTGAAAGAAAAGACCTTTGAGGAAGGACTAAGAACACGTCTTGAAGACTTAACAATGGACTCCCTGGGAACATCATCCCTGCTAGTAAGGCCTTGATGGGGGAGTGCAAAGGACATCCTAAACAGGATTATGACTCAGCTGAGGTTAGTTAAAAATTTATTTGGTCCTAAATCTCCCCATTTTTCTAAAAATGAGCAGACTTGGGGGGGCTACTAATGGGTCATGGTTTTCTAAATTTAAAGGCCATCACATGAAAGTCATAACCCAAAATGGGGTTATGTTTTCTCCACGCCCAACTCTAAGTTGGGCCATGATGCATCCACGCTCAACTCCATGTTAGGCCAGGATGTGTCCGCGCCTGACCACACTTGGGTTAGGTACACAAATTGAACCCAACTCCCCTTGAGTTCAGCGTACAAGCTGAACCCAACCACACTTGGATTCGGCACACAAGCGGAACCCAACTCCCCTTGGGTTCAGCGTACAAGGTGATCCCAACTTCTCTTGGGTTCAGCTAACCACACTCGGGTTCAGTGTATAGTTAAAAAGTAACCCCACACCAAGCCTCCCCTACTCTAGGCCTGTGCTAGTAATTATGATACCCATCACATCTCATTAATTATGAACAAGTAGTTCATGCTTATATTAATGAGATGTGATGGCACGAATAGTAGAATAATATTATTATGAGATTACATCTTTATCCCTCACATATCATATGAAACAAGTCAAGACAGGTAATATAAAAGGAAGCTTGAGTACACAGAAAAAAAAGGTTCAAAACCTTATATTCTTATACATAAACACATTTCTTCTTCTTCTTCCTTAACTTCTACATTTTCTTCTCCTCCACTTTCTCTATCTTCATAAAAGCTCATTAATACCTTAATTAATATTTTTTTTGCCACATAAAAGTACCTTGTATTAACTTGATTTTCGGAGGGTCCCTCATCAACACCTTCAGGGGTCTCTAAGGGACATTGTACAGGTATTCATTCAAGGAAAGATTTACAACCTCTGAAAAAAACTATTAAAGAAGAAGTCAATGCAGTCTAGAAGTGAAGGTCATAGAACACATTATGCATGATCTACAAGGGTCTTAAGGAATAATTTCTTATAGGACATTCTCTATGATTTTTGTAGCCTCATAAAAAACTATATAAAAATATAAAAAACTTAATTTTAAAAAAATAAAATATTTTTTAAAACATTTTTTTAAAAAAAACAAACAATATTTATCTAATTATCTCTTGTGAATGTATGTTTCTATAATAAGCCAAGGCTTTATTATTCAAGCATTGTAATCTACTTTCTTCGAAATTATCAAGGACAAATTGGATGAGGTAAAAGCCAGATGTAGCAATAGGGTATCACCGATTGTCTAGAAAGAACAAATTGAGACGAGGGTGC
>Ga0307513_10008811_pt1 | contig 12846 bp, 11 predicted proteins | sample 15_EM_MG_FD_202174 | JGI IMG/M metagenome (GOLD analysis project Ga0307513, IMG submission 202174) | Populus trichocarpa ectomycorrhiza microbial communities from riparian zone in the Pacific Northwest, United States - 15_EM | ecosystem: Host-associated > Plants > Roots > Unclassified | place...
CACATAAGGCTAGAAGTGAGTAGTTAAGCACAGCTGCGATTACTGGTGCAGTAATAATGGCCTTGAGAGGTGGTGCCACGGTTGCCGGACGTGGCGATGGTGAACGGGACCGCGGTTGATGACCATCCAACAGTGGTGTAATTTCAGAGGGTTGAAGGGAAGACTTGAGGCATTCTCTAGCAGGTGCGGTCTGGAATATAACTGCTTCAGGTGCTTCTCCAGGCCGTATCCAAAAACGACAACTGACCTCTCTCAAGTACAGCAACCCCACCAAAAAAACTACGAGACATACTGTTGCAGCTGAAGCGCACGGGAGGAAGTAAGGAAACTCCTTCCAGAAGGACCGATCGAACCACTCCCAGCTGTCGGCCGGATGAGAGAGCATGCCTCCAATCAAGGGTCTAAGGCAAAGGCAAAATTTAGATCTACGGTGTCTCAGTTTGGGAGCATGAACATACGCTATGCATGATCCAGTACTCCAAACCATGGGGATGAAGGCGAAACCCTGGGCGGCATTGGTATCATCGGTGATCTCACCCATCATCGCCTTTAAGACGCCGACATTGCCGTTCAGCAGACCAGCAAGGGACCGACTGATGACAAGACCGGGGAAACTCCGTGAAAGACCAAAACAAAGTATGGAGAGAGCGAGGCCAAAGATGCCGATCAATAAGACCGGTTTGCGGCCGATCCTGTCTGAGAGCCTTCCCCACTGCAGGGTGAAGAGGGCCTGACCGAGAAAGAACGCTGACTCCTTTGCAGCTTGATCAGACGGTACTGGTGCGAAATCCAAGAGAAAAGAACGAACAATGATCCCGGCATAGTAACCAGTCCTATCTTCGCGTCCTTGTGTAACTCCCGTCTCGTTTACCAATCGATACACGAACGGGAAAATGACGACGGCGGCGATCGGTTCACAGAATTGCATAAGCAAGAGTACAACTGTTACGTGAATAAGATATTCATCTGATCCAGATGTTTTGCCACCCACATAGTTGCATCTTCGGCAAGGGAGTGCGATGAGTGATCGGGGTATGGCTTTTCTGTACCTCCACTTCTTCAGTGGGGTACTGTACTTCGTTGTCTCCAGAATATACGTAGGTCATAGTGGTGCTGGTCGAGATTTGCAAAAAGGTTCAATGTCTACCGGGCTTAGATCACTCCAAGATGGACACCTGAGAGCTTGCACAGAACGATTTCAGTAATAGGTACACAGGAGTTTGTCCTGGTCGACTCTTTGGGACGGCGATCAGAGTGGCTGGTTCCAGGTTCAATTCGTCTGCCTCACTCAGCTTGTGGTTTTGGGAAGGCAAGTCCGGAATGACATGTAAGACAGAGACTGTTTTTGATTTGTCACAGTCTCAGGAGGTACCTTCGTTATCGGGTCGTGAAATCGTCGAGATAGGGGTGTAAGTCTTGAGCTCAATAATCACGATCATTGGCAAGTTCCTGGAGAGATATTCTGTCTCTATATGGAATCACCGGGAACCCATATCCTAGCCTTGAATCAAGTCTTCGCGCGACGGGTTGGCAGACTTGTGGCCTGGGTGAGGAGAGATAAATGCAGCTGGTTATATTCGTACTTCTTCTCAACGTCGAGGTTGTAATATAGTAGGAGATGAGCCAGTGCTAACATGATGATAGGTAAGACGGTGGGGGTAGAGTGGTAAGATCGAATTTGTGGGTGGATTATATAGGAGCGGAAACGTTACGTAATGGGAACGTGAATAGTATAGCCGAGCCCTTACAGAAAGAACCGAGAGACGAGAGGAGAAAGAGAAGAAACGGGTTGGAAAGAAGTAAACCTGGTACACAGTACCAAGCTGTATTTCATCTCCTCCTTTGGCTACCATTGGTGGTATCGGCCAGTGATCCTCAAGCGATTACTCCAGACCTTATCATTCGCACATTGCAAATCCGAATTACTCCGCGTTGATTGTGGAAAGAGGTTTACTTTGTGCCTTCAAGTATCGTACGACCCTGTTCTGCACTTAGCCAGGATCTCCACCAAGAGCTCGCTTGCAGCAACCATATCTCCACATGGAATAGCGGTTTGGTGTTCTACCACAGCTAGTGAGAGACCGTAGGCGTATACGTTAATGTCGTGGTCGACGAGATAGATTTTGTTGTGAGCCAGAATATGACCAAGCAAATATTTGGGGGCTGCGGGGTGTCGGAAAGGTGTGTGTGTGCTGGAGCATAAGTAAATCTCCCAGCCGAGCTTCGATAATGGGCAGGTATGACATCTTTGCCTCACTTGGTAGTAACCTGACCAGAGACAGGACTGTTCCTAGAATTGTTTGCCCATAACCTATACCTAGAGGTGTAATGTGCTTGTCTATTGTACTGCATCCACTATGCGTCCGAGGTGGAATTGCGTTGTCAAACCCTGATACACTTTCATAAGTAACACGGCTTGGAGCCACCAAGCAGGCCTTATTGCAGCATAGAATCTCTATTCAAACCATCGCTGTCTGTGGCAGTGCGTAATTTAAACTTGGGTTAATGACCGATTTGAAAACCATCCAGTCTCTAGTCCCAACTCCTGAATGTCGGCAGCAGATCCAATCATGAATTGCAACACAACGTAGAAATGCTGCTTCGGGTTGCACCCATATATCACCAACGCGGCGCGCCATTGACAGATGACTTTGTGAGTGGGGTGGAGAAAGAGTCACAAAGATGTCCCGAGGCAACAACACCCCTAGGATCATCGTCAATTGATATGATTGCGAGCTGCGAGACGAGACGAAGTGGAACAGTTTTTGAGAAAGATCTGTTTACGCAGCCGGTTTTCGGGGCCAAGACACCGTGCGGGACTAGGAGGTCAGGTCAACCTCTAATCAGTGGGCGAGGCTTGGGGTTGTAGCTCTTTGAAGGGAAACGTCGATGCTTAAGTTAACCCCGATATATTATGATAAGAAAGGGATAGGAAAGTTCTTGCTCTCTATTCGTGTGTTATTGTATGTTATTGCAGGCCCCGCGGACTGGTTAATCGTGTTTGCAGAGTAGTTCTGTTTGCTTATTAACAGTTACTTCCAGGCTGAACAAACAGCGTTACATCGTATCACAACGTACGCGCACATTCGTGTTCGTGCGTCGTGTCGACCCCCTCTCGGCCTTAAAGGATGTTCCTCCTATCAGTCTCCCACAAACATATACCTCCTTAATGTTCCTATCATCCCCACCAAATAAGAATCTCTCAACGAGCGTCTCTAGATCATCCTCTGGGTCGTACCACACCGCGGGGTTTCTACATGCCCTTCCCAAGTCGACAATGATGGCGTCAAACTCCTTCCCTTTGACGAAGCTCCCCACCTTATCCTCCAAACAGCACACGCCCGCGCCTCCGAGTGTGGCAAGATAAAGTAAGGTGGAAGGGTGGAACTGCTGGTATGCCAGTGACTGCATGTTGCAGGATGTTGCAGGGCGGAGCGGCTGGTTTAGTGGGTGCGTTGGCGTGTGGGTGTGACCACTCTCTTGCGATGTTGAGATGCTTGGATCGGTAGTATTTGTCGGCGCGTAGAGGGAGAGCACTTTAGAGGCGATCGAGGCATGTTGGATCGCTGTGAGGATGGACGGCGAGAAGCCTCCTGAAACATCCGTTCCGAGACCAACCTAATTGGCAGGAATTTTTTTAGCAAGGTGGGAAGTGAGGATATCCCAATATCACGCACCTTGATACCTCGATCGAGATAGAGGCCAACAGGGGCGATTCCACTCCGGATATTGAAGTTACTAGTCGGGCAGTGGGAGATGCCGGCGCCGCGCCGCTTCACCAACTCGATCTCGTCCTCACTGAAGTGACACGCGTGGGCGAGGATCGTGTTGTGCCTCAATAGACCAAACATGTCGTATACTCCAGCATAATTCGGAGCAGCGGGGAAGAGCTCCAAGGTTTTCGCGATCTCAAAGCGGTTCTCCGAGATGTGAGTTTGAACTGGTATCGTGGGGTCTGATGATGCCAATTCGCCGAGGGACTTCAAAAGCACGTCGGTACAGGAAATGGCAAATCGAGGTGTGATGACTGGCGTGACAAGCGGAGTGGATGTCGGTAGAGTAGATAGAGATCGGATGTAGTCTATTAGCTTCTTAGTATTCGTGACGGAGACTTCGGGGGAAGGCTCGACGTATGTCGCGGAGGATTCTCGATCCATATTGCATTTCTGGAGGACAAGGGCAGGTAATCAGAACAAAGAGCTACGTCCATTCATATGAACCACATACCCCAATGAACGCTCGCTGGCCGACGGCATGTGCCTCATCCGCTAAGGCTTTCGTAGCCTCCAGATGGAGCGTACCATAATAGCAGCACGTAGTGGTCTGTAGCTAGTTTCAACTGACGTACTTTTTCGTGGAGTATGGGACACACTCCATTAGATACAACCCGTCTGATAACGTCTGCATAAACCTTCCTCGCAAAGTTGACGTCTTTGAACTTCTCCTCGGTAGGGAACGTAATTTGGTGCAACCATTCAAGGAGTTCGTATTGCTGGCCTCTGGAGGATGAGGTCCGTAAGTCATACGAGTTGGGAGATTCGAGGGGCTTACCTGGCGAGGTTGGGATATTGAGGGGCTATCAATGGCATACGGAAAAATGATCACTATCTTATTTTGAAAACAAATAGTAGGAGTTCACCATGCGTATGTGTATCAATGAATCCTGGACACAGGAATTGCCCGTGAGTAAGTTGGCGGATTACGAGCTTCGGGGTTCGGGCCCAACCATGATGAGCAAGGACGTCGTTCAGTTTGTTCTCATCCGCGTTGTGCACAACGAACGCGATAGTTCCATTCGATTCGACCCCCAAGATGGCGCAGGAAATGTGCTCGACTTTGGTGGGAGCCAAGGCGTGAACCAAAGGCCCAATGAAGATCTTCCTGCTTGCTCGTGAGATGGTCATGTTGGCGAGGTCGAATGAGGTGTTCCGTGCGGGTCAAGGAAAGGGAGGTGAGCAAGCTAGAGGCGTGTTGAGGTGTTCCGGGCCGTGCCTTTTTGGCTGATGGAGCAGGTGCTCATGGCATTCGAAAGGAAAAATGAAGAGCCGTCAAGCAGGCATGCGCTTGCAGAAATCGACGTTCTCTTCTCACCGTGGTTCTGTGGGTCCGCCCCCAACAGCCTCTAACCGACTGCGCCTTCTTATTTTGATCCGATTAAATTTGGACCGGATTCGATAGGAAATCGAAGATGCGAGCCCTGAAATTCCTCGAGGCCCTCACAGTCTCGAGCGCGCTGCGCTACGAGTGCGCCCGATCCAAAGGGTTCTGCACGTGGAAACATTGTCACCTTAGGTCCAGTTGACATGTTCAAAATATATCCGAGTCCTTCATGAAGAGCACACTGAATCGAGCACATGTCAAATATATAATACACTAGCCCTGAGCGTACCGCATAACTTGTAGCTATACAGAATGGATCACCCTGTCTTACATATCCTTGCGCTTGGCAAGTCGAATCTTCACGTCGTGGGTGGGGAACATAACCCCGAGGTTGGGGGTCTTTAAGTCAACAGTCGGTATCTTCTCCCCTTCCTTCACACTGATGTCGTACTGCCAAATTAGGCAAGATAAGAGCGACCAGACCTCATAGTTCGCAAAGAACCTTCCTGGACAGAGTGACGCTCCGCCTCCGAACGGTCGCATCACCCTCTCCTTGGCCTGCCGTCTCCGCTCAATGTCCTTCTCGTCGACTTCTCCTCGAGATTTATCTCCATGGTTCCCAAACTTGCCGCCTTTATCCTCAGCTCGAATGAATCGATCAGGAACGAACTGGCCATAGTCCTCGCCCCATATAGCGGGGTCCATATGTTGAGGTCGAGCAGGAAGCATAACAGGCGTTCCCTTCTTAAAGAGCCTGCCCGCGACCACGATGTCTTCCGTGACAACACGATTGGAGACTGTTCCTCCGCAGGTACGCAGCACCTCGTAGAAGGTAGAACGTAATAGGGGTGAGTTTCGTACGAGGCGTCCAAGGTCATGTACGCGGACTGGCCTCGAAGGGAGGCCCTCGGGAGGGGTAAAGACTGGGGCGATTTCTTCACGTAGGCGATCCACCAAACCTGGGATAGTAATGACGTTTAGCAACATCCAAAAGGCCGCAGGAATAGAATTTGCTTGGAGCCTGGTTTCCGGTCGTGCTCAGCGAAGGCACAGCGGAGGCGCGCACCAGACGGCTCACCCAGACCAGACAGAGAAGGTACTGGCACCTATATCTCGGTTATTCATCTCCGCTTTTCGCATGTACACGTCTCGACCAGTGATCATAGGCACCGCGCCATCCATATTGCGAGGGTCCTTCGAATACTCCTCGAAGGCGTCGAGAATTTTCTCTCGGTTCTTGTATGCATCAGGAATGACCCACCGAGGTAGACCGAATACAAATTTGAAGAAGTCCGTATCGAATTGCCAGAGGTTGCGGAGGATGTCGGGGCAAATAAGCTCCAACATTGCAGGCCCGAGCAAAGCGGTTGTAGCGGCTGTACCGAGGATCGTCCTTGACCAATCACGGAGCCCCACTTCTATGGCGCCGTCGCCGACTTGTTCGTCGAACCGGTCCAGCAGCTTGTACATTCCGCGACAGAAACTCTGAGTGAGCTGCTCGAGCTCGGGTCCCTCTTTGAGTGCGTTGCCATAGAACGCGTGTTGGTTAGATAGCATCGTGTCTCCCTTTCCGTCCAAATCATGACTGAGTGCACGGATGCCATCGTCGCTCAAGGAGAAGATACAACCCATGCCCCATTCGACCATAGGTTCGAACTGAATAATCTTGCTGTTACGGAACACCTCACGGACATCCGCTTCCTTGGTCACAACCTGATCGAACGACCTCAGCAAATTCTCAACGGTTGCGGACAAGACGTACATAGATCGTCTGCCCACCCAAAACTATAGAAACTGGACCCTGATCTGGGGTGTAGTTCCTAAAATGGTGTGTTGAACGAACCTCCTGTAGGATATGCTTTCGAAGAAACATACCGGGCGGCTCTGAACACGTTATCGCTACCAGACGCATATGATAGTGCATGCCCCAGCCATGGAATCCAGTAAGGTAGCACGGGAGGTTCGTTGTCTTGGGCTCCAACCGCGTTCCTACGCGCTCGAAGGAGCCAGAGACCGCCAAGAAGGATTCCTCCAGCTAGGAGTGGAGCCTCTAGCATCTCGAGCTGTATTTGCTTCATCCACTGAGACATTTGGTTAGCCTGGAAGGGGAAACGTGGTGGTTGGAGGGCAGGGTCGGTGACAAAGTAATCTGTGTAAAAGTGCTCGGGTTCAGGTTTGCCCCCGTATGTAAGCTGAGCACTGCTCAAGATGCCACATCGCCCTCAGGATCTTAGGATGCCCTCAAGGATAGTGGCCTCGCCGGTCCGTCCCGCCCCGCAGTGTCGCAACTCCCTTATGTGCCCGCCGGCTTGTGCCAGACGTTTTACGTTGCAGAGAATAATGTTTATATGAATATACTCACCTCCTCCCTTCTTGTCGCGCCTTGTTGCGCCCAATTTGCGTGCCAGCGAAACCTACGGACGTTGAACCTAAGCGCCCCTCAACTTTAAACCTGTAGAATCACGGTTGTTGGGGCCCGCTACAGACGTGAGGATACAACACACATGGGTATAGACCTTATATATCCGAGAAGTGGCTAGGCAATATCTCGGGCTTAAGGTCCATTGGCCCGTGCACTGCATCGTAAATTCCGGCAAGCGGTTGACGAGAGCAACCCACACGACAGGACATGAAATAGAGCGGCTGAAGGGGTCACAGATATAGTACTCACCGTCTGTTAGGAAGAGCATACTCGTGACGAGGGAGTGGGGAGTTTGCTCAGTAATTTCAGAATCGGTCGAAAGCATCTCGTGAATAGCGGAGAGAGGGAGAGCGTTGATTTGGTTTCGTAGCTTTTCCACGACGCCTTCGTCCTGTTTTGAACCAGAACCCTGCGAAGAGTGCAGGTTGCTGCCGTATGTCTTGAATGCGTCTCTAATCTGGTGGTTCTTTAGTGGGCTGCAGTGGCGATGCAACGAAAGCCTGTGCATAATTGGGCGCGGTCAATGTCATGGATGGAGGAAAAGAGATATAATGCTTGAGCAATTTCTCGTTTGCTTGGAAGGTTGAGCACAAACTTCCTCACGTCAACCCTCTGCTTATCCCATTTGGAATTGATTGGATTTGGTGATGCTACCTGTAGGATGAACAGGTCGGACTCATCTGTCAGCTGTTGCGGTGGAGTGTCGCCGCCGTTTGTATTAATGAGCCAGGGCGCATACATATACCACTTCTGGAAACTAATGTTGGAGATGTTGGTGGTGTAGTAAATAGTATTCTTCCCAGCGAAGAGATAAAGAGTGTGCCGAGAGTAGAATATTGTGGTGCTCTTCTGAGCAAGGTGAAGAGTGAATTGGTGGTGGAGGAAGTTAGGGGTGCTGTCAGATGGTAATAGTGAGTAGGACGCCTCTCACCTATCCCTCGTGTACCCAACGACTCTACCTTTCTCATGTGGCTGCGGTCCCATGTCGTCGTTTAAGACGAAACGCATCAACCCGCTGTTGCATATAGCGGTACCTTCGAAGAAGTAAAGCCGGTGACCCGTTGACATCAGCTGATTGCAGGTGATCTCAATGGCTTCCCGGGCTTGATGCGTTGAAGCTTTTCTATTTGACCCAAAAGGCTTTCACATAGTTTGGTAAGCGTACGGTTGGTCCGGTCTAACAATACAAAGCCTGGCGGGGGCTGAGTTACGTACGAATCTGTTGGTCAAATGGCCGGGCGGGGTAGTTGCAGGACGAGAGAAGATATCGTCAGTATCTGGTTTGGCCAAACGTGGCTTTGATGCGGTTTGCACACGCATTGCTGACCTTAGCAGCATCGTTGCTCGGAAAAGGATTTCCCAACCAGTACTCCAACTAAACATGCAGCCCCAACTCGGGGTAGAACCACCCGTATCACTAGCTGTATTTGGTTCATCGACTGAGACATTTGGTTGGCCTGGAAGGGGAAAAGGAGAGCGGGAGAAGCAACTGTCGGTGACAAAGCAATCTATTGATAGATGGATCATTCAGGTTTCACGCCAAGCACCCACGGGAGCACATATGGTATGGAAACATTGAGAATCCCAATATTGGCAATATTGCTCTCTCTTCGGACACTCGCCCTCAGCATCAAACGACGCTGTGAGTGCTAGTCGCCGGCGCCGGCGCCGCCTCACCAACTCGATCTCACCCTCACCGAAGTGACACGCGTGGGCGAGGATCGTGCTGTGCCTCAATAGACCAAAACATGTCGTATACTCCGGCATAATGTGGAGCAGCGGGGAAGAGCTCCAAGGTTTTCACGATCTCAAAGCGGTTCTCCGGGATGTGGGTTTAAACTGGTATCGTGGGGTCTGATGATGCCAATTTTCCGAGGGACTTCAGAAGCGCGTCGGTGCAGGAAATGGCAAATCGAGGTGTGATGACTAATGTTGTACGTACAGGTTGTTTCCTTGTCATTACTGGGATTATCTTGTCCCTTGTCTTATTGAGTGCTGCCATAAAGGCTTCGTTGTATCTTGTATCAACAGGTGGCTTTGTCGTCGACCTGCCAGCGTAGTGTAGCTGTAATTGGAAATAGGCTCAGTGGTTAGAGCGGTATGAAACCACTGAGCCTTAGAGTTCTCCATACAGGAGGGTTTCTATTGTATTTCTACGACCAAGTCAATACATGAAAAGTGACACAGGGGTCAAGTTGAATTTTTTAGCGACGTCCGGCATTTGGAGAAGTGTGATTTGCCGATTTACGGATGTAACGGCGGGCGAGAGGGGTGTACCTGAGTGCTGTCGTCGTGATTGGTGAACGATTGGTGAAAACCTGATCGGGGTCGTCGGAGTTATTCGATCTCCGACAGAACTTGTTCTTTCGGGTTCTACGTTGTTCTATCTTCGATGGAGATGCTCGTCCGGTGTTCATTCATTGGCTGGGTTTTCGGCCGATCCTGACACTTGTTACCCCACGGACGGGAGAGAAAAGCTTCTCTCCCGTTCTCCCTCCCGTTCTCCCTCCCGTTCTCCCTCCCGTTCTCCCTTTCCCTTTCCCTTCCAGTCCAACCAAATGCAGCTCGAACAGCCAGTAGCTCCATTCCTGCCTGGAGGATTAGCTGGAGGATTTCTTGTCGGCGCACTCTGGCTCAGTTGTTGCTGTTAAGGTTAGCAACCCATGTCCCAACCGCGTCAGAGTCTCGTTCGGTTCAGCCAGACGCACATCCTACAGGTCGCATCACCAAATCCAACCAATGTCAAATGGACCAAGCAAAGGGCTGACGTGACGGAGTTCGTGTTCAACCCTCCGAGCAAACGAGAAATCGTTCAAGCGTGTGTATTTTATTCTCTCTTTCTCATCTGTGACAATGATCGCACCCGATTATGCACAGTCTTTCGTTACATCGCCACCCCAACCCATTCAAGAACCACGAGATTAAAGATGCATTCAAGAAATACGGCGGCCTCGCTCTCCGCTATCCACGAGATGCTTTCGACCGATTCCGAGATTCCTGAGCAAGCTCATCACTCCCTTGTCACGACAGTGTGCTCTCCCCAGCTCTAGGAGAAGATTGGTACGATCTCTGTGACCGTGTCATCCCCTCTATTTCCTGTCCTGTCGTGTCCGATGCTCTCTTCAATCGTCACGGCAAATCGCTTTACGGCGACGTGCATCTTATGAACAACCTCTTTCAGAGAACCCCAGAGGCTCCTTCGACGGCGGGGTCGTTATGGGAAGGTCATTATCATGGCCGGATCTCTCGGGGTGGTTCCTTTACTCTAGTCCGAATGACCGTCGAAGGGACTAGCCTAGTCCCACGCCGGACCAAGCCGTCGGGCGCTTGGCCCCTAGATTATATCGCGACGACGACTCGGCAGTTTTGACTCGCAATCCTGACGAATTCTATATACCCTTCGCCAAGGATAGCCCAACGTTAATGCGTTCTTCCAATCAAACCCAAATCAAATAGCCCTCCAAACGACCACCTCAGGCTCTCTCTCAAACATGACGGTTTCAAAGCGCTCGACAAACGGCGGCCAAATGCACCAAATACAAGCAGCGCTTCGTCTTTGTCGCTCCCAAAACAAGGCTGAGGACTTCAAGTGTAAAGCACGAGATCGGTCTGTGCTCAAAACATTTCAGTACTTTTTGCTTGTTGGGTCCAGATTATCGTGCGATAGTCCTGTTCCAATTCAAGCAAAGAGAACTGAAATCTTTTGAGCACAGAGCGGTCTGGTGGTTTACACTTGATGTTCTCAGCCTTGTCTTAGGAACTACAAAGACGAAGCATTGCCTGTATTTGGTGTTTGGCCGCCGTTTGTTAAGCATTTTGAAACCGTCATTTTTGAGAGAGTGTGAGCCATCGGTGGTCATTTGAAGCGCTATTTGATTTGACTCTGATAGGAAGAATGAATCGAACGTGGGGTTATTTTTGGCAAGGGGAAGATTGTATTCGTCAGGATTGCGAGTCAAATCTACACCCGATCTCTATCTACTCCACCGACATCCACTCTGCTTGTCACGCCAGTCATCACCCCTCGATTTTCCATTTCCTGCACCGACGCGCGTCTGAAGTCCCTCGGCGAATTGGCATCATCAGACCCCACGATACCAGTTCAAACCCATATCTCGGAGAACCGCTTTGAGACCGCGAAAACCTTGGAGCTCTTCCCCGCTTGCTCCGAATTATGCTGGAGTATACGCCATGTTTGGTCTATTGAGGCACAACACGATCCTCTCCCACGTGTGTCATTCCAGTGAGGACGAGATCGAGTTGGTGAAGCGGCGCGGCGTCGGCATCTCCCACCTGCCCAGTTCATTCCTGATCGATTCATTCGAGCTGAGGATAAAGGCGGCAAGTCTGAGAACCGTGAAGATAAGTCTCGACGAGAAGTCGACGAGAAGGATATTGAGCGGATACGGCAGGCCAAAGAGAGGGTGATTGGACCGTTTGGAGGAGGGGTGTAACTCTGTCCAGGAAGGTTCTTTGCGAACTACGAGATTTGGTCACTACTACCTTGTCTGATTTGGCAGGTACGACATCAGCGTGAAGGAAGGGGAGGAGATACCGACTGTCGATTTGAAGACGCTCCCAACTCACGGGGTTATGTCTCCCACCCACAACGTGAATATTCGACTCGTTAAGCGCAAGAGTGTATAGAAGCGGGTAGATAGTTAAAACAGTGCAGCACTCTCAGGTCTAGTGTTATGAAATGTGATTGACCCATCCTACTTCTATCTCATGAAGGATTCTGTTGAAATTCGCGCGGCCGGTTTTCTTGGTACTAGTAAAGCGAGTGTCTTGTAGCTAAATCCTAAATGCGCTCCCTTTTGATTATAGTACGCTCTGCTTAGGTATTCTTAATACCGTACAGTAGTCTCGCTTCGTTATTCGCTACTGAGTCTGTGAGCTCATCCCTCGCTGTTGGAGCCGGGTACCTAATGTCCGATTCACTGTATTAGTGCTACTCCTAGGTATCTGCGGATGTAACCTGAGTTCGCTATTCGCTACTGAGTCTTGCTACCCCTAGTTTCAACGGAACCCAAACTCAGCCGCCTGTGTGTGCTGAGGGTTCAATCGTTTCCGCCATCTGGCCTAGAGGGGCATTAGGATCAGAGGCAACACAAGCTTCAAAGTCGAATAAGTTGGTTTGGTCGTCGATTTTTGTAAGTGTACAATTGTCATGGAGACGGTGGTCCTTCAGGTGATGCGAAGAAGCGGACATTGGGTACTGTAGTGCTGTTTATCCGAGTCCCAACGAATAACCATTTTCGTGCTTCGTCGGAGGAACGATTCTGATCTGGAGTGGTGGAATGTTCAGTATGTCATACTTTTCG
>Ga0307513_10008812_pt1 | contig 12845 bp, 15 predicted proteins | sample 15_EM_MG_FD_202174 | JGI IMG/M metagenome (GOLD analysis project Ga0307513, IMG submission 202174) | Populus trichocarpa ectomycorrhiza microbial communities from riparian zone in the Pacific Northwest, United States - 15_EM | ecosystem: Host-associated > Plants > Roots > Unclassified | place...
TGACAAGTCTGACCACCACCAACCCGCACGCAGGTCTCACCTGACCGGCGAGTAAATAGGGCTGGTTTGGTTTGTTCGAAATTTGGTACGCCTCATTCTGCGTGTGGTCTCGGGACGTGACAGGATCTGGTTTTGCGGAACCCCCTCGAGCCTCAAGCGACAGCTCGGTGGGGCGAGGAGCAATCCTGGCGGATTGGAAGTGTGATTTGGAGTCACAGGTTTGTTGTTGTGAGCCTGTCAGTTGCGCGAGGGCAAGGAAGCGATTGGCGGCCAACCGCTCAATTTACCCACCTTCGGGTCCTCGGCAGCGGCGAACTGAACTAAGATCTATATTTCGGTAGAGATTCTTTCAACATCTGTAGCGACGGAGTGTCCGGCGATTGGTGGGGACGACGGAACCAGATTGACACACAAGCCGGGATCGGTTTTCAATGTCTTCTCCAGAACCCTTTACCCGGTGGATGGTCCCCTCTGCCTCCGTTGTATATATACACTCCCCCTCTGTTGCGCCCAGGTTCCTCTCCTTCAACCTCACCTTCCTCAAGTCCATATACTACCCACAACAGCTACTCGACTACCCACATTCTTTTCCTTCCTACCACATCTCCACGGTGGTGGGATTGAACTTCCCGGTCTTGGCGGAAAGGTTAACCGGCCCAAATGGATGGAGCGGATTTGGCAGCGATGGTCGAGATTGGAGATCATTTGTACGTGCTTTTTCATTTCGCCTTTTACAATCGAGAGTTCTTGGTTCGATAGACTTCTCTAGATTTTCGACCAAGGTAAATCCCAAACCTCGAGTGTATCCGGGGACGGAACGAAGGCCGACTCTTACGACGTCACACAGTTGTTCATGACTTCTATCCACTGCCTGTGGATCTACGACTACTTCTTGACCTTCGGAGATGAGGTCCAGTACCCTCTGCCCTTCGGTCAAGACGTCGGGTTCTGACCGTCGCACAGATAAAGTACGCTTGGTCCGGAGGAAGGTCATGGAGTGGGTTTACCTCCAGGCCCTCTAAGTACCTAATGACTCACTTGGTTGCTCGACAGTCTTCACGTTGTTTATTGCTGTACGCCGTCTGGAGATATGTCTCAAACGATGACAGACTCAACGGTTTTGCAGACCAGATACGCTCCCCTGGTGCACCTCATCTGGATCCACCTGGCCATGTTTCATTACACAAAGTCTGTGAGTCCATTTTTCATTACGGATGCCACTGGGATACCGCGCTCACCAGACGCTCTTAGTTGTATGTCCCCACCCCTTTCTTCGTCTTATTCCCACCGTTGATTCTCACCCCGCTCGGTAATCGGACAGCTGTCAAAAGTCTAAATGGATAGCGATCTTTCATCTGACCGTTGTTACCGCTTGCGCGCAGGTGGTGGTTTCGTTAAGGTTTGACCGCTCTCCTCGGATCGAAACAAATTCATGTTGAGATTTATTGTGCCTTAGGATATACGCCATGACCAAGAGCAGGTTGCTCGGCTGTACGCTTTCCGTTCTGATCGCCACGCAGCTCGGTTTTGGGATATATTTCATTTACAGGAGCGCAGTGAACCCACGTAAGCTTCTCATCAGTTCGTTTGTTCGCGCGCGGACTTATATCTGCTTGTAGCGCAAGCGTTCCCAGAGATAGATTTGGACACATACACCATTTGCTTTTACGAACGTTGGCGACCTGGGGAGCTCGCTTACACTAGCCTTGCAGTCGTTTTCGGTGCGCCATTGCTCACCAACCTCCGAAATGCCTTCAGGTTCTAATCAGCTTCACACCCCGCACTCCCCATGTCATGACATCGCAGATATTCTTGCATTCCTGATTATTTTGGTCACAGCCAGGAGACAAGGGGTAAATAGATATCCGGGTGTTCCAAGCCTCTTGGAAGTTATCTTGCGAGACTCGATCCGATACTTTATGGTCATGTTTGTTGGTCAATTTTTGTTCCTACTCTTCTTGTTTTTTGCTCCGGTAGGTGATGGGTGATACGTCCGAGAGTAAATGATCTCGTGCTCACTGTGTCCGTGTGTTCAGGAGGAAATTCAACTCATCCCAGGGGTGTAAGTAGCTTTTCTCCTTGTCACCGAAGCGATCATTAAGTGGCTGATATCAACCTGTGTCCTGTAGGGCTAACACAATTTTCATACCAATCATGACCACACGCCTCATGCTCTCCTTAAAGAGAGCTGCCGCCGAACCGAAGGGGACGTGGACCCTCTCAACGATGCCTGTTTTCGTCAGGAAATGGCCAAAGGTGGATCAAAGCGTGCATCTCCCTCTGCGTACATTCGAAGTCCCGCATGGAACGGAAACCCCCACCCCACCGAATGAAGAGGACCCAGAGTTCAAGCCTATGCCTGTTGAACCGCCCCATAACGATGACTCAGGACAACCGTGCTAGTTCAAGCGACCCCTCCCTCCTTATGGTCCTTCGTGTATATCATATTATTGTACAAAACACTCCTTGATTACGATCTTTGTGAGAGCGGAATATGGACATTCGATGAATACAACTTGATGAGATCTGACTCGCGTCTCCCGGCCGCCCGGGTTTGCGCCGTGCTAACCAGGAGGCTACGCTCCCCGCCTGAAAAACACCCCATAACCCTCGCATCTGAAACACCTGAACCCACGTTTTGCCTCATTGTACAGGTATCAAGACCGCCGTTCTACGGAATCGGAACCCCGGAGTTGGCACGGGACCAACCTGCTTTGACCCACTCCTTATGACCGCCCGAACATGGATTGACGTGTCTCTGGGTCGACCGCCTCCGCTTTCTCACCCTTTCGGCGTTATTTTATGGACATGGGGCAATGACCGGCAGGTAGCAACTCGTTTTTGCATTCCCCCATCTGCCATCTGTCGTTCACAACACGCAAGTCGGAGGATCATCACTGGTGCCACTGGAACAGGTACCCATGACGATTGTGTCTAAGCACTCGAGAGGTCCGTCATGGGCCTCTCTGAGGAAGAGTGATGAGGATCCGCGTTGATCTCCCGTCGGCAGCCGTCGAGGCTCTCAATAGGGTAGGAGTCGGTGGGAGTGCGGAGGAACCATTCAACTTTGTGTACGTTAGTAGAGAGGGCGCGAGGCAAGGTTCGCGTGTCACAGAAATCTCAGTTATTCGTAACCCAACGGTAGGTATTGCGTCCAGGGCCATCCTGAGATGGAATTGGCGAATGGTTTGGGCGTCTACACAACCAGATTGCCCGCCCAGGTTACTTCTTCCCCGCCCATACTGGTCAGCGACAGCCTAATCAGCAGAGTGGTATTGGCCGATGCCCAGGCACAGCCACCGGCCCTTTGTTCACCAATACCAGTATGGGCGTATCGACCCAAGATACAACAACCGTTGAAAAACCTGCAGAAATAGTAGACCCTCAGGTCTCAAGACATGTACAGATCATTCGCTGTAATGTTGGCTTCCTTGCCATCTAATATATTACTGACGTCTACGGAGGAACAAAATGGAACATAGGAGATATGATTTACAAATCCACAAAAATAGAAATAGCACAACAGTGAGGACAACCAAACCCTCTGCCCGGTTACTAATTCTCACACCTGGATCGTCAGAGACATTTACAAAGAACCGGATGTATCTGAATCAATGATGCCGGGGACATCGGCCCCAGTGGCGGGATACACTAGAGGGGGTACCCAGGTAGGGGAGATTTCGGAGAGGTGGTCGAACAGCCGCTGCGCTGTGGGCCGAGCCGAACTCAGCTCACTCCAACACAACTTGACCAACTCCCAAAGCCCGTCGGAGAAGCCTAGAGATTTGGCGTCAAGGGGTTTTTCTGGCCGTTCACCCCTCACTACAGCGAGTACGGGTGAGTAGGCGCGTAAATGGTAGAACGGCCGGAGGCCAGTCAGGACCTGGGATATGTCAATGGGGGGCTGTGGTTATGAGTGTGACCTGTTCACCTCGTATATCAACATTCCAAACGCATAACAATCCGACTCGCGGGTCGGACGACCGTTGGAACCAAAGCGCGACGAATCCAGTAATTCTGGGCTCATCCAACAAAATGTTCCCCCGGAGACAAGAGATTCAGAGAAGAGGTGGATCGTGCTTTGATTGATCATGGTCATGAGACCAAAATCTGCAACACGAGCCGTGCCTGTGTCGTCAACGAGGACGTTTGCCTGTTCCGCCCAACAGTGAGATGAAAGGCGCATTGAGAAAGTTGGGCTTACGCCTTTGAGGTCCCCATGAACGATCCCGAGTCCGTGGAGGTAGGCTACACCAGACACGGCCTCAGAGAGCTAAGGGTTACCGATGAATAAGAGGACATATCGCGACGAAACGCAGGTGGGCCCACCAATCGCAAACGGTTCGCCCCCGGATTGGATCTCGCGTACTGCATCACATTCCCGTTGGACATCCACTCAGAGAGAATGTGGAAACGGAGCGGGTCTTGGGGCACGGAAATCCCTAACAAGGGTAATATGTTTGGATGTGACAGATGTTTCCAAGCGATGATCTCTCGACACAACCGCTGGGGGAAAGTTGAGCAACGATAACACGCGGGGTTGGTTGTAGATACCTTGAAAATCCCATCGAAATCTTCGCACATCCTGAGACGCTTGATAGCCACGGGGAACCCCAAGTATTCTCCGTTAGTCACATCGGAGAACCCACCATGACAGTGAACCGTTCCAACGCGTATGAGTTCTTGTCGAAGAATATATGAAACAGGTACGATCCCCTGGGCTTTGCAGATCTTGGAGAGAAGCCGTAGACCACGCTGTCTGAGTTTATCATCAAGATGCGAGCACACAAGAACCTGTGTCTAATGCCTTAGATTGTTGAGGCACAAACCACACAATCCACTCACCCGGTCGAGAAAATCGACGAACGTCTGGGCTTCGTTTCCCCGGAAGCCCCTTGCGACGGCGATACCGGATGGGCAACCCAAGAGAGACCGAACCTTCGAGAGGCATTCATTCGAAGCGGTCTCCATTGAAAAGAGATTGGCCCAAAATTGTACATCTGGTGGTCGAATGGGCTGGTGGTCTATCTGGTGCGGGAGAAGGGGGGGAAGTGTACCAGAGGGACCTGCTTCGCAAACCATGTTCATCGCACGGGGTTGTTGTGGTCTTGGAGGCAGAACCCCCAATTAGCTACGGTTTATATCCACAGCCCATCAGAGGATTGAAGAATAGCAACGAGAGATGCGTGGGGGGCGCCTATATTGAACGCCGCAACTTTGATTTCGGATGTCACACCGCAATACAATCACCGCAACAACCCGACCACGACTATATTAAAGCGTACGGAATGCACTCTCTGGCCGGATCCGTAATGGTTCAGCCCTTCAGCGGTTTCGGATGTCACGCTGGCCCGTGTGAGGCCTGGGGCCGACCGGCGGCAGAGCCCGGGATTCCAACATCTGCGGTGTATAGTTAAGCCCAGATCTGTTGTAATTACATTTAGACGAACATGCAAGCATGATCATACTTGAGACCGGGGTGGCTGAGTATAAATGCCCAGAAACCGCCGACAAAGTTGTAAATGGGAGCAGGGCAGTCAAATAGGGATAGAAGCCTGACTCGGTAAGAGTTATGGTGAACGTAGCGGTCATCCGCCGAACCGCTGTGGACGTGGTAAGTTAGAAGAGTAAAGAGCATCTTCATTCGCGTTTCAAATGGCGTTTGGTACGTTGCGGGGAGGATGACAAAGCACGAGGGAACGTGCCGGGCAAACACGTACAACATACTCGCACCGAAAAAGTAAGGCTTGAAAGCTTGAGGAATAAATGTCCCGGGAATTCCAGCGTGTGTCAGAAAGGTGCGTCGTCTCACGCAACACGTCCGACATCGAACCATTAACCATTTCCCATGGTTCTGGTTCGCTGAAAGCGGCCTGGTGTAGCAAAATCTCCTTCGGCACGGTCTCAACAAAAACCCACCCCCGCCTGACCGCATCCGAACTTACGATTATGGAACATGGGACAGTAGTCAGGAATTCGATCTACGTACCCAGATCTTCAGGCCTGTCAGGCCCCATGGAAAATCACTGTATCAATCATCTGATGAAAGGAATTTTAGGTCGGAGGTCGACTCTCCTGGAGAGACCGGGGTGCGTATGTTAGCTTTGTTGGGTCCTACTTTGTCTGATAGGCGACCCACTGTTGACTAACCGAAGTTACTTAGTTGCGTTTCGATTGAATACAGCCCAATTCGCTGCTTACCGTTTGATCATATTGGGGCCCGGCAGCTCGGCACCCCAGCATTGGTCGGTTCGTACCTCGAGCTCTGCAGGTCGCCGGCCTAGTTTTCCCCGTAGGTTCGTACCAAACCATGTGATTTACAATCACCCTCTCCTCGTTTGGCAGCCTCCGGCGGATCCGGTCGTCTTGTGCCGAGACTAGTTTTCCCCCTTGTTTCTGCGGAGTTGTCAACCATCCGCGATTCATGTCGGGAGTATATCATCAACTTTTTAGGGTGACAAAAAGCAAACAACGAACTGGGGCTGAGTACCCTATCGAAAACAGCCTATCGAAACGCAACCTACTGTACTCACTTTGTTTCTCTCTCTTTCTCCATCCGTCTCTGCAAGCTTAGTACCGTTGTCTTGGCCCACCTGCTTCACCGAGATCGGACTTAATGAGGCCACTTGTGGCATGAGAATGCCCAACCCGCCCGTGAAAACTTTGCCACTCCTACAACAATTATACCACCAATATCTCCCTCTCATCATTTGATGGCCACGATGTACAGCAGACTCTCGGTTCCTCCAAGTGGTTGGTACCCGACAGAGAGGCATTACGCGTGGGAGGGACGGAGGTCATCCTCCACTCCATCCACGAGAAAGTAATGAACCATCGAGCGTATGACGCTCTCAAGGTACGTGGTTTCTCCACCCACCTTCAGGCGAGATGCTGAACGCGATGTTTCCAGAGAGGGTGAAGTTTCTGGGTGAAAATAGGCACACGGCTCGGTTTCAAGACATCGAATCCACCCCTCCGGAGGTGGCTGACCGACTGTCCACGATTTACAAACGTTATTTTGGGGAGTTTGACACGATCTACGTGATGTCATACACGCAGGCGGTCGAGAACAGGAAGTAGATCGCAAGTTGATCCAAAAATGATTCCTGTCCATCGAGAGGGAGGAGTGGGGGCTGAAGCCGAATAGTTTTGTTCTGTGGTCGCACAGACCCCGTTAGTGGGGCTGTCCTTTTCTTCGAATTCAAAATGACGCCCAGGTGGTCAAGGTAACTTTTGGGAGTTAAGGTTTTGCGACCGCCCCCCCGTTTTGTTCTCCTTGCGTTGAGTTGTGCCCGACAATAGAACCTGCTCATGAATAGTTGACCGCTTACCGAGGTTCGATCCTCAGGCCTGAAGGCCGCGCGTTTCAAAACTTCACCTCACGGCATGAACTTGGAAAGGGAGCAACGGGGTATGGGAAAACGATATAAGGAGTTCGTTCCGTCCGACACGCCTGCGCGTTGAGCTTGAACTTGAGTTTGAGGCGCCGCATTACTACCTCATTACTTTGTTGGGTATGCACCCGTCACTCTCCTCATCGATGTGCAACCATGACCGACGGACCTAGTCATCATAATCGCCAGCTCGTCCTCTCCATGAATATCAACAGCTTGCTCTACAGCCTCTGCCCGTCGAGGTACGACGAGGTCGCACCGAGGATCGAATATGTCATTACCGAACAGTTCACAACGATTGACGACCTTGTGGAACGAGTCTCGCCCGTGGCACGGCCCGGTTCATGTTCCCACTCCGACATTTCGCGGTTCTTGAAGGAGTTCCGCGATGCACCCCACCGGTCCAATGGAGCCAAATCCTTCGTCGACGAGCTCTGCCTCCGCGTTCTTCGGTGGTTTGCAGTTGCTTCAACGGAGCATCTTTCGATGAGTTGGGAAGGGGGGTCGGTTTCAATTGGTGGAGGGGAAAACTTTATACGCGCAGCATCGTTCGTGGGCCATCTCATCGAATGCGGCTTGCTGAGCAACGAACTCGTGCGGCGGCACCTCGTAAAACCATTGACGACCCACTGTTACGAGAAAAGCAGCTACGGCCCGCCATCCGCTGTCAGGACCAAGGCCATCTACTAGTTGTTTATCGTCGCAGGAGACACGCTACTTCAGGGCCTCCTCGAACCTGAGGATGTCCGGGTCTGCTTCGAGATATTGGACACCTATACCTCGATAAACCCGTCGAAACTCGATGCGCGAGGTTGAATGTGCGGTGTGATTCTCATCTTGGCGCCTCGCATTACGACCTAACTTGCGGACCAGGAATTTCGTGTGATCCATGGTATGTGGTTACGGCGCAAGGGGGAGGGTGGTCAAAAGAATGGAGCCACCACTGAAGTCCCCACGAGAGTGGTCGAAATTCCTGTCGCTTTCGTTCCCCAGGATCTCCCCGTCATTCGCACCGGTGTCGACTCCCCTTCCACTGTCTTACAAGCAATCGACCCTCTCTCAATATCGCGGGACGTGGAGTGTCTATCAGAGGCGTTCGTTAACATCTCATCTACCGCGGTCTCCTCCCCCACGTTGAGCACTTCCACCATATCCGACTTGATGCCAAGCGAATTAAGCGAGGATATCGAAGACCACAGCGATGTGACCATTCATCACGAGACGTTCTACTTCGAAGATGGAAACATCGAAATGCTGTGCGAACACACCCTCTTCCGGGTTCACTCGACTACGGTCTCGTTTTCCTCTCCCAAACTTCGAGACATCCTTTCCCAGTCGGCGCTCCTCCGCGCACCAACGCTAGAAGGGTGTCCTCGGATTACCATCACCAACACCGCTCAGGATTTTGCGGTGCTGTTGAAAATGATCTACACACCAGGGTAGGTCTCTCTCCCCGTTAATGTGGGTTCGATGAGCAGGCCGTTGACTGGCGGTCAGGTTCCCGGCATGGCACAAGGTTCCAGAGTTCACGGTGTTCGCATCGCTCCTTCGGATGGCGACCGAGTACGGTTTCTCCGATGTCCATGAACAACTCGTCGACAGCATCAAGGGTGCCTACCCTACCAAGTGGGAAAGTCCTGGGGCTGGGGGAGTTCTTGGCGAGGACATCTTCGGATCTCCGATACCCCACCCAATGCGGTTTTAGATCTGTTCATGGAACAGAGCATCAAGTTCGCGTTGCCTTTTACCGCCTACAGAGCTGCCCTGGGTGGTTTCTCTTCTCTGACTAGCGACGAACCCGGCACGATACTTCCACGTTCCGCCCTCGCCTCCACAATTTACGGCATAGGGATGATACGGGTTCGGTTGGCCCGGCTTGCACATTCAGTTGTATACGAAATGAGCCTGGGTGAGTGCCGTGACAATACGTGCGCTGTGAACATTGGTTCAAACCCTGCACGACTGCGGATGGAGGCGTTCAATAAGATCTACGAGGCTATGGTTAAGGGGGGCGAAGGCAATGCGTTCTTTTCTCGCCTACCGAAAAACGCTGTTTGTGTGAACTGCGCAAAAAGAACGGAACGGGCTTATGACTGTTGGCGTGGGATAACCTGGAATAAATTCTCTCACATATTTGGGGTCGGAGAGGGTTGGGAAGAGCTTTAGCACAGCACTGGTCGTATGTGAAGACAATATCGGTGATTATTTATGCAAGTGATTGTTTGCTTATGCTGTTTCAGAGGCGACACCCTCCCCTCCTCTGAATTTGAGGCTGGATTCCAGCCTAGCGGGACTAGTTACTCTCATCGCCATCGAATTTGTCGAATTTTCCTCCACCTTCGGTTTTCTATAAGTACTTCCGGTTCCGTCTCGTTCTCACCCAGCTCACCGGCTGGTTTGAAATGGGCCGCGGATGTGATGGTGTCTAATCCATAAAACTCTATCACGACAACGATCCGTCCTAAAAGCGTAAATACGTGGAGCACGATGCCAACAGAAAAGAAACAAAAAGAGTGCAACAGCGGTACCGCGGTTGTCAAGAAGGAATTCATCAAGTGATTGTCCTTGTTCACTGCTGTAGACCACCGTCCGGCCCTGACCTGGTTGACGGACGGTGGTCGGATTTGCCCTTGCCAGATTCCTGCGGTTACATTGTGGTGACTTCAGTCTTGGGCAGAATTTCAGGTCCAGGGGCGACAATAGGGTCGGCAGGCAGCTCTTGTCGAACTAGTGGGGAAACATGATCACTCCAGGCTCCAGCGCCGGACGGTCTCTGCCTCAACGGGATCCCGTCTTAAGTTCTCTCTGGTAGACAGCAGATGTGCGTGAATCCTTCCCGTGACAATGAGGGCAGAAGATAACTTCCCTTCTCATGGGAACCCACCGTTTGTTATAGACTCTGTATCCAAGCCACGGAAGTCGGTGGCCGTAGATGGGTTTCAATGCGTGTACAGCCCCGGTTGGCGGGGCGATGATTGGGGGTGCCGGTGAGGCCCCAACAGGTTCGAATAATGTCAACGTGGTTTTCGATCCGGGAGGGTTCTAGCGGCCCGTCGATAGCCACGCCCCAGTTCCTTGAGACCTGTGTGTGGAAACAACGTGCATAGTGTGCGGATGTGGGGAGAAAACTACATCACGTACCTTTCCTCCCCACGGCACGGCGTTGCCGTTCGCCGCGGACGAACGCCGCATACACCGGAGCTCCGGAGCACTGTGTCTCATCGGCTCAGAGCTCCCCATTAAATGCGTTGCTGGGTATTTTAAAACGCACTGTAGTTACCGGAAACCGAATGCTGGCCTTGCCCCAGATCTCCAAACCCCGCTTGGGCAAACGTGGGTGGATAGAATGTTCGACAGCTCGGAGCCGGCAGATCGAACAAGTCCGAGACATTGCGGGAGCCTTTGGGCTTTCCTCGCGGCCAACACTCTTTCGCCCTTTTTATAACCAACCTGCAATCTTTCCCAAAGCCAAAAGATCTTTCATTCACCACCACTACTGCCATGGGGTTATGGGATGGCCTCGATATATAAGCCACGGTGTCTGCCTCGCCTCTCCCATCCCTGCCCTGGACGCCTTTCTGGACCACCCCTCCCCTCTTTTCAAACGGATAAACTACGATGAGGTCTTCAGTTGTCGTCGTTTCCTCCGTCAGTTCCTCTTTCAACAGCATCGGTCGCAATGCACGCGTCGACGGGATTGAACCGGAATTGTACCCCTCCGCCACGACCGTCACGGGCGGCATCCGATCCGCTGAGGTGCGTGAACTCTCCAGTATCCCATCCCACTCTCGACTTCGGTTTTTATAGGATTCTTCAAGGGCTGGAATGCCACAAATTCCTGACGAATTCGTCGGGTCGACGCACCCCAAGGCCGTGGGTGGAGCGAACTTCACCGGACAAGTTCCCTTCCCTCGTTCCCCCTCTCCTTGGAGCTCCACCTCAGAGAATGCCTCTGTTTCCACGGGATTCGGGGGTGGATCTTCCCTTAGGCATCCTACAAATACTGCTGACAATACTGCGGGTGTCGTGTTTCCGCGGCCTGAAGGGGTTTTAACGCGATGCCTGACCTTTTTGAGGCGTGTCGGAGCGAGATTGGTTATGCCACCGTATACCGTCGACGATGGAATGAATAACATTATTGCCAGAAGACGTGACTATGTCAACCTTGTGAGTCTCCTTTCTCTGCATGGGTTTACAGCTACGTTGATCGCTGACTAGATCGTCCAGAATGCCACTGTGACAAAACTCCCCCTCCTGTAAACTCCCCCATATTTGTGAATCCCGCACTGATGGGAACTCTCTTCCACTTCGTTTGTACGCATTATTATGGCTATTGGATGTATTCTATTTGAGTTTTGTTGTGGAATTGCCCAAGGAAATTGAAGGGAAGCAATGGGTGAGAAAACAGTGTGGGAATTCGTCACCTCCCTCCCTTCCCCAGTACCACGATGGCTGGGGGAACGAAATCTCGGAGCCGTTTGGCCCCAGGACGATACCCTGGCTACAAACTCTCGATTACCGAAGCCCTGCACGTTGTTAGCGTCAAACTGTCCCAAGCGGATGACCTGAGGTACATACACCGCACTGTCCTTGTTGACCCGTCTCAAAACGAGTTCTTTCCATAGCCGAAGCCTCACTCTTCCAATGGTCTGCGTTCTTAATTTGTGGGTGGTTCACCTATCTCACATTTTACTTAGATTCAATCTTTTGAGCAAGCAATGTCTCACGCCCTGGCAATGGTCCGCCTGCATCTCAATAACCACAACCCCGTAGTTCGCAGGATTCCTTCTGAAATACTCATCATGATCGCCTCCCATCTCAAGACTGATGCAAATTCCATCACAAACGTCACCCAGGTCTGCCACCGCTGGCGTGTCACCTTTCTCTCTTGCCCTAGCCTGTGGACGCATCCTGACTTCGCTCGAGAGAACCAGGCGTTGTCGTTCCTCGATCGGTCAAAACCGCTTTCTATACACGTTGACCTGACTATGGTTCCCCTTATCCGGTCCCTTACCAAGATCCTCTGCCTACATGCTGAACGGGTGCAAACGCTGAGGATAGCACATTTCATTGGACTTGAGGCGTTATTCCGCCGACCATTGGCGTCTTTGAGGACTCTCAAGGTCGCCACGCCAAGGAATTTACTTGGTACTGATCCTACCGCAAGAGAATTCGTTGCTTTGACATCCTTGGCCGTCGAACACAATCCTGGTTCTCTTGCTTTCCGCTGCCCCTCCATCACGCGCCTACGTATTGCGATCTCCGATTTTGGCTCGGAAGTTACAAGTCTCCCTGACCTCTTCCGAAGTTGCGTGCTCTTGGAGGAGTTAGAGGTAGAAGACAGAGGAAAGCTGGAGGACGGTTTGCCATTACCCCCGGACGAGGTCATTCCCCTCCCCAATCTCCGTTCTTTCACCCAGGTACTACACTGTGACCAGCACCGGGCAGGAA
>Ga0307513_10008813_pt1 | contig 12845 bp, 14 predicted proteins | sample 15_EM_MG_FD_202174 | JGI IMG/M metagenome (GOLD analysis project Ga0307513, IMG submission 202174) | Populus trichocarpa ectomycorrhiza microbial communities from riparian zone in the Pacific Northwest, United States - 15_EM | ecosystem: Host-associated > Plants > Roots > Unclassified | place...
GCGGCTGCGCGCCGGCGTTGAGCAGCCGCCACTTCAACTGGTCGAAGCGGTCCTGGCCGAAGAACGGTTCGCCGTTGAACGCCATCAGCGGCACGCCGTAGTGGCCGGCCTCGCGCTGGGCTTTCTGGTTGGCCTCCATGATCGCGTCGAGGCGTTCGGGCTCGGCGGCCGCAATGGCGTCGAGCTCGGCGAGGTCGAGGCCGGCCCGCTGCGCCGCCAGCGCGAGGTGGGCGCCCAGATGCCAGTCCGGCGTCGTGCCGCCCCAGATCGTACGGCTCACTTCGTCGAGGAAGGCCAGCCCCCGGCCCTTCTCGACCGCCGCCGCGCCGAGCCGGGTCAGGCGGTGGATGTAGGGTTGCTCGCGCGGATATTTCCCCGTGGCCATGTCCCGCTGCACGGGATCGGGCCGCGCCCAGCCGAAGGGGATGCCGAGGAACTCCGCGGTGCGGAAGACGTCGCGCATGAAGTAACTCTGCCAGAGCGGGTCGTTGGAATCGAAGAACTCTGGCTGGCGGACCGCCAGCGGATAGACCACGCGGACCTTGCACGCGACGTTGAGCTCGCGCTCCAACTCCACCAGCCGCTCGGTCACGAAATAGGAATAGGGCGAGCGGAAGGACCAGTAGAGGTCGTAGCTCAAGGTCATGCCCACCTCCCTAGCCCGCGCGCGCCTGCAGCTCCAGCACGGCGATCAGCACATGGTAGAATGAGGTGGCGGGCGCGGGTTCGTCGAGGAAACTGCCGTCCGCCTGCATCTTGTCGCGCCAGGCGCCGCGCGCCGGCACGTCGAGGTACTTCGCGAGCCCCTGGGCCGCGCGCAGGACTTCGCCGTCGTCGCCAAAGAACAGGGTCGCCTTCAGGTGTTCGGTCTGCGGCCAAAGCCGCGCGGCGCGGTCACGGACGCTGAAGTCGTCCCAAAGCGCGTTCATCGCCACCTGACGCTGCGAGTCCACGCCGCGTAGTCCGTTGGCGTAGAGCCGGCGCGCCATTTCGCGCGCTCGCCGGTCGTCCCGCGCGCGGCCCCAGCGCTCCAACAGCCAGGCCCACTCGAAGTGGTGGCCCGGCTCGATCAGACCCCCCGCGCCTTCCAGGGGCCGCCAGTCCGAATCGAAAAACTCGCGCAGCACTCCGGTCTCGCCGTCGATGAACCTGCCCAGCGCCAACTCGACGATCTCGTTGGACAGCTCGGCCCAGCTCCCGACGCCAGCTTCTTCCCAGGCCAGCGAACTCTCCAAGAGATGCATGTGACAGTTGGCCTGGAACGGCTGCGCGCCCGATTCGCGGAAGCCCCCGCCGGCCACGCGCCGGTCCTGCAGCGCCTGCAACGTCCGCCGCGCCTGGGCCGGCAGATCGCCGGCGGCAGGATCGACCGCATGCAATGACGCCATCGCCAGCAGCGCGAACGCCTGCTCGTAGATGTCGATACTCTGGTCGCGCGGCGTTGCGTCGACATCGACACTGTTGATGAAGAGGCCGTCGGGGCGACGGTAGTTCGCCACCAGGCCCTCAAAGCCCCGTCGCGCGATCGGCGTCAGCGCGGCGCCGTAGCCCCGCTTGGCGCAGGTGGCGAAGACGAAGACCTGCCGAGCCTGCACGCGAGACCGGCGCGGCGCGACGTGGGGATGTCCTTCGACCGTCAACGCCTCGTGGAAGAACCCCAGCGCGGGGTCCACGCCGGCGCTGGACCACAGCGGCAGGGCGGCGTCCCTCAGCCAGGCGTCGTACCAGCGGGCGGCTTCGGCCAGGGTCTGCATCTGCGTGGCCATCGGCCCATCAAGCCTCGAAGGATCGGGACCGGCTGCATAGAGGCCTGGGGTCAGGCGTCGCAAGTCCTCACTGTGTGGGCGACGTGGAAAGCGCCCGAGTGCGACAACACGATCCAGTCCCCGCAGTGGGCCACGACGGGCCCTTCGGGCGTGCGGACCTGGACCGCCGCGCCCTCCGCTATCGAGTGCGCCTCGTCGCCCAGCCAGGCCCAGAGCTTTTGCCAGCTCGCCTGGTCGTTGGGCGGGGGCACGCGGAGCGCGGCGCCATGATCGAACGGTGGTGGGAAGCGGATTACGCGCATGAGCACCGGCTAGGTCGTGGTCGGATCAGAGGACGACTTCCGGGGTGCTTCGGTCACCAAGTGCTTAACCGCGCCCGTCCGGCGCGCATTTGCGGGCATCTGCAAACGCGGCGTTGCGCCGCTCTTTTCAAAGCAGAAATAAAAGCAGTAACCTACAGCAGAGCCTGGGACGCGAACGGGGCAACGGCTTCGCGGACACAAAAGACAGGCCATTGGGAGGAAAAGGACTTGGCAGAGACGTCCACGAAGGCGCCTGACCCCATGGATATCGCCCTGGGGGCGGCGGTGCGGATTCGCCGGAGAACGATCGGAATCTCGCAGGAGGCGCTCGCCGAACAGTGCGGGGTAAGTTTCCAGCAGATCCAGAAGTACGAAAACGGCGCGAATCGCATCTCGTTCTCGCGGCTGGTGCAGATCGCGCGGGCGCTGAAGTGTCGGGTCGTCGACCTGATGGACGTGCTGGACGGGCCTGACCGGGAAAATACCGGCGATGTCGACCTGCTCACCCGTATGCGCACGCCGGGCGCGATCGAGCTTCTTGCGGCCTACGAGCAGATGGCGCCCGAGGCCCGCAGCTCCCTGGTCAGCCTGCTTCGCGCGGTTGTCCTCCCGGTCGACGTCGAGGCCAAACAGCGCCAAGTCGCCTAACGAGGCGACTCAGCCTTCGGCGAGGATCTTGTCGACGACGGCCTTTGCGCCGGCGCCCGCCCAGTCCGCCTCGCCGGAGACCCGGCCGCGCTCGAAGCCGTCCTTGCCGTAGATCACCGTGGTCGGCATGCCGGCCGCCGGCGGCTTCAGCGCCCACGGCAGCTTGGCGGCGGGGTCGTTGTAGAAGGTCAGCGGCGCCTTGCTGGCGATGAACGCCTTGGCCTCGGCCAGCGCCTCGGCCTTGTCGATGCTGATCGCGACGACCTGCACCGGCTTGCCCTCATATTCCGCCGCCAGCTTGGCGAGCTGCGGCATCTCGATCTTGCACGGGCCGCACCAGGTCGCCCAGAGGTTGACCACGAGCACCTTGCCCTTGAAATCGGCGATCTTCATCGCCTTCCCGGTCCCGTCATAGAAGGCGTAGTCGGGCGGCGGCGCGCCGTCGCTGGGGTGCTCCAGCTTCGCGGCCACGCTGTGTTCGGCGACGGCAGGCTGTTTTACCGGGCCGACCGCCACCGTCGGCTTTGTGGACGACTGCGCCGTGATGTAGACAACCGCCGCGACGCCGATCAATGCGGCGCCCCAGAGGGCCCATGTCAGGATACTCCTGGGCTTAGCCGCGGATTGCTCGCTCATATGACTGACGACCCTTCAAACGCCCCGAAGCCGCCCTCCGGACAGGCCATGTGGGGCGGACGTTTCTCGGACAAGCCGGCCGAGCTGATGCAGGCGATCAACGTCTCCATCGGCTTCGACCGCCGGCTGGCCGCCCAGGACCTGGAAGGGTCCCGCGCGCACGCCGCGATGTTGCGCAAGACCGGCGTCATTACAAGCGAGGACGAGGCTGAGATCCAGAAAGGCCTCGCCGCGATCGGCGAGGAGATGGCCGCCGGGACCTTCCCGTTCCGCGAGGAATTCGAGGACATCCACATGAACGTGGAGGCCCGCCTGCGCGAGCTGATCGGCCCGGTCGCCGGCCGGCTCCACACCGCGCGCTCGCGCAACGACCAGGTGGCGCTGGACTTCCGCATGTGGGTCCGTGAGGCCTGCGACCGGACGGCGGCCCAGATCAAGGCGCTCCAGACCGCGCTGCTGAGCAAGGCGGAGGCCCACGCCGACACCCTGATGCCCGGCTTCACCCACCTGCAGCCGGCCCAGCCCGTGACCTTCGGCCACCACCTGATGGCCTATGTGGAGATGTTCGGCCGCGACGCCTCGCGGTTCGCCGACGCCCGCGCCCGGATGAACGAAAGCCCGCTGGGCGCGGCGGCGTTGGCCGGTTCGCCCTTCCCGATCGACCGGGCGATGACCGCCAAGGCGCTGGATTTCGATCGGCCGGCCGCCAATTCACTCGACGCCGTCGCCGACCGTGACTTTGCCCTTGAAGCGCTGGCCGCCGCCACGATCTGTGGAGTGCACCTTTCGCGCCTGGCCGAAGAGATCGTGATCTGGATGACCCCGCAGTTCGGCTTCGTGAAGCTCTCCGACGCCTTCACGACGGGCTCGTCGATCATGCCGCAAAAGAAGAACCCTGACGCCGCCGAGTTGGTCCGCGCCAAGGTCGGCCGGCTGCTCGGGTCCTTCACTCAGCTGACTGTGGTCATGAAGGGCCTGCCGCTGACCTATTCCAAGGACATGCAGGAGGACAAGGTCACCACCTTCGAGGCCTTCGACGCGCTCGAGCTGTCGCTGCGCGCCATGACCGGCATGGCCGCGGACCTGGAGCCCAATGCCGAGCGCATGGCCGCGGCGGCCGGCGCCGGGTTCTCCACCGCCACCGACCTCGCCGACTGGCTGGTCCGCGAGCTGAACCTGCCGTTCCGCGAGGCGCACCACATCACCGGCGCGGCCGTGAAGCGGGCCGAACAGCTCGGCTGCGACCTGCCCGGCCTGCCGCTTGCCGAACTCCAGACCCTCGACCCGCGCATCGGCGACGGGGTCTACAAGGTGCTGACCCCCGCCGCCTCGGTGGCCAGCCGCAAGAGCTATGGCGGAACCGCGCCCGACCAGGTGCGCGCCCAGATCCAGCGTTGGAAGGAAATCCTCGCATGAGCCTTTGGAAAACCACCGGGGCCTGCGCCCTTGCGCTGGCCGTTGCCGCCCCGCTCGCCGCCTGCGGCAAGATGGGCGAACTCGAGCGTCCCGGCCCGCTGAACGGCGTCGCCACCGCCACCACCAAGGGCGCGGATGAGGCGGTCCGCCAGGCGACGGACCCCAATCGGCCGGTCGACACCATCGACCCGCGTGACCGCTCGATCGATCCGCGCCCGCCGCGCACCCTGCCGATCGAGGGCACCTCGCCCGATCCGAACCGCGTCGCCGTGCCCGGAGCTCTGCCCGACCCCTACGCCAACCCGCGATGAACCACTTCGAGCTTGAGGGAGGCGAGCTCGCCTGCGAGGGCGTGCCGCTTTCACGCATCGCCGAAGAGGTTGGGACGCCGGTCTATGTCTATTCCTCGGCCACCCTGGAGCGGCACTACACCGTGCTGCGCGACGCCTTGGTCGGCGCCGGCCTCGGCGACCCGCTGATCGCCTTCGCGGTGAAGGCCAACTCCAACGTCGCGGTGCTGGCGACCCTCGCGAAGCTGGGCGCTGGCGCCGACGTGGTCTCCGAGGGCGAAGTGCGCCGGGCGCTGGCCGCCGGCGTGCCACCCGCCCGCATCGTCTTCTCCGGCGTCGGCAAGACCGAGGCCGAGGTCGAGTTCGCGCTCCAGACCGGCGTCGCCGAGATCAACGTCGAATCCGAGCCGGAACTGCATCTCGTCAACCGCGTGGCGCAGCGCCTGGGCGTCCGCGCCGCCGTCGCCATCCGCGTGAACCCGGACGTCGAGGCGGGCGGCCATGCCAAGATCTCCACCGGCAAGGCAGAGAACAAGTTCGGCGTCTCGCTCTCCGAGGCCGAGCGGCTCTACGCCAACGCCTCGAACATGGCCGGCGTGCGCCCGGTCGGCGTTGCCTGCCACATCGGCAGCCAGATCACCGACATGGCCCCCTACGAGGCCGCCTTCGGCAAGATGCGCAAGCTGGTCGAGCGGTTGCGCGGCGAGGGCCTCTCCGTCGAGCGCCTGGATCTCGGCGGCGGCCTGGGCGTGCCCTATTTCAATCAGCCGACCCCGCCCTCGCCTGCCGACTACGCCGCGACGATCGCCGCGAGCATGGCGGGGCTGAAGGACATCCAGTTCGCTTTCGAGCCTGGCCGCATGATCGCCGCCAACGCCGGCGTGCTGGTGGCCCGGCTGTTGCACGTCAACGCCCGGCCCGAGGGCCGCCGGTTCCTCGTGCTGGACGCCGCCATGAACGACCTGCTGCGGCCCGCCATGTACGACGCCTATCACGACATCCGTCCGGTGAAGCCCCGCGAGGGCGAGCCGCTGGCCTACGACGTGGTGGGCCCGATCTGCGAAACCGGCGACACCTTCACCCGCGACCGGATGCTGCCGCCGCTGCAGGCCGGCGATCTGGTCGCCTTCATGTCCGCCGGCGCCTACGGGGCGGCCATGTCCAGCGAATACAACAGCCGCCTCCTCGCCCCCGAGGTCCTGGTGAAGGGTTCGGAGTTCGCAATCGTCCGCCCGCGCCCGACCTACGAGGACATGCTGGCCCGCGAGCGCCCGACGCCCTGGCTGTAGCGGCCGCCTTCGACCCTCATAGCTCAGGACATCCGCCCAACCATGGCCTCGAAGCGGGGATGGCCGTGCAGCGGCGCAAGGTCATTGTCGCCGAGCAGCCAGGCCTTGTCGCCGCGTCCGTCGCCGATCGCCTGGTCCAGCAGGTCGAGCGCGCGGTCGGGCTCTCCGTTCAGCATCGCGGCGCAGGCCAGGGTGTAGAGGGTCCCATAGTCATCCGGGTGGAAGGCGAGCGCCATGTCGACGAAGTGGCTCGACTCGGCCTTGCGGCCCAGCAGCGCCAGCACCCCGGCGCCGTGATCGTAGGCCCGGACGTCCTCGGGATCGATCTCCAGACGGCGTTCGATCGCCGCCCAGGAGCGTTCGAGGCAGCTCCGTTCGCCCTCGCGGTCGCCGATCGCCTGATATTCCTGCAGGGCCATGACGATGTAGCGATAGTCGTCGGGCGCGAGCTCGAAGGCGCGCTCGTAATGGCGGATGGCCTCGTCCCGCCGCTCCTGCGAAACCAGGAAGCGCGCCCACGCATAGTGGAGCTCGGCCGACTGGGGGCTGAGCGCCAGCGCCTCCTGGAAGGCGCCTTCGGCCGCCGGATCGTTCAACATGCGCAGCGCGTTGCCGCGGGCGATGTGCGCCTCGGCCAGGTCGGGGGCGAGCGCTAAGGCCCGCGCGCTCGCCTCGATCGCCTCGGCCTGGACCGCGGCGGGATCGCCCATCCGCCGGCGGGCAAGCTCCACCAGGACGTCGGCCAGGCCGGCGAAGGCCAGCGCGAATTGCGGGTCCAGCCGAACCGCCTCGCGAAAGAACTCGAGGGCGGTGCGACGCTCGATGTCCAGTTCTCGCCGCATGAGCTGCCGGCCGCGGAGGTAGAGCTCGTACGCGCGCAGATTGCGCGTGCCCTGCCGCTGGAGCTTGGCGGCGTCGGTATCCAGCAGGGTGACGTTCAGCGCGTCGACGATGGCGCGGGCGATCTCCTCCTGGATGGCGAAGATGTCGCTGAGGCGCCGCTCGAAGGTCTTCGCCCAAAGGGTGAGGTTCTCGGATGTGCTCACCAGCCGCACGCCGATCCGCACCCGGTCGCCCGACTTGCGGACGCTGCCTTCCAGGAAGTTCTCGACGTCCAGGAGGCGGCCGAGCTCGCGGCCGTCCGGTTGTGCGTCCTTGAACAGAAAGGCGGCGGACCGCCCGGCGACCCGGAGGCCCGGCAACTCGGCCAGGGCGCAGATGATCTCTTCGGCGGCGCCTTCGCAGAAGTAGTCCTGGTCGCGCTCCGGGCTGAGGTCCCGGAAGGGCAGGACCGCGACCGACGGCTTGCCGACCGGCGAGGTCACCCGACGAGGCGGCGGGGCGGGCGCCGCGCCGACCAGATCGCCGACGCTCGCCAGGACCTTTTGCCAGCCCGCCACGGAGACGTCTCCGGACCAGTTCGTCAGGTCGGGGCATTGAATCTGGCCGAACGGCATCGGCAACCGCGCGCCGTCGATAGACATCTGGACGAGCTTGTTCTCTTCGCGCGCCAGATTGGCTTCGGACCGCACCCATTCGGATTTGGCCGCGGCCGCGGACCAGATCACCACAACAGCCTTCGCCGCGCGCAGGCGTTCCTCGATGACGTCGGAATAGGGCCGGTGGGCTGGCAGGTCCTCGTCGATCCAGACCTCATATCCGGCGCCGCGAAGCGCTTGCGCAACGGCGTGGGCCTCGGCGGCCGTCGGTCGCGCGTAGGAAATGAAGACGTCGGACATGCCCCGCGTACAGCCCGTTGGACGATACGCCATTCAGTCACGAACCGGCGTAGCGCGCCAGTCACCGCCCTGCCCTCCCGCACGCGGGCGGTCGTGGCCGTGCTGCTTGCCGGCCGCATGCGTAGCTCGCCCCCTTGCCATACCTAGAACTGCGAGGCATCATACCTATAGCCAAGAGGTATAGGGACGAGGCAAGTGGGATCGACGAACCCGGCATTCATGAACGGCGTGCCCGAGCTTCTGATCCTCCGGTTGCTGCGGAGCCGGGAGATGTACGGCTATGAGATCGTGCAGGCGATCCGTGAGGAGACCGAGGACGTCGTCACGCTCGGCGAAGGCGTCGTCTATCCCCTGCTGCACACGCTCGAGCGCGGCGGGGCGCTCACCTCTCGCCGCGCCGTCATCAATGGCCGCAGCCGCATCTATTACGCCCTGTCACCAAGGGGGGCCTCGCGCCTCACCGAACTCACGGGCCTCTGGTCCCGGCTCACCCAGGCCCTGCAACAGGTCATGAAGGGGAACGGCTATGCCGAAGGAGTTTGACCGACTTCGCGAGCGGTTGCTGCGCGCCGGGATCGGCGCCGCCCAGGCCGGCCGCTACATCGCCGAACTGAAGGACCACCTGGACGATCTCGCCGCCGAAGAACAGCGAGCGGGTTGGTCGCCGAATGACGCCGACGCACGCGCAATGCGGCGGCTGGGCTACGTCGACGCCCTGGCCGACGCCATGATCGCACGCCGGGAGCTGCGGACCTGGAGCGCCCGCGCGCCGGCCGCGGCCTATGTCGTGGCGCCGTCGATCGTCCTCGCGGCCGCCACGGCGCTCTGGCTGGCCCTCCTGGTCGGCGCCTGCACCTGGCTGCGACATTCGGCAGGGGGGCTGGAGGATTGGCCGGGCCGGATCCGGCCTCTCGCCGACGGGGCGGCGTGGTTCAGCAACACGACACTGTCGATCTTGCTGGGCTGGGGCCTCGCGGTGAGCGCGATCCGCCAGCGCGCGCCGCTCGCATGGCCGATGCTGGGGCTGCTCGTCCTGGCCGCCGCGGGCGCCGCCCTGCAGGTCGGCGTCACCCTCCCCGTCGGCGGCGCGCCGGGAGAGATCGAGCTGGGCTCCGGGCCGGGCGGCTCGCCGCTCGGCCTCTCGGGATATTGGGCGCGGTTCGCCCTCAATCTCGCGGCTACAGCGATACCCTACGCCCTGCTCAACCTTTGGCGCTCGGGACGCCCCGCCCCCAGCCAAACGTGACGCCAGGAGGGGCGCCCCGATCGCGAGATCGCGCCCTCTGGGCTAAAGGTCCGCGCAGGTGTTCGGGTTGACCGACGTATGCTCCATGCGGCTCCAGGCGCCCTTGGTGTTGGTGAAGAGCGCGGTTGCCTGGCCGGTCTGGGGCTGCTGGAACTTCTGGTCGAAGCCACTGTAGTTCAGGGCGGCGACGACCTTGGCGCTGACGCCCCTGGCGGTCTCGTCCGGCGTGATCGTCCGCTCGGCCTTGCAGGTCACCTCGAAGCCGACACACTTCTGGCCCGCGGCCTGGCTCTGGCAGAGCTTGTCGCTCTTCAGAATCTCCTGGCGCCAGGTCAGGATCGCCTTGTCCAGGCCGGCGAACTTGTCATTGCCGGCCGGCTTGTCGGCCTGGCCGCAGGCGCCCAGCATCAATAGAGCCGCGATGGCGGCCGCACGTCTCGTCAAAATAGTCGCTCCAAATCCGATGGCGCGTCGTGGAACCCTACCCCTGCGGCAGGAGTGTGACGAACGCTTAGTCGAGCGCCCCGATGTAGGGCAGGCCGCGATACGCTCCGGCGGCGTCCATCCCATAGCCCACGAGAAAGCGCGGCGGCGCCTCCCAGGCGACAAAGTCGGGCTCGATTGCCCGCTGGGTAGGCCAGGGTTTGCGGGCGAAGACGCAGGTCAGCACCTGGCTGGCGCCAGCGTCGCGCACCAGGCGCGCAGCCTCGGAGAGCGAGAGGCCGGTGTCGAACACGTCGTCGACCACCAGCGCGGTTCGGCCGACCAGCGGGCGCTGCAGATCGGCGCGGACCTCGCAGCGGCCGCGGCTCGCGCGGTCGTCGCCATAGGAGGCCAGCCAAAGGGCGTCGAAACCGATGTTGCGGCCGTGCCGCGACAGCGCCCGAGTCAGGTCCGAGCAGAACCACAGGCCGCCGGTCAGCAGGCAGACGGCGACCGCCTGATCGTCGATACGCGGCGCGATCTCTCGGGCCAGCCTGTCGACGCGCGTGGCCACTTCCTCTTCGGCCAGAAGGACGGCGGGAACAGTCTCAGTCATGTTGGGGCAAGGCGTCCTGGGAACCGGCCGGCAGGGGTTGGGCGTCGACCGGGACCGGCGAGCCGGCGTGCGCCGTGTCGGGCGCGGCGACGGGCGCATGAACGGCGGCGGGGCCATGGGGTGCGCCCTTTTCCGGCGCGTCGAAGGCGACTTCCAGGTCGTGCACCGAAGCGGGCGGATCGACGATGGCGATGGCGAAATGGCGCGTGGCGTGGGCTGGCACGCCAGCGTCCAGCGGCGTCGCGACCTTCACCGCCACGGGCTTTCCAGCGCGATCCAGCAGGCTGATGCGCAGCGCCGGCGCCGAGGCCGGTTTGTCGTGCACGCTGCGGATGACGCCGGTCACCGCCAGCACTGGGCGTCCGCCCTGGAACACCGGCTTGGCGCTGACCCCCTCGATCACCAGGCCCAGAGCATTCACCGGCAGGCCAATGCCGGCGTAGGCCGTCTGGCTGGCCGGCAGGAGCTGCACGACGTGGCTGCGAAAGACAATGGCGCTAGCGATCAGCCCGACGATGACGACCCCGGCCACCGCCCAGACCACCACCTTGCCGGCGGCCTCCTGCTTGGGCGCTGTACGCGCCGCGCGGGCCGTAGCGAACGTCGTCGCCGCCTCGATGGGCGAGACGACCAGGTCGTCCTCGACCGAGGGGACGAAGGGCTCCGACTCCGGCGGCGGCGCGGGCTTTGGCGGCGGCGGAGGGGCCGCGGGGGGCGCATCCTTCACGGCCGTCCAGCGCGCGCCGCAGCTCGTGCATTTCACCAGGCGTCCAGCCGCCGGCACCTTCGCGTCGTCCACGAAATAGCTGGTGGCGCACTCTGGACAGGTCAGTATCATGTCAGTCGAATCGGACGTCCCGTAAACCTCCTCCCGAGGTCGCCGATTTCGGCCTCCATGTCCAGAAACCCCCGCGCCGCACCGGCGAATATGCCCGCCGACGAGGTTGTCCGTTTCGACGACGTTTCAATGCGTTACGGGCGCGGCCCCGACGTGTTGCGCGATCTGGACTTTTCCCTCGCGCCGGGCTCCTTCCATTTCGTCACTGGGCCCTCCGGCGCCGGCAAGAGCACGCTCCTGAAGCTCATCTACCTGGCCGCGACTCCGACCAAGGGCATGGTCCACCTGTTCGGCCACGACACAGCGATGATCGACTCCCAGACCCGGCCCAAGTTGCGGCGTCGCATCGGCGTGGTGTTCCAGGACCTGATGCTGCTCGAGCACCTTTCCACCTTCGACAACGCCGCCGTGCCGCTGCGGATCGGCGGCCACAACCCATCCGCCTACCGGGCCGACGTCGCCGAGCTGCTCTCCTGGGTGGGCCTCGGCGAACGGATGCACGCCATGCCCGCGACCCTGGCCGGCGGAGAGAAGCAGCGCCTGGCGATCGCTCGCGCCGTGGTCAACCGCCCTGAGATCCTGCTGGCCGACGAGCCCACCGGCAACGTCGACCACGAGATGGCGCTGCGCATCTTCCGCCTCTTCGTGGAGCTCAACCGGCTGGGCACCACCGTGGTGATCGCCACCCACGACCAGGATCTGGTGGCGCGCTCCGGCAAGCCGATCCTGCATCTCGAAGGCGGCCGACTGGAAAGCCGCACGACGCACGGCGCGACGGCGGCGGCGCCATGAGCGAGCTCTTCGATGTCGCCCGCTGGCGGCCCGCGCCCTTCCTGCCCGAGCGGGAGAGCCGTGACGCGGCGCTGATCTTCGTCGTGGCCGTACTCTGCTTCCTGGCCTGCTTGACCGCCATGGGCGTGATCGCCGCCGACCGCGCCGCCCGCGGCTGGACCGGGCAGCTGACCGGCGAGGCCACCGTTATCGTGCGGCCGCGGGGCGGCGAGACGCCGGACGCCGCGGCGGCGCGCGGCGCAGAGGCGCTGGCGGGCGTCACCGGGGTGACCGAGGCGCGCGCCCTGGAACCGGCCAAGGCCTACGACCTGATTCGTCCCTGGTTGGGCGACGTGGCCGACCTGGCCGACTTGCCGGTGCCCCGGCTCGTCGCCGTCAGCCTCGACCCGAAGCGTCCCGCCACCGCCGAGGCGCTGCGCCGGGGGCTGAAAGCCCAGGACGTCGACGCTACCGTCGATGACCACAGCGTCTGGATCAAGGACATCCGCCGCGCCGGCGGCGTGGTCCGCTGGCTGGGGACCGGCGTCTTCGCGCTCATCGCCACCGCCGCCGCCGCGGTCATCGCCTTCGCCACCCGGGCCGGCCTCGCGGCGCGCCGGGACGTGGTCGAGGTGCTGCACCTGGCCGGCGCCGAGGACGGCTACATCGCCCGCCTCTTCCAGGTACGCTTCGCCCGCCTGGCCGGCGTCGCGGGCCTGATCGGCGCGGCCGGCGCGGGTCTGGTCGGCGCCATCCTGCGGTTGATGGGCGGCGGCGAGGGCCTGACCCCGGCGCTGCCGATCGCCTGGAGCGACCTCCTGGCCACCCTGCCCTGCCCGCTGTTCGCGGCCGCGGTCGCTGCGAT
>Ga0307513_10008814_pt1 | contig 12844 bp, 5 predicted proteins | sample 15_EM_MG_FD_202174 | JGI IMG/M metagenome (GOLD analysis project Ga0307513, IMG submission 202174) | Populus trichocarpa ectomycorrhiza microbial communities from riparian zone in the Pacific Northwest, United States - 15_EM | ecosystem: Host-associated > Plants > Roots > Unclassified | place...
TTTTTTTTTTTCATTTCTAATGAGCTTCTGACCTTGATGATATCTCCACTCCGCTTACCTTTCATAACCTACTTTCCAAATATTATTATCCTTTTTCTTTAAGTATTGTCTTCATTAACCTTTCTTATTTTTCCTTAGTACATTCTGTTTACGGCCTTCTATGATAATCTTTCCTAAGAGACATTGTAATCCACTCTCTCTGTTTTCAAGTAAATCACATAGTTCGCAATCATGAACGATCACTCGTGTGTGCAACATTCCTTGTTTTTAAGTGTCCTGTAACCTTGCTGTTTTTCCACTTGCACACCTTGATCAACACACCTAATCCTTGTCTTGCCACCCAAAGTTTTCTGCCCTTTATAACCCTGCGCGAGTACCGTACTCGCCATACTCTTGCCAAGGTTGCGGCGTGTGGCCGCAACCCCCGCATGTTCTCGTGCTCACAACCGGGAGCACTCTAAAGAGTGCCTGATAGCTCAACGCAAATTTACAGCTCAACACAAATTTGTGGCTTACCATAGTAACAGTGTGGCTCAACATAACTATGTGGCTCAACATAACTTCGTGGTTTAGAAAAGCTTTGTAGCTAAATACAAGATCTATACACTGGTAGAATATCATAAGAGCATTTTAATTTACCCTCAGTTTGACAACCTAGCATGTTGCCTCAGCCTTGGTTTTTTGGCTACCAGCCTAGCACTCCTAGCTTTATATGCTGCCTTTATCTCCTCAAGAAAAGATTTTTGTACAGCAGTATCAGCCCTTTTTTTGGCATTTTGTGCTTTATGTAATTGTTTTTCAGCCTCTTCCACTTTATCATCCTCCCTTCTTTTCACCCTTTGCCTCGCTAGGGCTGTATTATCTGGTTTCCGGATCAAGCCAAAAAGTTGTCTTGAGCCACAAAGTTCTGTTGAGCAACACTGTTACTATGGTAAGCCACAAATTTGCGTTGAGCTGTAAATTTGCGTTGAGCTGTCAGGCACTCTTTAGAGCACCCCCGGTTGTGAGCCCGAGAACATGCGGGGGTTGCGGCCACACGCCGCAATCTTGGCACAAGTACCATCTAGAAATTCGCTACAGCAAATTTAGTTTCCACGGCTGACCAACCCAAGTAATGATTTAAAGAGTCTTCAAATATACTAATGTATAGATCCAGGAGTTGCCACCAAACTGATTGCCCGAGGCATCAGGGTAAGTTCTCCCCATTCTTAGAATGGAGTACCCACGACCCCAACAATGCCGCCATGATTGTTGCATATATTCAAAACAAAAACCTTAACTCTGGTTTCGGTTTGTCCATAGGAACTGCTAAAGTTGACCGTTATTATCTCCAAGTGGGTGACTTAGGTATTGCTACTACCTCCTCCCTTGTCTCCTGTTTGATAATGCGTCACAGGTGGTCACTCGTCAATCTTTTGTGTGTGAATCGTAATTCCCAAGGCATATATAATAATCAAACACAAGATGATACAGTATGGCAACTTACCGGAAACTCACCGGAAGCTATCAGCCGGGCCTGCAGTATGTAGAGAACCACCTTTGGTCTCAGCGGAGACGCAAGAGAAGGATTCCCATGACCCACAGTAGCTGAGGGAAAACTTCCAACTGAGTCTTTTGACATAAAATTAGCTCCTGGTATAGCGGATAATAGCCTCATAGGCCTAACTTGGCGCCTTAGAAGCGTCATCCTGCATACAACCTCTCTCATATGCTACCGAACGCCACCACATAGTTAAGTCTCTTGGCTAACCATCTTCCAAACTCTGCCGTTCGGCGATCTAAAAGTCCTCTTATTGTAAAGGAAATTAGAGCTACTCAGCAAGAGTATTAGTGAAACGGTGCCTTCAGTACACAAACTCTAATTACGAGATGTCCCGCGCCGGAGACAAAGTCGGACTCGGTTTCAGGAAGGCTTTCGTAGAGCCATAGAAGTGTAGGAACGTGGAGGTGGTGGAAGAATGACTTAGTGTATTTCCTATCTATGACCGAAGGTATATATAGAGATACATGACCACCAAGAGCCAATAACCGGTTCTACTAACCCTACTACTCAACCCCACCACATATGAGGATAGCTACCCGTACCTACTGCTAACCTAATATCTAACAAGAAGTTCATTGGAAACTTTCTGAAACGCTAATTACTGCAGTAAAAGGGGGTATTACCCTGTATCAAACCTTATAGTTCTATCATGCACAAGGTTTCCCATCATCGCATCTCGTGGAGGTAATTTACTGTGCGGTATTAGGGCATGTCAGGATTTTCCTGTCAGGCTCGGGGGATCTTATATGCTCGTGATGCCCGACCTCCCGATGAACAGAGTGCTCTGGGAGGAGAAAAATAAAATAAAAACGGCGATGGGGAAAAGGAGGCCCCAGGGGGATGGGATATCTCAGCTCGCTCGTAAATGGATATAGAGTAAAAAAGGGTGTCCGTTCATTGGTAATTTTCAAAAATAAGGTAGAATATCGGAAATACTGGAAAAACTCACTATGCACCTAGTTATTGTTGATGGTGACCCTCTCACAACCTGATGGAAGCTGCCTTGGGGTTTGCAGAGGACCCGCGCGTGGTACATGAGGAAAGAGCTTCGGTGGTAGGGTTGGCGTAGCGATGTTCGAAGAGGAGCTCTTCACTGAGTAGTCGACTAACTAGAGATTAGATACAGGTACAGAGCACACTCAACACAAAGAACAGGAAAACCCTAAAAAACGATAGTCGCGATAGTTCTGCCGGTCGCGCCCTAAACTAACTATCGTAAATCTAACTACCAGATGGGATTACATCTATCAATTAAAATGTAATACATGCAGGTAGGGATATTGAGCATTTAAGCGACTCATTCACTTGTGACCAAGGAGCAGAGACTGCCGTAACAATTGGTGAGCTCTATTCATAAAAGAAACATCCGGGTTCAGGAGACCGAGTTAAGAGTGGCAGGGTTGGAGAAAATACTGCAGTGGGCAGAGCACCACGTTCGGGAATAGCACACCATTAAGGTGGGTGGAATCTAAACTGAGGCATAAGAGCAGATTGCACGGGGTTTTTTTTTTCGAGTTCATACGGTGCTTGTGGAATTGGACCTAATATTGAGCTAAAACACTCCTTACTGTATCAGCTTCCTTGATGCGCCGGGCTAAAATGTGCGGATAGCCGCCTCTATTTCTCCTTTAGTTAAGAACTAGGTTTATGTCACCCTGTACAGGTGTGAGAAATACTTGCACTGTGTATTTTTTTACTTCTGTTTAACCAACCGTCGTACCCACACTCTAGAGGGAGGAGAGGGGAAACAATAGATTTTAATAAAAATTATTGAAACAAAAAGGCAACAAAAGAAGATTTAATGGAACTTCCAAGATACACTGAATTATTTTAATAAAGCAGATATAGCTCCCACTAACGCTAAATACTAGATTTCAGCTGGGAGCTTATACTTCTGCACCCGGCTTTATAAGAAAAATTGGAATAGAGAATTGAACAGGTATGTAATAGATGCGTGCATTCCCATAGCGTGAGATTTCCTCCATTCAGGAAAGATACTTAAGCTGTGGTTCATGACACCCTCACACCGGAAGGGAAGGTAAGGCTGCAATTACCACAACGAGTGTTTTAAGCTGGAGGGAGGGGTTGGACAGAAGTAGGAAGGGGGCGGTGGTGGGGGCGATAAACACTTTTATAGAGGTGTTGCGGTCCTCGCGGAAATGGGACATAGGTAATCAGTATAGTATTCGGGGGTGGTGAGGAGGATAGTGCCTCTTCACGCTTAGGCCGTGTTGTGCGTGGCAGATGGAGGCTGTAGTAGAGCTATCACTCCCGTATGGCCATTTTTAGTAGCCCACCAGAGAGGTGTTCTGCCACGGATATTTGGCTTGCCGGGGCTAATTCCTTCACGTCCGAGCAGTAGTTTGACCACTCCCTCGTGCCCATTGCAGGCAGCCCACCAAAGTGGTGTTCGACCGCCCTCATCCGGCTTATTGGGGTCAACGTCGTCCCGTCGGAGTAGCAATTTCACCACTCCCTCGTGCCCACCGCAGGCAGAACAATTAAGTGGCGTTTCGCCGTGCTTATTTGGATTGTCGGGATTGACGTCGCCTCGTCCGAGCAGTATTTTCACCATCCCCTGGTGCCCATTGCGGGCAGCCCACCAGAGTGGTGTTCGGCCGTCCTCGGCCGGCTTGTCCGGGTCGACGCCTTCTTGTCCGAGCAGTAATTTCACTACTTCTTCGTGCCCAAAGCAGGCAGCCCACAACAGCGGTGATCGGCCGTAATTATCCGGCTTGTCAGAGTTGATGTCATCTCGTCCAAGCAGTAGCTGCACCACCCCTATATTCCCACGGCGGGCGAACCACCAGAGAGGAGTGTAGCCGTCCTTGTTTTGCTTGTTGGGGTTGACGTCCCCCCGCCCGAGCAACATCTTCACTACTTCCTCGCGCCCACCGCAGGAAGCCCAATAGAGCGGTGTTTGGCCGTGCCTATCCAGGTTGTCGGGGCTAACGTCGTTTCGTCCGAGTAGTAATTTCACCACTCCATTGTGTCCATTGTACACAGCACAATTGAGTGGTGTCCTACCGTCCCTATCTTGCTTGTTGGGGTTGACGTCGCTCCGTCCGAGCAACATCCTCACTGCTCCCTCGCGCCCACTGCGGGCAGCCCAATAGAGCGGCGTTAGGCCGTGCTTATCCGGCTCGTCGGGGTTGACGTCGTCTCGTCCAAGTAGCCATTTGACCATCCATTCTTGCCCCTTGACGGCAGCCCACAAGAGTGGTGTTCGGCCGTCGTCACCTAGCTTGTTGAGGTCGGCGTCGCCCCGCCCGAGTAGTAATCTCACCACCCCCTCGTATCCATTGCGGGCAGCCCACCAGAGTGGTGTTCGACCGCCCTCATCTGGCTTGCTGGGGTTGACGTCGTCCCGTCCGAGTAGCAATTTCACTACCCCCTCATGCCCAGTGGAAGCAGCACAATTGAGTGGTGTTTCGCCGTGCTTATTTGGCTTGTCGGGGTTGACGTCGCCTCGTCCGAGAAGTATCTCCACCACTCCCTCATGCCCATTGCGGGAAGCCCACCAGAGTGGTGTTTTGCCATCCTTACCTGGCTGGTCGAGGATGACATCCTCCCGTCCGAGTAGCAATTTCACCGCGCCATCATGCCCCTTGTAGGCAGCCCTGCAAAGCGGTGTTTGACCCTCAATATTTGGATCGTTAGGGTCGACGTCGGCCCAGTTGAGTAAAAATTTCATCGCTCCCACATACCCGCCCTCAGCAGCCCGCATGAGTGGTGAGCTGCCATCAAAATCTGTCTTATTGGGGTCGACGTCGCTCCGTCCTAGTAACATCTTCACAACCCCCTCGTGCCCATTGTAAGCAGCACAACAGAGTGGTGTTTGGCCGTTCTCGCCAGGTTTGTTGAGGTCGACGTCGTCTCTTTCAAGTAGCAATTTCACCAATCCCTCGTGTCCCCCATCGGCAGCCCACCAGAGTGGCGTTTGGCCCTCCCAATTTGACCTGTTGGGGTCGATGTCGTCTCGGCAGAGTAGCAACTTCACCACTTCCTCGTGTCTATTCTCAGCAGCCATCAGTAGTGGTGTATCGCCATCCTCAGCTGACTTGTTGGGGTCAACGTCCTCGCGCGCGAGTAGTATTTTCACAACTCCCTCGTATCCACTCTCAGCAGCCAACAGTAGTGGTGTTTCATCGTACTCGGTTGACTTGTTGGGGTCGATGTCCTCGCGGCCGAGTAGTATTTCTACCACTTCCACGTGCCCATTCCCCGCGGCCCACGCGAGAGGTGTAGCACCCATGCTGTCTTTCTATTGATATCACCACCTTTCACTTCTACCAAACCAGTCGCAACCTTAGCAATCCCGAAGATAATGCGTCTAGACCACAGAACTAGGAGATATTGTCGAAATACATAGGGTAAACATACCGCTTCCGTGTTCTCAAGATGGTTTTCGTAGAAATGTGGCTATTGCAGTCGTCTAATAACTTTAGCCCGAGCAAAACCGCGCTGTTTAAAAAGTATTTTTTTTCGTGGATTCCCGCATATAAAGCAGAATATTCTAGTAAGGGTCTGTGTTGGAGCTCGAGAGGGAGAGTGAGCTCGTGGTCGAGATGGGATGTGGGTTGGAGATCAGGAGAGAGAGGGGTGAGAGTACCTCTACCCATGCGAAGTCAAATAGCTTAAATAGTGAAAATGTTAGTAACTTCTCAAGTTTGTGGTGTGATAACCGTTGGTATGGGGAGTTAAAAGCTATTAGTTCAGATTTTAATTTCCAGGCTTGCGCTATCGAGATACCGGTGTAGGGTAGGTTTTCTACTAGGGTACTCTGGTGTGGTGCATGGCCTATTTGGCAGCGGCCAAATTCGTGTATAAATCTCTCCTTCATGTATTCTAGTCTAACAACCAACAACTACACGGGGATCAACCAGTCAATTCACAACGTTTCCTTTTCCTTCTCAATTGGTTCAAGTGCTTCAGTCTTTGTCTTACCCTTGTGAAAGTCTTTAGGCAGTTTATCTTCAGAGTTACTTTCCACAGGTTTATTGACTGATTTACTGAATGGTTATGCCGCAGGCGACAGAAGGGGAATACGGCGTGCGCAACACACCATCCAACTAAGGGAAGGCATTGAAATACTCCCACACCGGTATGGTAAGCTAAGGGAACCCCCTCTCTATATCTATAACCAGTCACATGCACAAACTTCATACCGAGGAAATATCTAAGTCATAACTTACATGGTTGCCCAGCCTCCTACGGTCCTGTTCAGTTGTGATGGGACCGTTCCATTGTCCCATACAAATGACCATCTCAAAACGGGGAGGGGGTCATTTTCACAGCGGGAACTTGAACGGTTGGTCCCATCTCAACCAAAGAGGACCTAAAAGGGTGTAGCCAAGCTCACACACATAGACCGAGTGAGGACTCAGTGAGGCGACACCCTCAGCCAGGCCTGGCGTGGATTGAGACCAAATTTCGGTATGTATCAAACCAAACTACTCGTACTAACAAATCTTTGCCAAGCCTTGCTGAGAGTGTCGCCTCGCTGAGCCCTTGCCCGGTCTATCATACTACTGTAAAAATTTCTTTGGGGTCCACCCAGCCAAAAATATAGATATTATATAGTATTTTCAAAAATATCGCAATTTAGTATGATACCGCCCTAAATAGGTGATGAGTATCAGGTACGGTATCATGGATAAGAGTCCTGTGAGCTTAACCTATCTCCTTAGCAGTGCCCTCCTGCGCACAACCCAGGCACATGCTATCAAAGCCCCATGCGTAAGTCTCTTGTTTATGCTCTGTTTGGTTGTGCTGGTCCAATTCAGGACCGTTCTGTTATGAAATAGTTTGACTTGTAGAAACTGTTGCTGCCAATTTGGTACAGTTCACTTCTTGGCAAACACATTTGAAAAATTTCCACCTTACAGAAAGATCCTCTTGAAGAAATTTTACTAGTTCTTCAATTAAAAACCTTGATATCATACAATGATGCCTTATTGATAGTATTATAATAATATTATAAAGAAGTTATTTTACAGGGGAAAAATCATTTAATATTTTCTTGTGATGTTTCTACATGGCAACTGTTGTGTTAGGGCTTTTTGTGAAATTGAAAGGTTGGTGTCGTTTACTGTTGCCAAACAGCCATTCGGTTCTCCCATTTTGGAATTGAAGGGGAACGGTTGTTTGTATGATACTGTATGTCAGAACGGAATGGGCCCAGCACAACCAAACGGGGCCTTAACCATCTTCCAATTTCTGCAGCTCGGTGGTACAAAAATCCACTTCTTTTAAGGAACCTTGAAGCTAGTGAGCACGAGGCTTTGTGAAATGGGCCAATGGGCCCCAATCGCACAGTACCCCCCGCCCCCCGCCCCCCGCCCCCTTAGGGCAAATTGAGACCCGGTTTCAGGAACACTCTTGAAAAGTGGCTATAAATCATTAAAAACTTTCCTCAACATGAACTTGCCTAGCAAAAGGTACTATTGCCTGGCACCAAATTATATAGTTCCAAGTTCGATAACTAAAATTTTCTGTTATCTTACCTCACGACTATAATTGAGGTATGTTCATAAAAGAAACGTCCATATCCAGGGGACCGGGTTGAGTGTGGGAGGGTTGGAAGGAGTATACCAGCGTGGACCGAGCACCGCATTCCGGCGATGGTATAATAATCCCAGTAGTAGAATGTTGTATTAGTAGCAGAAATGCGTAGACAAAGGGAAGCGCACATAGAATGGAGGAACACTGAAGTGTGGACAAGCGAGCGCTCTGGGGCATGAACGGATGTATAGGGTATATACGGAGACATAGGGCTACACATGTACTAGCAGAGTTTTCACTACTTAAGGTCAACCGTAGCTTGCAACCTCCATAAAAAAAACACCAGAACAGCTCCTCTCGTCAACACACGGGCACATGATCGTACCACCTCCATCATCCGAATGGCGCACCATGCGGATGGGTGACATCTGAGAGGATGCAAAAGGGCAGGTTTTTTGGAGTTTATGCGGTGCTTGTAGAATTGGACTTAATGTCGTAGCCGAAAGACTCCTCCCTGTATTAACTTCCTTAATTTGGCAAGAGTAATAAGTGCGGATAAACTTCCAACCTCACCTTGAAGCTCGCCACTTCTCGGCATTCTACTCGAGTATATAGGCGTGATCGCTCAATCGTATCCACAGTGGAAGCTAATCACCACCACTGGTATACCTACCTAGTGGACAACTAGCTTTATGTCATAGTGTACGGGTGAGAAATGCTTGGGCGGTATATTTTTTTTCTATATCTAAACAACCGTCGCGCCTACACTCTAGAGGGAGGAATGGGGAAACAATAGATTGTGATAAAAGTCATTGAAGCGAAAAGGTAAATAAGGAATATAAAAAAAGTAGATTTAATGAAAATTTAATGAAAATTTCAAAATACACGGACTTATTTTAATAGAACAGATGTACCTACCCACTCACTGACGCTAAAGACTAGATTCTAAACGGGGGCTCATCATTCTAGATTTGAATCCATAAGGAAAATTGGGATAGAGAATTGAACGGGTATGTGATGTGTGCATTCCCGTAGCGTGGGAATTGCACCAGCTAGGAAAAGAATTTAGGTTATGCTTCGTAACAGGCTTACTCTAGAAGGGAAGGTAAAGTGGTAATTGCCGCAAAGCGTGTTTTAGGCTGGAGGAGGAGGTTGGACGGGGGTGAGAGGGGGGCGGTAGTGACTGGGATGAACACTTTTATAGAGGTGTTGCGGTCCCCGCGGAGATGGCATCTAGGTAATCGGTATAGTACTCGGGGGTGACGAGGATAGTGCCTCTTCGCGCTTAGGCCGCGCTGTGGGTGGTAGATGTGGGAGGCTGTAGTAGAGCAATCACTCCCGTGTGGCCATTTTTGGTAGTCGTCCACACTGTGGTGTTCCTCCATCACATATGCGCTTCCTATTGCCTGGGTTCCTCTCCGCTTCAAATACAACACCCCACCACCGGGATTATTATTATACCATCAAATCCTATCTTACCATTCCTCTTTCCGATTCGCTTCATCAGCAGTAATCGTTAAATCTTCAAGCTGGCAGAATTATTATTTTCTGTATCTTACTGTTAACCTCTCCTGTATTGATACCTTCTATGCGGTCACCACCTACTCCACAATAGCAGCTCCCTTCACACTGAATTAAATCGATTAATCTATTCCGTCACATGTGGTCACTCGTATATTTCAATGGTAGAATTGTACTGTAGTTTTCCGTAGCCCCCACAATACGACGCAATATGATACAGTATGGCAGTTTGCAAAGCTGGCAGAGGATATTAGCCGAGTTAATATAACAAGCACCTTTGATCGCAACGGAGATTTGAGAGGCGAGCTGCAAACTGCCTCTAGCAGTAGAGGGAGATTAACCAAATTTAAATCTTTAAGCGTTCAACAGGCACAAAAAAAGTAAATCTCGATAGTTTTTTCTAGAAAAAATAACATATATCTGGATCTCAAGGCAGGGAAACCCTAAAGAAAAGGTTAATACCATGGTCAGACAACAGATGCTCTTCCACTAATTCTATGCGGGGAAAGAGCAGCCGAAGACTTACAGGTTGTGGAGGAAAATTTTCAGATTGCGATTTATTTTCTATTTTCTATTGTGCCCGCGGAATAGGCCCTAAATACGTGTGTGGTCTCGGGTATCGTGGATAAGAACCCAGTAGGTTTAACTTGTCTCCTTAGCAGCGCCTTCCTGCATACAACCCCCTCATAGGCGAGCAAATCCCCGTACGTAAGTCTCTTGTCTAACCACCTCCCAATATCCACAGCCCGGGCGATCTAAAAATACACTTGCTGTAAGGAACATTATATCCACTCGGCAGGAGTCTTTTTGAAACAGGACCACAGACCCCAATTACAAAGTACCCCCCCCCCTCCCAACCGCCACCCCCTTAGGCCAAAGTGAAATTCATGTGCACGGTGGGAACCAATCACTATAACTACTTAGTTAACAACTAGCTCTAGGCCACTCTGTGCGGAGGTGAGAAATGCTTGCACTGTATATTTTTCTTCTATGTATAAACAACCTTCGCGCCTACACTCTGGAGGGAGGAGAGAAGAAACGATAAGTCAGATTTTAATAAAAATCATTGAAGTAAAGAAGTAAAATTTGTAAAAAATGAACTCAATGGAAATCCCAAGATATGATACACCGGCTTATTTCAATAGAGCAGATATAGCCCTTCACTAACGCTAATAGTAGATTTCAGCCGGGAGCTCACAGCCACGGATTTGACCCTTATAAGAGAAATTGGAATAGAGGATTGAATAGGTGTGTGATAGATGTGTGTATTCCCACGGCTTGGGATTTCCTCCCTCTAAAGAAAGTATTTAAGCTATGCTTCGTGATAGGCTTACGCCGGAAGGGAAGGCGGCAATTATCACAGGCGAAGCGTGCCTTAAGCAGGAGGAGGGGGTTGGGCGGGGGGGCGGTAGCGGCCATGATAAATACCTTTATAGAGGTGTGACGATCCTCGCGGAAATGGTACATATAGTAGGTAATCAGTATAGTATTCAGGGGTGGTGAGGAGGAAAGTGCCTCTTCGCACTTAGGCCGCGCTGTGGGTGGTAGATGTTGGAGTCTGTAGCAGAGCTATCACTCCCGTGTGGCCATTTTTGGTAGCCCACAAGAGTGGTGTCATACCACGAATATTTGGCTCCCCGGGGTTGACGCCTTCACGTCCGAGTAGTAGTTTGACCACTCCCTCGTGCCCATTGCAGGCAGCCCACCAAAGTGGTGTTCGACCGCCCCCATCTGGCTTATTGGGGTCAACGTCGTCCCGTCGGAGTAGCAATTTTACTACTCCCTCATGCCCAGCGCAGGCAGAGCAATTAAGCGGTGTTTCGCCGTGCGTGTTTGGCTTGTCGGGGTTGACGTCACCTCGTTCGAGCAGTATTCCCACCACTCCATCGTGCCCATTGCGAGCAGCCCACCAGAGTGGTGTTTGGCCGTCCTCGGCCGGCTTGTCCGGGTCGACCTCTTCTTGTCTGAGCAGTAATTTCACTACTTCTTCGTGCCCAAAGCAGGCAGCCCATAACAGCGGTGTTCGGCCGTAATTATCCGGCTTGTCAGGGTTGGTATCATCTCGCCCAAGTAGCAGTTTCACCACCCCTTCGTTCCCATTCCTGGCAGCCCACCAGAGTGGCGTATAGCCGTCCTTATTTGACTTGTTGGGGTCGACGTCGTTTCGTCCGAGTAGTAATTTCACCACACCTTTGTGCCCATTGCGGACAGCACAACTGAGTGGCGTTTTGTCATCCTCATCTGGCTTGTCGGGGTTGACGTCGCTCCATTCGAGCAACATCTTCACTACTCCCTCGTGCCCATCGCGGGAAGCCCAATAGAGCGGTGTTCGGCCGTACTTATCCGGCTCGTCGGGGTTGACGTCTTCTCGTTCAAGTAGCCATTCGACCATCCACTCTTGCCCCTTGAGGGCAGCCCACAAGAGTGGTGTTCGGCCGTCGTCACCTAGCTTGTTGAGACCGGTGTCGCCCCGTCCGAGCAGTAATCTCACCACCGCCTCGCGCCCGTTGCGAGCAGCCCACCAGAGTGGTGTTCGACCGCCCTCATCTGGCTTGTTGGGGTTGACGTCGTCCCGTCCGAGTAGCAGTTTCACTACTCCCTCATGCCCAGTGGAAGCAGCACAATTGAGTGGTGTTTCGCCGTGCTTATTTGCTTGTCGGGATCGACGTCGTCCCGTCCAAGCAGTATCTTCACCACTCCCTCGCGCCCATTTTGCGCAGCCCACCAGAGTGGTGTTTTGTCATCCTCACCTGGCTGGTCGGGGATGGCATCATCCCGTCCGAGTAATAATTTCACTACTCCCTCATATCCTTGGTAGGCAGCCCTGCAAAGCGGTGGTCGACCCTCAATATCTGGCTTGTTAGGGTCGACGTCGTCTCGGCCGAGTAGTAATTTCACCGTTCCCTCGTGCCCGCCGTATGCAGCCCCGCTAAGCGGCGTTTGTCCCCGAACACCTGGCTTGTTAGGGTCGACGTCGTCCCGGCTGAGTAGTAATTTCACCACTCCCTCGCGCCCCTCGCGGGCAGCCCGCGTGAGTGGTGTTCCACCAGAGCAATCTGTCTTATTGGGGTTGATGTCGCGCCGTCTGAGTAATATCCTCACCACTCCCTCGTGCCCATTGCAAACAGCACAACAGAGTGGTGTTTGATTGTTCTCACCTGGCTTGTTGAGGTCGATGTCGTCTCGTCCAAGCAGCAATTTCACCACTCCCTCGTGTCCCCTGTAGGCAGCCACCCAGAGTGGCGTTTGGCCATCCCAATTTGCCCTGTTGGGGTC
>Ga0307513_10008815_pt1 | contig 12841 bp, 16 predicted proteins | sample 15_EM_MG_FD_202174 | JGI IMG/M metagenome (GOLD analysis project Ga0307513, IMG submission 202174) | Populus trichocarpa ectomycorrhiza microbial communities from riparian zone in the Pacific Northwest, United States - 15_EM | ecosystem: Host-associated > Plants > Roots > Unclassified | place...
TTTTTGGAAAGAAACGAAGGGAATACAAATGCATACATGCTCACTGTATATGACAGGGAGCGCATGATGGGCAGCGACGGTGATGGGAACGTTGATGGCTAAAAGGGGGCGTTGATGGGACCCTGAGTAGCATTGGCGGGAAGTCCACAGCAGGATTTGGGCTTCCGCACTTGGCTGCGATCACCTGCCATTTGATTTCCGTTCTCGGCAGGCTCGGCTTACACTAGCCACCTTCGCGAATCATTGAAGGCCGGCTTTATTTGCAGCTCAGGAAAGTTTTAGAGAAAAATAAGATTCCGTTTATTGTATATCTCTGAATTCCACTGCAAACCTGACACAAAAAATGAATAAAATTGTGCGAGATTATCCATTGAACGATTGATGGCATCAAAAGCACGTTGGCATTGTGTGTGGTCCTCAGTCTCCGAAGTTGCTTCAAACCTAGCTTACGATACAGACCACAAGTTATGTCTATATTTTCTTCTACAATTTTAGGGTAAACGTGAAATGAAATTAAATTTTAGGCAAAAACAAGCTCTAGCTAAACGAAGTTAGCCACAGTAAGTTACAAGTATCTCAAAATAAACGCCTACACATCCCAATCCTCTGCAAATTGTCTGTCGTACAAATTTGAGGCACATAATTGACATTAAATCTTTCTTTTTTGGACAAAATCCCACTCTTGCTATCCGATGAGGGACATCGGAGCCCCATTGAGTCCATTTAAGTTGCTCAAAGAGGTTGCCAAACTGATGGCAGCTGATGGCAAGCAGCGGCCATCAAAATCGGGAATGCAAACCTGCCGTGGACTTCCCGCCAACCTTACCCTGAGGTATCGAAGCCGAAGCCTGAAGCCTGAATTGATGCAGTGATTGATGTCGGAATCTGAATCACATGACAAAATTTGAAGCCTGAGACTAAAACTTGCAAATTTGAATGAATCTGGCATTATTTACCCATAAAAACTGTCATATACTTAGGTCAAACTTAGGTGCCAAATGATGCCGTGATTCCCTATTTCGGTACCTCGGCCCGCCATTGCCATTGCATGAGCCCGACATGAGGTAAGTGCTCGCCTTTCTGTCGGACTTGTGGGCATCGCTTCACACTGCTGGGGATCATCTCTGTATTCCAAGAAAACAGAGGTAGAAAACATGTAAAGTTCGTGTTTGCCTGGAAAACAGTTAGACTGTTTCCCACACAAACAGGCTTTCTTTTTCGGATGCAAACAGATGGAATAATTATAATGTGTTTTCCCTTTGTTTGCGTGGGAAACAGTTTACATGTTTTCCGGGCAAACATAAACTTTACATGTATTCTAACCCTGTTTTCTTGGAATACAGAGACCATCCCCAGCAGTGTCACGACTTATACTTTGTCCGCACATTTCACCAACGCTATTGAAGTCAACATCAACGAATTTTCCATGAACTACTACCACACTCGAGTTGTTGCACGCCGGGAACTGACGGCCACCGATATTGTGGTTGTGTAAGTCTTTTCCTGGTAGAACGATCTCTCAAAATTGGAAGGAACGTTCATTTTCTTTACAACATTTTCAGTTTTATTGGCCTAACTGGTTCCGGGATGAGTCAAGTGCGTCATTATTTAATATTTCTGTCAGTACTGTAATCATGATTCTCCTAAGATCATCGATACTCTCACTGGACAGCCTGATACACGAGCTAGGAACTCTTTTGAATCAGTCACCAAGACAGTGACCGGATTTCGGGTCTTGAACCACCAGAAATACGGAGACGATCTCGTTCTCGTTGACTGCCCTGGATTCAACAACACCACATGTCAAAGCGACCACGAGATTGTGAAGATGGTCGAAAGCTGGCTGGTTGATAGGTGCAAAAATACTATGCATATCCTCGAATCAATATACTAATGACAAAATTATTTTTTATAGCTTTAGGGGAAAAATAACATTGTCAGGAATTGCTTACGTGCATCGAATCACCGATCTTCGTTTGTCCGAGAGTTTTCAGCATAGTCTGTGCCTGTTGGAGGGGATATGCAGCGAATCTAAAATCATGATAGTTTTTATCACCTCCATGTGGGGTAAGATGAAGGACGAGGAAGAAGCTTCAAAACGGGAGGATGAGCTGAAGGCGAAGTACCGAAATACTTTGCTTCATGATCACAATCGAGCTTTGGTCGCTCGTTTCTGCAATGATCAGGACTCGGCATGGAAGATCATTGACCAATTGATCAATCTTACCAGGCATGTTATTACCGGGCATGTTGACTTTCACTTATTTTCTCGGTCATGGTTAACGAAGCTCTAAAACAGGGTCGGGTCTTCGACTCAGATCCATGAAAGCCTTCAGGCAATTGTGGACAAACGAAAGAATAGCCTGGAGTTCTTGATGAAATCTCAAAGCTACGATGGCGAAGGAACTAACCCTTCAGCACTCACGCGTCTCAAGAGCGACATGGAAAATATACTTTGCGAAGATATATGTCTTATGGTTTGTGCCGTCTAGATCTCTGTGCTCATTTTAGTTACTTTTGGTTAGCATGACTTGGAGGCCCTCCTCCGCTCCAATGGGAACTCCATTCCGCGGAGTCTGCCAGATGAGTACTCTTTCTTCCTCCATCATGAATATTAACTTAAATAGCATATAAAAATTCCAAATCCCCGACTAGGATCTATAGAGGAACTCGAGGAAGCGCCGGATGGTGATTTGCAGGAAGCAGATCATGACTCAGAACCGGCAACACATGATAATCCGGATCGACTCATGGACGATGATTTGGAGCATCAATATGGGGACAGATTTGCGAGAAGTCAACATTTGGCCCCGGAGGAAAGGATATTGGACCAGGAGATGCCGTCCAGTCACGATCGTTACCCTGGTGCCGCATCTTCCCCACAACTGCTGAATCCAATGCAGTATCCCAACCCGCAATACTTCCCGTACCATTGGCCGGCTGTGATGTGGAGTCCTCCGGCGAATATCCACATCAACATTTCAAATATAAACAATCAAAATACTGGAGATGACGGCGGTATGTGCATTTCCCTTCAGCATCTCTCATTCATGATGCTAGCGAGGAGGCCCCCAGACTCTAGTTCCGTAATCAGTTCGAGCACGGAAAGGCGAAGCATAGAGTGTGGCTCACAAGATAGCACAGGTAAGTATTACATTCTGGATTCCATTCAACAAGAAAGCCAATCCAGGTCTTCCATAAGATGCTGGCCATGAATTCGTAAATATGGCACAGGTCCCGATCCGAAGGAGAAGTGCACTCATTTAAGCTTTACGAAATCCAGTGGGTAGTCAGAGGTATATTTCGGAATACCTGAGTAAAGTACCAATTGAATACGCATCTTGCGCACAAAACATGATTAGGAAAAGCCACATTAATCTTAGTGTCGTGGAGAGGGACATGTTGTTATCTTTGAGGGAGAACATTGTGCTGACGATCGTGCAAACTGGGATGGGGAAAATCAAGATGTGTACACGTCCCTCATATTCGACGTGGACATACCCTCTAACAAGCATCAAGCTACTTAGCCATACTAGTAGTAGGCTTCGATCGTCCCCCAATGCTCCGAGTCTGGAGGCTATTCGAGTGTGACATAAAGTACGCCATCTTGAACTTTTGACTCGACCACAACCCTCTATAACGTTGATACATTTCGACCCTCGTAACTCTTGACACACTACCTGGTTTTTATCCTATTAAACTCGACAGCCGCTTCCCGATAGGCACATCTACGACCTTTCTCATTTCTTCCACCGCCTCCGCCAACTCTGCTCTAATCGTCCGATACTGGACCAATAGGCTCTCGAGCATCCCTCCTCCAAGCAGCATGGTAGTTTTCATCTCCATCCGCAACCGCTTGAGGACTTCGTCTTGTTCTTTGATGCTTGATTCCACCTTCGAGAGGAGGTCCAGGCCGATATCATAGCTATTATGCTCAAGTGGTGGTGTCAATGAAGCCTTCGAGAACAGTAAATGCGGATAGACGACTGTTCAAGAATCGTCGGGTCGTGGAATGCCCAAGTATTGGCTCCCAATATTTTGACTTGAGTTCTTCTTCGTGAGCGGCCCCCACCTGCTGCTCGATTTCATCCCACATGGTGGTTGTTACGATAACATTCTGGAAGCCGTGATCTCTGGTAAAGCGGTCGAAAATAAGCAGGTGTTTTAACAGACTGCCCACTATATGATTGTCGGATATGCGGTGAAAGTAGAGCAAACCGCTGATGGTAATATTCTTTTTGAACCTAAAACAAGAGTGAGGAGGCGCAGTTTTAGACACTCAACATATTTTACTCACGCCTCTTGCAGCCAGTTTCGAATCATCTTTTGGACGTTGGAGCTGGAGGAACGTTCGTCGTTGAATGATGGCATGTCTACGAGCACGAGGCTGCAATTGATTACTTCCGGGGACGAGAATCTGACCATCTTGATCTCGCTCGTAAATGACTCCAAGCTGTGCTCGATACCTGTGTCGACTCCGGTGGTAGTGTAGATGAACTTATTTACGATATTCAGTCGCAAATCAAATTGATTTAAATTTAACTTACAGTACTTTTCCCAGACCCTACTGGACCCATCGCCCTGCGAATTCCGTCATTGATAAGCATGGCGAAACCGCGGAATCAAATGGCTCACACAATCACTACATCCCTTTCGGATAATTCTTCCACAGATATTTGTGTTACCTTCCCCTAATCACAGTAGGACATCAGCTAAGGTATATTATCGCCTACAAGTGTTGACCTTCGAGAGATCCAGGCTGACAGCAGCATCGCTTATATGTTCTCGCATGCAACTGAGTTCTTCTTGAATGAGTAGAGAGAAATCTCGATTGGCGGTGTCGATGAAGCCTTCGAGAACCAGAAATGCGGATTGACGAGTGTGCAAGAATCGTCTGGTCATGGAATGTCCAAGTATCGGTTCCCAGTATTTTGACTTGAGCTCTTCTTCACGAGTGGCCCCGAGGTCTTCATCGACTTCATCCCACATGGTGGTCGTTATGACGACATTCTGGAACCCATGTTTCTTACTAAGGTCGTCGAAGATACGCAAGTTTTTTAAGGGAGTACCGGCCATACGATTGTCGGATATGCGGTGGAAGTAGAGCAGGCCGCTGATAGTAGAGTTCTTTTTGGACCTAAAATACAAGTAAGGAGGCACGGTTTGAGAAATTCAACGCATTCAACTTACGCTTCTTGCAGCCAGTTTTGAACCATCTTTTGGACCACCCGGGAGCCGGAGGAACGTGTATTGTCGAATCCTGGCATGTCTACGAACACGAGGCTGCAGTTGCTTACCTCCGGGAACGAGAACTTGACCATCTTGACCTCGTTCGTACACGATTCCAAGCTGTGGCTGATGCCTGTGTCGACTCCGGTGGCAGTGTAGACGAACTTGTTCAATATTCAGGCATAAATCCCTGTTGATTTAAATCTGACTTACAGTACTTTTCCCGGACCTTGTTGGACCCATCATCCTGCGAATTGCATCCTCAGTAGCGTGGCGCGTCGGAGGATGGAATGGCTCACGCAATCACCACATCCCCTTCAGACAATTCTTCCATGGATATTTGGGTTGCTTCACCGCCGGTCAGGAGGGCTAATCGGCAGTCAGTAACTTCGACGTTGTTGTAGGCTCTCTCTCTTCTCCTGAATTCTCCCTGATCACAGTGGAACATCAGCGGTGGTGTGGTATTGCCTAAAAGTGCTAACCTTTGATCCTTTCCCTTGGAATTTGAACGACTTTCGGTACCAATTGGTCTTGGACGAGCTATTTAAAGTTAATGCAAAGTTCGAGTCACCGAATTGCTAGTGTCGCTCACCCTCTAGTGCTAGAGAGGACATACTGCGTCATTGACTCTCTTGCACGATGGGAAGTGGTGAGGACTTGCCTGGCTGTTTTCGTTGTCTGGATTTTCCCTGATTCCCTTGAAGTAGTCTGAGTTTCCATGGCTAACCTTAGGATGGTACAAGAGTGTCGCGGTAGATGCAACAAGAGATCGAACTGCGAGGAGCAGAGGCAGGCTGGAGAGGTTCAGCCAAAGCTGTATTTTGCCCATCCTGGAATACAAGGTTCGTGTGCTCGATCGCTCGCCATGCAGCAAGAGCGAGGGGCACCTCCTGGTTGTGGCACGGCCATGTCAGTGAATGTGAATGGTTGATGAGTGTCATTGAGGCCTGACTCTGAGGACCAACATCCCGGCCCGTCTTACATTCATCGAACACGTGGCCAAGTTATCACTATTTATCTCATTTGTCTGCCAAAAATACTTACTTATGACCGGACGACAAGAGGGCCCAGGCCCCCAGACGATGTAGGTAATCGGCAAAGCCCTACTAACATGCGGTGTGTGAAAGTGCTTTCTGCCTGCAGTTTACCTGAAGGTGCCCACGGTTTGGTTCTGTACCTATGAGCCAATGCGTTGACCTCGTCCGATTATCCCAATGATTCAAAAGAAATTTCCGGGTCATATCAACAAACGGAGCAGAAAGAAGGCGAGTATTTCAGCTCCCATTTGAAAGTCTCGAAAATCCCGAATTTAACTGTTTCCTGGCTCCAGCCCTACCAGAAAAATCGGGTTTCAGTAACGGACATACAACTTGTTGAAGATGATACGAGTAGTATTAGCTCTTCATCTGGCCCAAATTTGCCTCGAAGCTCCCCAAATACCAGCCTCCAAGCGCCTAGTCGCGGAAGCGATCACAATTCTGAAATATCCTCTACTGGTTCATTCTTCCAAAATCCTGAAAATGTGAGGGTCAACGGAGGGCAGTTCAGCAGTACTTTGGGACATCATGTCACGATCAACCTTCCCCGTGAGTTTGTCCTGTCCGATCCCTTGATCCTGTGGTGATGTTACCAGACACAGGACCGGACTCGGCGGTGGAACGGGCGAACAGAGTACGTGTTCAATCTTGCTGAGTATCCACGACTGCACATAACGTACCGTTTAACATTCTCTTCACGCAGGTGACAGTCACATCTGTACCAACCCAGTCCTCGACTTGCAGCGCCGTTGACCAGCATCCTGGTTGTATGTGTTTTCGCTTGCTCACTGATTTAGTAACTGCTTGGAACTGATAGTCGTTCGAGAAGTGCCAGAAAGTGTTGCTGGGGTATCTATTTCCATCCAAAACGTGAGTTTGTGTTCTACACTTTCATCAAAACACTTGTTCATGTATTATTGTATGTCCATGGTTGATCTTCAGAGTCGAAAGTCACGACATGAAATGGTCACGCAAAGGGGCAACGAAATATACGAGCGCCATCTCTGCCTGAAAGGTCGTGGCTTTCCGCTCTGGATACCAGAGCCTAACAAACGACTACCTTTGGCCTATCAGAAGAGAGGTATCGCTATTGGGGATGTTGGGATCATCACACGCTCTGGAGCCTTCTCCTTTCTGTTCAACATATGTGTGCCGAGCGACGATCCTATTAACCCGCCCCTCCTCCCCGAGGGGTTTACGCCAATTCATCCCCCCCTCGACGCTCTCGATGTCGCAGAGTTCAATGAATTCAAACCTGGGAGCTACTTGGCGAGCGCCTCTATTGAAAATTTACAGAGCGGGTTCGATGCGCGGTTAGTAGATCTTGGTCAGTTCATATGCCCTGATCATTGACGAATAAACTTAGGGGATCGGCTTTTGAAACACCGGCATCGGGAGGGGCAATCTTGACCCTGCCAGAGGGGGCTGTTGCGTTCGACCTCGAGAATGTTGCAGCCATCCGCAGTTATGTTGCAGCAAACGTGGAGAGATGGTACAGGTTCGTGAACGGCGTGCGGGGTCGGGAGGCAAAGAATGGTGACGTTCGTGTGGTGATCGGCTGCGACAAGACCACGTCATGGGGCATGGCCGCCCTTGCCAATGTAACGCAGCATAAGGTCAACCAACTGAGATTCAAGGCTACCGGGGGCCCCAGCGTAAACTCTGCTCGGCCCCTCTACTCTTGGGACGACTCTGGTGTGGCTCAGTTTAAAGTCGGCCCCGACATCAAGGAAGTCAATGCTCTGAGGAGCAATGCAACTGCACCGAACGACGAGGAATTTTCCAATCAGTGCCTCTTCATTCGAACGCTTAATGCCACTCTTAACGCCGAAGCATGGAAGAAACTCCACGATAACGTTGACTCGACAAGTGTCTTATATTCCAACCCTTCGACTCAGACGATTTACCCTGAATCTGAATCTCCACCCCATTCTCACTCCGAAAGGCGTATGTTTAACACGTCGTTCAGCACTCCGCAGTCATCCCCGAATCGTACGGATATTGAGAACCTAAGATCCTCAACTCAATGTTCCAGAGTATGTACGGCGTTTCCATGCTACCTCCATGCTCACTAGTATATTGTAAACAGCCGGAGGAAGAAGGAACTATCCAGCATCACGGAAACACAACGTCATCGAAATTTGACCATCTAGGCGTACCTATACAATCCTCGCGACTCCCCCGCCCGACTACCGAAGGTGATGCCATGGAAAACGCGGTTGCAATTTCTACCACACCTGATACAATCGTGAGTCAACAACCGACTTCCCGAGTCAAATTGCCCAAGATTCGTACTCACCAGACATACCATCCTTCAAATGGCCTAAACGAATTGATCCTGAAAAAGGTATGTGATCCGTCGCCGCCTTTATTCCTCCGTGATAAAGCTGACAGCCTCTAGTTTCCCAAATGCAAGATGGTTGTTACTGAGGATCGGGATTGGTATTCGATGGTTACAGAGGTACTTAACGAGCAATTTCATCACTTTGTGCCTCCCGAACGAAATTTCAGGGTGTCGATGATTTACCTGATTCAGAGCAACTTCTAGAGCTGATCATGTCTTCATACGACATCCGGATGGCAAACGGTTAGCCTTAGTAATTTCGTGCCTTGATACTTATTCGATCAAAATTTCCACAAGGAATTTTATTCTTGGAGCGAAAATGTGAAGTGAGTGCATTGAATTATATAAGACATTTACGTTCTCTAAAAGGTTCAGACCATTCTGGGAGATCTCGCAGAAAATCTGGTCCCTCCTTTGGAAAGGTATGCGAAGGACGTGAGTCAAGGAATCAGGCCTTTCAATTAATTTTTGAATTCTAGGACTAAACCACTCGAAATCGAACCGGTTGCATTGCCTGTCGTCAAAGCAAACGAGTAAGCGAATACCGACTTTATTGTAACTGAATCGTGCTAACCTTATACGCTAAACTCTTGAATTCTAGGACTAAACCAGTCGAAATCGACCCGCTTGCATTGAGTGTCGCCAAAGCAAACGAGTAAGTGAAATATCGACTTAAATGTAACTGAATCGTGCTAACCTTGGACTCTAAACTCTTGAATTCTAGGACTAAACCACCCGAAATCGAACCGGTTGCATTGCCTGGCGTCAAAGAAAACGTGTAAGTGAATATTGACCCTAATGTAACTGAATCGTGCTAACCTTGTACGCTGAACTCTTGAATTCTAGGATTAAACCAGTTGAAATCGAACCGCTTGCATTGCCTGTCGTCAAAGCAAACGAGTAAGTGAATATCGACTTTATTGTAACTAACCTTGTGCGCTAAAATATTGAATTCTAGGACTAAACCACTCAAAATTGAACCGGTTGCATTGCCTATCGTCAAAGCGAACGAGTAAGTGAATATCGACCTTATTTTAACTCAATCGTGCTTACCTTGTACACTAAGCGTCACCAAAAAATTGTGAGCGAAACGACATTCGTTGCCAGGGCCTGTTGACAAAATTCTAGTGCTAGGACTGAGCCATTTCATTCGCCACTGTTGGACCTTCCTGTGCCCAGTGTCCCCAAGAAGGAGGAGTCAGTATATTGCTTTCGCCCCTTGCGACTAGTGGTTGTGACTGACTCAGTGGTTCTGTCAGCCCGCCGAATTCACGTGAGACGAAGGAGAGAGCGAAACAAAGGTAAGTCCCTTAACTCATAGTACGGAGAAATCGTGACAGAGGCGTCCATCAAGCGCATACTTTTACGACCTGTTTACCCTAGGTCTCGCAACTCTGAATTCCACCTTGAATATGGGTGGACTTCTATCAAAAAGCATCCCTTTCGAAGGTCTATCGGAGAAGGATACGGTGATTATGTGAGCCACCCCTATGTCTGCTTATCGGGTCGATGTTAAACCGCTATCTCTTAGTGTCATTGGCCCTAGTGGAGCAGGGAAGAGCACGGTGAGTATCGTAAACTCTGGAGACAGTGAAACTTATTTACAGCACATGAAAGTTCATAAATACGGTTGCAGGAGCAACAGAAGGGGAGCTCCTCAGAACCGGGAACGGACTGGAACCGTGCACCAAAGAAGTTGCACATATCCAATGCATACCGGAGGACGGACGAAGTCGGATCGTCTTTGTCGATACGCCACCATTTCCCAATCCCGACGAAAGAATGAGAGACGCGGAAAAGGCCATGGAGAGAAAAATAGCCGATTGGCTAAAGAAAGCGTAAGTCGCCGCAATTTATTCCTATGTGCTAAATCTTTACCCGTCTTAGGTTTGGGAAACGGATACGAGTCAGCGGCATCCTTTATCTCTACAACAGCACCGACAACCGTATGACTCTACCACCGGCGGTCCATTCCAGGTTGTTCCAAAACCTCTGCGGGGATGACTTTCAGGGGCGCGTGTTACTCGTGATGACAATGTGGGAGAGGGTGAAGCCTGAGGTGCGCGAAAACAGGCAGAAAGCTCTGACGCGTAATTGGGGTTATCGTTCGTCCGTTGTTCAACATCTGGGAACGAAAGAAAGTGCCTGGGACATCGTGAGGAATTTATTAGATGGACAGAACAGACAAAATGGTTCGGCGGCTTGGTAATACCATAGCTTTGCTCACAAATCTAATTCAATATTCATCTGGTATGCGAGGATTGGAAATATTGGCGTAGAATGTATCATGCCGAGATAGCCTTCTTGCCAGGAACGAAATATCGGCGATTGATAAGACGTCCAACGACGTCTGGTATGAACTTAAACATGAGGATACCTCATGTTCTCCGATCATAAGCCGCAAATAGCAATCATTTAGAAAGGCACTTGCATTGCAACTACATCGATGGGGAGCAAGGCCTCAAATTTCTCAGCCAATGACACAGTAATTGCGTGAGCCTTTGACTTGAAATTTTGAACCACGACGCCGAGCTAACAAATATCATTTTAGCGTCATTGGGGCGAGTGGATCCGGGAAAAGCACCGTAAGTATTACTTACCATTAACTGAGAACCACTGCGCTCCTCATGCTATGCCATGCAAGTTCATCGACAATGTTACGGCAACCGATGTCCCTCTCCAGGCTGGCGGGACTGAGGCCATGCACGAAACATATCCAATACGTCCCATATAATCCAGAGTCTGGCACCCATGGTCGGATCATCTTCGTAGATACACCAGCGTTTCCAGACCCGGAGCCGAAGAAGGCGCGGACTCAGCAGGAGGAGATGACGAGGATCGAAAATGCGATCGCGGAGTGGTTGGAAAAGAGGTACAGTACGAATCTCGATTCGTATCAATTAAATTCCCTGAGAAAATTATATTCACAGTTCTGGTCGCGAACGCGTTCGGGTGAACGGTATACTCTACCTGTATAAAATCGACCAAAATCGCATGACCGACCCCCCTCAGCTGCATTTCGAGATGTTCAAGAAGTTATGGGGAAGCGATTACACAGGGCGCGTACTGCTTGTAGCAACGATGTCAGAAAAGGTGAGAGTGGAAGTACGAAAGGATCGGAAAGCGGAGCTGATGGCACATTGGGGTGGGATGGTCGTTGAGCATGATGGGACAATGGAGAATGCGCGGAGCATCGTCAACACCTTGTTGCACCCCCCGGGCCTGGAGGACTGAGTACTCGGCACGGTATAAAAAATGTGGGGAACAAGGCAGTTCTATATTTCGTGTGAGCGGAAGATTTTCATGGTTCGACGCATTATGCAAACCATAACTTTGCTCATAAATGTAATTCAATATTCATCTGAGAAATGATGATTGGAAATCGAGGCGCAGAATGTTTCGTATCACACCGGGGCAGCTTTATGAATGAAAATGTGTTGATCTCCAAGTTGGCATCAACGACGTCTGTAAGGGACTTAAACATGAGGATACCTCATGTTCTCCGAGCATAAGCCGCAAATAGCAATCATTTAGGAAAGCACTTACACCTCAACTACATCGATGGGGAATAAGCCCTCAAAGCACAGCGAATTCTCGGCCAGCGACACAGTAATTGCGTGAGCCTTTAAGTTGAGACTGCGATGCCATGAGCTAATCTTCATCCCCTTAGCGTCACTGGGGAGAGTGGATCGGGGAAAAGCACAGTGAGATTTGCTCAAAATCGACGGAAAAGTACTCCTTCCTCATGAAATGGCGTCAAGTTCATCAATAAGGTTACGGCAACGAATTCCCTGCAGGACTGGCGCTATGCACGAAACGAGTCCAACACGTTCCACACGGTTCAGAGTCTGGTCGAATAATCTTTGTAGACACACCAGCGTTCCCAGACCCGGAGCCCAAGAAGCCGCGCACTCGACAGGAGGAGATAAAGAGGATTGAGAACGAAATCGGGAAGTGGTTGAAAGAGAGGTAGGAGTTCTAAATTCGCATCAATTTTCCTTGCAATTTTCCTTTCGTAGGTTTGGCGGCGAACGTGTGCGAGTCAACGGTATACTCTATTTGTATAAAATCGACCAAAACCGCATGACCGATCCCCCTCGGCCGCACTTCGAGATGTTCAAGAAGTTATGCGGGGACGATTACACAGGGCGCGTACTGCTCGTGGCAACGATGTGGGAAAAGGTGAAGAAACAAGAAGTCCGAGAGGCCCGGAAGGCGAGTTTGACGAATC
>Ga0307513_10008816_pt1 | contig 12841 bp, 12 predicted proteins | sample 15_EM_MG_FD_202174 | JGI IMG/M metagenome (GOLD analysis project Ga0307513, IMG submission 202174) | Populus trichocarpa ectomycorrhiza microbial communities from riparian zone in the Pacific Northwest, United States - 15_EM | ecosystem: Host-associated > Plants > Roots > Unclassified | place...
CTGGATGCCTTCGCCGTGGTACAGGTCCAGGTACTCGGCGATCTGGCTCTTGTCGTCGGAGCTTTCGTTGATCGGGATGCGGATCTTGCCGCAGGGGCTGGTCATCGCCTTGCTCTTCAGCCCGGTGAGCTTGCCCTCGATGTCGAAGTAGCGCACCTCGCGGAAGTTGAACATCCGCTCGTAGAAGTCCGCCCACTCCTTCATGCGGCCACGGTGCACGTTGTGCGTCAGGTGGTCGATGTAGGTCAGGCCGTTGCCCTTGGGGTTGGCATCGGCGCCTTCGATCGGCACGAAGTCGACGTCGTAGATGCTGATGTTGCCGATCGCGCCGGCCGCGGCGCCGTCCTTGCCGTGCCAGCGATCGACGAAGTAGATCAGGCTGTCGCCGATGCCCTTGATCGCCGGGATGTTCAGCTCCATCGGCCCGGTGTGGTTGTCGAAGCCCCAGGCGCCGAGTTCGAGCGCGCGCTCGTAGGCCTGCTTCGCATCCTTCACGCGGAACGCCATCGCGCAGACGCTGGGCCCGTGCTGGCGCGCGAAGCGCTGCGCGAACGAGTTCGGCTCGGCATTGATGATGAAGTTGACCTCGCCCTGGCGGTACAGCGTGACGCTCTTGGTGCGGTGCCTGGCGATCGCGGCGAAACCCATGGTTTCGAACAGCTGGCCGAGTGCGACCGGGTCGGGCGCGGCGTACTCGACGAACTCGAAGCCGTCGGTGCCCATCGGATTTTCCCAGGGGGTGAATTGCATGGCCGTTCCAGTTTCGCCGTCGATGCGAGACTGTAGATTCGCCCGCCCGCAAGTTTCTTGCAAGTTCGGGCCCCGAATCGGCGCTTCGCGCAGGAATAGCGCAAAATTCCGGACATGGAGAACGCATTACAGCTGGATGCCATCGATCGGCGCATTCTTCGGGCGTTGCAGGCGGACGGCCGAATGATCTACGACGCCCTGGCCGCGCAGGTCAGCCTGTCGCCATCGGCGACGCTGCGCCGCGTCAAGCGACTCGAGGAATCCGGCGTGATCGCGGGCTACGTCGCACTGGTGTCGCCCGAGCGTGTCGGGCTGGGCCTGACGGCCTATCTGAACGTGCGGCTAGAGAAGCATTCCGAGGTGCACAAGCGCACGCCGATGGACCTGTTCCGTGCCGCGGTGCAGAGCTGGCCCGAGGTCGTCGAGTGCGCGGCACTGACCGGCGAGATGGACTTTCTGCTGCGGGTGGTCGTGCAGGACATGGCGCACTACTCGCGCTTCATCATGGACACGCTGCTCAAGCACCCCAGCGTCGAGGACTGCAAGACCAGCTTCGTGCTCGACCGGGTGAAGAACACGACCGCGGTCCCGGTCTGAGGCTGTGCGCCCGGTCAGATCCCGCGCACCAGCTGCAGCGCGGCGGCCTGCGACAGGTTCAGCAGATTCGCGATGTCGTTGATGTCGTCGGGGATGGCCGGGTTGTCCCAGCCCTGCGCGCTGTGGCGCGCCAGACGCAACGCCAGCGCGACGCTGCGCACGCTGGCGTTGTCGGCGTGGCGGTCGTCGCTGATGCGGATCAGCAGTTCCGGCAGCCGCCAGGCCCTCATCAGCGCCTGCTGCAGGTCGGCGAGCTCGATGTTGAGGAGCGCGAGCTGAGCCACGCTCGAACGCAGCGTCGGATCGGCGCCCTGGGCGTCGCGGATGCGCAGCGCCAGCAGCGGTGCGTGGCACCATAGCAGCATCTCGGCAAAATCGTGCAACAGCGCGGCGGCATGGATCACCGCGGCGTCGTGGTCCATCCGATGCACCGCGAAGCCGAGGGCGAAATTGGCGCCCCGGTGCGCGCGCCGCAGTGTGTCGGTCAGGCCCTGCAAGGCCTGCGGCTCGGTGGCGAGCCGGTCTTCGACCGTCGGTTGCGGGCCGAACGCGGCGAAGAACGGCGAGATCCCCATCATCACCAGCGCCGAGGTCACGGTCTCGACATCGGTGACGACGCGCGCGCTGCGATGCGTCGATGCGTAGGCCAGCACCTTCAGCGTCATCAGCGGATCGCTGGCGATGGTTTCGCCGATGCCGTTCGCATCGACACTCTCCTCGTTGACGCGCAAGGCCTCGAGCGCGTCGGCGGTGTGCGCCAGCACCGGGATCTCGGCCGCCCGGAAGTGCGCGGTCCATGCCGCCAGATCGCGCAGCGGCTGCGTGAGCTGGGGGCCGGGCGGATTGGCGGAGAGGGTCATCGCGACTCGTTCATCGGGGCGGTGCCAGACATATCGGCGGAGCTGGAGCAGCGCTTGAGGGCCCGGATCTCTCAGACCGACAGCACATGCCCTTCGGCCGGGTCGGCGCGGCCCTCCAGCAGCCGCGCATAGGCCGACTCGACCGCTGCTGTGCCGCGCCCGCGCACCACGCGCAGCCACGGATGCTGCGCGTCGGTGACCGGCCGCATGAACGCGAGCCAGGCGGCTGCGAGGCGCTGCTGCAGGCCCGCCGGGCCCCAGTCGGCGTTGCGCTTCTTGATCTGCGCGGGCGCGAAAAACAGCGTCGGCTTCGGGCCCGGCAGGCCCTTGCCGCTGCCGAGATCGCTCCAGTGCGTGCCGCCGACCGAGCAGCTGTACCTCAGGCCGTGCGCGAAATGGCCATGGACGGCGGCGCGCAGCGCGACGCTGCCGCTGAAGTCGACGTACACCGCCGGCACGTCGACGGGCAGTGTCGCGACGCTGTCGTAGGCCAGCACCTCGTCGTAACAGCCGAGGCCGCGCGTGAATGCCAGGTTGCCGGGAGAGGTCAGCCCGACGACGCGCGGGGCATCGCTTGCGCCGCGCCGCTGCGCGAGGCAGAACGCCGTGCCGTACGCGGTCTTGCTCGACGCGCTCGACAGGATCACCGTGCGCGCGCCGAAGAAGCCGCTGTCGGCGAGAAAGTCGTCGATCAGGAACGAGGTGAAGAACAGCGGGCGCAGCAAGGCCTGCTCGGCCTCGCGAACGGCGTCGTAGCCCGGATCGGCACTGCAGCGCAGGTACTGGTTGTAGACGGCGTGCAGTTCGCGACGGTGCGCGGCGCCATCGGAGAAGCCGGCCGCGTCGACGCGCGTCGGCTGCAGCAGCACCTCGCTCGCGATCGGCCAGTAGCCGTAGAAACGCTCGCCGACCGCGACCCCCTCGCAGCGCGACTCGGTCACGTCGGCGAAGCCCCAGACCGGGATGCAGCCGGTCGCGGCATCGCCGGTCGGGAAGAAACCCCAGTAGTTCATCGCGTCGCCGAACGCGGCGTAGGTGACGTTGTTGGCGGTCAGCGCGAAGCTCGCGATCGCGAGCCGCACGTCGCCGTCGGCCAGCGCTGCGGGCTCGTTGCGCACCCAGCGGGTGTGATCCAGCTTCTGGCGCTCGACGACGAAGGTCGTGGTCATGCGGGTGTCTCCGGTGTTGTCGCGCGCTGTTGGCTGCGCTCGCCTAGCATCGAGTATCGCGTTTCCGGAGCCCGCATGAACAGCGTTGCCTTGCCCAGTGGAATCTCGTTGCCCGCGCTCGGCCTCGGTACCTGGCACATGGGGGAGGCGGCGCGCAGCCGTGCCGCAGAGGTCGCGGCCGTGCGGCTGGCGATCGAGATCGGCTACCGCGTGATCGACACCGCCGAGATGTACGGCGAGGGCGGCGCCGAAGAGGTCGTCGGTCTTGCCGTTGCCGAGGCCCTGCGCGGCGGCGGCGTGACGCGCGACCAGCTCTTCATCGTCAGCAAGGTCTACCCGCACAACGGGAGTCGAGCGGGCGTGGCCGCGGCCTGCGATCGCAGCCTGAGGCGCATGGGGCTCGAATGGATCGATCTGTACCTGCTGCACTGGCCGGGGTCGCATCCGCTGCGCGACACCGTGGCCGGCTTCGAGACGCTGCGCGCGGGGGGCCGCATCCGGCACTGGGGCGTCAGCAATTTCGACACCAGCGAGCTGAGCGCACTGGCCGGTGTGGCAGGCGCCGATCATTGCGCAGCGAATCAGGTGTACTACTCGCTCAGCGCCCGCGGCGCCGAGTTCGATCTGCTGCCCTGGCAGCGTGAGCGTTCGATGCCCTTGATGGCCTATTGCCCGCTCGATCAGGGCGGCCTGGTCAACGAGCCGGTGCTGCGCGAAGTCGCGCGCCGCTACGGCGCCAGCGCATCGCAGGTGGCGCTCGCCTGGCTGATGGCGCAGCGCGGGGTGATGGTGATTCCGAAAGCCGCGCGCGAGGCGCACCTGCGCGAGAACTTCGCCGCCGCCGAACTGACGCTCGACGAGGCCGATCTCGGCGCGATCGAGCACCGCTTTCCGGCACCGCGGCGCAAGCAGCCGCTGGCGATGCGTTGATCAAGAGAAGAAGCGGCGCACCGAAGGTCGGTGCGCCGCTGCGGTGGGCTTCACAGGCGCTGCACGCCGCTGACCCAGCCGACGAACTTGCCGTCCAGGTACAAGGCGCCTTCAGGAGCGCCCGCCTCGGCGTAGAACTCCAGCTGCGGCACCGGCTGGTCGACGCGAGCCGCAGGCCGCGCGAGGCGACGCGACAGGCGTGCCAGCGCGGCGCTGGCACTGCGCAGCCCGACGGCGGCGACGCGCAAAGCCGCCTCGCGGGCAGAGCGCGGCGCTTCCACAAGGCCGGCACGGGAATACTTCAGGCTCGACATGATGTGTGTCCTTCGAGAGTGGCGCGGGTGGACCGCGCGTGATTCATGGGCTGTGCTGTTTCATCTGTTCCAGTTCGCGCTTCAGCGAACGCCCGGCTTGCTGCCGCTGCGAGCGGCCACCGGCCTGGTGGCTGCCGGCGCGGCGAAACTGGGCGTGCGCCACCAGCGGATTGCGGGGCTTGCGGGGGTTGACGGTGATCTTCATGAGCGTTCTCCTGGTGGCGGTTGGCGAGAAGGAAGGCAAAGCTGGCGATGCAAAAGCAAAACGGCCCGGGGCGTTTGCGCAACCCGGGCCGTTCGACGACTGAATCGTCGTGTGCGACGTTTCAGCGTGGCGGTGAACCAGGCGGTGCGCGGTGCGCCCTCATGACCGATCGCGAACGCACGGCCGCGTCAGCGCTCGGCGCGGAGCGCAGAGCCAGGGCGGAAATCGATGCGTTGATCAGGGTCATGAACTTCGTTGAGGGTTGATCGGCGGTGTCGTCGCGGCGAACGGCTTGGCCTGCGATTTGCGCAAATGATAAACGTTTGATTATCTTGCGCAAGGGGTATTGCGCAGAATTTTCAAGCGCTGTGGCGAAAAGGTCAGCGCTTCGGTTTCAGCGGCTTCACCGCCGCCCGGGTCTTGCTCCACAGGTCACGGCCGTCATCGGCCGGCGCGGCCGGGCGCGTTGCGCCGGGCTTGGCCGCGGTGGCGGGGCCGGGCGTAAGCACCTCGCCGAGCAGGTCGAGCAAGCGCGCCCGGGCGCGCTGCGGGTGGCGCCGGTAGTAGGTCAGCACGAGGCCGACGATGAAGCGCTCGTCGTCGTCCTGCGGCACGTTGCGCTGGCGGTCATCTCCGGCCGCGGGAGCGACCAGCACATCAGCAGGCACGCGCGCGCCGACCTGCGGCGCCTGCGCCCAGTCGTGCGGCCCGTGCAGCTCGTCCATCCAGCCGGCGGGCTTCTTGCACAGCTGCTCGAACTGGCGCGCCAGCCGCTCGCCGATCTGGCGCGAGCGCCCCTTGATCTGGCTCCAGTAGCTCGGCTGGATCTGCAGCCGCTCGGCGAAGCGGCCTTCGAGGCCGCGCAGCGTCGCCGCATCGGGGTGCTTGACGGTCGCGTGGACGAACTCGTCGAAGAGGATCAGCGCGTTCGCGAGGCGAATCTGGGCGACATCGCGCGGGCCGGAATTCATGTGTCAGATGATAAAGCGTCGTTGAGCAGGCTCGGCGGCGCGGGTGAGTGGCGATTGCCGCCGGTCGTGCGGTCGCGTTCAATGGCGGCCGGAGGGCAGATGCGCATGAACAAGGCCGCAGGGTGGATCGCGATCGCGCTGGCGCTGCAGCTGAGCGGCGCCCGCGCCGCCTGCCCGCCGGCGGGCTGGGACGAGGCCGCGCTCGAGCGGCTGCGCGCCGAGAAATTCGTCCTGCCCGACGGGGCGGCGCGCGCGGCGCTGGCCGATGCGCTGGTGGCGGACTGTCTCGCCGACCCACGCCCACAGTTGCGCGACGAACTCGCCTTCGAAGCGCTGGCCGCGTGGATGCGCGCCGGCGCGCTGCCGGCCGCGCAGCTCGATGCGATGCGGCGCGAACTGACGCGCCGGCTCGCGGCCGATGACCCGAGCGGCTTCGCGCGCCCGTTCGCGGCGCTGAGCCTGGCCGAGATCGCGCGCGTCGACCGCCTGAAGCCGTTCCTCGACGCTGGTGCGCGCGCCGAGCTGCTGCGCGCGGCCGTCGCCTACGAGCGCGGCGTGCGCGACTACCGCGGCTTCGATCCGGTGCAAGGCTGGCGCCATGGCGTCGCGCACGGCGCCGACCTGCTGCTGCAGCTCGCGCTGAACCCGGCGCTCGATCGTGCGGCGCTCGACCAGATCCTCGACGTCGTGGCCACCCAGATCGCGCCGCCCGGCGAGCACTTCTACATCTACGGCGAGAGCGAGCGCCTCGCCCGCCCGGTCGTCTACGCCGCGCGCCGCGGCCTGCACGACGCCGCGTTCTGGAGCAGCTGGCTGGCGGCGCTTGCGTCGCCGGCGCCGCTGCCGAGCTGGGACGAGGCCTTCAAGACCCGCGCCGGCCTGGCGCGCAAGCACAACACGCAGGCCTTCGTGCAGGTGCTGTACGTGATGGTGCGCGAGAGCGGCGACGTGGCGCTGCAGCAGCGCCTGCTGCCCGGCTTGGTCGAGGCGCTGAAGGCGCTGCCCTGAGCGCCAGCCTTCGGGCGAGAATCTGCGCTCCTCGAATCGATACCCCAGGACGCGCTCGATGACCACGCTCGGAACCCCGCTCTCGCCCCACGCCACCCGCGTCATGCTGCTCGGCAGCGGCGAGCTCGGCAAAGAGGTGCTGATCGCACTGCAGCGCCTCGGGGTCGAGACGATCGCGGTCGACCGCTACGAGAACGCACCCGGCCAGCAGGTCGCGCACCACGCGCGCACGATCACGATGAGCGATCCGGCGCAGCTGAAGGCGCTGATCGAGGCCGAGCGGCCGATGCTGGTCGTGCCCGAGATCGAGGCGATCGCCACGGCGATGCTCGAAGAACTCGAGGCGGCCGGCACCGTGCGCGTGATCCCGACGGCGCGCGCCGCGCGCCTGACGATGGACCGCGAAGGCATCCGCCGTCTCGCGGCCGAGACGCTCGCGCTGCCGACCAGCCCGTACCGCTTCTGCGATTCGCTCGCCGAGCTGCAGGCGGCGATCGAGGGCGGGATCGGCTACCCGTGCGTCGTCAAGCCGGTGATGAGCAGCTCGGGCAAGGGCCAGAGCAAGCTCGACGGCCCGGCCGATGTGCGCCCGGCCTGGGACCACGCGATGGCCGGCGGCCGCGTCAGCCGCGGCCGCGTGATCGTCGAGGGCTTCATCGCTTTCGACTACGAGATCACGCTGTTGACGGTGCGCGCGCTCGGCGCGGATGGCCAAGTCGAGACGCATTTCTGCGCGCCGATCGGCCATGTGCAGGTCGCCGGCGACTATGTCGAGAGCTGGCAGCCGCAGGCGATGCGCCCGCTCGCCCTCGAACGCGCGCGCACGATCGCGAAGACCGTGACCGACAACCTCGGCGGCCAGGGCCTGTTCGGCGTCGAGCTCTTCGTCCAGGGCGACGAAGTCTGGTTCAGCGAGGTCTCGCCGCGCCCGCACGACACCGGCATGGTCACGATGACGACGCAGTGGCAGAACGAGTTCGAGCTGCATGCCCGCGCGATCCTCGGCCTGCCGGTCGACACCGCGATGAAGAGCCCGGGCGCGAGCGCGGTGATCTATGGCGGTGTCGAGGCGACAGGCATCGTGTTCGACGGTGTCGACGCGGCCTTGCGCGTGCCGAACACCGAGCTGCGCTTGTTCGGCAAACCCGAGAGCTTCGTGAAGCGGCGCATGGGCGTGGCGCTGGCGCACGCCGCCGATGTCGAGGTCGCGCGTGCTCGCGCCAAGCAGGCCGCGGCCTGCGTCAAGCCGCGCGCGGCGTAGCGCAGCTCAGTCTTCGTCCTTGACGCGGTACTGGCTCATCAGCGCCGCCTGCGCCGACGGCGGCACCGCCTCGTAGTGGCTGAGCTCGAGCGTGTAGCGGCCTTCGCCGCCGGTCATGCCGTTCAGGCGCGCCTGGTAGTTCGCGAGCTCCGAGAGCGGTGCCTGCCCCGTCACGACGAACACGCTGCCCGTTCCCGGCCCGGCGCGCGTGCCGCTGACCTGGCCGCGCTTGGCTGCGAGGTCGCCGGTCACGTCGCCCATGCAGTGCTCGGGCGCGGTGATCTCGACCTTCACGATCGGCTCGAGCACGATCGGGTTCGCCTTCTTGACCGCGTCGATGAAGGCCTTGCGGCCGGCGGTGGCGAACGCGATGTCCTTCGAGTCGACCGAGTGCGACTTGCCGTCGTAGACGATCACGCGCACGTCCTTCAGCGGGTGGCCGGCGATCACGCCGCTGTCGAGCACCTGGCGGATGCCCTTCTCGACCGCCGGGATGAACTGGGTCGGGATCGTGCCGCCCTTGACCTGGTCGACGAACTCGAAGCCGGCGCCGCGCGCCAGCGGTTCGATGCGCAGGAACACCTCGCCGAACTGACCGGCGCCGCCGCTTTGCTTCTTGTGGCGATGGTGGCCCTCGGCCGGCGTGGTCACGGTCTCGCGGTAGGCGATGCGCGGCGGCCGGGTGTTGACCTCGCACTTGTAGACCTCGTTCATGCGCTCGAGCAGCGTGCGCAGGTGCAGTTCGCCCAGGCCGTAGACCACGGTCTCGTTGGTCACGCCCACGTGCTCGACCTTCAGGCACGGGTCTTCGTCGACCAGCTTCTGCAGGATCTCCCACATGCGCTGCTCGTCACCGCGGCGCCGCGGCTCGATCGCCACACCATGCACTGGCACCGGAAACGGCAGCGGTTTCAGATGCAGGTGATCGTCTTCGGCGGCGTCGTGCAGCACCGCGTCGAAGTGCATCTCGTCGACCTTCGCGACCGCGCAGATGTCGCCCGGCATGCCGGCGGGGACCTCGACATGCTCCTTGCCTTGCAGCATGAACAGGTGGCCGACCTTGAACGGCTTGCGCCCGTCGCCGATGTACAGCAGGCTGTCCTTCGTGACCGTGCCCTGGTGGATGCGGAACACGCCCATCTTGCCGACATAGGGGTCGACCGTGACCTTGAAGACGTGCGCGATCACGTGCTGGTTGGGGTCGGTCTGGGCGTGCAGCTCGGTCGCGTCGGCGCCTTCGCCCTTGAAGAACTGCGGCGGGTTGCCCTCCGCCGGGTTCGGCATCAGCAGCTCGAACACGTCGAGCAACTCGGCCACGCCCGCGCCGTTGCGCGGCGAAACGAAGCAGATCGGGATCAGGTGGCCCTGGCGCAGCGCTTCTTCGAGCGGCGCGTGCAGCTCGCGCGGATCGACATCGCCGTCGTTCAGGTAGCGCTCGACGAATTCGGGGTCGACCTCGACGACCTGCTCGACGAGCGCGCGGTGCGCCGCCTCGACATTCGAGAAGTCGGCCGTGCCCGACGGGTTGAAGAAGCAGTCGACGACCTTCGTGCCGCCCGCCGCCGGCAGGTTCAGCGGCAGGCACTCCTTGCCGAACGTGGCCTGGATCTGCGCGACCAGCGCGGCCAGGTCGACGCCCGCCGCGTCGATCTTGCTGACGATGATCATCCGGCACAGGCGCCGGCCGGCGGCCCATTCCATCATGCGCGCGCTCATCATCTCGATGCCGGTGGCGGCGTTGATCACGATCGCGGCGGTGTCGACCGCTTCGAGCGCGGTCATCGACTGGCCGACGAAATCGGGGTAGCCCGGCGTGTCGATCAGATGCACGCGCGTGCCGCGGTGCGTCAGGTGCAGCACCGCGGAGTTCAGCGAATGCTGGGCCCGGCGCTCCATCGGGTCGAAGTCGCTGACCGTCGTGCCGCGCTCCAGGCTGCCCGGCGCGCCGATCGCGCCGGCCTTGCACAGCAGTGCCTCGGCGAGGCTGGTCTTGCCCGCGCCCGTCTGGCCGACGAGCGCGACAGTTCGGATGGCCTGGATGGCGGCGTTCGAAATCGATGGCGGCATGACGCTCTCCTGGGAGGGGCGGCGCTCGCGGTCGAATCGCATCGCGGGCCCGGGTGGCGGGGCTTGCTGGGGTGAGAAACAGCCTAAGGGATAGCGGCGCGCCGAGCAATCGGGGGTCTCGGCAGCACATGACGGCGCGGCTTGGCGCCGCATGCGTCTTGTAACACTATCGCCATGGCTCCGGGGCACCCAGGCCCGCGCCGCCGGGTGCCCGGCGGCGCGCGAACCATCGGCTACTGAAACGCCACCTCGGCGAAGCTGCGCAGCTTGCGGCTGTGCAGCTGGTCGACGCCGGATTCGCGCAGCAACTCGATCGCGCGGATGCCGATGCGCAGGTGCTGGTCGACGCGCTCGCGGTAGAAGTGGTTCGCCATGCCGGGCAGCTTGATCTCGCCGTGCAGCGGCTTGTCCGACACGCACAGCAAGGTGCCGTAGGGCACGCGGAAGCGGAAGCCGTTCGCGGCGATGGTGGCACTTTCCATGTCGAGCGCGATCGCGCGGCTCTGGCTGAAGCGGCGCTCCGGCGTGCTCGTGGCATGGTGCGAGGGCAGCAGTTCCCAGTTGCGGTTGTCGGTGCTCGCGACCGTGCCGGTGCGCATGATGCGCTTGAGCTCGTAGCCCTTCAGCTGCGTGATCTCTTCGACCGCCGCTTCGAGCGCGACCTGCACCTCGGCCAGCGCCGGGATCGGCACCCACAGCGGCAGTTCTTCGTCGAGCACATGGTCTTCGCGCACATAGCCGTGCGCGAGCACGTAGTCGCCGAGCTGCTGCGTGTTGCGCAGGCCGGCGCAGTGGCCGAGCATGACCCAGGCATGCGGGCGCAGCACCGCGATGTGGTCGGTGATCGTCTTCGCGTTCGCCGGGCCGACGCCGATGTTGACCATCGTGATGCCGCTGCCGTCGGCGCGCACCAGGTGGTAGGCCGGCATCTGCGGCAGGCGCGGCGGGGCGGCGCCGAGCTCGTCGCCCGGCTGCGCGGCCAGCCCGCTGCGGCGCGTGATCACGTTGCCCGGTTCGACGAAGGCGATGTACTCCTGCGCCTTCGCGACGCTGGCCATGGTTTCGTGGCCGAGCCGGACGAACTCGTCGATGTAGAACTGGTAGTTCGTGAACAGCACGAAGTTCTGGAAGTGCTCGGGCGCGGTGCCGGTGTAGTGGCGCAGCCGGTGCAGCGAATAGTCGACTCTGGGCGCGGTGAACAGTGCCAGCGGCTGCGCCTCGCCCGGGCCGGTTTCGCGCGTGCCGTTGGCGATGCCGTCGTCCATCGCGTTCAGGTCGGGCAGGTCGAAGCGGTCGCGCATCAGCGTGCGACGCGCGGCGCTCAGGTTGCCCTCGATGTGGTCGTTCTCGGCGAACGAGAAGTGCACCGGGATCGGCTGCGCGCTGGTGCCGATCTCGATCGACACCTGGTGGTTCTTCAGCAGCAGGCGGAACTGTTCGAGGTAGTAGTTCGCGAACAGGTCCGGCCGCGTCAGCGTGGTCTCGAAGGTGCCCGGGCCGGCGACGAAGCCGTAGCTCAGGCGCGAGTCGGCGCGCGCCACCGTGTCGGTGTGCACGCGCACGAACGGGTAGCAGGCGCGCACGCGTTCGGCCAGCGCGTCGCCGGCGACGAAGGACTGAAGCGCCGCGCGCAGATGCTGGATGCTGCCGTCGTAGATCGCACGCACCTGGTCGAGCGCGGCGGCAGGGTCGGTGAAGCTGGCAGGGGCGAGGTAATGCGGGACGGCGGGCATGTTCTTCCTTTGGCGATGGCCGCCATTTTCCCCCGAGAAGCGGCGGCCGCTGGTGTGCCAGGTTGCATTTCGTGACCTCGCTTGTCCTACAGGGGCCGCGGCGATCCGCCGACTCTGGGCGAACAACGCGCGCTCTAAGGTTGACTCAGCCGGTCCCCCGGCGATTTCACCTTACCCAGGACCCGAACGGGTCTGCAACGTCCAAGGAGTTCCACGATGAGCGCTTCCAAGATCCTGACAGCCGTGATCACTGCGGCGACGATCGTCGGCGCGGTTGGTTTCGTTTCTGCCCAGACCAGCAGCGACAGCTCGACCGCCCCCTCCACCGCCAGTCCCGAGCCGATGACCCCGCAGACCGCGTCGCCGCAGGACACGCAGCAACGGCCGGCGGCCGACCCGGCGGCCACGACTGCCCCGTCGTCGACCACGACCGACACGTCCGCCGCGCCGAGCAGTGATGCCAAGGCGGCGGCGAGCGAGCCGCAACCCAAGGCCGACCGGAACTGAGGACCGGTTCCGTGCGACCCGGCGCTGTTCGCGCTCGTTGGGCCGAGCTCGGGGGCGGCCTGCGGCAGGGGATGCTGCTGGGCGCCGCGGTCGTGGTGCTGACGCTGCCACCGGCCGGCTTCGCCACCGCCCCGCTCGGCTCGGCACCGCACCGCGCCGCGGCAGGGCTCGGCGATCCGCGGATCGCCGACTTCGACGGCCACGTCGCCTCACCCGACGCGCGGCTCGTCGCCGACTGGATCGCGCGCTCGCAAGACAACCGCCGTCTGCCGTTCGCCATTCTCGACAAGCGCGATGCGCGGGTGTTCGTTTTCGACGCGAGTGCGCGCCTGATCGATGCCAGCCCGGTGTTGCTCGGTGCGGCGCCCGGCGACGACTCCGTCGTCGGCATCGGCAAGCGGCCGATCGCCCAGGTGCGGCCCGAGGAGCGCACCACGCCCGCGGGGCGTTTCGTCAGCCAGCCGGGGCG
>Ga0307513_10008817_pt1 | contig 12839 bp, 8 predicted proteins | sample 15_EM_MG_FD_202174 | JGI IMG/M metagenome (GOLD analysis project Ga0307513, IMG submission 202174) | Populus trichocarpa ectomycorrhiza microbial communities from riparian zone in the Pacific Northwest, United States - 15_EM | ecosystem: Host-associated > Plants > Roots > Unclassified | place...
TCTTTTTCGCCCTCCAACCCCCACCGTCGGTACCGTTCGCTCTTTCCGCCTCACCCCATGCTTTCAAGTCTCTCTCGAGGATGTTATAAACGCGAAGCACCTTCCTCCCCTTGGTCGCAAAGAGTTTGAAGATTATCTCCTCTACAAGGAGTACTCCATTGAGAACCTGTGAGCTATCCATCCGAAGCCCCGAAGCGCGCCGCACTCACCTCACACCAATCAAAGGTATTTCTGGCTCTGGTACGAAGATTATAGCAAAGCATATCTCCAGTGGCAACACTCGGCCCCGGACCCTGCCACTCCGTCCCCTTCCCTCACTCTCTCTTACTCTCGTGCCAAAGAAACCTTTTTCACCCACGCCCGTCCGTACGAACTCAACCTCACCGAAAAGACCGTCCAGGACCTTATCAACCCTCTCCGAGCCCACAAAGGCCTCCGACAACACCCACACCCAGACGCATTTGCCGCCGTCAAGTACGAGATCGATGGCTACCTCTACGAGGCTCTCCGTCGGTACGTCATCCGTCCCTCGTCACCTTCCCTCTGTACACGATCGTTCCAACTCGTATACCCTGAGCCCATGTACCCTAGTTCTCGTCTCTTAGTATCATAGCGACCTCATGTCTGACCTCACTCACTCACTCACTCGCCAAACTGCCTTTCTGATCAACTGACCCACTGCTCGAACGAACAGGTTCACCGCAAACTTCAGCGGCAACGCAGGTCGGAACCGCGGTCTACTCGCCGTGTTAATGGGGATAATCTTCATCGCGTGCGGCTGCCTCCTCATCGTCTTCTCTGTGCTCTCCGCCCGCACCGATGCCCACCCCGGCACGTACGTCCCCTACGTGTCGCGCACGGGCCGCCTCGCATGCATTCCGGTGCTCTGGATGGGCTTCTTCACGCTCCTCGCGGGCCTCCAGGGCGTGTGCATCATCATCTTCCTCTTCGGCGACGTCCGCCAGCTGCATGCGTACGAGCTCGCCAAGCCGCGGATCTCCCCGCCCCTCAACCCGCGCCCGCACTCGCACTCGCACTCGCACCCGCACCCCCAAACGGTACGTCTCAGCGTGGGGGGACGAGGGTTGGGCAAAGGGTCCGAGATCGACATGGACACGGACATGGACATGGACGACGACGACGGCAACTCGATCGTGCTCAAGCCGGGCGCGCTCGATGGCCCGGACTCCGTGGTATCCCTCGACAAGCTCCAGGGCGGCGCACCTGCTCCCGCCCCACCACCACATGCGAATCCAGGCGCAATTGCAAATACTAACGTACACACGCGCGGGCGGGTCAGCATCGACATCACGCAGGGCTCTGAGGGCGTGGTAGATATCACGCTCATGCGGACGGTGGAAGACATGTACGGGATCGACGCTGCGCCTCTGTCCGACGCGCCGCTCACTGTCGAGGGCAAGCACTACGCCGCGGCCGCCGCCGCCCACACTACCACCGGTGCGAACTACTACTATGGGCAGCGGCGGCACAACACCGAACAACACAAGCCCGGTGCGCGCACCGACGTCGAGCCGTACCGCTTCGACTTTGATGCGCTGCCCCTGCCGCCGGGAATGACGCTCCCACCGTGGTCGCAGACACTCTGTACGGGGCAGCCATCGAAGGGCGCGATGGGGATGGGGACGATGGGGACGATGGGGATAGCGGGACAACGGCGGGGTGGTGGTGCCGGTGGGCTTGCCGAGCGGAGCCTCTTTGCCCCCCTCACGAAAGTGATCAGCCCGCTCGTCACACGCACCCAGTGGATCATCTTCATCCGCAGCGCGCTCATCGGACTCGTATTCGCCTGTGCGGTGGGTGCGGCTAGCATGGCCATTTAATTGACTTTTGACCTGTTTTGGGTTGGGTGTGCACCGCGGTAGTGGGCAGGGCGGGTCTTTGGGCGGGTTTGCAATTCCCATCCATATCCCCTCACGCTTGATCCCACGGGCCTACGCGCCCACGCGCCCACTGGCGATTTAGCGATTTAGCGATTGCTGTTTTTCCCTCGCGTGTTCAAATTTGACATGGACAAGACAGACACCACTCTTTGCATTTTCAGCGTATATCTGGTACCACCTAGCTTCCGAGCCCTACACTCGCTCTAGTTTGCCCCCCCCTCCCCTCTCTCTGTTCCCCTCCCCTCTCTCTGTTCCCCTCCCCTCCTCTCCCCCAACGCACCTTGTCCTTGCTGCTGCTCGTCTTCTTGACTGCTCGCTACCATTATTCTTGCTCTGTATTGCGTCTCCCGTTCTGCGCTGTGCTGTTTTTCCTCTTCTTTTTTTTTGTTCGCCGACGTTCTGATTTCGAGCTGCTGCTTCGTCGTCGCTCTCTGTAACCCCTCCCTGAGCTGAGCTCTCCGAATACGTTGTCTCACTACAGCTGTATAGTATTTTACCAACGAACAGTAGTTTATTTGATCCCCACATTTTTTCGCCAGTAAGCAGTCGCCAAGCCAATGTCGTCACCTCGGGTAAAATGGAGGGTATACCCAAAGGGTTCCTCCCACAGCCGAGTCAGAGGTCAGAAAGCCACTGGTGATCGAACCAATCTAGAAGACCGGAGTGCGGCAGCTGGAAGCCACGACGCGCCACGACGTGAGGAAGCAGGGTCAGCCTCCCTCCCTTTACATTACCGAACAGAGACCACGTCGGCCGGCTCCTACAGCCTAGCAGCCTAACGGCAGCACAGCCTTCTTCTGCGCGGCGAGTCATACTTAAACCTCAGCTCATCTGGGCGACGACCAAGGCTTTGAGCCATCCCTGAGCCCCCCCACTCCACCCATGGCTAGACGTCCAACTGAACAGACTCCCCTACTCGACAAGCCGCACAACATTGTCGATGTCGACGCCGATGTCGAGCCAGGTGCCCTGCCGACGTGTAAGACCGCTGCTCCGACCCAAATGGGGGCACCTGGTGGTGGTAGTGGTGGTAAAGGGGCAGTTGCCGGGGTCGGGAACGGAAACGGGAAGAGGACGAAGATGACGCCGATCCCGTGGCGGCAGCTCCTGACCCTGTGCCTCGTCCGGCTCGTCGATCCCATCTGCTTCTCGCAGGTGTTCCCGTACATCAACGACATGCTCCTCGGCATGGGCGTCGTCGGCCCCAATGAGCCCGAGCGCGTCGGGTTCTACTCTGGCCTCATCGAGAGCACGTTCTCCGTCGCGGTCGCGGTCGCGATATACCCCTGGGCGCGGCTCTCCGGTACGTACACGTTCCCCCGCCTGTCTCTGTCTGCCGGCTGTTCGGCTGTTGGCTGTCGGCTGTCGGCCCCGGCCAGGGCTGCCGAAGTACCCTTCCGCGTGGTGTTTATGTTCGTCATCCTCACTGTCTTCTATGTTCCAGACCAGGTCGGACGAAAACCGGTGCTGTTGTGGGGCATCATTGGAGTGACGGCTGCGATGGTCAGCTTTGGAATGGGCAATAAGTGCGTACGACTTCACTCACCCACCCGTTCCTCCTTCGTGCGCTCCCTGCTAACCAGTTTCGCCCACTTACTCTAGATATTGGATGCTTATCGTTGCGAGGATCCTCGGCGGACTTGCGTCGGGAAATTCAGCGTGCGTAGAACGTCTATCCAACACCAAGGCTAATTACAGACGGCTTCATTTAGTGCTGTACACTCACTAGTGGGAGAAATGACGGATGACACCAACGCCCCACAAGGTCCGTCTTCTTAACCTGCCGTATCGGAAAAATATTGACAGTCTTTCGATAGTCTTCCCAATTTACGGTTTATGTCACCCAATCGGGACAATGATAGGGTGTGTGTATTCAATCATGATTGAATGGAATGGCCGATTGACTTTACGTGTTATGAAGTCCCCTTATTGGAGGCGTCTTCGCAGACGCCCCTCAGAAGTGGCCCTCCGTTTTCCCCGGTGACTTTTGGAAGTCACATCCATATGCAGTACCGTCCTTCATCTGTGCTGCTTTAACCTTGCTCTCTCTTGCTTTTGGCTTGTTCTTCCTTGAAGAGGTCAGTAAGAATTCTTCTTGTCCATGCCAATGGAGGTGCTCAACCCATGCAAACCAGACGCACCCTGACATCAAGCTAATGCCCTGTCAAGCAACACCTGTCAGGCGTTCAAGCTTCACCGATCAGCGACGACACACGGCAAAGGATCTCCTCCAGATCCCCGTCATTCGCGCACTATTCTTCTCCGGCTTCTTCCTCTGCTACATCTCCACCGCCTACGACATTCTGCTCGTCCTCTTCGCGTTCACCCCCGTTTCACTGGGCGGACTCGGGTTTGGCCCAGAGCGCATCGGCTACGTACTCGCGGCGGCGGGTATAGGCGGGACCTTTGTGTCCATCATCGCTCTCCCCTGGTTGCTGAAGCGGTGGTCGCCCGGGCGCGTGTACGCCGTCGCGATGTCGCTTTGGCCCTTTGCATTCATGATACTGCCAATGACGAACTGGGCCGCACGATTGAGTTCGGTCATACAAGGTCAAGCGAATGAACGGAGCGAGGCAATGATTTGGGTGGGCATCGTGCTGTCGCTTGTCATGTCCAAGGCGGCATGTGCTGCATTTGGGTACGTCCCCCACTCACACCCCACCTAATTTTTGGGGGGCTTTAGTCACTCATTCATTTTCGTAGGTGCAACATGCTACTCGTACGCCAGTCCGCGCCCAGCCCCAATTCTCTGGGTGCGACGAATGGGATCGTCCACCTCTCGATCAACGTCGCTCGAGGCATCAGCCCCTGGCTCACGAGTGCCATATTCGCGGTCACTATCGAGCATCATCTGTTGGATGGTACATTGTGGGTTTGGATTATGGTCGCGCTGAGCATTGCGGGTCAGCGCTTCGCGGCGAGAGTGCCTGCTCTAGAGAAACCCTTCACTCCTGTTCTGTGATGACGGAGAGACAGGGAGGATGTATAGTACTCCATGTAAAATAAAATTACAATTAAAAATCGAGGCAAAGGAAGGCTCCTGCTGAGCCCTCCGCTCCGACGACCTCAGTCGGCCTCAGTCGACGCTGGTCTGGTGACCTGCCGGTATTCTTTCAGCGCCGCCCCTTACCTGGGTCACCGCCCTCCAACACTGAGCAAGGAGCTCGTTCACACTGAGATCCATGGGCGCGACGCATATCTCCGGTACGTATGTATCCGAACCCCCTCTTTCGGCTGACAGAGGCTCTGTCCACCCTGGTTTCGACCGCAAGGTGGGATCCTATCCTGGTTCCACGGTTCCCTGTTTAAGGGGGACTCATTGCTCTCTCAAGTCCACTTGCGCCTCACTTTGGAGTCCAAAGTGAGGTGTAATGCTTGGGGCCCATAATGCACAGGGCGACGTGCCACCCTCTCCCTGCTATCCCGTGGGCTGGCTGGCATGTGCTGAGTGGAGACATGCAAATCGGAGACATATAAAGATGAGACCTCCAGCGTCCATTGTTCGGGATCTAGACCGGTTCATCACGGTCTACCTGCCAGCCAGCAATTAGGGGCTCCCCCGCTTCCAAGCCTCCAAGGCACAACCGGGCCGCTGCTATTGCTATTGCCCAGAGATAACCGCAAACTGGCAATTGCAGACAAGTCTTATATGTCTGCGGTCTTGCTTCGGTTCTGCGAGGAATGGAATGAACGACAGCCGCAGGAATGGCCTCACTCCATGTTTTGTCCATGGGCCATCCTCACGAAGTGTACTCGCGAGATGGCACCCTTTGATCCCTTACAGCGACTTCCGAACTACACAAACTTTACACTCTTCGTGAAAGCGTCCCAGAACCGTGGCCCTTAGGCGGCTCTCTGACTGCTCCATGTTTATGGAAAGAGGTTCTTCGGTAGTCATATATAGTGAATGTCCGTTGCTTGAGCTAGAATGTCTTCACACACGTTGTACCTTGACCCTCTCCCGATCTCTGCTGGACCTGCAAGCGGATAACCATGGCGACTCAAGCACCCAAGATAATGAACCTGTGAGAACATCGATGGCTATATATATTCCCGCATCCATGTCGCTGATCGCACTTCCAGCGTCTACCTAGAAGGTGCGGCGCTTTGCTTCAATTTAAGTCCCTACCGCTCAACTTAGGAACACATACAGAAATCACACTCCAAGGCGACCCAAAATTGGGGTATGCACTAAGGCTATTTGTGGGAGATGAGAAGATAAAGCTACAGACGCACGACAACCAGTCCTGGACACCAGTCCAACACCCGTATGTCCTTTCCTTCCTTACCACGTACGCTCGCCGAGCCTTGTGCGTATGTAGAGGTGTCTCTCCGACAACCAAGATGAGCGTGGAGATCCATATCCACAGGAAGAGCAATTATCTATCGTGGGTAAAGAAGGGACAGACTACCAAACAGATCGACCTTCAGAACCTTTTCAATATCTATTGGACCCCCAACGAGCACGAGCTCAAGGTGCAGGGTCAGTCGTGATCCCCAATCAGTCCAATCATAGCTGATAGTGAATCACAGACGACGTTGTGATTGGAAAACATCGTTTCCATCTAGAACTACGGTTCTCCGCAAATACTGCTGTTTGTTTCTTTGCAATTGCCCGTCCCAACAGGCTAACGATGTTCGCATAGGCGGAGCGTCTACGCTCGTCGCTCAAAGAACTAGAAGAATTGCTAGAGGAATACTCTCCAATGATGGACCAATCAACGGAGAGGGTTGTCGACACGGTCATTAAATATGGGGCCGTATTTGCAGAGGTTGGTTCACCCATATGGAAACCAGCAAGACGTTGACATCTCCTAGTTGAATCCAGTCTCCAAGGCTATCTTCGGTCTTGCTAGAGTCACGTTTGAGGTTCGTGCTCACCACCGGCGCATCCGAGGCAGTGGTGACGCTCGTCCTTTTAGCTTTTGAAGGAACGCAATAAATACGACCAGATGCCATCAGCTCTGTTGGGTCGGCTGCAGCGCATTTCGCTTTTTGCGAACAAGGTCGCAGATGAAATCATCTGCAAAGAGACAGAAATCTTAGAGGAGATCATCCCCCGAATGTTCGAAGTGATGCAAAGGGTCGCTACATTTTCGTGCGACTATGTCAAGCATGGTAAGTGGTTATGTTCTGGGTTTAGCAAAGCCTGATGATTCGCAGCGACAGTGATAGGTCGGTCGATCGGTCCACCGGAGGCGATCGAAGAAATGGACAGAGAGTTGACCAAGGTCATTGAAGACTTCGACCGTGCAGTGAACGTTGAGGCCCTCCGCCTAGCCAAGGAAACAGGTATGCCCTCACTGTTTCAATCCGACAAGAGTATATTCTAACTGGTTTCATGTAGAGCAAAAATTTTTGCTCGAGCGGCTCGAGCGGCTCGATCCTGTCAACTCCGGCTATGACCTGGATCGCGGTTGTATGGAGGGCACCCGCCAATCTATCATTAGCCGGGTCGTTTCCTGGGTGGCCGACCCACACGAGAGGAATACATTTTGGTTCTATGGCTCCCCCGGAATCGGCAAAACGTCGTTAGCTCACTCGATCTGTGCATGCCTTCACGATCGGGAGCAGTTTGCTGGAGCTTTCTTCTGCCGGAGGGATGACCCGAATTTGAGTAAACCGAGAAATATCCTCCCAACACTCATCAACAAACTCGCCGGAATCTTCCCTCCATTTCGAACCATCGTAGCAAATCGTCTTCGTAACGATCCAAACCTGAGTCCTGAGTCGATGAAGGGTTCTCTCTTCCTTGACTTCATCCGCGACCTTCCTCGCATACCGAAACATGCTCTCGTCTTTGTGATTGACGCTCTTGACGAATGTGGTGACAACCAGAGCCGGTCAATCGTACTGAAGGTTCTGATTGAGGTAGCCGCACATGCTTCGTGGCTCAAAATTATCATCACCAGCAGACCCGAAGTCGATATTGAAGACTTCTTTAAAGCTCTCACTCGATCGTCGCATATATCATATGATTTGGCTACAGATCAAGAAGCCAGTGATGATTTGCGGTCCTTTGCCCAAAGCCAGTTCAAATTGGTAGCCAAAAAATGGCATCTTCCTAGCCCTTGGCCAGAAGAACCGCTCTTCAATAGAGCTATTTCTCAGGCAAACGGTCTTTTCATCTTCATCAGGACTGTTGTCCTTGCCCTTGAGAACTGTTTGGACCCCACAGAGTCTTTGGAGGCAACCTTGCAGGACTCAGCTGGTACTGGCTCGAAACCTCTATATGGTCTTTACTCCAGTATCTTAAAAACACGAATAGTACACTACACTCCCGAGTTTCAGCGGATGGTTGGAGTGCTTTTTGCAACAGCCCCGTACCGCCCATTGTGCGAAGAAACGATTGCAGATCTGGCGGGACTGAAACCTAACCTCGTCAAAAAATGGGTGGATGATCTCAGCTCTTTGCTCTATCGAGATGAAGGAGCCAACGGAGGGATTCGTGTCCGGCATTTGTCCATTTCCGATTTCTTTGTCAGTGATCACTGCGACTATCGAGTCAATCTTCAGGATGCGAACGCGCAGCTGGGCATTGCTTGCATTGAGACAATGGTTAAACAACTTTCTTTCAATATCTGCAAGCTCGAAGATTCCCGGCTCGCTAACGCAGATGTTAAAGACCTTCCATCCCGAATTGAACAGAACATCTCCGACCCTTTGCAGTATAGTTCTCTCTATTGGTCAAACCACCTCTGCTCTACTCCCGACAATCGTGATCAGTGTGTGCTGGAAGGCTTGACGAAATTCTTTGGAGGATTATACCCATTATTTTGGATGGAAGTATTGAGCCTCCTGGGAGTGGTCCCGATTGGTGCTCCAAACCTTCGAAGAGTGATATCCTGGGTCGAAGTAAGTACAGCTCCCACTTACAATTATACTGCATTTAAATATGATACTAATCTACTGCAGGGTGCTGATATAGGCCTTATTGAGAGAATTCAGGATGTTTGTCGTTTCATCATCACCTTCCACACTCCCGTCTCTATCAGTGCTCCACATATCTATATTTCAACGCGACCCTTCCTACCCACACAATCACCTTTATCAGCCACGTTCAACGAAAAGTTTACTAAAGACATCAAAATGCAAAGCGGAAAATTGTTGTCATGGCCAGGTCCGCCATTGCAATGGTTTGGACACACTGGTTCTATCAACTCCATGAGATATTCCCCTGATGGATCCCGCATTGTCACTGGGTCCAATGACAAAACTATTCGAATTTGGGATGCCGAGACCGGCGCCGTGGTTGGCGAAACGCTAGAAGGGCATACCGATGTTGTGTGGTCTGTTGCTTACTCTCCCACTGGGCAGCGCATCACCTCTACATCCAGTGATAGGACGATTCGAATCTGGGATGCTGAGACTGGTGCCGCAGTTGACAAACCTCTAGAAGGACACTCTGACTGGGTGCGGTCAGTCGCTTACTCTCCCAATGGGCGGCACATCATTTCCGGATCTGATGACTGCACCATTCGAATTTGGGATGCTGAGACTGGTGCTGCAATCGGCAAACCTCTACAGGGGCATACAGGGTATGTGCATTCAGTTGCATGCTCTCCCAATGGTCAGCACATCATTTCTGGATCTGGTGACACAACTGTTCGAATATGGAGTGCCGAGACTGGTGCCGTGGTTGGCAATCCTCTGAGAGGGCATACCGGGGATGTGATATCCGTTGCGTACTCTCCCGATGGGCGGCACATCATCTCCGGGTCCACCGACAGGACCATTCGAATCTGGGATGTCAAGACTGGTACTGCAATCGGCGAACCTCTAGAGGGGCACACCGACGATGTCCGTTTTGTTGGATACTCCCCTGATGGGCAACACATTATATCTGGATCTGCCGATTGTACCATTAGGATATGGGATGCTAAGACTGGTGCTGCAATCGGCAAACCTCTACAGGGGCATACCTGGAGTGTGAATTCAGCTGCATGCTCTCCCGATGGCCAGCACATCATCTCGGGCTCCGGTGACAGGACCATTCGAATGTGGGATGCCGAGACTGGTGCTGCAACCGGCAACCCTCTGGAGGGCCACACTGGCCAAGTGCAGTGTGTGACTTACACTCCCAATGGGCAACACATCATTTCTGGATCTGGAGACAGGACCATTCGAATGTGGGACGCCAAGACTGGTGCTGCAGTTGGCAACCCCCTAGTGGGGCATACTGCTGCCATTTGGTCCGTTGCTTGCTCTCCCAATGAGCAGTATATCATCTCCGGGTCCGGTGACGAGACCATTCGAATCTGGGATGCCAAGACTGGTGTTGCGATTGGCATGCCTCTACAGGGGCACACTGAGGCTATCAGTTGTGTTGCTTACTCCCCCAATGGGCAGCACATCATTTCTGGGTCTAATGATGATACCATTCGGATATGGGACGCCGAGACTGGTGCACCAGTTGGAAAGCCTCTGGAGAGACATTCTGACTCTGTGAGGTCCATCGCTTACTCTCTTGATGGGCAGCATATCGCCTCTGGGTCCGATGACAATACTATTCAGATCTGGGACGCCAAGACTGGTGCTGCAGTTGGCAACCCCCTAGTGGGGCATACTGCTGCCATTTGGTCCGTTGCTTGCGCTCCCAATGGGCAGCACATCATCTCCGGGTCCACCGACAGGACCATTCGAATCTGGGATGTCAAGACTGGTACTGCAATCGGCGAACCTCTAGAGGGGCACACCGACGATGTCCATTTTGTTGGATACTCCCCTGATGGGCAACACATTATATCTGGATCTGCCGATTGTACCATTAGGATATGGGATGCCAAGACTGGTGCTGCAGTTGGCAAGCCTCTCACGGGGCATGCCAGAGGTGTGAGGTCCATCGCTTTCTCTCCTGATGGACAGCACATCGTCTCTGGGTCTTGGGACCGCACAATCCATGTGTGGGACTCATTTCCAAATACTCCTATCCAGCCCTCTTCTTGTGACGTCATCCGTTGTGATGCTTTTGCACAACCAGATGCAGAGGGTTGGGTCAGGGACTCAATGAATGGCTTAATATATTGGGTACCTCCAGACTGTCGTGCAGGCCTGCATTCACCTGCTCTCCTGACAATCCCCCCAACCTCTCATACCCGATCTGTTTCTCTTGATTTTGTAGACTTTGCTTTTGGAACCTCTTGGACCCAGATTTTCACCAGTGCACGTCCCTAGATTTTCTTTCCTCTGCTTGTAGTTTGATATCTCAGTGCCAATCTAGTCCCAGTCACCCAACAGATTCTCCTCTATGAATAAAGTCAGACATATTTGGACAGTGAGCAACTTTGGTTCTTTCATGTTTATGAAGGTTCACACTCTCCGGCACTAGCTCGGTTTATCAGAAGTGCCCCCTTGACGGCACCCACCTCTTTGAGGGTGCTTTAGTTGCGCTCCTTAGCCCACAGACAGATCCCTTTGAAGAGTTGTGCATAACCCTAACCTTAATCCTAGCACTTCTTGTGATATTCACACACTTTACTAATTTAGTAGTGGTGCTCTTCGCAAACTCTCCATTCTCCTAAACACTAGGGCCCAGTCTCGCACACCAGCATGCTTGTGGTTACTTTTTGTAGTCATTTTGGGTATATAACTACAAATATATCAAGGGGATTACTATTTTTGTCCTCGAATTTAAGAGTATTGCACGCACTGCGGCTGGCAGTTGGTTCGACCGCCAGACAAACTTAAACACCTTCCCCCATAGCAACACCTGCACCTCGTGTCTATCTAGGGTAAATGGCTCTCGGATGTAATTCTACTCGTGTGACACTCCAAGTGCAAGACGAGACCCAGGCGAACCACGAAATCATTGACTCTGCCCCTCGTTCCTATTACATCGGTGGGGGTTTGTGGATCGCTCGCAGAGGTCTCGTTTGCGGGTCCTCGATCAAAGGATCGTTCTTACGGACAAGGATTGGTGGAGAACCCTTGTTGGTTTAGTGCCCCCACAACTCCTATTCACTCATGGTATTTTGACTGCTTAGCCATATTTGTGCATTCGCGTAACTAGTATAGCTGCTGGCGCCCCAATGCCCACTTGAAGTTGGCTCTCCTCAGTCTCCGACCTACCGTTAGTTCCTGCAGTAATCAATATTCTTCTGCCCAATATCTTCAATAGTATGGCATTTTTAGTCTCATCAACAGCCAATCAGAGAAATTGAATTCATCACATCTTGGCTACCTCCATTCCTATGCTCACCATCGATCCCTAGCATCTTGCTTTGTTCGATGTCTACCTAGAGTATCTTGCATTCAATGATGTATATCACATTACAAGGACCACTTGGACTCAACCACATCTGAGGGTAATGGCAACCTAGCCTCCCCAGCCTGTTGCCAGTACAGAGCATAACAGCTCATGCAACACAAGCTGGAGAAGCACAGGGGTGAAAATGGTCTGCCATGACCTTGGATGTGAGGTGGCCTCCCCTGACATGGTCATGATGTGGCACATAACCCAAAGGATGGCAGCCAACCTCCACCATTCCTACAAGTCGGGTGACTCAATAGTTGATGTGTGCAGCTGCTTGCTGTTCATTTATCACCAATTCCTTACTTCAAGCACACCGCCAATTCCTACCTTTCCCCTCTTCCCCCCTCACCTTTGCCCAACCAACGATCCTCTATAGGTACTATACCTTGTCCGTGGACATGGGTACTGACCTGCTGGGAGACATGGTAAAACCATGTCAAGGACATATGTCCCCCAGGTCTCTGGACAACCCCCCCTTACTGGTACCCACCTCTCACACAGTGGGATTTCAATAATTTTTGTATAGGTGAGGGAGCAGGTTCCCTGTTCTCTCAGCAGGGCAAACCTGCTCACTGACAGGGTAATACAGTACGCTTTCTAGGTACTAGGGATGCTCTTTTTAGGGATAGACATGTATACTAGAACAATATAAATATGTATTAAACCACTACTGTAGTACCACAGTG
>Ga0307513_10008818_pt1 | contig 12838 bp, 15 predicted proteins | sample 15_EM_MG_FD_202174 | JGI IMG/M metagenome (GOLD analysis project Ga0307513, IMG submission 202174) | Populus trichocarpa ectomycorrhiza microbial communities from riparian zone in the Pacific Northwest, United States - 15_EM | ecosystem: Host-associated > Plants > Roots > Unclassified | place...
TGCCCGAAGTGTTCCTTTTTTTGTAACTTAAGTTGCCAGCGGTGGAATGGCTCCAGAATATCCATAATATCCCGTAGAGTGTCCCAGCCCCCGATAGTCAATTCGTCATGCTGCAACGACGATGGAAGGCCATCGTACTCACCATCCTCATTTCTTCGGATCGCTGCAGCTACAAAATCTTCTAGCGGCTCTCGTAGATCGAAGGCCCGAGTCAAGGAGTTGTAATCGCCACCCCACATGGTTGTATTCCCATGAATTAATGCCAATGCCTTGGTATTCGGTCCTAAAGCCTGCAGCACCTTTTCTTCGAACCTGTCCCTTCTTTGTTGTGAGCGTGATATCCAGGTAATAATATTATGTAGCTTCCCGAGGGGACCCTTCTGACGCCAAGCTTCGAGCTCCTCTGTCTCATGCTGTAGTTCATGATGTGAATTAATCTCTAACTCAAATGCATCCGCATTTATTCCCCAAAGAAGCGCCTTTACAGTTAGATTAATAATATGACCAAAGCAATGCAAACGACGCTGAGTGGGATTGAACTCCAGGCCTAACTCCTGCAGGTGCTTCGCAATATACTTTAGTGCAGTATCATTATTACTCGCATTGTCCAATGTAAAATATCCAATATTCGCTGTGATTTGATAGGTTTTAATAATATCCCAAAAGTGTTTGGCCTGGTTCTCGCCTGTATGTCTGCCTTTGAAGCGACGCATTCCTAATACTGTACTATGGAGCCTAAGAGTTTGATCCATCCAATGTGCGACCACACCGAAAAAAGCCCGATGATTGGGGGAGGTCCACATGTCGAAAGTAAAATGAATTCGGCTGCGGCTGCGGCTGATCTTTCGAATCAGCTCTGATTGGCTGCGATGAAATTGCTCCAGGATCCATGTCTTAATCGTTGTCCCAGAGCTAGGAAGTGCGCGCGGCATATCTGTATACGTAGCATTCTTATTATTGGATGAATTAGCCGAGTCAAATCTTAACTAATAGGTATCACAAAGTAGTTTTGGCAATCGGAAAACTTACACAGGCTACTAGATATCGAAGAAGAACACGAAAAGAGCTTTGTTCGACTTGGCTAAAGCTAATGTGATTGAGAATCATCCACTGAAGCAGAAGGTCCCGAAAGAGATCCCCATTGAATACAATTTGGGGTCTTGTTTTTCCAAAAGCACTCTCGATAAGCACTTGACCCTCTTCAATTGGAATTGCACCATCACGATTCACTCTATGAACCTCTTGCAAATGGTCTATCATGTTCTTCGTAGAGGAGTCGGCAAAGGTAACTGCGGCAGCCCTATTCGGACCTGTATTGCCATCCAAATATTAGTATAAAGTCTGGTAATACATGCGCTAATCCTAATATACGATTAGAGTGTGAACTTACATCGTGCACAACGCCACCGGGTTTTTCCATCAATCGCTGTATACTCACACCCATTTTCGGGAAAGTATACCCAGCTCTTCCGTACAATTTTCCTTTTTTCAAATATTCGCCTGTCAGCCCAATTACCGCATGCCCCCTCTCCGGAGTTGGAACCACTAGCATGAGTTGGGGTTAGAAGACCGCTTGGAGCACTACTCAAAATGCTAGTAGTAGGACTACTGTCTGGACCGAGAAGATCGCCCCTATTCTGGATTGAACCAAGATTAGGGGCATTGAGCATGCCTGAAACCGTGCTAACATCAAAATCCCAAATGGTTTCTTGCGATTCTGAAACTTCGAGCGGAATAGACATAGTGGGGATAAAAGCAAAGACGGGTAAAAGTAGTAGACAGTAAATGTGGCAATCTAAGTCTATAGTGCTTGCTTAGAGAATAGGTATATTGGTATCGTGCAATTTGTTCTACTTCAAAACCTTGTGGACTTTATATTCTTTTTATTTCCACCCTCGAGTTATCGCTACTATCATTCTTTTCCATTCAATACAAAGCGTACTACACACACCATATTGCTGATTAGAAGTTCCCATCATCTGATTCAATTAATCAGTTGCGATTAGAATGGTATCTTTAGCGTTCATCATATTTGGTCCACCAATCATATGAGTATTATATCTCGGACGAGAGTTACCTGTAGTTACCTACAGATAGTGTGAATTACCTACCGTCCCCTGCCGGTATTGAACCCAATGCATCGTTCCCTACCGTTACCCACAGGTATTTGATATTACTGGTAGCAGGCACTGGTCATCAGTCGTCTTTCACCGTCTTATGCAAGCCCAGGCTGTTCTTTATAGACCCCGGTGGTCATCTTCCATTACTGGTCGTCACTCACCGTCTTACACCGTCCTTACCGTCACCTGTAGTCAATTGTCGTTATCCAAATTCCCTGTCGTCCCCCACCGTCAACTACAATTCCTGCAATAAACTGCCGTTTTCAGGCACACGAGACAAAATATTGTCTCAGGTTGTCCGTCCTGTCGTCTTTCCCTATAACGGCCGTCATTTCATTTTACGGACGGGGACGGGACAAATTTTGCCGTCCCGTCCCGTCTAGGGTTCTTGGCAGTCCGTCCGCCGGGCCCCATAGGGGCCCTGGCCGGTTGGGAACACTGGTTGGTGGAACTACACCAGAGGTTCGATTGATTCTCTCCGGAAAGGCTAGCCAGCTTACTGTAAAAACAGGAGGGATTGGGCCTCATGGTGGGACATGGGAGTTGTCTCTCCTGGTAAGATAGTTTTTCTTCTGGGTTAGATCCATAGACCATCACTTGATTTTCAGCTAAGATAGCAGTAAGTAGAGTGAGGGTGGCCTGCGTGAGATTAGAGTTTGGAAGTTAGATTCAATATCTTTTATGCAACTATATTCATTGCAAGTTGGAACTCATGGCGACTATTGGAGAGGGGCGAAGACTTCTTCAAAGCAAGAGGTTTGTGACATTGGGTATTCGGTGTTTCCTCTGGCGTTGCGTTGGGTATGGGTGCCAAGGCATAGGACTTCTGACCTCTAACTTCGATTTATGCATTGGGCCACTGTCACTCTAGTTTCAATGGTGTTGAGAATTAGAGTAGGAGAGGGTCAACGAACACGAGAGCTCAATTAATATGCCCTGCCAAATCACTATTGGCCAATGCACTTTTAGTGTACAGTATCCGTCACAAGAATCACGAGTTGCGAGGCTCGTATCATAAAAACGGGAAAATGCCTCCACTTATTTCAAGGCTTAGCCCAACAGACAAACTGCAATCCCAAGAGCGGCAGGAGAGATATCAAAGAAAATTTAAAAGCAGGGTTGACCATGGGAAAATCCATGGCAAGTGGCCATGAGCGCCGCCACTCTAGTAACTTGAGAATCTCGCGACCCTCTGGGATACTGTATAGTTCGTTGAGCCCCGTGTTCGTTGACCCCCCTCTTTTTCTATCATAGAGCTTAACTTTTGTGACCCACGTGACTGAGGCTTGGCCACCGTTTGCTTTTTCAATAGGTAAGAGTATCGTAGATTCTTCAAGCTTGATCGAGAAGTCACGGAGCCCCTTCAACTTGACACCAATTCAAACATACAGCCGCAGACTCCTCCTACCAACAGCAGGACAGGGCAATAAGATAGGTAGCTAAAATCTCTACCTGTGCATGAATGTTAAAAATAGAGAACGCTCTTGGCTAACTACAACTGATGCCTTGAGTAATAGACTTTCAAATTTATTCAGAAGACGACAAGAGACTCTACATTCAGATAAATGGCCCAACCGGATTTTCCAGCCATCGGAAATCACTTACAAGAGATCCAAAATAGCTTTCAGGGTATTCAGAATGAAGTTGCCCTTGTTGCCAACATTCCTGGGGTGGTTGGTTTTAATGAACTGCAACAAGGGATGAATGAAATGGGACGCTCCATGAAGAAACAGCAAGAAGAGACGAAGCAACTACGACAACAGGCATATGAACATAGACAACGGATAAATGAACAGCGACAACGGACCAATCAAAACCATAACACAATAAACGGTATTCTTGAGGATATTCGGGGCCAACTTGGACAAGTTCAGAATGAGTATCTCTACTTATCTCTGTTTGGCAAGTGAGCATAACTTACTGGTCAACTAGGCAGCGACTTCTTCCCATGAGATTGCATAATTCGGCTGCCTCTAGTATTGCAACTGCACCACTGCGCTATCCTATCGGGATATCTCTTGAACCCCTAGTGCCACTGACTCGTCAAAGCCTTTTTCAGATGACAGGCAAGTTGTCCTCATTGGAGCCTGTGAACTTTATTAATATCTTATGATCGATAGGGGATCAATGTGAGGATGTTGCAAGGATACTTGGACTTCCGGGATTGCCTGCCCATGCTACGGTTGAGGAGCGGAGGGAGCAGATTGCTGAATACCTTGGGGTTCGGCCTTGAGGTTGTCAGAAGTGGTTACAGGGAGGGGGGTTTTTTTTTTGTACTTTGTACTAGTATACTTAACATGCTAATTTGTTATACCCTCCTACTGTGATTTCCATTGGAGCGCCCCTTGAGCCTAGTGCAGTGTTCTCAGCTGTCCGGGGCACCCGTAGGGCCCAGTGGGGGGACTGCTTAAATTATCTCTATTCATTGAGCAGTGATCTCCCCCCGCTTTGGTTTTCCACTGTACCCCCATCTTAAACCTTCTCTGGAATCGCTGGAAGTCAGACCCACACAATTATCACTCGCTTTTGAGTTTTTGCAAGCCTGATTTTTTATCAACGATTTCACTCTCTCGGATGTTTCACAGTCCTGGATGGTCAACACCTGATTTTGAGCACCCGGTACAATGGGGTGTGGCTGTATTGTTGCATACAATAAAAAAGACAGGATCGCCCCCACCCCGCCCCCTTGCACCCCAGGAATCTCACTCGGTGTTTATCTACAATAGTATATGAAAGTTCTCCCCACTCCCCCACTTATGGCGATCACTCCAATCTTCCTACCCACACCCATCCTGCTCCAATCTAAGAAGCCTACTAATCTAACAGAATTTCCCTTCCGGGGAAGAGAGTACCCCTAGTTGGTGGCTATAAAGTCCTGGGGTAGGTTAAATATATAACCGTTTCGTTCGCATGCGTGTAACAGATAAATATATTGTAATATGGCGGGAAAGGCTACTCCCAGTGGCCGTTTCATTGATCCCTTTAACTGCTCGAATTGTTATACTGCATGGTGTTGCTTACTGTTTTGTGAATCCATATGTGCGTGCTGTGTATATATTCTCACTCTCCCATGATGTTCTTATATTATTTTCTCCCCCATTCTCCTTCTTCTTCATCTACTTTTTTCTTTTCTTTTCAGGAACAACTTCCTTCTCTTCCTTCGGTGGTCTAATAAGAATCTGTTTTTGTGTCCGCTTGACTGAAGACCAATGAGTACATGGTACGGTCAGCAGTTCTCACACCCTGGCTGGTACGGTGACAAGCCTTTTTACTAGATGTATTACAGCTCTTGAGATCATACTACCATCCTGAGTGTGAGAATTTTTGAAACAAGGCGGTATCTTTGAGTCTGACTAATAAGCTGATGCACTCGTTAAAACTAGGCTAGAATCATGGAACATCACTTGATTTTGCAGTTAAAATAGCAGGAAGTAGAGTCAGAGTAGCCTGCCTGGGATTGAGTTGGAAGTTGGATTCAATACCTGTTTCTCAACTGTATTCAGTGTGCACAACCGTCCAGAGGCCCAGCGGGCCCGGTGGGGGGATTGCCAAGAGCCTCAGACGGGATGGGGTGCCTATCAATGGTCCGTTCACGGTAGCTTAAGGTTAGGAGGGCCGTCTTTGGGCAGGACAGTGGGCCCTACAGAGTAAGAAATGTTAGCTCAGGGCATCGGGGTGGACGGCGGGGAACGGCAGGGGACAGCAGGCAATGGCTGAGGGATGGTGGGGGACAGCACGAGTGATGTCTTATGAAGTGAAAAGAATCCGTTCGGAGGTGTATGATCTCAACTAAGCTAGTGTAGGAGGTCCAAGCACTAGGACGACTACGGGCCTGTATAGTTCTTCTGGTCCTCACCTTCCGGGGTGTAGTCCTTGCTAGCACCCCCCAAAAAGATTGTGTATGAGCCATAGTCCGTCCCGTTCTCACCCAAAGACCCGTGGACAGGACAGTTGGGAACACAGACTATATTGGTTGCAAGCAGTATTCGCAACGGGGCAGTCCGTCCGTCCTGGGCCAGGGCGAGGACGGACGACATTGTGTCGTCCCCCACCGTCCCCCACCGTCCCCAACGTCCCCGGCCGTCCTATGTACTCACCTCGCCGGAATTAGTCATGGGTCACGTGAACTGGAAGAAGGGCCATTTAGCGTGCAGTTGCTCTGGCTATAGTCCACGTGACCAATGACTAATTCTGGCGAGGTGAGTAGTTACCAGTAGTCCCCTGGCAGAACTTGTCTCAGGTCGTGGGGCTCGTCGTCCTTGTTAATAACTGCCGTCCTGGGAATTCAAGGACGAGGACGGACTAAATTTTGCCGTCCCGTCTCGTCCGGGGGTCTTGGGTGTCCTCCGGCCGGGCCCTACGGGGGCCCCGAACGGCTGAGAACACTGGTTGCAAGTTGGAACTTCAGGGGAATATTAGAGAGGGAAGAAGACTTCTTCAAAACAGGAGGTTTGTGACATTGCGTATATGGGGTTTTCGCTGGTATTGCATAGGGCATGGGTGCCAAAGCTGAGGACTTCTGACCTCTAAATTCATAGGGGCACAGTGACTAGTTCAGTAGTGATGAGAGTTATCATAAAGCGTAATGTTTGGTAACTCATGTGACGGAGGCTTGGCTACGGTTTGCTTTTTCAATAAGTAAGAGTAGATCCTTCAAGCTTGGTTCCTTTGACTTCACAACAATTCAAACACCACTATACAACCACAAACTCCTTCTACCAACATCAGGACAAGACAATAAGGTGGTAAGCAGCTAAAATCTCCACTGATATGCGTAAATGTGGAAAGAATAGGACACTCGTGGCTAACCACTACTGACACATTGACCAACGGGCTTTCAGATCTATTCAGAATACCACGAGAGATACTACAATTGAATAAATGGCCCAACAGGATTTTCCAGCCATCAGCAATCACTTAGAAGAGATCCAAAATGGCTCCCAAAGTATTCAGAACCAAGTTGCCCCGGTTGCAAACAGGCCTACAGTGGTTGATCACAATAAACTACAACAAGAAACGCTACAAGCGACGAATGAAATCCGACAAAGCAGGAAGGCAGAGCGACTAGAGGCAAAGGCATGGGAAGAACAGAGCGATAGAAACCACATCAAAACAATGGCTCTTCTGCAGGAGATTCGGGGACAACTTGGACGAATTCAGAATGAGTATCTCTACTAATCTCGGTTTGGCAAGTGAGCAGAACTTACGGATCAACTAGGCAGCAACTTCTTCCAATGAGAATGTATAATTCGGCTGCCTCTGGGACTACACGATTGCGCTATCCCATTGGGATACCACTCCACTCCCAACTCCCACGCACTGGTCAACGCCTTTTTCAGATGACTGGCAAGTTTTCCTTATTATAGCTCGGGAACTTTATTAATATTTTATGATTGATAGGGGATCAATGTCAGGAGGTCGCGGTGATACTTGGACTTCTGGAATTTCGTGCCACTGCCACTGTTGCTGAGCAGAGGAACCAGATTGCCGAATATCTTGGGGTTCGGCCTTGAGGTCGTCGGAAGCCCTTACCTGGAGGGTTTTTGCTCTTTGTTCGTACTTTGTATTAGTATCCTTAAATGCTAATTTGTTATACCGTCATACTGCAATTGGCATTGGAGAACACCTTGAGGCAAGTGCGCAGGGGGTGAGCTATTGATGAGCCAATTGGTAGTGTGCCAGGAACAAAACCAACCACTTGAGGTGCTAATAAATTCCCACCGACTTCCATCCCTAACTCATGGCCACTCATCATCCACATGATGGCTATAGTACAGTTGTAGCCTGTTGTCCCGGACGGCAAGATCCCCAAGATCTCCGCCGCTGGTGATCCCAGGTTGTTCTCGAGATTGTCAATACTATCTTGTCGGGCAACAAGGACCTCGCTGCCAAATTTGAGCATATTCTAGCCTACATTGCTTGCATTGCTGGTAGCTTGATTGATGAGAAGGAGAATGAGGTTCTCATTTGGACAGTGCACACTGTCCCATACTTTGCCGCTTTCCTGCCCGAGTGTGAGGCCCGGATACCGCAGAGACTTTGAGGAGCCGTGCTGCCCCTGGTGCTGCTGATATGGAGGTTGATGAGGATGATGAAGAGGGCGAAGACCTCTGCAACTGCACATTCAACTTAACCTATGGTGCAAAGATCTTGTTGAACCAGACCCATCCACGATTGAAGAGAGGTCAGCGTTATGGTCTTTGTGGGCCCAACGGTTCCGGAAAGGCCACGCTCATGCGTGCCATCAACAACGAGCAGGTTGAGGGTTTCCCCCAGAAGACCGAAGTCAAGACAGTCTTCGTTGAGTACGATCCCGACTCTGCCGATACCGAGAAGGCCGTCGTCGGATGGACATTCGATAAGCTCGCTGAGACTGGTGCTGGTGTTTCCGGTGAGGACCTCAAGACTAAGTTGGGTGAGTTCGGTTTCCTGGAGACCATGTTCGTGTTGGAAAGCACCGGCGATCACTGCGTGTCCACTATATTGTTTGTTCGTACTCTTTCATATATTTCTTAGTTGGTAGTTACTAGTTCCTTTGTTAGTCATTATAAATCTCGGAGGAGGGGCGAGTATACCTAGTTGGTATACTAGTCGAAGGAGTGGCCGAGATGGCCGGAAATGTGCGGAGAGGAAAGCGAGGAATGGGTCGGAACAGAGTGCGAGTTGGGGAGCGATATTGTTTACAGAAGGATGCCCGGAAAAGAAGATATATGGTGGGTTTTCTTGTATTTAAATCATCTGCTCTGCCATAGATCTACGGACAAGCCAGGCACACCTCCCATCAATAGACACACGTTTCCTCCTTGGCTTTTTTGTACTCCTTCATCTTTCCACCACGTACTTCTCCCATCCAGACCTCATAACAATAGTTCGATGCTCCTATCACCTCTCTTTCCGATGGTTGGAGGATGAAGTTGGCTCTTGCCAGTGCCGTGTTCGAGAATCCCGATATCTTTCTTCTCGACGAGCCTACCAACCACATGGACTGACAGAATGTCAAGTGGCTCGAGCAATACTTGATCAACTCTCCTTGCATCTCCATCCTTGTCTCGCATGATTCCGGCTTCCTTGATAACGTTGTTCAGCATATCATCCACTACGAGCGCTGCAAGCGTAAGCGGTACAGGGGTAACCTCAAAGCCTTTACAGAGAAGAATTCCGCTAGGTCTTACTAAGAGCTCGGTGCCTCCGAGGTTAACTTCAACTTCCCCGAACCTGGTTACCTCGAGGGTGTCAAGACTAAGGCCAAGGCCATTGTTCGTGTCCACATGAGCTTCCAGTACCCCGGTACCACCATGACCCAGATTCGCGACATTACCTTCCAGTGCTTTCTCAGATCCCGTATTGCCGTCATTGGCTCCAACGGTGCCGGAAATTCGACCTTAGTCAAGGTCCTTACTGGTGATTGATCTCAACCAGCGGTGACAATTACACTCACGAGAACATCCGTATCGCCTACATCAAACAACACGCTTTCGCCCATATCGACAACCATCTGGAGAAGACTACTTCCGAGTACATCCAATGGCGTTTCCAGACTGGAGAGGATCGCGAGACTATGGATCACGCCAACACTAAGATCACTGAAGGTGATGAGCAGGCCATGAACAAGGTCTTCAGAATTGAGGGTACTCAGAGGCGTGTCATCTCAATCAGCTCCCGAAGAAAGTTCAAGAACTCGTACGAATATGAGTGCTCACTCACTCTTGGGGAGAACGTCGGGCAGAAGGGAGAGAAGTAGATTGTTATGTCTACCTCTGACAATGCCTAGATCCCTCGTACCTGTTAAAATATTCACGAGGGTTCCATATCTGTGACACGGTTACTACACCAAAAGTTAGGATAAGGAGAGTTTTCGTTTGAAGATTGTTGGAAAGTATGGAAGTTGAAGCAATGGCATGTATGAGCGAACGGTTAGGTGCATCGGAGATGTTTTGGGAAGATTCACGAATCTGACTAGGGGTACTAAAGGTTTGGAACTAGTGTTAGCAAGAGGGTGGAACAAGCGAGTCCCATACTTTGATTATAGCGGAACAGACGAAGGTATCAGGAAAGTTTGGAAAGAAGCGTTCAGGGGAGGTCTGTCAGTAGTTGAAACGGGCGAAGTGTTGGAAATTAACCCCTTTAGGCCGCTCACCATATATTTTCCATTCCCACTGGATGGGAAATGCGACTACGATCAGCTATAAGCCTAAAACAAATGGAAGCTTCACTAGCGTTCCACCACTATTAGCTTCTTACCACCGAACACCCTGACCCTGCATTGCTGGTGCGACATCACCAAACACTGATTCACCAACAATGAAACACAAACACCAGCAAGAGCCGAACATCCATCCTCACCCTCGGTGACTGACACTACCCTCGGCAGGTGGCATAACACTACCCTCAGGCACGATACTTCTACCTCGGATATGAATCGGCACAACGCAAAAGAAGGACTACCTAGGGACGGAAAGTGGGAGAGAAATCTGGCAGGCTCTGGAAGTGGGCGGGGAGGAAGGTTTTTACTTGAGGAGGATATAAGATAGCCTGTTCTTCCCTTTGTTTGTTCATTATTAGTTGATTATCGCATTTCCGCTCACAGTCCTGCAGTTATTTCTTGTCTCGTCAAAGTTGTTCAAAATGTGAATGCGGCACAATCTATTCTATGTGGATAATACTTCGCAAGTACGAGGGGGGTTGCGAGGCACGCTTAGCGAGGAGGTGAAGAAGGGATTGGTAGGAGTTCCGGTTCTTAATTCTTCCAATAGCACCTTATTTATAGAAAAGTGCGCGTCCATATGCACAAGAGAAATATAGGGAAAACAATGTAAGAAACATAAGTGCGAACATGTTTGACCCTGAAATCCAACCAAGTAAATCCCAAATAATGTGCATGAAAACAAAAGGGTGTGAAGCGATTATTAGAAATATCATGACCAAGAATGATGCATAAGAGATGCATAAACAACCGTAAAATCCTAAACACCTGATTGGAAAGCACATATTAAATCCTGAGATAATATCCTGAAATAAACAATAAAACACCATAATATATATCTTAGCTGTAGTAATGTAAGCGGTGGACAGGCGGAGCCGAAACACAAACTAAGTAAAAGAATACACGGTAGTGTGTTGAATATACATAGGAAATATACAAAGAATTTCAACACTTCCCCACATTATCTACAGCCCAATAAAGTAACCATTCGCTGATGCGCGGGTTTTGCCAAGATTTTGGTGCATATATCAGCAAGATTGTTAACTGATTCAACCTTAAGGAGAACGAACAAGTTGTCTTCCAGGGCTTCGCGCGTGATGAAGAAGTCGACGGCGATATGCTTTGTTCGAACGTTGATTTGAGGGTTAACAGCTAAGAAGTTTGCACCGGTATTATCGGCGTGCATAGCGATCGGAACATGAAGGCGAAGGTCGGCAAGGCCTTTCAGAAGCCATCGGATATGGCGGGTGCCGTAGGACATAGCAACGAATTCTGCTTCGGTAGTGGATTTGGCGACAGAGGCTTGTTTCTTTGAGAGCCAGGAGACACAACAGTTATTGAATAGAACAATGTAACCGGAGGTGGATCTTCTGGTATCATGACAGCCAGCAAAGTCAGCGTCAACATAAACATCGATAGCATTTGTTGTTGTATACGGGTAAAATAGGCCAAGGTTTCGCGTTCCTGTCACAAATCGTGACTAAGCAAGGCAGATTTCACATGACTAATATTTATTAGTCATAAGGTATGTTGGGTTTTTGCACTATGACGTCATTTGACTCATAGCTTTCACATGACTGCGCACTTGCGAGTCATTGGTTGATTATGATTGGTTAAATAGTTTCATGACGTCACGCTTGTGACGTCATACGATGTAATGATTTCGCACATGACTCAGATTACGAGTCATGGGTTTCACGCATGCGACTCATTCGAGCCCATGATCAGGTTTATTGGTTTGGATCGAGTAAAGAGGATGTGCGCAGTTGATTTGTAAGAATCAGCTGATGGATTTCGCACCATGACTAAGTATGAGTCATGGGGGCTATGCTACGCAAGGGTGACGAGTCACCAGGATTAGGGTTGAGGGAAGATGCCTATAAAAGGAGCTTGGTTCCGACCAAGAGATAGGACACGAACCATCTCTCCTCCACCTCCGGCGATTGAAATCTCAACACCACGGGAAATCATCGTCACTTTCCCCCACCCACCTCTCTTCCCCCATAATGGCTACTGCCTAGGGGTTGACGTTAAGCCATCTACCCTCCTCTCCTGGGGCACGCATGCCTCCCCTCCTTGGGGTTCTTGTTCCTGTTCATCGTTGACACCCGCTCATGAAGTTCGGCTCTCCCCCTTACCCAGCACTTGCTTTGCACCTGGCTTAGCATTTTGCACGGTCGGAAAGCTTCTCGCTTCGTTCACGGTCGGCGATATGGCGTCCGGACTCTCGGTCGAAGTAAGGCTTCAGTTCTGCTGGGCTTGTACCTCTGATGGGGAAAGCTTCGGTTAGTAACATCACGGTCCAGCTCAGTCTAGCTGTCGCCCCAAAAGCCCTTGCTATGGCCCGTTAGTCGGTTGTGGCTAGCCCGCTCGCGATCCTTCCTCCAACCCCCTCCCGGTTCCGTCCGCTGGCACCGTACTGCCCCATAAGCTGGCACCTTACTGCTAATCCTCCTCCCCGGCTGGCACCCTACTGCTCCCCACCGGCTGGCACCCTACTGCTACTCACCGGCTG
>Ga0307513_10008819_pt1 | contig 12838 bp, 10 predicted proteins | sample 15_EM_MG_FD_202174 | JGI IMG/M metagenome (GOLD analysis project Ga0307513, IMG submission 202174) | Populus trichocarpa ectomycorrhiza microbial communities from riparian zone in the Pacific Northwest, United States - 15_EM | ecosystem: Host-associated > Plants > Roots > Unclassified | place...
CCCGGCCAACGCGATTTTCACCGACGTCGTGTGCGGTGGAGCGACACCCCTCAGGACGAACGAGCCGGTGCCCGTGCCCTTCTCCGTCGCGTCGACCACGTCCCCGTCCGAAGGACTGGTGACGTTGAGCGTGCGCTGCGGATCGAGGCAGCCGGGACTCAGGTGGACGGGCGCTCCGACGTGCAGCGCGTCGACGTTGTGAAGGCCGAGGTCTTGGAACACCGAGGTCTCGCAACGGGTCTGCTCCGGCGGCAGGCTCTGCGGAGAGCACTGCATGACGACGTCCTTCGCCGCGTCGTCATCGGACGCCGGGACCCTGTCCGCGTAGAAGATCGCTCCGGTCGCCGGATCGATCGACGCCGACTGCACACTCTCGGTGCCCCGGTGCAGCCCGGCGTCGGTCCCGTCGAAGTACAGGGCCAGGTAGCCGCGGGTCTGACTGCCGAAGGCCGCGTCGTTCAGGACGAAAAGGTCCTCCCCGCGCCCCGCGAGCTCGCCGGGCGAGGACTTGCTCGCCGCGTCCGGTGGCTTCGGCACCCGCAGATGCCCCTTGGTCGAGATGACCAGACGCCCGTCCGGGGTCACGGCGATCGAGTCGATGTCCTCGCTCACGCTCGTGAGGCCCAGGTCGGAACCGTCGAGGAGGAGCTCCACGGATGCGGTCGGGTGCTCGGGCGAGGCCGGCACGACGCGAAGAATGTCCGAGGCCTCCACGGTCCCGAGATTCTTGTACTGGAACGGCTTGTCGTAACTGAGCAGGAAGCTGCCGTCGTCGAGTGCCTCGAGCGCGTCCACGTTCTCGTTCAAGCCGAGCTGTGAGCCATCGATAACCAGCCGGTAGGCCCCGGTCACCGGGTCGTACCCGACGACGTCCTCGTCGGAGAAGGAGATCGACCCGACCTTGTTCTTCGTGCGCGATCCCGAGAAGAACATGACGGAACGGCCACCGTCGGCCGCTTCTGAGCGTGCCTTTTCGGCCGCTGCCGCCCGGTTCGCGGTCGCAGCCTGGGCGCCGTTCTGACCGGCGACCGCCGTCCCCAGAACCAGCATTCCGGCGACGATCTGCGCCGTTCTCCCGCGAAGATTTCTGGGCTTTCGCCCGGTCCTACCTAACATTTCGGCCCCCGTGTCGTTCGACGCTTCGTGCCGACCCAAACAGGTCGCGCAGCTAGGCGTCGCCCAATTCCCCCGAATCGATTATCCGGCGACAGGCCACGAATGTAGCGGCCACAAGATCTCCCGTCCGCCGAACGCACCTGGCAAACTGATGATCTCGAAAGCGGCGTACGACCTAGAGATTCGTGCCTTCAGGGTGATTTGGGCGTCGACGCAGATACGGAGACCACCCGCTGTGCCGCACGTGCAAGACGGGACGGGTGGGGGTGCCACACATCCGCCTCCTGCGGGTCCCATGCGTAGGCAGGGGTAGTTCCCTGGTCGACGAGGAGCGCGCGCAGGGCCGGGAGCCCGAGCTCACCTGCGGACCAGTCATAGAGCCGACCGAGCCTGGGCAGGATGAAGCCGACGTCGAGCAGGTGGCCAAGGCTGTTCTCGGCCTCGACGTACCGGCTCACGTCGTCGTCGAGCGGGTAGCGGGCGGGAAGCACCCGCGCGAGGGAAAGGAAGATGCCGGTCATGCCGAGCCGCGGGTCACCGGCCAACCGGCCACAGCCGGCCAGCCAGCCGAGAGCCAGCCGTGGCTCGGCCACCAGCGCGTGCGCGTACAGCACGCGAATCAGCACGAGGTTGATGAAGAACCGCTCGACGCGTCCCTCGTTGCGAGCCAGGCCTTCGTTGGCGACGTAGGCCGACGCGATCGACAGGTTGTGCGCGCGATACCAGGCCCGGGCCGTGGGTTCTCGGATGAAGTCGAGCGTTGCGGTCACGCCGGCGGTGCGGGGATCGCCGGGGCGACCAAAGGCAAGCGCCGAGGCCTCACAGGTGTCCCGCAGCAGCGATTCGTTCACCGCACGCCACCATGGACTGCCCGGTGCGGGGCCGGATTCGGGATTCAGCAGCCCCCGCCGCAGCTGCCACCCCATGAAGGCCGAGGCCGCTCGCCGGTAGGGCAGGTAGCCTCGGTCCACCTCGGCCGGAACCTTGTACAGCTGACGCAGCAGCGCCAGCCGCGCCTGCGGATCGTCGCGAACACGCGACACCCACTCGTCGGCATAGGCCCCGGCCGTGCCCTCAGTCACCCGTCGATTCTGGCAGAGCGACCGAGGCGCTGGCGGGCTCGCACGTCTCGACGTTGCCGGATGAGCAGGCCGGATCCGGCTCAGGCGAAGTCGAAGATGAGCGGGAAGGCGAAGACGACGATCCAGGCCCAGGCGGCATACACAATCATGTATCGGGTCTGCCAATGTTCCAGCCGGACGAAGGGTGCGCGGCCCCGGATGAAGCCGAGGAACAGCCACGCCGACCACGCCAGGTTGGTGAGCAGGATGATGTTCTCGCCCAGTGCCGCGCTCTTGTTGGCGCTGAAGCCAAATTCGCTGATCCGGCCGGTGATCGCCACCAGCACCATGACGTCAATGATCAGAGCACTGATGACGAGGACCAGCTGCAAGCGGTCGAAGAGACCGGGCCGCGCGGCGCCGTCCCGGGCCGAGATGGAATACAGCAGCAGGCCCAGCACGACAACGAGCAGCAGATCGAACAGGATGAGGATGTCGCGGTCAACGTCAATGCCGTTGTTGGTCCAGAGGATGGCGACCAGGAAGGACAGCAGGGCCACCGCGAAAAGCGGTGTGAAGACGCGGGTCAGCACCGGTGCCATGTTCTCGATGACGCTCTGCTTGGCCTCGACCAGCCAGGCGGACACGATGACCGCGGCCATGCCGCCGCACGGCACCAGCCAGGATCCGATGAATTCCTCGGCGTCAACACCAATGGCATTGAAGGTGCCCGCCGTGAAGGCGACGAGTATGCCGCCACCCTGGGACAGCAGGACGAAGTAGATCAGCCACTCGCCGCTGAACCGGATGAAATCCATCCGCCGGCGCTGCGAACGCCACTCCCCGCCCACGTAGGCAACGCCAACCACCAGCCACAGCGCGATCGGCAGGTGGATGGCGGTGAGCACGGTCGACTGCGAGTCATTGGCCAGCGGATACACGTTCGCGGCGACCGCGCCGAGAATGAACAGCACCGCGAGCACCCCGATGACGCGAACACCGGCCCGGCGTTTCCAGACGAAGTAGGCGGCCAGTGCCGGCAGCACGAAAAGGCTGGCGTTGCGCAGATAGAAGCCGGCATCGTCGTCGTCCAGGTCCACCCCGAACAAGCTCGGCACCTTGATCGCCAGCGCCGCGACAGCCGCACAGATCACCATGACGGGCAGTTCCCGACGGGCACGCGCGGCGGTGGCCGCATCCGGCTCCCCCGGCAGCACCATCTGCTTCCACAGCCGCTCGGAATGCTCGCGAGCGAACTCCCGCGACAGTTCGTCGAGGCTGCCCATCCGCTTGACCGCGATCAGGAACGCCTCGTCGGGCTGCAGGCCGGCCTCGGTCAGCTCGCTGATCCGGCTGCGCAGATGGTCTTCCAGCTCGTCGGCATCGGTGTTCAGTTCCCGGCGGCGGCGCATGTAGGCCCGCCACTCGGCGATCTGGGCCTCCAGATCGTTGTCGTTCGCGACGGTCATGCTCCCGTCTCCCATGCCAGGCCCGTGATCGGCTTGATCGACTGTGTGGTGTTCCAGACGGCCTGCAGGGCATCGACGACGGCGGCCCACTGGCGGCGCTGCTCGACCAGCTCGGCCCGGCCCTGGTCGGTGATGCGGTAGTACTTTCGCCGTCGTTCCCCGGGCGGGGTCCGCCAGTCCGACTCGACGTGGCCGAACCGCTCCATGCGGTGCAGCAGCGGGTAGAGCAGGCCGTCGGTCCACTCCAGCCGGCCGCCCGACAGCTCGTTGACCTGCCGGAGGATGGCGTAGCCATAGCTCTCGCCCTCGGCGAGGATCCCCAGCACGAGCGGCGTCGTCGAGGCCGCAACGAGGTCCTTGGTGATGTACATGTGACCGCCTATACCTAGAACTGCAATGCATCCTAGATCTAGGTATGACGATCAGGCAATCCTGCCCGCCATCAAACAGTCCGTTCGACTCAGTTCCGATCCCCCGGACGGACCAGGCCGGTCTCGTAGGCGATCACGACCGCCTGAGCCCGGGCGTTCAGCTGCAGCCCGGTCGCCGGGAGGGTCAAGACGATCAGTATCAAGCGGGAGGGGTCGCGCTGGTATGTGATCGTCTCCTGCGACGCACCGAAGGAACCTTCAGCCGGCTCGTCACTGAACGGCAGCGTTGAGACAAAGAGCCGCCACCTCCAGAACGGACCGGTCTGGGAGACTTACCGGGTGAAAACCATTGAGCGCAGCGTCGTGCGTGCTGTCGTCCTGGACGTCGACGGCCACGTGCTGCTGTTTCACACCCGCGACCCGACATATCCGGAGCTGGGGACCTGGTGGGAGCTGCCCGGCGGCGGCATCGAACCGGGTGAGACGTACACCGACGCGATCATCCGGGAGCTGGCTGAGGAGGCCGGCCTCGCGATCCAGCCGGATCAGATCGGCGCGCCTAACTGGCGTCGACGGGCGACTTTTCGCTACCGCGGGCAGCGGCGGATCAACGTCGAGGTGATCGTGCTGGTGCAGCTGCCGGTACCGGGGCCGCCCGTCGATGGCGTTGGACGGGTGGAGTTCGAGGACGAGGACTACTTCGACTTCCGCTGGTGGCCGGTGGGAGAGGTGCTTGCCAGCGACAGCCGCTTCTACCCGGGGAAACTGCCACACCTACTGGAGGCGTTTCTCGCTGGAGAGCAGGTCGACGAGCCGTTTGAGCAATGGTCATAGCCTGCTCAGCCACGAGCCGGATCGTGAACACCGGCCAGGACAGCCAGCTGCAGCTTGGTCTCATCCTCGGTATCGGGGGCCGCCGTGAGGATCACGATCTTCAGCTCCGCGTCGCCGTCGGTCAGGACATCACAATCCACCGCGATCGGCCCGACCGCGGGGTGCTCGATGATCTTGTGATCTTCTCGATGGGCGCTGACCGCGCCGGAGGCCCACAGCTCGGCGAAACGTTCATTGCCCGTGGTGAGTACCTGGATCAGAGTGGTCAGGCGGCCGTTGTTCGGGAAGCGTCCGGTGGCGCGGCGCAGGTCAGCCACGATGGCGGCTTCGATTTCGTTGTCGGTGAGCGAGGTCACGGGCCAGTGCGATAGCCGTGGACCGTCGCCATCGATCGGAAAGCTGTCGCGAGCGAAGTTGCGCAGCGCCGGCGGCGTTGACGACGGATCGCCCACCAGCGCCGCCCAGCCACGGTTCCACCAGATCAGCTGCCAGTCCGCAGCGAAGACGGCGACGGCGGCGTCCCCCAGTCGGTTGAGTACCCGGTGGACGCCGCGCGGGATGTGGTCGGAGATCTCCCCGTCGGCGGGAGGGACAAGTCCGGCCAGCCGGTACAAATGGTCTCGTTCCGCAGTGGTGAGCTGCAGAGCGCGAGCGAGGGCACCGAGCACCTGCGCCGACGGGGTGGTGGCCCGGCCCTGTTCCAGGCGGACGACGTAGTCGACGGAGATCCCGGTGAGCTCGGCGAGCTCCTCCCGGCGCAGTCCCAGCGCTCGGCGCCTGCGCCCACTCGCCAGCCCCGCTGCTGCTGGGGACATGCGGTCGCGCCAGGCGCGCAGGGTCGCACCGAGGTCCGTCGCGTGAGTGGTCATGAGACTGATTGTCTCGCCCTTGTCTGCAGTGCCACCTGCCCAAGGCAGGTACCCGTGTTACTACCGTCGCGACTTACCTGGTGCACCCTGGCGAGTCTTCGACACGTCCGAGCAGGTGAGCCCACTGGACCTGGCCGCCGAACGAGAGCCCGTGGGCGGGCAGAACAGGGCCTGGCGGGTTCACCTTCATCTCCGACAAGATCATGTGTATCCGGCGATTCCGCTTGTGTCGCCCGACCGTAGGGAGGCGGCCGTGATCTTGTGGGGCCGGGAGAAGGAACGTGCGGCGCTGGAGGCCCTGATCGCGGCGGCCGGTCGGGGTGTGAGTGAGGTCCTCGTGCTTCGCGGGGACGCTGGAATCGGCAAGAGCGCCCTGGTCGACTACGCGGCCCACCAGGCCACCAGGTCAGCCACCGGGCTGCGAGTGCTCCGAGTGGCCGGAGTCGAGGCCGAGGCCGATTTCCCGTTCGCGGCGTTGCACCGATTGCTGGTGCCGTTCCTGTCCGAACGCGAGCGCGACCGGCTGCCCTCGTCTCAGCGCGGGGCGCTGGAGGTGGCCTTCGGGATCACCGAAGGCCCGCCCCCCGACAGGTTTCTCGTCAGTCTGGCCGCCCTGACTGTGCTCGCCGGCGCGGCTGAGCAGCGCCCATTGTTGTGTTGCATTGACGACGCACAATGGCTCGACCGGGAGTCGGTCAATGCCCTGGCCTTCGTCGCGCGACGGGTGCATGCCGAAGGCATCGGCCTGCTGTTCGCCGCACGCAGCGGCACCGCGGATTTCATCGCTCTGGACGGGCTACCCACGATCGAGGTGCTCGGGCTGGATCACGCAAACGCCCTCGAGCTGCTGCGCTCGGTGGTTGATGGGCCGCTGGATGCGCGGATCGCCGGAAACATCGTCACCGCCACGGCCGGGAATCCGCTCGCCCTCACCGACCTCGGGGTGGAACTGTCCACTCACCAGTTGGTCGGCGGGACGCTGCTACCCGAGCCGCTGCCGCTGGGTACCCGGCTGGAGGAGCATTACCTGCAGCAGGTGCGAACGCTGCCCGCCGCCACCCAGACCTGGTTGCTGCTGGCCGCCACCGAACCGTCCGGTGACCTCCGTTACCTGAGCGATGCGGGCACGATCCTTGCCCTCGACCCGGCCGCCGCCCATCCGGCGGAGGTCGGGCGCCTCGTCCAGCTCCGGCCGGATGTCGAATTCCGGCACCCACTGGTACGTTCGGCGATTTACGGCGCTGCCACCACGGTTCAGCGCCGTCGTGTGCATGCCGCCCTCGCGTCCGTCATCAGAGAGGAACGCGACGCCGATCGACGCGCCTGGCACCTGGCGGCAGCGGTCATCGGCCCCGATGAACGGGTGGCCGCCGAGCTCGAGCACTCCGCCGAGCGAGCCGCCCGACGGGGTGGATATGCGGCTCGGGCGACCTTCCTCGCCCGAGCGGCCGAACTTTCGCCCGAAGGTCCGGCCCGGGCCCAACGGTTGCTCGAAGCGGCCGAAGCGATGCTCATCGCGGGTGGGTTGTTGCAGGCACAGTCGTTGCTGGACCGGATCGATCCGGATCAGCTGGACGATGTCAGCCGGGGTCGATCACTGATGACCCGAGCATCGGCGATCAGGTTTCTTGGCGGCCTGCAAGCCTTCGGCAAGGGCCCGGCCATCTGTCTGGCCGCCTTTGAAGCCTTCGCCGATCAGGCTCCGGAGCTGGCGCGAGATGCCCTGCAATTGGCCGCCGAGCAGGCGGTATCGGCCGAACATCTGACTTTGGACGTGACCGCCGCCGACATCGCCGGGGCCGTGAGATCTCGGATCGACGTCCCGGATCCCGACTCATTGCCCGAACTCGTGCTGGCCGGCTACGCGGCGGCCGTCCTCGACAGCTACGAAGACGCGATGGCACCCATCCGCCGGGCGATCACCGCACTCAAGGATCCGGCCACTGCCGACGACGAGGTTCTGCGCCGGTTCGGCCTCGGCATCACCCTGTGCACCATCACCTGGGATGATCGCTCGCGCAGCGAGATCCTCCAGCGGGTCGCGACCCTTGCGCGCCAGGCCGGAGCCCTGACCGAGCTGGATTCGATCATGTTCATGGCGGCGATGGCGTCCACGACGCTCGGCCAGCTCGCGAGGGCAGCCACCGAGGTGATGGAAAGCCAGCATTCGCGCTCCTCGCTCGGCGCGAGCTCCGAGATGCGGGAGATGTACCTGCACCCCGAGTTCCTGGCCTGGGTGGCGGCCGGCGACGACGTCAAAGAGATTCTGCAGCGCTCGGGTGAGGGAGCCGAGGCGCTGGGGGCGGGTGCGATGGTGTCGAGCGCCCAGATCGGGGTGGTCATCCTCGAACTGGCCGGCGGCCACTACGCGCAGGCTGCTGCGGTGGCCAAACGCCTGATCCGCGCGGATGTGATGGGGGTGCACTCCCGGCTGCTGCCGGAGCTCGTCGAAGCGGCGGTCCGGTCCGGGGATCGATTGACGGCCGAGTCCGCGCTGGAAACCCTCTCCACCAGGGCGTTGGCCAGCCAGACGCCCTGGGCGCTTGGACTGTTGGCCCGCTCGAACGCCCTGCTCGCAGCGCCCGATCGCGCCGAGCCGCTGTATCGGGAGGCCATCGACGGGTTGGCCGCGACCCAGGCTCGCGGCGATCTGGCCCGGGCTCACCTGCTCTACGGTGAGTGGCTGCGCCGCCGCAAGCGCCGTCGGGACGCACGCGAGCACCTGCGGACCGCGCTCGCGATCTTCGAGGAGATGGGCGCGGCCGGATTCGCCGGTCGGGCCCGGCAGGAGCTGAACGCCACCGGTGAGCGGGCCCGTCCGCGATCTTCGGCGACGATGAAGGACGGGACAGCCGCGGAGCCGCTGACTCCCCAGGAGCGGACGATCGCGGGTTTGGCGAGGGACGGTGCGACGAACCCGGAGATCGCGGCGCACCTGTTCATCAGCGCCAACACCGTGGATTACCACTTGCGCAAAGTCTTTCGGAAGCTGCAGGTGACCTCGCGACGGCAGCTCGGCCAGGTGCTGCCACCACGCAGCGACTCCTGACTACGTGGATCACGCGGTTCGAACCACGTAGTCATCGCCCAGGATCGTCCTCATCACCACGGTCTCATCACCGCGGTCTGATGAAGAATGGGGACAGGAGGACGACGGGATGACGTTCATCGAGGCTGCGGATGGGGCGCAGATCTTCTACCAGGACTGGGGCGAGGGCCGGGCGGTGGTGCTCAGCCACGGCTGGCCACTGACCGGTGACAGCTGGGAGGCCCAGGCGTTGTTCCTGGCCTCCCACGGCTACCGGGTGATCGCCCATGACCGGCGCGGGCATGGCCGGTCCACCCGGACCTACCACGGCAACGACATGAACACCTACGCCGACGACCTGGCGGCGTTGATCGAGACCCTCGACCTGCGCAATGTCACGCTGGTCGGGTTCTCCACCGGCGGCGGCGAAGTGGCCCGCTACATCGGCCGGCACGGCAGCGGGCGGATCGCGCAAATGGCGCTCGTCTCCGCGGTCGCGCCGTTCATGCTGCAGACCGAGGACAACCCGGGCGGAGTGCCGATCGAGGTATTCGACAGTCTCCGGGCCGGATCGCTCGCCGACCGATCACAGCTGTACCGAGACCTCGCCGACGGGCCATTCTTCGGCGGAAACCGACCGGGAGGCACCCTCTCTCAGGGAGTCAGGGACGCCTTCTGGCTGCAGGGTCTACAAGCCGGACATCACAGTGCCTACGAATGCATCGCGGCGTTCTCGGAGACCGATTTCCGCTCGGATCTGGACGCTCTCGACGTCCCGACGCTCGTCATCCATGGTGACGACGACCAGGTCGTGCCGTTCGAGGTGGGCGGCAAGGCCTCGGCGGCACGGATCAAGGGCGCCGAGCTCAAGGTCTACCCGGGAGCTCCGCACGGCATCACCGACACCCACAAGCAGCAACTGGGCGCCGATCTGCTCACGTTCCTGAACTCGTCACGCTGAACTCGTCAGGCTGAAACTTCTCAGAGAGGCAATGACCGATGAGCGACATCAGTTCCGAAAGCGGCCCCACGACAGGTCCCGACACCATCGTCCTGATTCACGGTTTCTGGGTGACGCCGCGTAGCTGGGAACACTGGGTGACGCACTACGAGGCCAAGGGATATCGGGTGATCGCGCCGGCCTACCCCGGGTTCGAGGTGGAGGTCGAGGCGCTCGTCGCCGACCCGACGCCGATCGAGAACGTGACCGTCCCGGAAATCATCAGCCATCTCAAGTCGGTGATTGACGGGCTCGACAAGCCACCGATTCTGATGGGGCACTCCGCGGGCGGGGTATTCACCCAGGTACTGCTTGACCACGGCCGCGGGGCGGTCGGAGTGGCGATCAACTCGGCGCCGACCGAGGGTGTCAAAGTCGTTCCGCTGTCGCAGATCAGGGCGACGTTCCCGGTGCTGAAGAATCCGGCCAACCGGCACCGGGCGGTGGGCTTTACCCCCGAGCAGTGGCACTACGCCTTCACCAACACCTTCACCGAGGAAGAATCCCTGGCGCTGTACCAGCGCTACCACATCCCGGCATCGGGTCATATCTTCTTCGGCAGCGCGCTGGCGAACATCCACCCCGGCAAGGACGACAACTACGTCAACTATCGCAACAAGGACAGGGCACCGCTGCTGTTCATCTCCGGCTCGGAGGACCATCTGATGCCGCCGAGGATTCAGCAGTCGAACGCCAAGCACTACAACACCGACGTGCTCACCGAGGTGAAGGAGTACGACGGATACGCCCATCTGCTGCCCGCCCAGCAGGGTTGGGAAGAGATCGCCGACTACGCGCTGGAATGGGCGCTCAGCCACGCGAGAACCGCAAAGAGCGGCACGTGAAAGGCGTTCGGCTCACCCATATTGGTGGGCCGACGGCGCTCATCGAGATCGGCGGGTGGCGGATCCTCACCGATCCGACCTTCGACGCACCCGGGCGCTGGTACTACTTCGGGTGGGGGACGTCGTCCCGTAAACTGACCGGGCCTGCCTGCCCGCCAGAGGATCTCGGGCCGATCGACGCGGTACTGCTCAGCCACGATCACCATGCCGACAATCTGGATGCCGGCGGACGCGCGATGTTGCCGTCCGCAGGAACAATCGTCACCACGGTGTCCGGGGCCCAACGGATCGGCGGCAAGACGCCGGGTGTCGAGAACGTCCAGGGGCTGCAGCCGTGGGCGATGACCCGGTTGGAAGCGCCGGGACGGAAGACGATCGAGATCACCGCCACCCCCTGCCGACACGGCCCGGCCGGGAGTCATCTGCTGGTCGGTGACGTGATCGGATTCGCCCTCAAATGGGACGACCAGGACGATGGTGTCCTCTGGATATCCGGTGACACCGTGCTTTTCGACGGAGTTCGGGAGGTCGCCCACCGGATCAGGGTCGATACCGCCGTCTTGCACCTCGGCGGCGTCCGATTCCCGATCACCGGCGGTCTGCACTACAGTCTCACCGCGAAAAAGGCTGTGGAGGTGGTAGCTCTGCTCCGCCCGCAGACGGTCATCCCCGTGCACTACGAAGGCTGGAAACATTTCCGGCAGGGGCGGGACGTTGTTGAACGCGAACTCGAGAAGGCGAGCGACGACGTCCGCAGGCGCTTTCGCTGGCTCCCGATCGGCACCACCGTCGATCTGGCGGTCTGAAGCAAACTGACAAAGCGCCGGTGCTCAGATCGATAGCTCAGCGCAGCGTCAGCTGACGGCGATGATGCTCGTAATGCTGTGTCGCGTAGTGGTACACCTCGGCCACGGTCATGTAGTCGCGGAAGTAAGGATCCCAGCCCACGGGAAAGTGCATGCCCCGGGCGAGGCTTTCCGGACTGCGCCGGTTCAGGGACCTCACCAGACTTGACGTCACCCGATCCATGGTCCGTTCCATGCCGGCATGACCCAGGACCCGCGCACCACCGAGCGAGCCGACGTAGTTGACGACGTGGAACGGGCGGGTGGCTGCGTTCAGGGTGGCGGCGAACCGGCGCGAGAACCCGTCAGGTAATCGAGCCATGATCGACACGAGGAGCAGCAGGTTTCGGACGATCAAGTAGCCGAAAAGCATGTGAAAGAGCAGTTGCTCGTTCGTCCACCTGGTTCCGTTGCTGCCCGCACGCAGGCCAGCGCTGGTTGCCGTGTCGATCAGGACCCGGTAGTCGCGCGCGACTTGCTGCATCTCAGCGGCAATCTCGCCCGTGTCCATTCGCTACCCCCAATTTAGGTGCCTGACGATAACTGAACCAAGAGATGCGGCGATACTCAACCTTGTGTCGTGCTGCGTCGCTCCAGCAGGACCGTGTCCCGCCAGACGCCGTGATGTTGGGCGATTCGCTCACGCAGGGCCAGGGTGCGGTATCCGGCGGAGTGGTGCAGGCCGATGCTGGCCCGGTTCTCGGGGAAGATCGACGTCTGCAGGGTCCAGAGCCCGCCCGCGTCGGCGGCGGTGACCTGGCGGTGCAGTAACGCCTTTCCGACCCCGCGCCCGCGCACACCGTCGCCAACGTAGACCGAGGTCTCGCCGACTCCGGCGTAGCAGTCGCGGGCCGAGACCGGGGTGATGGCCGTCCAGCCGGCCACCTCGCCATCCACCTCGGCGATCCAGCGGTGCTCCGGCAGCCATTTGGATTCCAGGGCGCGCCGGGTCGGGGTCTCGGTCTCGAAGGTGGCGTTGCCGGTGGCGATGCCCTGGGAGTAGATCCGCCGGACCGCCGTCCAGTCGCGCTCCTCCAATGCCCGGACGCTGACGTCGGCGGGCAGATCCTGCGGGCAGCACGGCCGCAGGGCGAGCACGCCCATCACCACGTCGGCAGCGTGCGGCAGGCCGGTGCAGCAGGCCTGGTTGATCGAGACGAGGGTGGTGGTGCGCTGCTTGCGCAGCAGCACGAACCCGACGTCGGCGAGCTTGCGGACGTGATGCGAGCAGGTGGACTGGCTGATCCCCAGCAGGTCGGCCAGTTCGCCGACGGCCAGCTCCCCACTGGACGTGGCCACGGCATGCAGCAGCCGCACCCGGGTCGGTTCGGCCAGGCAGGCGAACCACTCCGCGTAGGTCGCGGCATCGCCCGGCTGCAGGACACCGTCCGACGTCACGG
>Ga0307513_10008820_pt1 | contig 12837 bp, 12 predicted proteins | sample 15_EM_MG_FD_202174 | JGI IMG/M metagenome (GOLD analysis project Ga0307513, IMG submission 202174) | Populus trichocarpa ectomycorrhiza microbial communities from riparian zone in the Pacific Northwest, United States - 15_EM | ecosystem: Host-associated > Plants > Roots > Unclassified | place...
AAACCCAGCGCCGTTAAGATGATGCAGAATGCGTGACATCGGCCAAGGAGATGTGTCGGGGGTTTACCTTGAAATGGACCTACTTGCACAAGGTGTGGGTTGACTGAGTAGATTGGCCGTCGGGCTGACCCTATTACTGGGTTAACATCAACCCTTATGAGGCCGGGTATAGGGTCTGTCTCGTGGTCGTTGTGGATGGGCTGGTGTGTCCCGTTTAAATTCCCGGGAACGTCTTGCTTAGCCCTTTCCATGTCGTTAGGGGTGAGGGATCTGGGAGAATCAACCATCTCCTTCTCATGAACGTGACCATCTGTCTGTTGTTCTTCGTTTTTGGCTATCTTGAGCTTATAACGAACGAGGAAGAAGGCTGCCATGAATGATATGATTGCTGGAATTACGGTACAGTCAGATTTTTGTTTTTCAAGTAATTGAAATTATAGTAATCACACACCAGCGCTGGAATGCACAACCAGAGCGCCCATTATCCCAATGTTTGAAAACTCCGCAGCTAAAGATAAAGAAATTCCATCGGATGAGGGCGCCGTTATACTTAACATACTGGCTTCGGTCGAGGCAAAAAAGGTGGTCTGGCACCCAAGGGAGAATTTCAGGCCTTCATCCAACAAATATGGTTATGGAGAAACTGACAATGACGCTGATGAGTTGAAGCCTATCCATCCAGGACTCTACTAAATCCCGCATAGCTTCTCGGCGCCTCTCTTCATCGTGCTTGTCTTGATCCTCTTGGGTTACTGTGCCGCAAACAATGCACTAGCGAGTCAGTCTGGAACTTTTCAGGAGCGGTACCTGCACATACAGCCTCTGGCTGGATCTCCAACTGCAGGGAAAAACCATCATAAACCCAGACCTTGAATACCGTCCACGTTAACGGAGCAACTTACGCGGCGGTGGTGTTGATGCAAAGTGAAATGGGCGCGGATAGGTTCGTAAACGATAGATGGAATTCATGACTTTGATCTTGATGGTTATGTGTGCTGAGGGTAGGTCCAAGGATTCCCGCTATGGGCGTGAGGGATTTATGGCAGTCATCATGCTATAAAAATATATCCCTCAGCGGTGCGAAATGTATGTTCAGTTCCGTGACATCAGTTTGTCTATTTTAGGACATCAATTTTGAGTGCAATGATTCATGGATTGAGGCTTTCCCTCCGCAAAGCTTAGTTAAAAACCAGTGATGAAATATAGCAGAGAGTACTAAGGATGTGATTATATATCAGATCGAGCAGAGCTAATGTGAGGGGAAAGGACCTGGTTTGTAACCATCGTTCCATTGGCAACTATTCAAGATCTTCGTCAGACTGTTACATCATGGGCATAATGCACACGAAGGACGTTTGATTAGGAACAGGTTCTTTATGCTTCATTGGAACAGGAGCTCTGGGTGAAGCAATGAGATGAGCGTCGGATTCTGATAAGTATTCAAGTAACCAGTAATGCTTACAGAGAAGATGCAATGACCCATGCTTCATGTCGGAATGCGCTCACAGCCTCAGAATCCGCCTCTCGGTCTGCCCTCCACGCTCTCGTCTCTAGAAAGTAGGCAAGATCACTGAAGGCGCGGGCGCATTCGCGGTGTGCGGCGGGATAGGCACAGAGTATTTCGCGATGAGTAAAAATTGCTTCGAGATATTCCCCGCCGGTGGTCTGAAAGTCCTCCGTTTGAGCCTGGATAACCTGCAGGTAAGCGCAACCGTAGAAATTTGCGTGGCTCGTGCCCGAGCCCGAATTGGAGCTTTCCAACCGGGCCGCGTCCGACTGGAGGACATAAATATTGGATTAGCAAGATAAGGCAAATTTTGGGTGATGTTCTATACCTGGTAGTTCGGATCTTCGAGAATGACGTCGTTTTGGATGTTTAGTGGTGGATAGACGACTTGGACGACACTTTCTGTAGTTTTCTTTCTCCAAACGCGAAACAAAATCAGTTCGCAGCCTTGAAAATAACAGGAGAGCAACTAACTCCTTTATCATAAGATGAGTCTAGCTTCATCGATTCAAGAAGATTGCACAGATCCATGTCGACAGAGTAATGCTGCAAAGAGAGGGTTTGCTATGACCCAATTGGATTCTGGATGCTACAAGCTCGCACCTCTGATCCAATAAATTCTGTTTCGTGGTTCGCGTAAGGCATTGTGCTCGGGTTGCAGTGAATCTAACTTGGATGCTGGGAGGAAGTGAGATAAGAATCCCTTTCCATCGAATTTTATAATTATGTTTTGTAGGAGGCCGGATGTCGACGGATTGGGCCTCATGGATGACGCATTTTATAATTGTGTTTTGTAGGTAGGAGGCCGGATGTCGATCTCGGACACATGGATCACAGATGTCGACAGATTGGGGCCTCATGGATGACGCATGGATCCTTCGCTCCACGTCCTCAAGGCAAAAAATCAAAGATCAGCACGATAGGTACACCCAAAAAGGCGAGATCAAGACGGGGCATTCGTCTCATGTGATGCCACAGAGAGTGTCAACAGAATCTGCGAGGAGGAACACGCAGGTCGATTTCACCAGTGCGAAATTACAATGGCCAGGATGTATGACGCCTGTATTTCTGAGTACCAAAGTATAATGATAAATTGCACGTGGTGTATCTATTGCGAGAGAAAAGCAAAAATGAGATGAATGTTGTAAGACAGCCCAAAAATGAGAGTGAAAAATGAGGACAGAAAGAACGACAAAGGAAACCCAAAAGAAACCCGTCAGGTTTTCAAGTGCATTCCCCGGCTTGACAATTGTTATGGTCCTTTCATGCGCCCGAAATGCTCATCAACGGCGGTATTGCCCTGCTTTGCACCATCCCCGTTCTCTTGTCTGTGAGCATAAACATCATCTTCATTTGTCCTCTTCGAATGGCGGCGTGGTCTTTGTCGAATATCTGCCGTATAGCGGCTGTTATGGCTATTAACTGTCTCTGAACGGGCGAAAGGGTGTCCATCTCCATCAGGCATATGATGACTGGTCTCCTCTTGCGTATCGTTTCGGTCTTGCTTGAACTCTGCGGGGAGCATGACCGCACGATCAATGGCGACGGGTAATCCACGATGGCGGCCTCGCAGCATGACAAGACAAATGACAAGTTTCGACAGGGTATGCAAGGCACCGGCGAATGAATAGTTTTGCTAGAAATAGAAGAATTAGAATGGATGGAAACTGTGAAAATGTTGGCAACACACGTCCGGGATACCAAGGCTAAGGCCAACAGTACCGTAGGCAGACACTAATTCGAAAACTGGAGGGCATATGTGAGCATAGTGCTGTCAAGTTGCGAGCAAAGCGACGTACTTAGTCGGAAGATATCGAACCATCCGAAATTTGCAGGGTTCTCAATGTTGTTTTTCTGGACAGCCAATCAGCCATCGTGTTTTTTCCACATTGGGAGTGGGCCCACCTCGATTATACAAATAATGAAGAGAGACAAGGCCAGCCACCACATATCTGGAGGAACGCAATTAAAACTGATTAGCTTCTGGCGAACTAAGAAAACCAACCGAAAGCCAATTGTCGTCGTGCATGCATCGTAAGGTAGCGGCTCCAGACAGTCATGCGGGGCCCAGATGGCTCGAAAGCTTCTTCTTCATCCACCTCCTCATGGAAGATTCCGAGAGACTGTTCTTCGTAGACGTTCGTGGAGCGCACACTGTAAAATAAAGGATTTATCCACACTTCAGGATATTCAGGTTCTAATCTAACACCTACCTCATTGCGATGGGATCTGGGAAATTTTCACTGGGTAAATATGGTATAAAAGAAACAAAGAAATTTTCACGACTTACAGACACTGATGTACATCATCACAACGTACAATACCTTTACGGCGGGGGCAAGACCCGCCAATGCGACGATGCCGAATCCCGCCCCCCTGACCGCGATACCCTGCATGAGGCCATCCAAAATCCGAGTGCCAACCGGAATTGACTCGATCTCTGGGTTACCAATGTCCAGGACCAAGAAACAAACCCAGTCGATACATCTGCAATAAATTGAGAATTGAACGAGAAAGAGGATAACCGAACCTACGTGAGGAGTAATACAATGGTAAGCAGGAACCATGTCTGATGCGAAGGGAAAAGGTGCGTGTAGCATCGACGTGGATGATCAAGAAGAAAATGGAGGGTTTCATGCATGCCCGAGGAACGGTGTACGACTTTGCTGAGACACCAACTAAAACCGGGTATTAAAAGATCATAATGAGTTACAAAATCAAAAATTTAACTCACATCATAAAACGGAGACTATTGAGAGGAGGAAAATCTAAGTTGGGTTGCAAAAGGCGAACCCTGCAGCGGCGACTTACAGTATGGGCTACAAGGACAGGTTAGTAGAATGGATCTCATCCAGAGGAGAAATGCTTACGAATGATGTATTGCCTGCGAGAATGAGAAAACATATAACAATAATCATCGCGTAGGCAGTCTGGAATGGCACCATTGACGTGTCCACTAAAGAAGTGCCAGTATTTGTATACGCTGAGACTACTTGGAAGGCAGAGAACCTAAACAAGATTATCAGTGACACTCGAATTTGATAACCAGACTATGTCATACCAAACAGTATTCAACGGCCTGACTTGTTCCTCGAATACCGGCTTCCATTTATTAGTTGAAATGTAAGGAGCAATAATCGCGAATGCAATGAGCTGGATAACGATATGGTACTGAAAAGTGAGCCTCAGTAACCAGCGTCGATTTAAAAGTGAAGTGAAGCTCAAAGCGCACTGTCGCCACGATCCAGAGAAGGGCATTCAAAGCCCTATATTCCACACCACCAATTTCGTCCAGTTGTTCGTTTGTTAAGAGATGGAATGTCGAATTCCTGCCAACGACAGCGTCGAACGAAATATACGGGACTTGTTTCTTGCCCACCTCCGCCACACCCACCCGACTTGGAGTCAAAGACATCGTCGCAGGCATCGTTGTTGTCCGCGATAGCGTGCGTCTCACCCGAGGAAACATCCATGCCACGAGAGATTTGACGAGGGAGAATGGGGATGGGAAACCTCCGAAACCACGAGTCATAGCGCTTTCAGGTCGTATGACATGGTGGGTGAAGTGGGTATGCCCTGTGCCGTGTGTATGGACCGATATAGGGACAGAAGGTGATATATGAAGGCTACGACCGGATCCTAAACAGGAGCTTAACTCCTTGGAACAGGAGATGAGGAAGTAGAAACCCTACTGTGTTCAGGAGAAAGTATCCCGTCGGGCTCCTCCTGCAATGGCCCATGGTCTAGCATCCTACCATGGCCGAATTTACCTCGAGGTTTTGGAGTCGGGGCAAATTCAATTGTTTGAGTGCGATGAAAATGTGTTGGAGAACCAGAAGTGCTCGGGGCCTTGTCAGCTATTGTCTCGGACCTATACATTTTTTCTAAATCCAGGTAGGTAATAGGAATAGAGAAGAAGAAAAATAAGGACACACTTGGAGAAGATGGCCTGGATGGGGGGCCTGGATCTGACAATCGTCTTGGTCGTGTCCTATTTAGCAATGAATATTGGCATTCTGCCTGAAGAAGAAAAGGCCTGAACGTACGGGGGAACGCCAGGGTCAATCGATATGGTCCGTCGACGATTATGTTTGGAGCGAGGGATGGAGCTGGAACTGGGTTCATTACTGGGGTCATCTGCCAAAGTCTCGGGCTGTAGGTGACTGCTGCTGGATGGGGCATGGCCCTCAGAAAGCCATCCACTTGGATTGACGAGCTTCGGGGCATCGTCCATACGCCGAATCATATCTGGCCTCAGTTTCGGAGGTACTCCTCCTGAAGGTTTCGTCTCGTCTCTGGGTATCCTCTCCTCATCGATGATTGATAGCTTTCTTCCCGTAAAAAATGCAATGAAACGATTGGGCCATGGTTTATTCTCTTTCGCAGCTTCGGCGATCATGCTTGCGGCTCTCTTCGCGGCAGCAGCCTCCAGCATACTCTGAAACTTCTTTGCAAAAAAATATCTAGAAGAAGGAAACATAAGGGTCAAAGCACAAAGAGACGCGTCGAAAACTTACCTGCGCGTATATACGATAACCCATGAGACAATGACCTTCATTTCTTCGTTAGCAAGGTACAGTAAGACATAAGACCAACACGCTAAAAATTACCGGGTTGCCCATGCACATCAACATGAATAGCAGCGCCTGCTGGAATCCCGTCAACGAACTCAGGTTGATGGTGGCCAGCCCAGTCACGGTCATGGCGCTAACGCAGTTGAAAAGCGAGTCGACATAGGATATTTTGTACCGCCCATTGCTTGCATAGAAGATGCCGGAGAAAATGAGAGGTGTGAAAGTACTATTATTGTGGCGACGTGATCAGCGTGATGTCAACGTCGAGAGATTGCATGGATGCGCGATAATCGCTGCTTACGCACAAAAACAGGAGGTGAATGCGGAAAAAGTTGAGCTTGTGACCGAGCCTCTTCCAAGCACTTTCTTTGTTGGTCGTATGTACACGAGATAATATGGAGGTCATGGAAACGCCGTGCTCCTCAAGTTGCCCCCGAAGGGCGAGTGGATGGCTGTAGACGGAAACGAAGAGAGGCAGATTCCTGATATAAGAAAGGGTGGAAATGAAAAACTACCTGTCAATATGTAATTTGGAGCTTTAGCTTGGCGCAAACGTTTAAGAAAAGTGGCTGCGGAAGCAGATCCCCATATAAATATATTCTCGGGCGAAGATCGTGTTCTGCGAAGACATCGACTACGATAAGCGCGTCCCAAGTATACGGTCAGAGAGATAGGCAAAGTACGCGAAAAGGTGCAACGAAGGAAACCGAATATGAATGGAAGGAAGAAGACATGTAAGAGACTAGTAATGAGTAGACCCCAAACGACAATAAGGTAGGTGGAATCGATGCTGGCAGGTGGGAAGAAACAAGACCGAGAGAAAGATTAAGGTGGTGTCTAAACTACTGTAACAGAGCAAGAAGCTTGTCGCTATCGATCGACTTGGATGCCAGATTCGTCCGACGGGCCTCATCCAGACCAGCGCCCTTGATCATCATCGCAAACAGCTGGAATGCCTTGGGAGCATCGATAGCAATATCATCGATGATCTCTGCGATAGGTGTGAAACCTTGCTCGAATGCGGCGGGTGTGCATTGGTCGTTTGACGTCACGCGGGCAAAGAAGTCAGACACCAGTTTGGCCTCCGCTTCCTTTGACTCGGTTGCGTGCGAGACGAGCTTGTCGACGAGAGTGTGGTGGTATTGGGCAGGAAGACCGGTGAAGTAGACCTCGGCCTCGTCCAGGTTCCGAACAGCGAAGAACTCCTTCAAGTCCTCACTGATCTTCTTCTTGGCATCAGCCTCGGTCATCTCGCCAGGGGCGTCCTCTGGTGCCGCCTCAGAATCCGAGTCAGCAACAGGAGATTCAGTTGGCTCGGTAGCCTCCGCCTCCACGGGCCGTGAACGAGGTTGAAGAACAAGCCGTTTCCGTTGCATGGGCTCAGCGGCTGTAATAGATAGTATATCAGCAAGATGAAGTAAACAACCTTCTAAAGATGCCTACCTTTAGTGGCAGCCTCCCCTGACTCTGCAGCTTGGCTGCTGAGCATTGAGAACATGTTCGAACTGGAATTGGTTCGAGAGATAGCTTCCCGCTTCGACTCGGGACCCTTCTTACCAGCGAAGACGCTGCTGGGTCCAAAGGTCATAGGCTGAGCTTTGCTGATCTTTCCAAAGTTCGAAAGATCGCCAGCTTTGGGTGGTGGACGAGGAGGACCTGATCCACCACCACCTGCGACAGCCCAACCGTCGGGGCCAACTTGGGGATATTCGCTGCGATCGCCACCGCGCCTTGAACCGCCGCGAGACATGCTGACTTGGCGTTGGTAAGATTCCTTCTCTGCAGCAGCTTTCTCTTTGGCGGCCTAAATATTTATAATGAGAAGAGTTATGAAGTAACACCAGGGTGACAAACTTACAGTCTCATGGATTTGTGCAAGCGTTGTAGGAGCGGCGACGGTATTACGTGTAACCCATTTACGGTCACGAAGTTCGACCAAATCCTAGAAAAGAAGTGTCAATAAAATAAACTTTTGAAGGCTAAAAACCTTATCGAAAGACTAACCTGTAGCATGTATTGCATACGAGGAGTAACGTTGGGACTCTTCGTTAGTTCCTTCATCCTCGAGAAGTAAACATCGAGGTGTGCCCGAGCCTTTTGGTTGTCGAGGATACCACCAACAGTGGTAAGAAGCTTGCACAGCGATTCAATCTCCTCCTCTTCGGGGTTATCGACGTTACCAAGCAATTTCTTGACACACTCGTGCATGATACGCTCCGTAAGCATCTGGAGCTTGAATAGTTCACCGATGAACTTGATGAGACCAAGACCCTGCCGTTTGGCCTTCTGAGCAGCGTAATACTCATCCGAGTACAGAACAACTTCTTCGTCTTTCCCACTTTCCTTGGTCTTATCGTTGGCAGCCTTGATAGCCTCATCCTCCAAAGCCTTCGATGCAGCGGCAGCAGCCGTGGCCTCCTTCGCCACCCAGCCACGCTCGAAGTCTTCTTGACACCTGTTTAGAAGATATTTACGGAAGAGTTGGCCCCCAGCAATTGGTTTGCCGTCGTTGTTCTTGATACCGTCATCCTGAACCTTGGAACTGATCTGCTCCATCATCTTTCTGCAGAGACGCGCATACATTTCTGACCATGTAGCTTCGTCGGTGGCCTTCTCGAAGACAAGACGAATGACCTGGATGAGCGTCCGTCCATCCTTCTCCTTCTCTGATTTGTTGGCCCAAGAAATTATCTGATCCGAAATGGAATCGAATTTCTCCATGGTCAGCTTGTTAAGGAGACCCTTGACCTTACGGTCCACCATTTCAGGTGAATCGGCATCGACTTGCAGAGCTTTCCTGTCCCAACGGTTCTCGGTAGCTTGGAGAGGCACAACAGGCTCAAGGTTGGCTTGCTGTTGGTTCTGGAAATTGCTGAATCCATGGCTTTGTTGGTTTCCACCTCCACCGCCTGCCTTGTTGTGCTCCCCTCTCTTCTCGCCTCGCTTGCTGCGAGTTCGGTCACGAAGAGGAGCACCAGGACCTCCTTGGCTGGCAGTGCGTGTGACAGCAGCCGGACGCGACGTATATTGCATTCCAGGAGCGCCAGTGACAGAGGCAGCACGATTGGCAGACGCTGACATGGCGAATCGATCTTCGCTGCTGAGTTTGCTGGCGCCAGCAGTACCGAAATTACCCATACCAGCGAAGGGGTTGGTAGAGCCCTTGGCAAATGTGCCAGGAGAGAATCCGAGGCCAATTGAACCTTGGCGGGAAGAAGGGGCAGCACCTGAACTCTGGCGATGGCGGCCAGATCCACCACGGCTCAGTGAGTGCGCAGAGTGGTCCACGGGCTCGAGGCCAATGGCATCAAGAGGGGGGAGGTTGGCGGGCTTTTCTTTGCAGTAGTCCATGAATTGGAGGAGGAAATCTCGGTTGTACCTGTAAATTTTGTGGGGTTAGAATGTCTGAAGGAATACTGAAATGAAACAAACCGACCTGAATTTGCCTTCCTTCGCGTTTTCATTGAGATCAGCCTGGGGGCTAGAAACGCCTGCAGGATATTGGACGGTGTTGATATCAGAAATAATGCGAGCAGTAGCGAGGGCAGAGAGCGGAGCAGTGTTGTTGGTGTTGTTCTTTGCGTGAGATAAGTCAAGAGGACCAGGTCTCCGTCGGTCAACGGTAGGAGGGGTGGTACCAGTGTTGATGCGGAGGCCATCTTTCGGCCTCTCTTTCGCTTCGTCCTTCAACGGAGACGGAGCAGAAGCCTCGACGTCCTTGGCATCCTCTGTCAGCTCTCCATCTTCTGAGCCACTCTCAACCTTGTCATCAGCTTGAGCATCAGGCTCGGGAACGGCCTTCTTGGCCGCCTCCTCCTGTTCGAGACGAAGTCGTTCAGCCTCAGCCTCCTTAGCGAGCCTTTCATTCTCTGCCTTCTCCTTCTCGAGACGCTCTTTCTCCACCCGTTCCTTCTCAAGTCGTTGCTCTTCCTCCTTCGCCTTTTCCTCGGCGACACGTTTGGCCTCTGCCTCCTCCTCAGCCTTACGTTTGCGCTCCTCTTCCTCCGCGACGCGCTTGGCTTCCCGTTCCTCTGCTTCTTTGCGCGCCCGCTCCTCTTCCTCGAGTCTCAGACGCTCCTTCTCCTTCTTCTCCTCTTCCTCTTTCCGGATGCGCTCCTCTTGCTTTCTCTTCTTCTCCTCCGCTTCCTTGACTTTACGCTCAGCCTCCTCCTTCTCCTTCTTGACCTTTTCCTCAGCCTCAGCCTTCAACTTGGCATGTTCCTTCTCCTTCTGCTCTTCCTGCGCGAGGCGGAGCTTTCTCTGGTCCTCAGATTCTATCCGGATGCTCGCAGGTCTCCGATTGGGCGTGCCAGGGCTGCCTTGTCTATACGCAGAACCCTGCGGTGATGGCGTCGCAGCATTTGGTACAACAGGTGTCGGGATGCTCTTCAAGTTCTCTAAATTGACCTCTGTGCCATCCTCTTTTTTCAGCGTTACTTTTGTGCTGCGAGGGACAAAGGCACTTGAACCAGCATTAAGGCGATTAGTGGGTATCGAGTTGGAGGAGGGTGTTGGTGGTGGGGATGTCAATCCACCCATGGGACTGGGTGCGTGGGAAATTGCGGGAGGTGGGTGCGGAGCGTGGACAGGATTGGGCATAGCATGGGGTAATGTTGGTGTGCCAGGACCTTGGAGAGTAGATGGTGGGTTTCGTGGTGACATAGGCATGCCAGGATGCGGAGGGATATGGGGTCCGGGAGTTTGAGGGGGATGTTGGCCATGGGGAGGTTGCATAGGCATATGAGGATACCATTGAGGAGGGTACATATAATGCTGTTGTTCGGGATTATAACCCTAGAAGATATTGAATGAGACTCGGAAATTTGTCATGTGTGAAATTTACTCACATAGTAATTGCCCCAGGGCATGCCCATGTGCTGGTGCATTTGGGGCTGCATTTGAGGAGGAGGCATAGGTGAAGGTTGTCCGTTATGTGGAGGGCCTAACCGAGGACTTGACAGACCTGCAGATGGTCCACCGTTTTGCCCACCTTGTGAGCGCGGACCAATGCCATTCGCCATCTGACGGGTGTATTGGGGTGATCGAGGAGGACCTCCGTTGGGACCATTGTTTGGTGGTGGTCTCATCGAACCACTCGGGACGAAGGGTGTATATGAGTGGGCGCCTAATTGAGAAGGAGGGGGATGTGATGATTGGCCTTGATGTGACGATGATGGCTGCGATGGCAAATTCGCATTTCGCATGGAGGGTGAGGAAGAGTCGGATGGTGGGTTCGAGGATGGGGCGGATGATGGATTTTGAAACATCTTCTTGATGTCAATTTTTGGCTTGGCCGGGGTAGCAGCCGCTGATGCTGGCGGCGTCGAAGCTGCCGAGGACGACGAAGAAGCCGCAGGTGGAATTACGGGCGACCTGGATATTGAAGCCTTTCCGTTGACATGACCTGTGTTAGCAGGTACGGTTCCGAAGGATCTTACGCCTTCTGATTTGATAGACGGGGCGGCTGCTGGTGACGAGGATATCGGCGCTGAAGTATCATCTATTGATCCAAAAGTCACCGCAGAGCCTGGTACAGGAAATTAAGGATTAACGATCACAGGCGAAATACTGATGGCAGACCTTGTTTTGCTACTCCTACGTTATTTCGAGGGGCGGTGACGGTGACGCCATCTTTAACATGAACACCCTGGAGTGCACTAGGACGGCGCGAATGGGTTTGGTGTACTGGAGTTGATGGGGCAGGAGACTGAGAGCGAGGAGATGGCGCTGTAGCTGCCTGTGGAGGGCCCCTTGACCAAGCTGACCTGACTGGAAGCTGAGTCGGAATCTTTGGTGCTGTCGCAGTTGAAGATTTGCTCATTCTAGAGGCGCGAAAAAGGGGTCAAATGAGTGAGATATCTTGAAAGAAGATACAATGGCCCATGGCGAGCAGAAAAGGCGGGAGAAACTAACGAATTGTGCAAGGAGAGAGCTGAAGTTTTAGAGCTTGCTTTTTTGGCTAACAGTCGCGTGTAGGTCGGTCGTCAAAAATGACCTGCCAGCAGGCGAAAATGCAGCTGGAGAAGGGAAGACTGGGAAATAAATGCAACGGACGCTGTGGATAGCGACCCGGCAGGAGATGTCTGTCCTGTAGGCAAGGACGATGGACAAGAACAACAGCGCACACGGCCCTTCCTCCAAAAAAACTCTCACACAGGACCCCGGGAACCTTGTCTACGTAATCACGGTCCCGTCTTCAATTGACTCCATTGTCCAGGACTCGTCGTATAATGCTATCATTCTGACTCGTTGTGCATAGACCTCTACCTTTTGTTCTCGTTTGCGGGCGATGATGGGCACATTAGCAGCCTACTACAACGGACCAAAGCTCATCTAAAGACCACCGCATGTCACTACTCCTTCACTTCCACTGGGCCAACCGATATCCTCAAGGCCACAAGCACTTCGCGGAGCATGCTCTCAGCCTTGAAATATTTCACTTGTCACATTAATACCCATCGCCCTCTTTCCGAATTACCTTGTGGACATGTGGACAAAATCACGTTACACATTCTTATTCGACCCACGACTCTATTGATGTGATGTAATTTCATTGTTGTTTCGACACGAATATGTATTGCACTGACTGTTTAATTCATATACCGAACGCTGCCTGCAAGGCGCTTGTCCCTGCCATGATGTCAAGAGGGTAAAGCATGCTCGAAGAAAATTACGACATGATCTCGCTACAAGGATCGACCGACGTCCGTTATTTTAACCATTCAAAATCAAAAAAAAGTCGTACCAGGTCTCTCA
>Ga0307513_10008821_pt1 | contig 12837 bp, 17 predicted proteins | sample 15_EM_MG_FD_202174 | JGI IMG/M metagenome (GOLD analysis project Ga0307513, IMG submission 202174) | Populus trichocarpa ectomycorrhiza microbial communities from riparian zone in the Pacific Northwest, United States - 15_EM | ecosystem: Host-associated > Plants > Roots > Unclassified | place...
CCAAGGCGATTTTTGTGTTCATCCTGCCCATGAACAGCAAGGCCGCGAAGGAGAGATACAGCCTCCTGTTCCTCACTGAGTGCATCTTCAAGATCGCCCCTCTTGGAAAGCATCCTTCCGTAGTTCTGGAGAGCACTAGCAAGATGGTCGCTGTCCTTGTCGTGCCCATGAACAGCAAGGCTTCGACAGAGAGATACAGCCTCCCGTCCTTCACTGAGTGCATCTTCATGACGACCCATCTCGAGAAGTGTGTACCCATGGTTCGCGAGAGCAACAGCAAGGTCCTGTCTGTGTTCATCCTGCCCATGAACAGCAAGGCCGCGAAAGAGAGATATAGCCTCCTGTGCCTCACTGAGCGCATCTTCATGACGACCCATCGCGAAAAGTGTGCCCCCATGGCTCAGGAGAGCGTTACCAAGGCGCTTTTTGTGTTCATCCAGCCCATGAACAGCAAGGCCGCGAAAGAGAGATACAGCTTCCTGTTGCTCACTGAGTGCATCTTCATGACGACCCATCGCGAAAAGTGTGCGCCCATGATTCAGGAGAGCGTCACCAAGGCGCTTTTTGTGTTCATCCTGCCCATGAACAGCAAGGCCGCGAAGGAGAGATACAGCCTCCTGTTCCTCACTGAGTGCATCTTCATGACGACCAATCTTGAAAAGTGTGCTTCCGTAATTCAGGAGAACATCAGCAAGATCCTGCTTGTAATCAGGTCCATCATCCTTCGGCTCTAGAGAACGGTAGAATATCATTGCATGTTCATGAGCTGCAAGAGCCTTGGAGTATTCTTTGAGGCTTGCAAGGAAAAATCCATATTTGACATAAACCAGGCCACGCAATCTATCAGCTACCATGGCTGATGGGAGGTTTACAATAAGATCGATGGCGCGGCCAAGCCATTGGACACACAGAGCAGGATAATTTTCTGCGTAATTGCCAGCATATCCCAATACCTCAACCAGCGTCACTTTAGCAGAGTCCGATCCATCCTCTATCGCAAAGGTCTCGCATATGGAGATAGCCTGGGTAAAGAGGGGACACATCCGCGATTTGTTTACATCCAAACGGGCGATAAGAAAGGTTGTCTGTGCCTCCACCTTCTGGAACTCTACAGCTCGCAAGCCGAGTGCTTGAGCGAGCTGCATAGCGCAGTTACCAACCACGAGGCACTCGTCTTGGAGCTTGAGCTGATCAAGCACTATAGATAGATCGCGGAGCCGGTGGATGGCCTCTATGGTCGGTACATCCTTTGCTTCGATCATGGCCTGCAGCAGTTCCTTTGCTGCTTCAAGGTGTTCTTCTATTTCGTTTGTTTGCTTCCGGCATACGATCATCTTGCCATGCTTCGTGGAGAACTCGATCGTCGGAGAGTCCGATTTGAGGTGTTGCGTGTATTCCTCCAAGCGCATCTTGATATTGTCATAAGAGAGTGAAGCGTCCGGCGACAAGATAGAGAACGTGGCGAGCGAAGATGATGTTTCGACAACGACCTAACAATACAGGTCAATGATGTGATAGGCCAGAAGGCGACGACTCGCCCTCGTAGTTAGGCTTGTGAAGCCGGCCGGCTCGACATGGGAGTGCATCGAAAGCGAGCGAGCGCGTGCTTGGACGGCTGTTTGCTGGATGACTTTGATGACCTCTGTAGCTTCGGCTCGAATTGTCTCCACAATTGACAAATTTGAATTCGCATGCATTCGGTCCTGGTTGTCAAGCCGGTCTAACACTTGCGAACTCGTATCCTTGAGGAGTGCGAACCTCCGAAGATCGACTTGATTCTGTCTGAACGGTGAACGGTCGTCTCTGGTGGCGGAACGTTGCGTACCCGCCAGCGTGTAAGCACACACTCAATATCTTTGTTCCACGCTTCGAGCTTTGGCTTGAGGTCTCCTGCCTGCCATATTTCCTTCAGTGTTGGGGTTCTTCGATGAGGCTTGCCGTCGTCGGCTTCAACAAGCCATTTATAATATTCATCCATTTTGCTACGAATCAGTGGTGAGCTTGCGTGCGGAGTGGTGACCAAGGCGTGCGTACGCTCGAAGTCGTTCCAAATCTTGGGTCAGCTTGCTCTGATCGAGGCATTCCTTGTGTTCGTTGTATAAGTCCGCGAGAAGGTTCATTTCTTCCTGGTTCTCTTGAAGCAGATCGACAACATCCTGTCGCTCCGTCATGGCCTGTCGGTACACGCGAGGAGTGAGCTTCGTGAACTTGCTAATATCGAGGTATAGGAACTGACGGCATGGATGGTGTCACGGATTCCCTTTGCCGTCTGGAATACGGCAGCAGCAACGCCTATCGCCCCAGACGCGATCCCAAATGCCTCTGCGGCCATACTCGGAGGGAAGGAGCGCGTGGCGCGCGTGGAGAGGGTCGAGAATGACTACAGTCCAAAATGGGTCGGAAACAGCTGCAGTCGTGGTTGCTTCCAGCCTGCTGGTAAGGCCAGCTCGTAGGCGCCGGGACAGTAGGCGCCGGGACTTATCGAGAAAGCCGACTTCAGTAATAGTGCCTGCACTGCGAGGCGAGGACCAGTGAAGTGAGATACACTCAGTTGACGCCCATGTTATCCCACTCGTAGAATTGGCTCCTTGAACCCAGAGCATGATCAATAGACGCGTTAAATCCAACCTGGCCTCACTGTGGAGTGGATTGTGTCAGGCGGGCGTGCTCTCCGACGCCACGCAAAACGAGATCGCAAACCGTCATAGATGACCTGCTCACAGCCTCACACACCCTCCTTGCCGGTCTTGAACATGAAAACTGCACAATATTGCGTGGTGGTTATTCGTCTCTGATACGGTTTTCTCACCCTATCCGAGTCTCTGTGGGTGACATCGATACTCAGTGCAACAGCCCGGTAGCCCCATGGTTATGTTAGCTCACTCCATATCCATATAGCCTTACGGTGGCTTCTTTGGTCTCTGTAGGGCGGATTTCTGGTAATGAATACTCCACATCATGCAAGCTGATTTAAGTAGGACGTGTCCTAATGCAACACCACTTCGAATCTATGGCTATCAGAGCCGTGAACCTCAACGTCGGGGCTGGGATACATCAAACAAGGATTTTCGAGCAATACTCAATAAATGAAGAACTAAGATAAAAAGGTGTCCAGACGTGTCGCATACTGTATTAGCGTTTCGCACAGGAATCAATGAGTGAATATTATTTGAGTTCACGATCGCCCCCCTGTCGGAGTTTCGGGGTTGGGAAGACATGTCATTAACCCACTATGGTTGCTGAAAACGATTTAGCGAGCAATGACCTGGTAAACTCCTTCAACGTCACGGGAACGGAAGGATTCGGAGAAAGATGACTCTGCTTTGGATACAGAAATTATGAAAATTCAGTGAGTCTGTGAGATGCGCTTAACAAACTGATAGCAGAGCCTGAACACTATGCGAAACAAATAATATTAATGTCGATCACATACCAGTCGCCGTCTCCCCCTCTCCCCGGGGTCTTGGGCAACATCGACGCAAGCGCATGCAACAGAGCAGGCACCTCTGCTACAAGAGGTTCAAGGGGTCGTTGTATGGCTGGTTCGTCAGCATCCTCGGGCAGCATCGTCGACTGGTTCAGGGTAGGCGGCGGCAAGCAGTCCTCAAAGAAAGCCACATTCTCTGAACTCGAAGGCAACCGGCTTTTTGGGGTCCCAAACCCTGTAACCGCCATCATACTTGTTACCAACGAAGAAACACGTCATCGCCCGGTCCATCGAGTTTCTTTAATTTCTCCAGTGGCTCGACGACGGCGCATGGTGCCCCGAATGCACGCAAATGCGCAAGGTCTGGTTTCGCACCATAGCGAACCTCGAACGGGGTACGTTTATCCGTTGCCTTCGTTGGCGTTTTATTGTGCACGTATGTCGCTGTGTTGAACGCGTCTGCCCACAGGGAGTCCGGGGGACCCGAGTCATGCAGCATAGCGCGCACTGCGTTGGTAAGGACGTCTATGGTGCACTCAGCCACCCCATTTGATGCAGGGTGATACGGACCGTGGTGTAGAGCTTGATACCGTCTCGCTCGCAGATGTCGCGTACCTCGCCCATCGATAGCTCACGTGCGTTGTCCGTCATGGTCTCGCGCAGCTTATTCCCTGATTCCGTCTCTTCCGACTTGAGGCGCAGTGGTCTCGTGTAGACCGTATGGGTGTAGTCGTCCACGACGACGTACACGTACTCCCTCCCACCAGCTGAATTGACGGCATAGGGCCGGTGTTGTCGATGTGTACCCGCCCCAGGTACTCGTTCGCCCGTTCCGCGGCCCTCCTTCTGTGGGAGATGGACCGATTTGCCGCGACACATGCAGTACACGCATCAAGACCTGGCCCCTTCGCAGGTAAGTCCGTAGTGACCATCCCACGCGGCCCGCTTTGTGCTAATACCAGTTCAATAGCGCGCCTTCAATCCGTCGCCCCCTTTCGCTGTGGCGGTGGTCGCGACCCCTTCAAGACGTCGAATCAACTCCTCTTGAGTCAGTTCTGGATGCTTGCCCCACGCAGCCAGTCCAACCTTGGGTGTGATGACATTGAGCCCCATCGGATAGACGTCGTTCACCTTCTCAACGTTGGTGAACACATACCATCCCGATTCTTCAGCTCCATTCCGCCATCCTGTAGGCAGATACCCCACCCCCGGCTCTCCAGCTTCCCGGGGGGCACCAGTCGCATATGGACTCCAGGCGCATAAGATACGTCTTCCAGATCTGCCTCTCGCTCCAGACCGTTTACTGATGCTGTCATCCGTAGGGTCCCGGTGCCTTGAGCATAGACCTTGCCATTATCAGCCGCTGCTCTCTCAACAGGGCCGGCGAATTCTTTGTAGGCACGTAGTCTGCCTCTTGACGGAACGAGGTGGTCTGACGCTCCTGAATCAACGTAGAACATCTTGGTGAGGCCTCTGTTCGCGACCAAACCAGCATGGGATATTGCGTGTACAAAGTCCCAGTCAGGGGTTTCTTGCTTGCACTCGGTTTGCTCTTCTCACCCTCCTTTCCAGACTTGGATTTCTCGTCTTGGTGCGTTTCCACCCTTTCCCAAAAACAGGCCACATACGCACTTGGATAAGGCTGTACGCCTGGAACCGAAAATGTAACGGTTATAATATACAACGATACAAGCACATTACCCTGCTCATAATTAATAATCCTTACTTTACAAGGCTACTTGATGCTACTAACCCCATGGTTATGTGTTAATCATTTGTGCGCCTTTCGTCCTGACCCATCCACAGATCATACCCACACGCATAGCTGGTGTATAATAGCATTTGAATTCCAATCTGGAGCCTTACACACCAAACACAGCAGAAACGAGCCCATACTCTTTAAGGAGTATCTCCGCTTAATCACTCCCTCCTGCTCCACTGGCCACCCATATAAATGCTCCGCGCGCGGGTGAGCGAGACTGAAATTCTTGTGTGTGATGAGATCGCACAGGGCAGTTACACAGGCTATGTTATGGTTATGAGCATGAATTGCCTAGGTTAGGGGTGAGAACCTCTTACATCTGACTTCTGCAGCGCGCCGATGATTGCCTCATGGAATTCTTGATTCCCAAGAGACGCAGCAGAGAATCCTGCAAAGTCACCCAAGTTGTGGTAACTCAGGCCACCTGCAAGGATTAATATACCCTTTTCTCTAGAGCCGCCATTTAGCTGAAGCTTGGTAATCGTGATTCAAAGGAACGTCCACCAACCTCAATTCAGCAACAGCCGCACCCAAAGCCCACTCCTTTTCAGGCTTCAGACTACTATCGATGCTGATTGCAACAATCGGTACGTCGGTGAAGGTATTGCCGAACATGTGGATGAAAGGCATCTACACTCCGTGATCGAACCCAGAGGTATTATAGTCACGTCCGTCTTGACCACGCTTCTCAGTGACTGGTGAGGTACGCGCAGGAACGCCGTTCTGCCCAAGAACGTTAGAGACAGGCTCGGGTAATTGCCTTACATCGTCAATGTTTCGACGATCTCTTCCGAGAAACCAGAGTCTCCCTTCGACTTGAATGGAACATGGTGGAGCTATGCCGCGGTGTAGATAGTCAGTTGGTCTGCCTACTTCGAGAGGGCCAGTTCTACGCACTGCAGGAGGGAACCCGTAAAAGTCCATGCGGAGAGGGTTCTCGTCACCATAGTCGGTCACTTGGTATACGTTTAATCGAACGTAAGAGAGGACCAATTCAAATCCTGACCGAGAGTTTGACCATGGGTCTCCCAGTGCGCGCGGGAGACAGTGATGGCTCGCGGTTTGTATTTTGATAGGAGGACCTTTCCAAAATCTTGCAGGAGTTGAGCAAGCGTGCCGTCAGGCCCAAACTTGCCCCACAATGGACTGGGGCTGGAGCGTTATTCCGTGGGCCAAATGAACATTGGCTCTGTGTGAATTGCAGACGAGTAAGTACGTTGATAGCACGTGCCAAGAAATATTGGAAACGCACGTCCATGAGCGAAGAAGAATGCAGGAATTTTCTCCGGAGTCGCAGGTAGTTCGTCTAGTGCCTTCTTCCACTGTGGACGGGTCGCCGGTACAACATCGGACATGATTGATGAGAGTTTGAGCGTCGCAGGTACAGCAGCGGGATGAAGCGGGCGTTAGGCAGCGGGTGTCGCGGATGACGTATGGGGAGGAGCTGGAGGTCTATATGGATGCGACGTATAAAATCTATGGTTATTAGTGAGGTTGGGAAGAATGCATCAACATACTGACTCAGCATTGCAAGCGAGGTCAGCAAATGACGACAATGAACCCGCTCACGACGGCCGTACACAATCGTTCCCTTTAATTCTCGAATGCGGCTCATGAAGTTGTCGGCCTAGTAAATAGTAAGATATGTATACGGTTATCCGAATGGTATACTGTCGGAGGTGCGTGTTCGCTGCCAGCCAAGTTCCGAAAAGGCACAGTCGTTCCGCATGGGTACGATATGCCTGACTCTGGCTTCAAGCCTCTTTGGTCACATGCAGTACGATCATGTTGTGCATAAAAGCCGCCCCATTATAGGACGTTGTGGAGTCGGTTTGCTATCGCGCGTAGAATGTCCCGAGCAGCCTGGCCGAACGCGGCCCCTACGTTGACGCCTGTTCGTACAGCGGCTTCGATGAAAAGGATGTCTGGCGCGCCGGGTTGTCAGCTATAGGTAAAGGCCCTCGGCGAATTTGTGGGCTTGACGTACCCTGCTCTTTGGCCCATCGCTCCGCTTCCTCCCGTGGCACTTCTCTCCTCTTCCATTTCGGCTTGCGCCCCGTTGTCCCCCTGCTGTCTGTGCTTGCGCGTGGTTCGGTCTCCTGCCGTACTCCCCTCTTCTTCAGGAACCAAGTCGAATTTGTTCGCTACGAGGATAGCAGTAAGGTTCGGATCGGCGTGTGCACGAACATCTTTGAGCCATTCTCCTGCGTGCAGGAAGGACGCGCTTGAAGTTACATCGTAACGATGAACGCGCCGGCGCTGCTCGATAGTAGGATCGAGTGATCGAGCGGGAGTATTCCGTTCCTGCTATATCCCAGCCCCTAGTGTCGTTAACACAGTCAGAAAGTATATTCGCATAAGAGCAACGACCGGCCCGCGGCTAGAAATCGACAGGTGCGGTGGAGATCGGACACGCACATTGTAGTTTGACGGCCTTGTCTTCGTCCGGAATGTATAACAACTTGCCTCCAAACTTCACGCCGAGCTATCAAGAAACTGAGTCGTCAGCCTCACTTTCCCAGGAGCCAGGACATCCGACACATCGTAGGATGCGTACGGATGGTCGATAGTGTACTAACAGTAGCATCCGGGTTGGTCCGGAAGTGTTGGTCGGTAAGTCGAACCAACAAAGATTTACCGACTGAGGCGTCACCAATGATTACGAATTTCAGCACACAGTCCCTGTCATGTCATGTTAGCATGTCCGTAGAGTATACTGGAGGCAGTCAGATGAGACAGCCACCGTTGAGCGGTGTGGATGGCGTACTGACCATGCGAGGGTCACCCTAGTGGACGGATAAGTCAACTCTGATATTGTTACAGCGTGGTCAAGTGTTGTGGTAGCGGTTTGGTTCAAGATCAAGGGTCTTTGTTGTGCTTGACCTTGTTCAACCTCCGCTCGAGACAACATATTTTGAATGCCACTCTTTCGCAGATAAAACAGTGGAATTGACTCATGAGACGCTGTGATGTGATATCTGGACCCGCCGTAACGATTGCTGTCCGCGCCGTTACAGTATACATCACCCATAGCATCACCCCTAGAGCCTGTTCCAGCGAGTTTCGCGTTGTGGTTGTACAGCAAATTGAATAATACACGAGACCCGACTCACGCAGCGACAGCGACACTTACGCCGTGCAGGGCTTCAGGCCGGCCCAAGAGTGAAACTGGCACCCGAGGCGGGGCGCACGAAAAAAAAAAAAGTCTATTTACGAGACGTCGAGTGCCGAACAATTATCTATCCTATACATGAGGCTACCGGCCCGCGCAGGCTGCGAGTGGAATGGCTATTATACTACTGAATGTGGTGGGTGGATTCGATGGTGTTCGGGTGAGTGGTACACGATCACAACGCGCTTAATTAAACTATCTAAGTACATATGTCTCGGCCCGAGGCGAGAGGGAGCCGGAGTATAGGGTCCGGGGGATCTTGGGTGGGCTCCGGTTCGCCTGCATGAACGAGGTGCTGTGAGGTGGTTGTGTGAGGAGCCGGTGAGGGAAAGGGGCGATAATCATCGCATGAAAGTTGCAAGCATCACCATTGCGACAACCACGCCGCAATCAATCCCTCTCTATTCAATCCACTACCAATACATAGCCGTACATTTTAGGTGTCACTCACCCTGCCCATGGACAGCAGGGGTACGAAAGAGAGATACAGCCTCCTGTTCCACACTGAGTGCATCTTCAACATGGCCCATCTTGGAAAGCATCCTTCCGTAATGCTGGAGAGCACAAGCGAGTCTCTCTTTGTCCTCGTCCTGCCCATTAGCAAGGCCGCGAAAGAGAGATATAGCCTCCCGTTCCTCACTGAGTGCATCTTCATGACGACCCATCTGAAAAAGTGTGCATGCATGGTTCAGGAGGGCTTTACCAAGGCGCCTTTTGTGTTTGTGTTCATCCTGCCCATGAACAGCAAGGTCGCGAAAGAGAGATACAGCCTCCCGTTGCTCACTGAGTGCATCTTCATGACAACCCATCTCGAAAAGTGTGCATCCATGGTTCAGGAGAGCTTTACCAAGGCCCTTTTTGTGTTCATCCTGCCCATGAGCAACAAGGCCGCGAAAGAGAGATACAGCCTTCTGTTCCTCGCTGAGTGCATCCTTATGACGACCCATTCTAAAAAGTGTGTATCCATGTCTCAGGAGAGCTTCACCAAGGACCCTTTTGTGTTCATCCTGCCCATGAACAGCAAGGATGTGAAAGAGAGATACAGCTTCTTGTGCCTCACTGAGTGCATCTTCATGACGCCCCATCTCGAAAAGTGCGCCGCCATGGTTCAGGAGAGCATCACCAAGGCCCTTTTTGTGTTCATCCTGCCCATGATCAGCAAGGCGGTGAAAGAGAGATACAGCCTCCCGTCCCTCACTGAGTGCATCTTCATGACGACCCACCTCGAAAAGTGTGTTTGCATATCTCAGGAGAGCTTCACCAAGGAGCTTTTTGTGTACATCCTGCCCAAGAACAGCAAGACCGCGAAAGAGAGATACTGCCTCCTGTTCCTCACTGAGTGCATCTTCATGACGACCCATCTCAAAAAGTGTGCGCCCGTGGTTCAGGAGGGCAACAGCGAGTTTCTGTTGATGTTCATCCTGCCCATGAACAGCGAGGCCACGAAAGAGAGATACAGCTTCCTGTCCCTCACTGAGTGCAGCTTCATGACGACGCATCCTGAAGAGTGTGTATCCATGGTTCAGGAGAGCATTACCAAGGCCCTTTTTGTGTTCATCCTGCCCATGAACAGCAAGCCCGCGAAAGAGGGATACAGCCTCCCGTTCCTCACTGAGTGCATCTTCATGACGGTCCACCTCGAAAAGTGTGCTTCCGTAATTCAGGAGAGCACCAGCAAGATTCTGCTTGTGATCAGGTCCATCATACTTCGACTCTAGAGAACGGTAGATCGTCACTGCATGTTCCTGAACTGCAAGAGCCTTGGAGTATTCTTTGAGGTCTGCAAGGGACGCTCCATAGCTGAGATGGACCACGCCACGGAGTTCATCGGTTACCATGGCTGATGGGAGGTTTACAATAAGATCTATGGCGCGGCCAAGCCATTGGACACACAGAGCAGGATAATTAAATGCGTAAGCGCCAGCATATTGCAAGACCTCAAGCAGCGTCACTTTAGCAGAGTCCGATCCATCCTCTATCGCAAAGGCCTCGCATATGGAGATAGCCTGGATAAAGAGGGGACACATCCGTGATTTGTATACATCCAAACCGGCGATACGAGAGATTGTCTGTGCCGCTACCTTCTGGAGCTCTGCAGCCCTCAAGCCGAGTGCTTGAGCGAGCTGCATGGCGCAGTTACCAACCACGAGGCACTCGTCTTGGAGCTTGAGCTGATTAAGCACTATAGCTAGATCGAGGAGACGGTGAATGGCCTCTATGGTCGGTACGTCCTTTGCTTCGATCATGGCCTGCAGCAGTTCCTTTGCTGCTTCAAGGAGTTTTCCTATTCCGTTTGTTTGCTTCCGGCATACGATCATCTTGCCATGCTTTGTGGAGAACTCGATCGTCGGAGAGTTCGATTGGAGGTGTTGCATGTATTCCTCCAAGCGCATCTTGATATTGTCATAAGAGAGTGAAGCGTCCGGCGATAAGATAGAGAACGTGGCGAGCGAAGAGGTTGTCTCGACGACGACCTAACAACATGGGTCAATGACGTGATAGGCTAGTAAGCGACACTCGCCCTCGTAGTTAGGCTTGTGAATCCGGCCGGCTCGACATGGGAGTGCATCGAAAGTGAGCGAGCGCGTGTTTGGACGGCTGTGTGCTGGATGACTTTGATGACCTCTGTAGTTTCGGCTCGAATTGTCTCCACAAGTGTCAAATTTGCATTTGTCTGCATTCGGTCCTGGCTGTCGAGCCGGTCTAACACTTGCGACTTCGTATCCTTGAGGAGTGCGACCATCCGAACGTTGACTTGATTCTGCCTGGACGTTGAACCGCCGTCTCGGGTAGCGGGACGTTACGTACCTGCCAGTGTGCACGCACACGCCCAATATCTCTGTTCCACGCTTCGAGCTTCGGCTTGAGATCTCCTGCCTGCCATATTTCCTTTAGTGTTGGGGTTCTTCGATGAGGCTTGCCGTCGTCGGCTTCAACAAGCCATTCGTAGTATTCATCCATTTTTCTACGAATCAGCAGTGAGCTTGCGTGCGAAGTCGTGGCCAAGGCGCGCGTACGCTCGAAGTCGTTCCAAATCTTGCGCCAGCTTGCTCTGATCGAGGCATTCCTTGTGTTCGTTGTACAAGTCCGCGAGAAGGTTCATTTCTTCCTGGTTCTCTTGAAGCAGATCGACAATATCCTGTCGTTCCGTCATGGCCTGTCGGTATACACGAGGAGTGAGCTTTGTGAACTTGCTAGTATCGAGGTAGAGGAACTGACGGTATGGATAATGTCGCGGATTCCCTTTGCGGTCCGGAATACGGCAGCAGCAACGCCTATCGCCCCAGACGTTATCCCGAATGCCTCTGCGGCCATACTCGGAGGGAGGAGGCGCGTGGTGCGCGTAGAGACGGTCGAGATTGACTAGTTCAAAATGGGTCGGAATCAGCTGCAGTCGCGGTTGCTTCCAGCTTCCGAGAAAGCCGACTGTCGGTAATAGTCGTGGCAAGGACCAGTGAAGTGGGATCCACTCAGTTGACTGCCCCTATTATCCCACTCATGATATTGGCTTAATGACCCCAGAGCGTAATTAAATCCAACCTCGCCTCACTGTGTGCCAGGCGAGCGCGCTCTCCGACGCCACGCCAACCAAGATCGCAAACCGCCCTAAATGACCTGCTCACAACCTCATTGCCGATCTAGAACATGAAACTGCACAATATTGCGTTGTGGTTATTCGTCTTTGATACGGCTGTCTCACCCTATCCGAGTCTCTGTGCGTGACATCGGTACTCAGAGCGACAGCCTGGTAGCTCCATGGTTACTTTAGCTCACTCAATATCGTAAGATGGCTTCTTTGGTCTCTGTAGGACGGATCTCTGGTAATGAATACTCCACATCACGCAAGCTGATTTAGGGCTCTTCTTAGGAGGTGCCCTAGTACAACACCACTTCGACTCTATTGCTATCAGAGCCGTGAGATTCAACGTCGGAGCTGGGATATATTAAACAAAGATTTTCGAGTAATACTCAATAAATGAAGAACAAAGATAAAAAGGTTTCCAGACGTGTCGTTTACTGTATGAGCGTTCCGGGCACAGATATCATTTGAGTGAATGTTATTAGAGTTCACGATCGCTTCCTTGTCGGAGTTTCGGAGTTGGGAAGACGTGTCATATGGTTGCTGAAAACGATTCAGCGAACAATGGCTTGACCATTGCTTGTAAAATCGTCCTTCAATGTCACGGGAACGGAAGGATTCAATGAAAGATGACTCTGCTTTGAATACAGAAATGATGAAATGCAGTGAGTCTGTGAGATGCACTGAACAAACAGATAGCAGAGCCTAAACACTATGCGAAACAATTAATATTGATGCAGATCACCTGCCAGTCGCTGTCTCCCCCACTCCACCTCGTCCTCACACTAAAACTCTATTGGAATAGGCGAGTACAAATTTTATTTCACTAAGTATTGGTATACAGAGCGCATTCAAAACGAGCACTGGCCGTATTCTGGCCATATTTCAGGGCCTTA
>Ga0307513_10008822_pt1 | contig 12837 bp, 6 predicted proteins | sample 15_EM_MG_FD_202174 | JGI IMG/M metagenome (GOLD analysis project Ga0307513, IMG submission 202174) | Populus trichocarpa ectomycorrhiza microbial communities from riparian zone in the Pacific Northwest, United States - 15_EM | ecosystem: Host-associated > Plants > Roots > Unclassified | place...
CGGAAGACCTGGCGCTGCGGGACATCGCGCTCGACCCGGCCGCGGTACCGGCTCCACCGCGCCCGGCAGCCTCGCTACCCGCGTACGGCCCGGCCGGCGCGGCGGCCCGGCAGCTGCGGACCGCCGGTGTGCGAGCCGGCGACCGGGTGCTGCTCCGGCTGCCGGCGTCGGCCGACCTCGTCGCGGCGGCACTCGGTGCGCTGGCCCTGGGGGCGGACGCGGGCCAGGTCCCGGCGGACGCCGCCGCGACCGAGCTGGCCGCGCTCTGCCGCGATGCCGCCGCCCTCGTGGTCCCGGCCGGCACGGAACTCGCCGTGTCACCGGGGATCCCCGTCGTCCCGCTCGCACTGTCCGAAGCGGACGGTCCGGCGGTGGCCGACCCGGCCGGGCGCTGGCGGGGCGCGCCGGCCGGCACCCTCGCCGAAGCGGTCGCCGTGGCGAGCGCGGTCCCGTTCGAGCCCGGCGAACCGGCCGTGCTCGCGTTGAGCCCGGACGATCCGGCGCTGCTGCCGGTGGCGCTGGCCGCGTTGGCGGCGGGCGCCGACCTCCGCTTCCGTGATCCGCTGACGCCCGGTCCTGCCGCCGGCGTGCTCGTGGGCCCCGGAGGCTGGCAGGTCTACGGCACGGACGCCACCGGCGGCGCGTACGCGTGCCGGCCGCCCGATGCCCGGGAGCCGGACATGGTGCCTGGCGGCTGGCTCGCGGATCCCGCCGGCCGCGCGGTGCCCGGCGCGGTGGCGGGGGAGCTCGTCGTCAGTTGCGCCGAGGGGCCGGTGCGGACCGGGCTGCACGCGCGGCGGGTGGACGGGGCGTTCGAACGGCTGGGGGAGGGGCCCGGCAACGAGGACCTGTGGGTCGCCGCCGAGCTGGCGCGGGACGAGGCCGTGGCCGCCGCCGTCGTGCTGGGCGAGCGCGCCTGGATCGTCGGCGCCGGGCGGCGGGTGGTGGACGCCGGGGCGCTGCTGGCCCGGTTGCGGCTGCGGGTGCCGGGCGCGCTGCTGCCCACCGAGGTCCGGCAGCTGACGGAGCTTCCGCTGACCGCGGCCGGGCGCGTCGACCTCGCCGCCCTGGCCGGCCCGGACGCGGCACCCGCGCGCGCCGAGGCGGAACCGCTGGCCGAACGCCTGGCCGCGTTGCCGGAGGAACGGCGTGCGCGGTTCCTCGCCGGGTTGCGGGAGGCGCAGCAGGCGGTACCGCCCATCCGGGCCGGGCGGCTCCGCGGGCCGGCATCCCGGTCGGTGCAGCAGGAGTTCTACGACTCCGTGCCCTGCCTCCGGTCCCCAGCAGAATCCACAGTGGACAGCGCGGCTGGGACCGGCGAGCTCACTTACGCCGACTACGCCGCCTGGCAGACCGATCCGCGCCGGACCGTGGAGCTCGACCGGCAGGCGGCCCACTGGAAGTCCGTCCTCCGCGGCGCCCCCGCCTCCGGGATCCCCGCCGACCGGGTCGCGCCGGACGCGCCCGCGCGGGGACAGGCGAGCCTGACCGTGCCGGACACCGCGCCGGTGGAGCGCTGGCTCGCCGCGCTCGCGCTGGTGCTCGCCCGCTCCGGCCGGGACGACGACGTCGTGCTCGGCGTGGTGACCCGCCCCGTGCTGCCGCCGGAGCTCGACGGCGTGGCCGGGCCGTTCAGCCGGATGCTGCCGGTCCGGGTCCCGGCGCCTGGCCACCTCCCGGACGCCGCGGCCCTGGGCGAGGCTCTCGACACCGCGCGCCGCAACGCCGACCTGCCGTGGCCACGGCTACGGGCGATGCTCGCCGAGGACCCGCTCGTCAGCGTCGCGGTACACGACCGGCCCGGTGCCCACGCGCCACACGCCGCGGCGACCGTCGGGCTGGACATCGCGCCGGACGGCTCCGGCGGCACCGAGATCACCGCCGTGTTCGACGGGCGCGCGATCACCGGGCGGACGGTGACGGACCTGATCCGGCGCACGGCGCTCGTGGTGTCGATGACGCGGGAAACCCCGGACCGGCCGATGGCGGCGGCCGACCTCGTCACCGAGGACGAGCTGGCCGAGCTCATGCGGCTGGCCGACGGTGGCACGCGAACCGGTGAGCCGGCCACCGTCCCCGGCCTCGTCGCCCGCCAGGACCCCGACGCGGTGGCGCTCGTCGCGACCGACGGCGAGCTGACCTACCGCGAGCTGCTCGACCGCGCCGCCGGGCTCGCCGCCGAGCTGGCGGACCGGGGGATCGGCGCCGAGGACCGGGTCGCGGTCTGCCTGCCCCGCACCGCCGCGACCGTCTGGGCGCCGCTGGGCATCATGCTCGCCGGCGCCGCCTACGTGCCGGTCGACCCGACATACCCGCCGGCCCGGATCGAGTACCTGTGCGCGGACGCCGGAGTGTCCACAGTGGTCACGACGGCGGAGCACGCGGACAGCTTCCCCCGCGACATCGCCACGCTCGACCCGGCGACGATCCGGCCGCGGGCCTTCGAACCGGCCGGCCGACCCGACACGGCGGCCTACGTCATCTACACCTCCGGCAGCACCGGGCAGCCCAAGGGCGTCGTCGTCGAGCACCGGGCCGTCGTCGACTTCTCCCGGCACATCGCGGACGCGTACGGCATCGGTCCCGGCACCCGGCTGCTCGGCTTCGCGGCGCTCACCTTCGACGTGTCCGTGTTCGACCTGTGGTCGGCCCTGTGCTCCGGCGCGACGCTCGTCCTGGCCGGGGACGAGGAGCGGCGCAACGTCGAGGCGCTGCGCCGCCTGCTGACCGGGCAGCGCGTCACCGCGGCCGAGCTGCCGCCCAGCCTGATGCCGCTGCTCGACCCGGCCGAGCTGCCCGACCTGCGGCTGGTCTCCGTCGGCGGGGAGGCGCCGCCCGGCGTGCTCGTGGACGACTGGGCCACGCCGGACCGCGAGTTCTGGAACGGCTACGGTCCCGCCGAGACCACGGTCGCGGTCACGCTCATGCGCTGCGAACCGCCGTCGGGCGGGCGGATCCCGCCGATCGGCCTGCCCATGCGCAACCACCGCGCCTACGTGCTCGACGAGCGGCTGCGGCCGGTGCCCGCCGGCGTCCCGGGCGAGCTGTGCATCGCCGGCGCCGGGCTCGCGCGCGGCTACCTCGGGCGGCCCGGCCAGACCGCGGACCGGTTCGTGCCCGACCCGTTCGGCGAGCCCGGTGCACGGCTGTACCGCACGGGCGACCTCGCGCGCTGGGCGCCCGACGGTGTGCTCGAGTTCCTCGGCCGGGTGGACCGCCAGGTCAAGATCCGCGGGTTCCGGGTGGAGCCCGGCGAGGTCGAGTCGGTCCTGGCGGCCGACGAGCGGATCCGGCAGGTCGCGGTCGAGGTGTGGGAGGGCCACCTGACCGCCTACGTCGTGCCGGCCGGCCCGGCCCCGACGCTCGCGGAGGTCCGGGAGATCGCCGCCGCGCGGCTGCCCGGCTATATGGTGCCGACCCGGCTCGCGACGCTGGCCGAGCTGCCCCGCACGCCGGGCGGCAAGATCGACCGCCGCGCGCTGCCCACCCCACCCGAGCCCGGCGACGCCGCGGCGGAGGACACCGCGTGGACCGAGCTGGAACGCGCGATCGCCGCCGAGGTGCTCGGCCCGCTGCTCTCGCTGTCCACTGTGGAACGCACGGCCGACTTCTTCGAGCTGGGCGGCAACTCGCTGCAGGCCACCCAGGTGACCGCGCGGGTCCGCGACCGGCTCGGCGCCGAGATCGGGCTGGCCGACTTCCTGGCCGAGCCGACCGTGGCCCGGCTCGCCACCCTCGTCGAGCAGGACCGGCGGCGCGCCGCCGCGCGCCAGGACCAGGTGTACGCCGGAGCGTCCGCGCCGCGCATGACGCCGGGAACCGTGCTGCCCCAGTCGTTCCCGCAGCAGGCGCTCTTCCAGGCCGACGAGCGCTCCGGGCACGACCCCCGCTACAACGCCCCGTTCGCGCTGCGCATGCGCGGCCCGCTCGACCTGGACGCGCTGCGCCGTGCGTTCGCGCTCGTCGTGCGGCGGCACCCGGCGCTGCGCGTGTCCCTGCACCGCGACGGCGACAACTACGTCCAGCGCGTGCTCGAACCGGCCGAGCTCCCGGTCGCCGTGACGGACGTGTCCGAAGAGGACCTCGGCCGGGCCGTGCGCGAGGAGGGCGGCCGCGCGTTCGACCTCGGCGCCGGCCCGCTGATCCGCGCCCGCGTGCACCGCCTCGGCGCGGACGACCACGTCGTGCAGTGGACGGTGCACCACGCGGCCATCGACGGCTGGTCGATCGGAATCCAGGCACACGAGGTCGGCACCGCGTTCCACGCCTACGCCGACGGAACCGAGCCCCGCCTCGACCCGGTCGAGGGCGACTACGCGGAGTTCGTCCAGTGGCACCGTGACTACGTGGCGAGCCTGCGCTACGCCGAGGACGTCGGTGCGTGGCGCGACCGCCTCCGCGGGCTCGGCGGCCTCAGTCTGCCGACGCCTGCGGAGCGGAAGGGCCACCAGTTCCGGCCCGGCTACCTCAACATGACGATCGAGCCGGACCTGGCCGCCGCGATCGAGGCACTCGGCAGGCGCAGCGGCACGTCGCTGTACATGACCGGGCTCGCCGCGTACGCGACCGTGCTCGCCGCCCACTCCGGGACCGGCGACATCGCGGTCGTCACGCCGAACTCGCTGCGCGTCCGCTCGCACTGGGAGCGGCTGATCGGCTGGTTCGTCAACCGGGTCGTGGTGCGAGTGCGGCTCGACGGCGCCACCACGTTCGCCGACCTGCTGCGCGTCACCCGCGAGGCGACCACCGACGCGTTCGGCCGCCAGGCCGTGCCGTTCGAGTCGCTGCGCAGCGAGCTGGCGCTGCCCGACGAGGCGCTCACGGCGTGCTTCTCCGTGCAGAACGCGCCACGCGGCGGCGGGGCGTTCCGGTCGGGCGAGTTCCGCATGGAGATGGTCGGCGAGGACACCGGCCTGGAGTTCAGCCCGATCGGCCCGGTGTACGCGCCGGTGGGGCTGCGGTACGAGACCTCGGTCGTGCTGATGCCGCAGCCGGACGGCTCCGTGGCCGGCGGCTGGGAGTACGACGCCGCGCTGTTCGACGAGGCGACCGCGCGGCGATGGCGGGCCGGCCTGCTCGCGGTGCTCGCCCGCGCGGCCGCCGAGCCCGCCACCCCGGTCCGCGAGCTGATGTCAGATTCCCTACAGGAGAAGGAGTGCAGCAATGACGCAGATGGATGAGAAGCTTGACGCGACGGCGACGATCGACCTCGCCGGGCTGGTCCGCTCCTACGCCGACGACCCGTCGCCCGACACGCTGCACGAGCTGAGCCGGCGGGCCGACGAGGTGAGCGCCCGCGCGTTCGGCGACGGCGACGCGGATGCCGAGGTGGAGGCTCAGCGGTTCCTGTACGAGGTGCACGCGCACCGGATCCTGCCGCCGTGGTCGCCGCACTGGCGGGCCTATACCGACCGCGCCATCGCCCACGCGCACCGCCGGGTCGGCGACGCGTGGCTCGCCCGCGACCGGGCCGTGTACGGTGCCGGGCTCGAGGTGCCGACCACGCCCGAGGGCTTCGGGAAGTGGGCGACCGAGGTGTGCGAGACGCACGAGTCCGGCGTGACCCACCCGCTGTTCGACTTCCTCGAGAAGACGGCCACCTTCGAGCAGTTACGGGACTTCCTCGCCCAGGAGACTCCGTTCGACATCCACTTCGGCGACCTGGTGGCGCTGCTGCTGCCGGGCATCCACGGCGGACAGAAGATCGAGCTCGCGCACAACTTCTGGGACGAGATGGGCACCGGGAAGCTGGCGGGCACACACCGGCAGCTGCGCCTGGACATGATGACCCGCGTGGGCATCCCCGCCGACGACTATCTGTCCAATGTGGATGGATACTGGGTGGAGGAGCTGCGGATGGCGAACATGTACTTCCAGACCTCGGCGGACCGCAGCCTCGCCCCGCAGTCGATCGGCATGCTGCAGGCCACCGAGCTCGTCGTGCCCGGGCGGCTGGAACGCCAGATCGAGGGCTGGCGGCGGGTCGGCCTCACCGACGCCGAGATGCACTACCTCCTCGAGCACGTGACCGTCGACGTCGAGCACGCGGAGGGCTGGCTCAACCACGTCATCGCCCCGCTCGCCGCCGAACGCCCGGACATGCTGCCCGAGGTGGCCATCGGGATCCTGCGCCGGCTCGACTGCGCCCTCGCCGTCTGCGACCGCGCCATGCGCGAGATCACATGACCGCCCGGACCCTCTGGGAGTGGTTCGCCCGGTCCGTCGAGCGGTATCCGGACGCGCCCGCGCTCGACATCGCGGACGGCGCGCTGACCTACCGCGAGCTGCGTGACTGCGCGGAGGTGGTGGCCGGCGCCGTCCTCGCGGCGCACGGCTCGGCGCCGGCGCGGGTGGTGCTGATGGCGAGCCGCAGCGTGGTGTCGTTCGCGGGCTACCTGGCCGCGGCCCGGCTCGGCGCCACCGTGGTGCCGCTCAACCCGGCGCATCCCCGGCACCGCAACGAGACCATCTGCGGCTCGCTCGCGTGCGACGTGCTGATCGCGGACGACGCCGGGCCGGGCGGCGTGGCGGGCTCGGTGGACACGGTCGTCCGGCTCGCCGACGCGGACGTACGAGCTGCCCGGCCCGGGCCGCTGCCCGCGCCGGCAGCCGGCCTCGACGACGTGGCCTACGTGCTGTTCACGTCCGGGTCGACGGGCCGGCCCAAGGGTGTGCCGGTCACGCACGCCAACGTGTCGCCTTACGTGGCGCACAACATCGAGCGGTTCGAGATCGGGCCGGGCTGCCGGGTCTCCCACACGTTCGAGCTCACCTTCGATCCGTCCGTGTTCGACCTGTTCGTAACGTGGGGCGGCGGGGCGACACTCGTGTCACCGGGCCGGACCGACCTGCTGAGCCCCGTGGACTACCTGGCCGACCGGGCGGTCACGCACTGGTTCTCGGTGCCGTCGGTGGTCTCGGTCTGTGCGAACCTGGGCAACCTGCCCACGGGCCGCGCGACGGTGCTGCGGCAGAGCATCTTCATCGGCGAGCAGCTCACCTACGCCCAGGCCCGGGCATGGCGGGCGATCGCGCCGGATGCCCGTATCGCCAACGTGTACGGCCCCACGGAGCTGACCGTCGCCTGCACGGAGTACCGCCTGCCAGCCGATCCACGACACTGGCCGGCGACGTCCAACGACACCGTCCCCATCGGACCGGTGTACGACCACCTCGAGCACGTGATCGTCGGCGAGGACGGGCGGTCGGCCGACGACGGGGAGCTGTGCGTGCGGAGCGTACAACGGTTCGCGGGTTACCTGGACGCGCGCGACAACGTGGACCGGTTCCGCACCCGGGACGGCGACCGCTACGTGCCGTGCGACGGGGTAGAGCCGGAGCACTACTACCGCACGGGCGACCGGGTCCGCCGCGAGCACGGGCAGCTGGTCCATCTGTCCAGATGGGACGATCAGATCAAGATCCGGGGCCACCGCGTGGAGCTGGGCGAGGTGGCGGCCGCCGTCGCCCGCCACCCGTCGGTGACCCAGGCCGTGGTGATCGCGGTACCGCACGAGGACGACACGGAGCTGGTGGCCTTCTACACCGGCACGCCGCGGCCGGACCGCGAGCTGATCGCATGGCTGCGGGACTACCTGCCGATCCAGCTGGTGCCGCGGTACCTGCACCACCGGGAGGCGCTGCCGCTCAACGTGAACGGAAAGGTCGACCGCCACGCCCTGCGCGCATCGGTCTGAGAGCGCTTTCCTTCACTGGTAGGAGATCATCACCGGCGTGGGGCGTTTGGCCATCGTCTGGCTCGGGGTCAGCATCGGATGGTCCTCGTCGTAGAAGTTCTTCCAGCCCAGCGGAAGGTTGCCCGGCCGGGCGGCCACGACGGATCGCCAGGTGGAGTTCTTCTGCGCGGTCGAGCCCTGCCCATCCATGTGGATCAGCACCGACAGCTCGTCGTGCGTGGTGTTCAGGTTGGCCTCGTGGCGGATCATCGTCAGGCGGAACTGGTGGATGACGAAGAGCTTCTGCGGCAGGGCATTCCGGGTGGTGAGGCCGGCCAGCCACGTGGATGTCCGGTTGAGCTCACTGGTGTCGATGCCGCCGATCTGGCCGAGCGGACGCTGGCGGGGACCGAGCTTCCATTCAGGATCCACGGCGAGGCCGACGTGCGGTAATCGCAGCAGCGACTCGTAGCGGCGGGCCTGGGCGGTCAGGTCGGCCCGGCCGGGCTGGAGGTCGAGCACCACGTACAGGCCCCCCTTCCGGGCCGCGTCCACCCACGGCCGCAGCTCCGCGACGCTCGCTTCGCCGGAGAAGTCGCCGTCCGGTCCGGGGGCGCCCTGCGCGACGGTCGCGATGATCTCGAACGCGGGTACGACGGGGACCTTGCTGTACCGCCGGTAGGCCGCCGCCATCCGCTTGGCCCGCGCGACGCTCGCGGCCACGCCCTGCTCGCCGAGCACGCCCAGCGACCGCACGCCGGGATGGCCGTAGAGGCAGACGATCCGCCGGCCGCGCAGCGCGAGCTGGCCGCCGCCGGGTAGCTGCGCACCGCCGGCCGCGACGTCGACGCGCGTGCGAAGTCGTTCGGTGGGGCCGAATCCGCGGCCGAGCGCGAGGATGCGGTCGGGTGCGGCATCGTGCAGCGCGGCGATCGCCTTCGGGTCGGCACGCGGGTCGCCGCCGGCGACGGTGACGACCCGGGCGCCAGCGGCCTTCGCGGTCGCCACGGCAGCGGCGTCGTCGCGGCCGGTGGCCACGAGCACGGTGAGCGCCACCGGCCGGGGTGGCGTGGTGGGCGGGAGTCCCGCGGGCAGCTCCGGGTCTCCTTCGGCTGCGGTCAGCACGGGTACGTTCCCGGCCGGTTCCCGTGCCGCCTGGGCCGCGTCAGCCCCGACGGCGAGCACGGCACCGGGTGCGAGGCGCGCGAGCTCCGCACGCAGCGCGTCCGTCCTGTGTGGATCGTTGGCGAGCAGGACCGGTGCGCCCAGCCGGGTCGCGAGCGCCGCCACGGAGTCCTCCGCCGCGGTGGCCACGAGCACGACGGGCGCGCGGCGGAAGAGCGCGGCGGACGTGGCGATCGCCGATGCCGCACCGGGTTCCGCGTCGAGCACCGTCGTCGCCTCGGCCGGCGGCGCGACCTCGGCGCTGTCCGATGCGGGCCTCGTGGACTCCGTCGTGTCCGTGGTCCGCGTGGTCTTCGTGCTCGCCATCTCGGGGGGCGTCGTGAGTGAGGAGGGGAGCCCGGTGGTGGTTTGCGTGCAGCCGGCGAGCATCGTCAGTGTGACGGTGATGGCGGCCGCCGTCGTCGATCGGCCCCTCGGCCTGGCTGGCACACGGTCCTCCCGGCTCCGGCGTCGGCGATCACCCCGACCATATTCGCTTCGCCCCGGCCGGGAAAGTGTGGCTGGTCAGGGCTCGGAACCGGCGATGTGCCGGGCGACCGACACGCGGAAGTGAAAGTTCTGGGTCATGCCAGGGACGCGGATCAGCCAGGAGTCCGTGCCGATCTGGTAGATGCACCGTTCGCCAGGCGAACGCGGGTGCTGGGGCTGGTGGTTCTCGGCCATCGTCCGCGCGGTTTCCAGTGCCTCGTCCCGGTTGCCGCACGACTGGATCCGGGTGAGCCCCCAGCGCTGCCCGGCCTGGCCTAAACCGACGGTCTCCTCGATGATCACGCGCCACTCGCCGCGCTCCTGCTCGTCTCGTCGTGCCGATCGTCCTCGCTCACGCGGGCAACGCTAGAGCATGGATACCGCCTACCGTCGGTATCCAGTTGTATCCGCGATGGTGTACGAAGGTGCGCCAGGGAGTGCGACGAGGGGCCCACCTGGAGGAGACGTGAGCGCGGCCACCACCGGAAGGGTCTTCTTCCGGTTGATCACCCGGTCGCCCGGGAGCTGGCCGACATCCACTTCCGCGACACGCGGCTGGCCGTACACCGCGACCACTGAAGATCCATGAAATCACCGGACGGTGCGTCCATTGTGTACACCACGCGTGGACCACCCGGCGGAATTCGAGGCTAGCCGCGAGCGCGATCACCTACTAGCCTGCCACGCGATCCGAGCGGACCGTGACCCCGTCTGAGCGGAATGTGACGAACTCGCGCAGTACCTGATCCCGAGCGACCACGTCAACACGAACGGATCACCAACCAACCATGACCTCCCGCGAGAGCATCATCCGCAATCCCTACGAACGCGACGTCTTTCGCTACTACCACGAAAAGCGGCAGGACGCGATCAACCTGCTACCCGGCGAACCGGACGGCTTCTATCACCACCACTTCGGTATCGGTGACTTCGACCGTTCCATCGCCGACCTGCCGGCGGACGAGCGGGAGCCGAGAGTCCTGGCGGAGATCCATCGACTGGAGAACGCGCTGACCGAGCTGATCGTCGACGCGTTGGGCTCGGTCGAGCCGGGCATGCGGATCCTGGACGCCGGCTCCGGACGTGGCGGCACCAGCTTCCTCCTGCACGACAGGTTCGGCTGCGCGGTCGACGGCGTCAACTTCGCTTCCTACCAGGTGGAGTTCGCCCGGGAACTCGCCGAGACCAGGGACTGCGCGGACAAGGTGCGGTTCCACCAGCGCAACATGGTGGACACGGGATTCCCCGACGACTACTTCGATGTCGTCGTGACGAACGAGACCACCATGTACGTGGATCTGCCCGAAGCGTTCCCCGAGTTCGCCCGCGTGCTCAAGCCGGGCGGCCGCTACGTGCTCATCACCTGGTGCATCAACGATGCCGTCTGCGGCGGAAGTTCGGACATCGACCAGATCGACAAGAACTACGTCAGCAAGATGCACCCGCGCGGCCGCTACTTCGCCGAACTGGCCAAGCACGGGTTCGTGCCCCACCACGTGCTGGACTTCAGCCGGGACGCCGTGCCGTACTGGGAGCTGCGTCAACTGTCCCAGCACCGCACCGGAATCGAAGAGGCATACCTGTCCGCGTACCAGCAGGACGCGATCCAGGAAATCCTCGTGGCGACCGACCACGTGCCTGGAAGTGGCGTGCGCGGGGATTGAACACCATGAAAGGGACTGGTATGACAGGCAGCGAGCCGCATCTGGATGCCGGCAGGGGGAAAGCCTGATGGGCAGAACGCTGTGTTCCCAACCAGTACGGGACCAGGTCGATGTGGAGCTGACGGCGTTCTTCGACGCGACCGTCACCGCCATGGAACCGGACGTCGCCGATCTGCTCGTCTCGTTGCGGGCGATGCTGACCGGAGGCAAGCATGCGAGCACCGCGTTCTGCCACGGTTCCTACCAGGCCGCCGGCGGCACCCGCACCGCGGCGGTCTGGCCACGGGTGTGCGCCGCGCTCGAAGTCGCACACCTGGCGATGCTCACCCACGACGACATCCTCGACCGCTCCGCCACGCGCCGCGGCCACGACGCGGCCCACCGCGTCTACGCCGGCCAGCACGCCGCGGCCGGGTGGACCGGAGACCCGGGCCAGTACGGGATGGACATCGCCCTGTGCATCGGCGACCTGCTGGTCATCGAATCCGAAGCCCTGATGGACTCCGCCAGCCCCGACACGGCACAGGCGAAGGCGCTGATGCGGGTGATGCGCCAGATGTACCGGGAGGTGATCTACGGGGAGAGCCTCGAACTGCGGACTCAACGCGAGCGCAGCTTCCAAGTGGACAGATGCGCGAAGGTCGCCCACTACAAGACCGGTCGCTGGATAGCATCGACCGCCACCTGTGGAGCGGTCTCCGCACATGCCGACCCCGAGATCGTGGCGGCCATGGACCAGTTCGGCGAGCTCATGGGCTTCGCCTACCAGATGCGGGACGATCTGCTCGGGGTGTTCGGCGACCCGGCGGTCACCGGCAAGCCCGCCATGGACGACCTCCGCGACGGCAAACCCACGGTGCTCATCGCCCTCGCGATCAGCCACACGGACGCCACCGGCACCAGGACGATCGAGGACCTGTACGGAAAGCCGGAGCTCAGCGACGACGACGGGAACGTCCTCCGCGAGGTGATGGCGGATTCGGGCGCGGTCAACAAGGTGGAGGACATGATCGTCGCCCACATCGGGAAGGCGGACGAACTGCTGTCCGCGCACGGTGCCGGACAGTCCGACCTGCTTGCGCTCGCCCAATCGGCGCTGAACCGATCATCGTGACGACAAGGAAAGCGGCTGACCGGTTTTGAACGTCGCTACCGGGTGCGGAACAGCGCGCGTGCGGCGAGGTGGCCGAGGACGTCGCGCGCCTCGCTGGTCAGCGGCGCGGCGGCCAGGGCCTTGGTGGCCTGCTGGCTGCGGACGCGGATCATGTCCTCCACCACGTCGGGCGCCCCCGTCTCACGCAGCAGGACCCGCAGGTGGTCCGCGGCGGCGGGATCGAGGTCCTGAGATCCGTACGTGGCAAGGAGATCCTCGCGCCGGCTCGGCGTGGCCTGCCGCAGGGCGGTGGCGAACAACACGGTCGGTTTGCCCTCCCGCAGGTCGTCGAGGTTGGGCTTGCCGGTGACGGCCGGATCGCCGAAGACCCCCAGCAGGTCGTCGCGCAGCTGATAGGCCTCACCGAGCGCGGTGCCGAACTCGGTGTAGGCACGGTGGAGATCCTCGCCGGCATCGGCCAGGACGGCGCCGATACGCAGCGGCGGGGTGAGCATGTAGCGGGCGGCCTTGTAGGTGGCCACCCGCAGGCAACGCTCGGGGTCGTAGTCGCGGTCGGCCTGGATCTGCAGTTCCAGGATCTGGCCGTAGACCGCGTCGACGTACATGCGGTGGTACAGGTCCACGACGGTGGCCAGCCGGTCTCCGGACGCGCAGCGGCTGATCAGGTCGTCGGCCCAGGCGAAGCACAGGTCGCCGAGTGTCAGGGCGGTCGCGTCCCCGAATGCGTCGC
>Ga0307513_10008823_pt1 | contig 12836 bp, 12 predicted proteins | sample 15_EM_MG_FD_202174 | JGI IMG/M metagenome (GOLD analysis project Ga0307513, IMG submission 202174) | Populus trichocarpa ectomycorrhiza microbial communities from riparian zone in the Pacific Northwest, United States - 15_EM | ecosystem: Host-associated > Plants > Roots > Unclassified | place...
ACTCCGGCGTGACCCGGATGCCGTCGACCAGCTCCTCGCTGCCCAGCTTCTCGAGCGCGTGCGCGAGGTCCGGCCCGCCGCCGTGCACGACGATCGGCTGCAGCCCGACCGAGTGCAGCAGCATGACGTCCTCGCAGAACGAGCGCTTGAGCGCGTCGCGCGTCATCGCGGCGCCGCCGTACTTGATCACGCAGCGCGTGCCGCGGAACCGCGACATGTAGCCGACCGCCTGCACCAGCAGCGCGCGCTTGAACGCCGGCGAGTAGTTGCCGAGCCGGTCGTCCTTGCGCACGCCCCCGTCGGGCGCCTCGAACAGCACCGAGGTGTAGTCGGCGTTGAGCTTGACGTAGTCGTACGACAGGTCGCAGCCGTAGGCCTTGGCCGCCGCCGCGCCGGTGCGCAGGTTGACCGCGATGATGACCTCGGGCTCGCGCAGCTTGGCCTTGAGCTGCGCGCGATCGAACGCCACCGGCGCGGCGTCGTACACCACGGTGCCCTGGATCGCGACCGCCGCGCGCGCCGGGTCGAGGTCCCAGCCCTGCGAGCCACAGCGCGCGCCGACCGTCGCCAGGATGCGTCCCCAGTTGGGGTCCTGGCCGAACATCGCCGCCTTGACCAGCGCCGACGCCGCGATCGATCGCGACAGATCGCGCGCGATGTCGAGCGACGGGGCGTGGTCGATCCGGACCTCGAGCCGCTTGGTCGCGCCCTCACCGTCGGCGGCGATGTCGCGCGCCAGCTCGTCGAACAGCTCGGTCAGCGCGGCGACGAACGCGCGGTACGGCGGCGTCCCGAGCGCGAGCCTGGCGTGCCCCGCCAGGCCGTTGGCGAGCGCGAACACGCTGTCGTTCGTGCTCATGTCGCCGTCGATCACGAGCTGGCCGAACGTCGCCGGCGCGGTCTCGCGCAGCGCGGCGGCGAGCACCTCGGCGTCGACCGCGCAGTCGGTGACAATCACCGCGATCATCGTCGCCAGCTGCGGCGCGATCATCCCCGAGCCCTTGCAGATGCCGGCGATCGTCACGGTCTGACCGTCGATCGTGATCGTGCGCGACGCGAGCTTGCGCGTCGTGTCGGTCGTCATGATCGCGTCGGCCGCCGGCACCGGGTCGGCGCCGAGCTGGTCGGCGCACTTCGGCAGCGCCGCGACGACGCGCTCGACCGGGAAGCGCATGCCGATCACGCCGGTCGACGCGCTGACGATCTGCCCGCGATCGACGCCGAGCGCCGTGCCCGCGGCGGCGAGCATCAGCTCGACCGCCTCGATCCCCGCCGGCCCGGTCAGCGCGTTGGCGTTGCCGCTGGTCACCAGCACCGCGCGCATCCGCTCGGCCGGCAGCCGGCGCTCGGCGTCGGCGACCGGCGCGGCCTTGGCGCGGTTGACCGTGAACACGCCGGCGCACGCCGCGTCGACGTCGGACACGAACAGCGCGACGTCCGGCTTGCTCGGCCGGATCCCCGCCGCCACGCCGGCGAAGCGAAACCCACGCGGCAGCTTCATACGTGCCTCGCGAGGTGGCCCAGGCCCGTCATGCGGTCGAGGCCGAGCATCGCGTTCATGTTCTCGATCGCCTGCCCCGCCGCGCCCTTCACCAAATTATCGAGCGCCGCCGTGATCACGACGAAGCCGCCCACGGTACCCTCCGACGCCACGCCGATCATGCAGGTGTTGGTGCCGACCACACGGCGCAGCGAGACGCGCTCGGCCGACGTCGCGATCGAGACCGAGCGGTCGCTGGCGTACTCGGTGCGGTAGCGCTCGGTCAGCGCCTCGGTGGAGATGCCGACGCGCAGCCGCGCGGTCACGGTGATGAAGATGCCGCGCGCGACCGGCAGGAGGTGCGTGGTCATCACGACGCGCGGCCGGTCGGCCGCCGTGGTCAACCGGCCGAGCGCCGCCTCGATCTCCGGCACGTGCTGGTGCTTGAGGACCTTGTAGGCGCGAACCTCGCTGTACATCTCGGCCAGCGACATCGCCTCGTCGGCCGACCGCCCCGCGCCGGTGACGCCCGAGCCCGCCACGACGACGACCTCGCGATCGATCAGCTCGCCGCGCACCGCCGGCGCGAGCGCCGTGATGATGCCGGTCGCGTAGCACCCCGGGTTGGCGACGAGCACCGCGCCGGCGACGTCGGCGCCGAACAGCGACGCCAGGCCGTACACCGCGCGCGCATCTGCGCGGTGGGCGTGCGACAGGTCGATCACGCGCGTCCCGGACGACAGCAGCCGCGGCGTCAGATCCGCCGCTGCCTCGGGCGGCGTCGCGAGCAGCGCGATGTCCGCCTTGGTCGACAGCGCGACCTGCGTCGTGACGAACGCCGAGTTGGTGCGCGTCCCGGTCAGATCGTCGATCAGCTGACCCGCGCGCATGTCGCTCGCCGCGCTCACCAGCTTCGCGCCCGGGTGCACCGAGAGCAGCTTCACCAGCTCGAGCCCCGCGTAGCCGGCCGCGCCGAACACCGCAACGTTATGCATCGTGTGCATATCTATGCGACAACCCGCCGGGAACGCAAGCCGGATCGAGCGCCGTGCGCGGCTCAGTGCCGCTTCATCGCGCGATCGATCTCGCGCTTGTCGTCGGCTTCGCGCTTCGCGGCCCGCTTGTCGTGCTGCTTCTTGTGGGTGACCAGCGCGAGCTCGACCTTCACCTTGGCGCCCTTGAAGTAGAGCGACAGCGGGATCAGCGTGTAGCCCTTGATCAGCGTCTTGGTGCCCAGCTTGTCGATCTCGCGCTTGTGCATGAGCAGCTTGCGCACGCGCGCGACGTCGTGCTGCCAGCGGTTCGCCTGGGCATACTCGTTGATCTGGATCCCGTGGACGAACGCCTCGCCCTTGCGGATCTCGACCCAGCCGTCGGACATCGTGACCTTGGCCTCGCGCAGGCTCTTGACCTCCGAGCCGACGAGCGCGATGCCCGCCTCGAGCCGCTCGTGGACGTGGAAGTCGTGCGTCGCCTTGCGGTTGCTGGCGATCACGCGCACGCCGTCGGGTGCGACCCTCGCCATTACCACTCGCCGACGTTGGGCATCGACGTCCACGGTTCGGCCGGCGCGAGCGCGGCGCCGCGCTGCAGCAGCTCGACCGAGATCAGGTCCGGCGAGCGGACGAACGCCATGCGCCCGTCGCGCGGCGGCCGGCTGATCGTGTAGCCCGCGTCGATCAACCGCTGGCACGCGGCGTAGACGTCCTCGACCTCGTACGCGACGTGACCGAAGTTGCGACCGCCGGGGTACGCCTCGGTGTGGTCCCAGTTGTGCGTCAGCTCGATCTGCGGCGAGTCGCCGCTACCGTGCTCGCCGAGGAAGATCAGCGAGAACCGGCCCTGCGCATGGTCGGTCTGCCGGACCTTGGTCAGCCCGAGCCCTTCGCAGAAGAAGTGCAGCGCCGCGGGCAGGTCGCGGACCCGGATCATCGTATGCAGGTAGCGCATACGTTTCGTTAGCAGATTTTCGGTATCCTGCGCGTGATGAGCGAGCCCAACGTCGTCGCGACGGATCGTCCCGTACGCGCGCCCCGCCGACCGGCCCGCCGCGGCGGCTCCGGCCCCGCCGGCCGCCATGCGTGACGACGCCCCCAGCCGCACCGCCCAGTGGGTCGCGGCCGCGCGCGGCCTCGGCCGCCTGCTCCCCGAGGCGGTCCGGATCGCGGACGACCCGTACGGGCTGGCGTTCAGCTCGTCGACGATCGCGCGCCTCGTGGACCGCCAGCCCAGCGCGCGCGCCGAGGCCATCGCGCGCATCCCCGGCCTGTCCGCCTGGATCGTGTACATGCAGGTCCGCACCCGCGTCATCGACGACGCCGTGCGCGCCTTCGTCGCCGCCGGCGGCCATCAGGTTGTCGTCCTCGGCGCCGGCTACGACACCCGCGCGCTCCGGCTGCCCGAGCTCGCCGCCGCGCAGGTCTTCGAGATCGATCACCCGGCCACGCAGGACGACAAGCTCGCCGCCCTCGCCCGCCTCGACGTGACCTCCCCGGCGCAGCTCGTGTCGTGGGACTTCGAGACCCGCCCGATGGACGAGCTCCCCGACACCCTCGCCGACATCGGCCACGACCGCGCCGCGCCCACGCTGACGATCTGGGAGGGCGTGACGATGTACCTCACCGAGGGCGCCATCGACGCGTCCCTCGACGCCATCGCCGCCTGGAGCGCGCCTGCCTCCGAGCTCGTGATGACCTACTACGCGCGCGGCGTCCACCGGCCCTCGCTCGCCGGGCGCGCCTTCCGCGCCCTGCTCAAGCAGATCGGCGAGCCCTTCAAGTTCGGCTGGGCCCCCGACGAGCTGCCCGCCTACCTCGCCGCTCACCGCTTCGAGCTCCTCCGCGACCTCGCGGCCGCCGACGCCGCGCGCCAGCTCCTGCCCGCCGCCCTCGCCGCCCAGATCTCCGCCGCCGAGAGCCACATCGCCACCGCCCGCATCGCCCCGCGTTGAGCCGAGCACCGCGAGGCGATCTGCGCCGTCGCCGCCAGCAGCGCGCAGCCCGCGCGTCGGCTCCAGCTACCGCCGTTCGCGGTAGCATCGCCGCGTGCGCGTCCTCGTCATCGGCAGCGGCATCTTCGGCGTCACCGCGGCGCTCGAGCTGCGCGCGCGCGACTGCGACGTCACCCTCGTCGATCCCGGCCCGCTGCCGCATCCGCTCGCCGAGTCGACCGACATCAGCAAGGTCGTGCGCTGCGACTACGGCGCCGACGACGACTACACCGTGCTCGGCGAGCAGGCCCTCGACGGCTGGCGGCGCTGGAACGCCACCTGGCGCACCCCGCGGTTCCACGAGACCGGCGTGACCTTCCTGACTGGGCGCCCCATGCAGCCCGGCGGCTTCGAGCACGATTCCTACGCCTCGCTCGCCCGCCGCGGCCACCGCATCGAGCGCCTCGACGCCGCCGCGATCGTCGCGCGCTTCCCCGCCTACCGCCCCGGCGTCCTCGTCGACGGCTACTACCACCACGACGGCGGCTGGGCCGAATCCGGCGCCGTCGTCACCCAGCTCCTCGACGACGCCCGCGCCGCCGGCGTCACCATCCGCGGCGACCTCGCGATCGACCGCCTCGTCGACGACGGCGCCTGCGCCGGCCCCGAGCACCTCGCCGCCGACGCCGTCGTCCTGTGCACCGGCGCGTGGGTCCCCGAGCTCCTCCCCGAGCTCGCCGGCCCGATCCGCGCCATTGGCCAGCCCGTCTTCCACCTGCGCCCCGCCGATCCGGCCCTGTTCGTCGCCGCCCGATTCCCCGTGTTCGGCGCCGACATCTCGCGCACCGGCTACTACGGCTTTCCCGTCAACCACAATGGCATTCTCAAGATCGCCAATCACGGCGCTGGCATCGACCTCGCGACCGGCGCCCCGCGCGAGACCACGCCGGCCCAGGAGGCCGCCCTGCGCGCCTTCCTGCGCGAGACCCTGCCTGCCCTCGCCGACGCCCCCATCGTCGCCCGCCGCCTCTGCGTCTACGGCGACACCCGCGATGGCCACTTCTGGATCGCCCGCCACCCCGCGCGCCCCAACCTCACCGTCGCCACCGGCGGCTCCGGCCACGCCTTCAAGTTCGCCCCCGTCCTCGGCGAGCTCATCGCCAACGCCGTCCTCGACCGCCCCCATCGCCTCGCCGCCAGGTTCCGCTGGCGCCCCGACCTCGCCGCCCCGACCCACGGCGACGCCGCCCGCTCCACCTAGCCGCGCGTCTCAACCGCGCCGACGCCGCCCGACGACGAGCGCGAGCCCGACCAGCCCCACCAGCAGCGAGCTACCGCCCGCCGCCGAGCATCCCGCCGCCGGCACCACGTCGCCTTCGTCCGCGTGGATCATCACCGCCGTGCTGCTCGCCTCGCCGTGCGCCACCAGCCTGACGTCATGGTCGCGATTCAGTCGATAACGATAGAAGTCCCCTTCGCCGCCCTCCAGCCCGCCGGCCTCCCACGCGTACGCGACGCCGAAAAGCCGCGCGCCGCCGCCATCGACCGCCTGCGCCGACGCCGCGAGGAAATCGCCGTCGCCGTGCCCGTCCTCCGGCTCCGTCGCGACCTCGATCCCTGCCACATCGCTCGCCGGCACGACCTCGACCGACATCAGCGCCGTGATCCCGCCGACCCGGAGCTCGATCGGATCCAGCGGCAGGGGCGGCCGCTTCGTCGCCACCAGCGAGATCCACTCGCGCCGCTCCGACCAGACGCGGTCCTCCGGCGTCACGACGATTCCCGACGGCGCCACGACCTGCATCGCGCCGCGCCCACCCAGCTCGCGCGCGCCGCGGAAGTAGCGCACCAGCAACGTCGCCGTCCCGCCTTCGACCACCCGCGGCTGCACCAGCGCAGCCTCCGCCTCGTGCCCGAGGAACATCGGCCCCGGCGCATCGAGCTCGACCCGATCCGGCACCAGCACTTCGATCGCCGCGCGCTCGACCTCGTGCCCGCCGCCATCCAGCAGCCGCAGCGTCGTCGTGCCTGCCCCGACCGCCTGCCCGTGCGCCAGCGCGCCAGCACCCTCCGTCGCCTCCTCGTCGATCCGGAACACCTCCGGGTCCGACGACACGATCGACCAGCCGTCAAACTTGTGGCCATCGTCGCTCGATCGCGCCGACAGCGCCACCTGCGCCCCGAGCACATATGGCGAGTGCAGCCTCGCGTCCTCGTCCGTCTGCGTCGACGAGAAATCCCACGTGCGGTCGACGTCATCCGTGATCGACACCGCCGGCTCGCACGCGCCCAACCCCAGCAGACCGGCCACGCAACAAACCAGCATTCTTGTCATCCGCGCCACCCGGTGCACCCGCCATGCCCTCGTCGCGATCTGGCAACTCCTGGCTCACTTCGCCGCTCGCCCCGCCGCATCCGCATCGTTCACGTCGTGCCGCGCCGCATCCATCGAGCTCGCCGTCAGCCTCGGCGTCCGCGCTTCCCCAACCGCGTCAGGATCTCCACAGCGCGAGCCGCGCGTCATGCGCCCCGGCGCTGTGGCTCGTTCCTCCGCGGCCCACCGGACGCTGCCCCACAGAGCACCCAACGCCAGCCCAACCGCTGCCTACGCGCCGCCTCGCGCTCGTCCCCACCGCGCGCCCTGACGCGCCACGACGCCCTCACCACCGCCTCGCGTCCTGCCGCGCGCCTCGGGCCTGGCGGCGCCACCTATCCGATCCGTCAGCTACGGCGCACCGATCCGCCCTACCCGACCGGGTTGACCTCGCGCCCACCTCGTCCCATAGTGACCGCTGATCTTTGACAAGGGGGCGTAACGGTTTCGACGAGGATGAAGACGTACGAGTCGCGCGTCGTGGCGCCCAAGGCCACGTAAAAATGGGCAATCCATGCAACTGCGAACGATAACAGCGCAATTGCACTCGCTGCCTGATTAAAAACAGGTAACGACGGTGTCTGTAGCTTCCGTCTGTAGCCACAGAACACCGACACAATCAGACTGGGCCTCCTGACCCGCCAACACATGGAGGCCGAGATTTAGTTGGCTTGTCGCGCTCGCAGACCGGCCGCCGCCGGCGAGCGCGAGACCTCAAACGGCGTGCCTACACGCGTAGAAGCTCGTTCTGACGCATTCTCGGACGCGGGTTCGACTCCCGCCGCCTCCACTGCTTTTACGCTGCAATCTGATGTACTTACAGTCACTGTGCCATTGACTGTGCCATGCTCCTCGCCCGACCCATCGGAGTTCGCGGGGTTGGCGATGGAGACCAGGACGCTCCGCGGGCGCGCACGCCGGTGGAGCTGCAGCTTCGCGACCTCCGCGCAGGTTTCCGCCCTGCTGCCTGGGCTGGTGACGGCGTCACCGGTGCCGAGCTCAGTGCGAAAGCATCAGACCCAGAAGCCGCTGTCGGTGATGCGCGAGCTCGTCCGGATCGTGGTCCCTGGTGGGCTGATCCTCGATCCGTTCGCGGGCGCTGGGCACCGCCATGTCATCGACGACCATCACGCCGCTTCCGACCCGACTCGACCTGACCCTCCAACAGCGGAGGATACCTGCTGGTCACTGAAGTCCCTGAGCTCAAGCTCCGCAGCGGCTGCGTGGGCGGCCGCAGCTGGGTAGGCGGTCTCGTCGACCGACGCCAGAGGTCGCCGATTGCGACTCCGATAAGAATGCCGATGAGTAGAAGGTTCACAGTCGATAGGCTGCAGCATCGGTGCGGTCGCCGTAACGTCGAACTTCGAATCCGACGCGTCGAATCTCAACATCGACGGTCAATCGTCGTCGTTCTCGTCGGCGCCAATGTCTTCGTTCAGAGAAGCGATGTACTTGTCTCGGGCACGCTCCAGCTTCTTCAATGCGTCGTTGTCAAGGCCACGTATCGCGGCCTTGATGCGAACACGGTCGACGCGCTTCACCTTACTGGTTTCCAGGAATACCAGTTGCTCGGCGCCAGCCCCTCGCGACCCGGTCGCGTCCGCTTGGCCGGGGCGATCGGCTCGAGCGCGTCGAGGCGGCCGATCGCCTCGTGCGCCCAAGTCGCCCAGACCTCGGATGGCGGCATCGGGACCACCCGCCGCGAGGCTATTGATGGGCCGTCCAGGTGGAGCAGGCGACCGCGTTCGAGCACTCGGTCGACGATCGCGGCGACGACGTCGTCGTGCAACAGAATTTCCGGAACCCACACTCGCCGAGATGTCGTGTTTCTTGTACTCGTGATCGAGACAGCCCCGAGACCCGGGGCGGCTTCCGGATCGGGTGACACGATGGGCAATGCCGGCACCGCCGTCGGCGCCGAGCCGCCGTCTGCCCGCCGCGGTACCCTCGGCGCCATGAGAAGCGATGACAAGCCGAAGGGCGCGGACGAGGCCACCCGGGCGATGGCGCTCCGCGCGACCGCCACGGCCCAGCGGCTCAAAGACGCCGCCGCTCGCGGAGGTCCTGCGATCGACCAGCTCTCGGCTCGCGTCCACGGGAGGCTCAAGGACGTCGCCGAGGAGCGAATTCAACCACCGCCGGCCAACATCGAAGCGCCGACCGCGCTGCAGTACGTGCTCCTCGGCGACGGCCTGGACATGGCCCAACTGCGCGAGTTCTTCGAGAACCTGCTCGCGGCGGCCATGGACCGCGACACCACGGCGAGCGCACACCCCGCGTTCGTGTCGATGATCGCCCAGCTGACGCCGGACGAGGCGAAGATCCTGAAGTCGATCGACCGCGACGTCTACGCGTATTTCGATCTACCCGGCGGACTACAAACGGTGCTCGGCGCGGGCATCGGGATCAACGAAAGCAAGGTCGACTTCTACGTCTCAAATCTCGTTCGCCTCGGGATCATTCAACTTCAGACCGGCGGAGCAGGTGAAAGGAGCGACGCTCCCGCAGAGCTCAGCCAGCTAGTAAGCTCACGATTCCCCGTCCCCGATGTCGGTGTGCACACTGCCCTCCAATTTCTCTTGTTCATGCGAGTGACGCCGCTCGGCCAGCAGTTCCTCGACGCATGCGTACGCCCTCGGGCTCGGTAGCGGCGGCTCAAGCAACCGCGCTCGGCTACGCGCCGCGCCGAAACCGTGGGGCTGCCCGTGCCCGTCGCCTGGTGCGTACCGCGACCGGACCGCGAGCCAGGCGCGGCGAGCCGGGCGCAGGGCCGACTACTCGTCGAGCAGCTCCGATCCGACGCAGCACGTGCCGCAGCGCTTTCGGATCCGCGCCCGCGAGCCGCATCGACGCCGCGGCCTCCAACTCGGCGACCACCGGGTCCGCTGCACCTGTAGCCTGTAGCGGCCTCGCTACGGTCCGCCGTAGCTCCACGATGCTCGGTGACGCTCGGCGCAGCTGACCGCCGCGTGCTCGCCTGCGGTAGCGGCTCACGTGGCACGTCGATCGTCGCGGTTGTCGGGACGTCCGAACCTCGCTATCCTCGCGATCATGGTCGCGACCACCACCCTTCCACACGGTGTCATCGAGCGCATCGTCGAGGTGCTCGACCCAGAGGAGGTCTGGCTGTTCGGGAGCCGCGCACGCGAAACGCACGGGCCGGACAGCGACTGGGATCTGATGGCGGTGCTCCCCGACACAGCCGCCGATCGCCAACTCGACATCGCCGCCGTGTGGGCCGACTTTCGCGAGCTGCGGCGGATGCGGATCGAGGTCATCCCCATCCGGCGCCGTGACTTCGAGGAGAACCGAGACACGCTCGGCGAGTTGGCGGAGGCGGTTGCGCGCGAAGGTCACGTCGTCTATGGGCGTTGAACCGAAGAAGACGAACAAGCCGATCGCGAAGCTGCTCTACGCCGCCGGGCTCGATCTCGACGCGGCAACTCGCCTGCTCGCGGAGCCGCCGAACGACCTCGCCGCGAATCACCTGCAGCAAGCCGCGGAGAAGATTCTCGCCGCCGTGCGACTGCACCGAGGTCTGCTCAACACCCGCGACCATGACCTCGTCCTGCTCATCGATGGTCGCCCCGGCGGCGAGCCGCGCCCACTCCCTGATGGCGACCCATGGCGTGAGCGGTTTCGGCCATTCGAGTCGCTCTCGGCCTACGCGACAGCGTTTCGCTATAGCCTGAGCCCGTCGCCGAACCTCGATGACCTTCGACGGATGCTCACCAGCTTGATCTCGCTGCACGAGGTTGCTCGCGCTGAGCTGCTCACGACGTAGTCTTCGCGGCACCGTCATTTGTGGAACCGACGCTGCCACGACGCTGCCACAACCCGCGAGAATGAGCGGGACTGAGTGGGACTGGCAGGGATACGAACCATCGAATGAGCGGGCAAGTGCTCGTATTCATATGATGTTTTCGAGGGTTCGACTCCCGCCGCCTCCACTATAACGACTTACGCTACAGATCGATCGACGGTGCCACGAACTTGGCGGCGACGCCGCTAGTCGCTCCGGCCGCGGCCCGCACGCGCTGGCCAGTTGGTGAGCTCGCTCTACCTTCGTCATCGGATCCCGATCTCTCAGGTACCGTCGTTGGGCCGTGCGCTACTGGTGGGTCAACCAGAAACCGACCTACCGACACGAGGTCGGTGGGGGCTATCTCTGGTCGCCCAAGCGACGCGCGGACGGTGGTCGCAATCAATTCTACGAGAACATGAAGGGAGGCGCGCCCGCGGACCTCGTGTTCTCGTACTGGAATGCAGCGATTCGTGCGTACGGTATTGTGCGATCATTCGGATACTCCCCGCGCCCTGCGATCACCTCGCCGGTAGCTCGTTTGATGGGCGGCCGATCAAGTAGCCCTGGAGCAGATCGCACCCGATCGCGAGGAGGCAGTCGCGCTCGGCGGCGGTCTCCACGCCTTCGCCCACGACCAGCGTGCCCATCTCGTGGCACAGGCGGCACAGCGCACCGACGGTCCGCTGTTTCACCGTGCTCACGTGGATCGAGCGGACCAGCGCCATGTCGAGCTTCACGATCTCCGGCGTGAGGTCCGTGAAGCTGGTCAGCCCCGAGTAGCCAGCGCCGATGTCATCGACTGCGAGCCGAAACCCAAGCCCGCGAAGCTGCTCGAGCCGCGCAATCAGCGCGGGCGTGGTCATCAGCGACTCGCGCTCGGTGACCTCGAGCCCGGCGCGATCGGCGGCGCCCGGCTCGCCACCGACGAGGGTCATCGCCTCGCGCCGGACCCGCGCGAGCGCGTGGGCGCGCGCCGCCGTGCAGACGATCTTCTCGACCTCGTCGGCGGCGAGCGGCTTGGTGAGGTAGCGAAACGCGCCGAGCTCGAGCGCGGTCGCCGCGGACTCGACGTCCGGCTTGCCGCTCATCAGGATCACGGGGATGTCGAGATCGATGCGCCGGACCGAGCGCAGCAACTCGAGGCCGTCGCCATCGGGCATGTGGATGTCGCTGACGATGACATCGAAGCGCTTCGCTTCGAGCGCCGCGAGCGCGCGACGGCCGGTCTCGACGTCCACGACGTCGAACGCCGCGCGCTTGAGCAACCGGGTCAGCATCCTGCGCAGCGTCGGATCGTCGTCGACCACGAGCACGCTCGATGGCGGGCTCGGCTTCGAGGCCCGCGCCGGCGGCGGGCTCGATGCCACGGCGGCGACGCCGGCTCGGACCTCGGCGGCGGGGCTTGCCGTGGGCTGGGTCAGCAGCTGTCGGGTCAGCCGGGTCGCGCGTTCGGCGGCGATCCGGATCTCGGTCGCGCGCTGTCGCGTTGCGTCCGAGAGGTCGTGGCTGTCCTCGAGGAGGCAGGCGTGGCCCTGGATGCCCGTGACGAGGTCATCCAGGTCGCGAACCGCGGTGGCGTCGAGCTTGGATTCCTGATCGATCATGATCGCTCCCATTGATCGGCCATACGAACCCGCGACGCGACGAGCGCGCGGAGCGCGTCGAGATCGATCGGCTTCTCGACCCAGGGGGGCCGGGTGGCGTCGAGGAACGCCCGCCCTTGGTCCGTGAACACGCCGCCGGTGATGAAGATCATCCGCGACGCCTGGTCCGGGGCGAGCTTTGCGAGCGCCTCGTAGAGCTTCATGCCGGACACCTTCGGCGTCATCAGATCGCACAGGATGACGTCGAACGCTTGCCCGTTGCCGATCTGGCGCACGACCTCGAGGGGGTCGATCAGGCCGGTGACGTCGTGGTCCTTGGCGAGCGCGCGCTGGATCGTGGTGGTGACGATCGGCTCCTCATCGACGATGAGGATGCGGCCGCGGCGACACGGCGCCGCTTCGTCCTGGGCCGGGCGCTTGTCGACGCCCGCTTCCCCGGGCATCGCGGGCAGCACCACCGTGAAGGTCGTGCCGACGCCGAGCTTGGTGTCGAGGAGGATCTCACCGCCGGCCGCGGCCACCAGCTGTTGACAGATCGCCAGACCGAGGCCGGTGCCGACCCCGATCGGCTTGGTCGTGAAGAACGGCGTGAAGATCTGCCGCGCGACCTCGGGTGACATCCCGCAGCCGGTATCCGAGATCGC
>Ga0307513_10008824_pt1 | contig 12835 bp, 16 predicted proteins | sample 15_EM_MG_FD_202174 | JGI IMG/M metagenome (GOLD analysis project Ga0307513, IMG submission 202174) | Populus trichocarpa ectomycorrhiza microbial communities from riparian zone in the Pacific Northwest, United States - 15_EM | ecosystem: Host-associated > Plants > Roots > Unclassified | place...
TGACAAGACCATTCGAATCTGGGATGCTGAGACCGGTGCTGCAGTTGGCAAACCTTTAGAGGGGCATACTAAGCCCGTGTGGTCCGTTGCTTACTCTCCTGATGGGCAGCACATCATCTCCGGATCTTGGGACAAGACCATTCGAATCTGGGATGCTGAGACCGGTGCTGCAGTTGGCAAACCTTTAGAGGGACATACTGAGCCTGTGTTGTCCGTTGCTTACTCTCCTGATGGGCAGCGCATTGCCTCCGGATCTGATGACTGCACCATCCGTGTGCGAGACGCGTCTCGATGTGTTTCTACCCAATGTCCCTTCTCCTCCAACCCAACGCAACCTCATTTTTGTGCATTGCCAGATGACGATGGTTGGGTCCATGACTCGGAAGGTCGCCTGTTATATTGGGTGCCCCCAGACTGTCGTATGGGCTTGCATTCACATGCTCTTCTGACAATCCCTCCTACATCTCACGTTCGGTCAGTGTCCCTTGATTTTGAAAATTCTACCTATGGAACCTCTTGGACCCAAATTTTCAACAGTACACAGCCCTAGCTTCTCCTTCCTCCGAACTCTGTGTTGTATTCGGTGTATTATTACTCTTGGTCCACCTGTTTGTTTTCTCCAGATGCCTTGAATATCCTTCGAGACTTTGATGCCGGCCCAGTCTTGAGCGATGTATGAGATCAGCTCGCTATACTACCCTAATGAGGTAGTTTCAAATTGACCTTGGCTATCGGTCCATTGATAATATTAATTTAGCGCCAATTTTATGTTTTGAAAAGCTGCGATGCCCAGTGCTTTTTTTAATTTTATAAATCCAGTTTATCATGCTAAAATGATGTATCTATGTTACACGTTCAAATAGATGCGTTGGTTTGCTAGCGAGCCTTGGTGCAATCAGTTACTATCCTAATTCTTGCTGTGACTCTGGCTGATCATACTTTCGGTAATGGGTTTTGGGGGTACTTGTGGGTATTACAGACATCTACTCTAGGTAGGGCGTTTAACACTACTATTGCTTGGTAACATCCTTTTTGGGTTTCGACTTCTATATCACTATGTATGTCTGGCGCAAACGGGATAGACGGCGGGCGCCGTGGGCCGCGAATGGGCAAGATTGTACACATACCCTAGGCCTGCTTGCAGCGCGGGTAGGGAGAAGGACGAGTTTGTTTGCGGTGCGTAGGGAGGGGGGAGTTTTGCGGAGGAGAGCCGGGATGGGAAAGAAGGGGGCTGGTGTGAGGGTTCAATGGTAGGCCATTATCTTGAGTGATTCAATGCCTATTAAAGGGACCAGAGCACCCTCCGAAAGGAAGAGGAATGAGTCGAAAACCTCCTCTTGTGCGTGCATTGCCTAGGGGGTGTTAGAAGCCCAGCATCGTATATACGGCAACACGAGAACCCGCTGCTAGTAGATCTCCCGTACGCTAGTACCAAATCGGCCATCTACAAATTCCTGGTCGGCGAGAGCAGAATAGCAAACCGAGGTGGTCGCCGAAGATCGAGACGAGTTGGTACTCCCACCACTCCCTATGGCAGGGATACTTGAGGATCGGAGTCGACGTGAACGGGTGGGGTTTGTTTGTGACATGCATGCGCCTGAGGTGAACAACGATAAGGCGATGCCGCGATGGACCTGCAGCACATACATCCAGTACCTAATTATGCTGTCAAAGCGGACAGAGTGTAGAAACAACAACCACTCGTAAGGGCAACGGCTCCGCCCCAAACAGCGAGCGTGAGTTCACAGCCAGAGATAAGCGTTTGTACACCATGAATAAAAGGAGGCCGACTCACAGGAATGGTGACGAGTGCCCAATAAGCACCAAATGGTCGAGGTCAAGGTTCGACGTCCATCGTGAAGTCAACAATCGTGGACCCCGAATCAACCTGCGTCCACTTGGGTTCCTTTCTCTCAGCCAGCACCCTGGGGAGAAAATCGAGCTTGGTGTGGAGGGCGAACAGGCTGCAGTTGGGCTTGTATATCGAGTCGGAGCGGGTAACGGGGATGACAGTCTTGAAATCTGAGGGAGCCTCGCCTCTCCATGCGGCGCTATGCCCACAGAGACGGCGAAGCGTGTCTTGGGGGAAGGAGGACAGAGGATCGTGGACTTGGCGTTCGAAGATGAGAGAAGTTTTATACACCAGCTGCTTGTTGTTAATGATGAAGTGGTCAAAGGACCTGCACACCTATGATCCGCCATGGTCAGCTCATGCAGGATATTGTAGCGGCGTGGCTGGGGACACACCCAGACGACATGTGAGTAGATCGGAAACGCCTGCAGAGGTTGAAAATGAGGTAGAGGATGTCCAGCGGCAGACGCGGCGGGCGGTACGGCGAGATATTCGATGGAGCCAGGGACGATGGTGCTCGCGACGTGGGCTGAGCCCGCGCTCGGCTCGCCACCTCGCGAATCAAACCCAAGGTCCAATGGGCCGTGCTTGTTCGCGTCCTGGGTGTTTTTCGGACTAATTCTTCGCGTGATTACGATGTTATATTTTGTCCGAATTTCGCGACCCCTTAGTCTGCAGTGGTACCCCTGTACGCTGGAGTATGTGGGTACGATCTTCGGAAATGTCCCATCTCGTAGTCCAGGATATGTGATGGAATGCTGATAAAGACATAGTAGATTCGGACAAGAAGGTCATGACGGCTCTACGACTCTATGACTCTCCTGGCTGAGGCAAGTGAGCCTAACCTCACATCCAGCTGAATGTGATGAGGCACCGCAAAAGCTGTACATGACACTCCATTCCTACGATACAGGCGAAGGTACATCACAGTGGAGCATGTTGGGAACCTCAAACCAGTCTTTAAGATCTTAAATGTGGCTGATGACCATGTCTTCCACGAGGTGGATCCAGTGACATGAACAGATAGCAGACACAGAGATCCACTGGCGACTACACTTGAATTGCACACGTAGTCACAGCATGGGTGTATGTCCGTGTGTAGTCTGGTCTGTCCAGGCCTGCAGACGTCGACGAGGGGAAACGACCAGCCTGGATCAATGGATCACCACCAACGTGCGCGTTCAGGGACATATAGATCGACAAAGAGCATGAGCGTCTTAGAGGTCGAGATGAGCCGTGGTGACGCATTGTGTACGAGAACGGGAGGACGTCACCTCAATCATCGTGGCGTATACGCTAAATCATGGCAGGCACAGGTCTACTTGAGGAGAAATTTCTTTGGAACTTCCGCTGGGGCGGAAGGGACCGAGTTATACGAATAAAGTCTGCATCCAAAGAGTCTCATCGCCAGGTTCCTGATAGAGTGTTGAGGGTATGTACAATTTTTAAACTCCGCAGTTTAATTTATGCCCACAGATGGTTAAATTTTTACACTCAAAGGTACCCGACGACCGGGAGGCTGCCTGCGTCTCAAACGGCGCGTGCACGCGTTTCTCAGTCTCAGAGCCGTCGGCGAACGATCGGGACACCGCCCGCCGGCTCATTCGGTTGAAACAGAAAGACATGTATTAGACAAGGACACGACACCGCAGCAGTAGGATACAGCCGTGTATGACCCCTTGGGACCTGGACAGACGTCCGGAAAGACAGTCGAGGGCTGGCGGTCGCGCCTACCATCGAGAGGACCGCGCGGCGGGGAGGAAGATCGAGAGACATAGTGCGTAGGGATACAGCAACGTAAAGACAATGGTAAAGTCCAAAGGTAAACTACGCGAAGGCGAAGGCGAAGGCGAAGGCGAACCGAAGGCAAGTCGTGAATGGATTACCAGGATGGAATTGGGGTGTAAACAAGACGTAGACGAGAGCTACGCTCGATTAGATGCAGCACGGGATGGGTATAATATAGCACCTTGAGCCGTCCTACAGATTTTTACGAGTAAGTGGTCAGCCAATCTTGTTAGAATTTTTTGGGGAAAATGACACGCCTGACCCATCGGCGTGCGCGTGTGCGCGCGTTCTGGGTCGAGGGTTGGTAGGTAGAGTGGTCAGAGAGAAGAGACTTACTGGGCAAGGGATGCAACCTCCACGTAGTCGGAGAGTGCCATCGACCGTTTGCTTGTTCGGAGGACGAGCAGTGGCGATCATCATCGGCCTAGGTGGTGGCTGGGTAGAAATATGGACGGGGTTGAGGGGGAAGGTCGTGCCCAGCGAGTTGCGTGCTGTGCGCGTGCGCGCCATCGGGGGTGGTGCGAGCATAGTCTGAGGAGATGGCATGTTCAGGTAAAAGGTTGGTCGTCGTGAGTCGTGAGTACGAGAGTACGAGAGATATTTTGCGAGGACCTGGCGGGGTTCAGGGAGATCGAACGAGGACGAGGTTGTGAAATCGTAAGGTTTGGGGGTTCATAAGTACCGAGTGTCATCCCAGCCTCCTCGGGTGCGCACCCGCTGCCTGCGGCCCATTATGTAAGCGAGAAGCGACCAAGTTTGGACCGCACCGCATCACGCACCGACGCATCGCCCGCGCCGCCGCCCCGCTGATAAGCCGCTGATAAGCCGAGGACAAATAAGAATAAAATGGTGAAACAATTTTACCTCCGAGTGCAGCATGGTAAGCATATCCGATCCATCCGGTCATCTTCTCTACCACTGCCCGCAGCCTCGCGATACACGTCTTATCCAACTACCCCCTTGACTCCTTCTTCTATTGCCTCGTGAACCAATCAAGACAGAGAACCAGTACTCGAACCCACTCCAAAACCTATACAGCCTCATGCCCACGGGCTGGTTAGAGCACATTCTGGCAAAACAGTGATAACGAAGGATACCCTTCACATCTGCGCGGCAGAAACTCAGATCTCTCTCCACACACACACTACAGTTCTCAAGGAACATACCCTATATTTCTCTCAAGGGGCTTTTGGGTGAAACCATCGAGCCACAGCCATCTCCAGATCGAATTTGCGGGCCCGGCTCTTTCCGCTCGATGATTCGATGGGTTCTGGGTGATGCCGCGGAGAGCTCTACTAGGTCACCGCGCTTTCTCGCGACGAGGATGTTCACCGCCCCTTTCCATCCCCAACCGGCGGCCTCATTCTGCCCTAACCCAAAACGCACTGACATACCCCACTCACCGACCAGGCATTCAAGGTGGATTCGTGCCACCCAAGCCAAGTGCGATCCACGAAATCAAATACGCCGCGGACACCGGCGTGACGATCGACAGCCACGTCCGCCCAGAGGGCTCGCGCGACCTGCACGGCCCAACGACGAAGAAAGTCGGCAACGACAAGGCGACCAAGGTCGATGCGCTCGTCAGCGAGCTCGAGGGCATCCTGCAGACCATCCCGCAGTCGGACGAGAGCAGCGCGGACATCTACGCGCTCGACATCGGTATCTTCTTCGGCAACGATGATGTGCAGTGGCGAAATGGCGCGGCGGAGGGCTGTGATGCTGGAACCCCCGAGAACGCGCCCAGTGAGGCGCAGAAGGAGAAGTTCAAGCGCGCTGTGGAGATCAGTGAAGAACTTGTTGCGCTAGGTGCCGCTGAGGGCAACTGAGAGCGCTCGAATCGGGAGAAGTTCTGAAGGTCGTCCGCGGAAGACGGCATATTGGATTCGGTATACGATTGGTTATGACGAAGGTCAATTCACACAAACATTACTCTAAGGAAGCTGCGTCGTTCTCGGCCACCTGGCTTGACGCAAATCAGACGGGCGGGCGCCTGGGCGTCGGAAGCACCAGGACCCAGAGTACCCGAGAGTACCCGACAAGGTAATGCGAGAGATGATCCAGGCCTTCACTGTGAGTCGAGCGACAGGGCGACAGGCAGTCCCAGACATCGCCAGGCCGCTGTTCTGCGTAACCGGGACGTAACCGGCATGGATAACCTCTGAATTTGTGAGGGTAATACGGTTGTGGAAAGGTGTCTGGGGTCCCGCAACCGATTGAAAAGGGGTTTGGGCGGCAGCGGACATCGAGATTGACCAACTCTCGCAGCTTGTTCCCCCACCGCAACCCCGAGTTTAAGCTGAGCTTATACCACAGTAATGACCAGTATCAGGGTAATATACGGTTAGTCTGTTCAGATTGTGGATTGTCCTCTCTGGGCTTCGCGGATGCCGGACCCACTGCTGGACCCATCGGGTCTAGCTGGACGTGTCCTCAGGTCCATTCTCTGGTATCACCACCTGTTGCTCCCACCGTTGAGATGGTCGTCGGGGAGAATTGGTCCCTCTCGATTGTGTCGATATGTCTTTAGGTCACTCACCTCAGCAGCACATCGAGACACTAGATCATGATAGTGTCAGGAGCTATTACCTTTCTTCATGGGCTCACAGTGCCCCCCCAGGGCTTTCGTGCTGCGTTGCCTTCCCTCCTTCCCTAATCCTACGCACACACGACTTGGACTGACTCTGATATCCCTCCTTCCATTTACTTGCCTCAGGAATCGGAGATGTGGCTCGCCAAGCCGATCCTTCCTACCTACAAGTGGTCAACGAATTGAATGGAGAAATATCCCTCGACGTTGGGGACCCCTCCGAGCAACCTGAACTGAGATTCATCCCCAACCCAAATCTGGTCAAGGCGAAGAAGCTGCTCGGCAAGATCGAAGCGGTTCTTCGCGAGCTCCCTGTCGAGCGCCCGCCGAAGCACGACGTCTACAAGTTGGACATCGGTATTCAGTTTCAGAAGGGGGACGAGCTCGTGTGGGATAACGTTCCCAGTGGTGGTGGGGATGACGGCCCAGGTGGTGTCGAACCCACAAAGGAACATAAGACCAAGTTTCTCAAGGTATTAGGAGATGTCGTCACCTTGATCGCTATTAGTTCGGAAAGGGGAATTTTTATGATAGGAAATGAGGGCAAGGAGCAAGGGAATACAGGCGGAGGCAAGGCCTGAACATTTCCTGTAGCCTTGATACGCACAAGTGTATTTTTTGATACAGTACTTTCTGACAAAAACGAAACAGCGGCCACATGAGGACTCTAATCTAATCCTACATGCACGTAGGCGACTCCCGACATGGGAGTGCTCACCAGGTATAATCGGCCCTTCTAAGTTCATCGTCTCCTCAGCTCTCTCGCCAATCTCCAACAAAGAATACAAGCAATGAGCGAGCAGAAGCCACCAATCCGGAAGATAAACCCAGTGGCATCACTCCCTCCGCCTTCCGCCTCCCCTCCCATCCTCCTTAATACTCGCGCAACGTTTGCAGCGGGGGGCGGACTAACATCCGCCCCAGGCCCGACGCCCGCACCGGCATGCCCAGCACCGGGGAGCACCCCGCTCTTCTCCCCCGGGCTGCCGTCGAACATTGCGAAGATGAGGGAGGACACGCCCGTGACGAGGAATTGGGGGACAACGATCGCGACGTTGTGAATCCCCTATGGGACACGACCTGTATCAGTTTTCGCGCCAGGGTAAGTAGGAAGAACACGCACAAGCACGATCCCCGCCTTATCGCCGATGTTTTCCTTCCGTTTTCTCGGCCTACTCGGAGGGAACGCCATTCCGCTATCATGCCCGTTTTCTAGAAACGGAGATTGTGCACCCCAGTCATCTTCCTGTCCCCCCCGCGCACCTCCATTTCCATTTCCATTCCCACGCCCATGACTTGGCTGTGGCGCAGGAGTGACCTCCCCCTCGATTACACCAGCGTCAAAGACGACGTCCCCCTCTCTATCTAGGTCGTGGCTGCCGCGTCGTGATCGTGGACGGAGCGGTATTTGTTCCTCGTCCCGTGGCGTCCCAGTCATTTCAAAGTCGTGAGGGCGACTCCGAGAGGTTGCATAACCAGGATCGAGCGCGATAGCTTCGTACATATCCTCGTTTGCTTGGGACGCGGCTTCGCTTAGGATCGCCTCACCAAGCTGTGGACAAACTTCCGTCATCGATATTTGTTCTCAAAATAGGGAGAGAGAAGAAAGCAATACGTACGAGACTAAATGGCACCCACTGTGAAACTGCAAAGCAGAACCCCGTACAAGAAATGATTATTGTCGCACCCCAGACATCTCCAGGACGAATCCACCATGTTCCAGCCATGGCAAAAGCAAAGAAACCCTGGCTCAAACACCATAGCTCAGCTAATCCGCCTCCGAGGTGCCGAAGCTTCATTCTCGATTGTATCTTCGCGATGACGACGGGCAGGATGATGATCGTCGCAAGGCCAATTAAGGCGGAGAAGAGGAGCGCACGGAATCCCACGCGGGTGGCTTGCTCTGAGAGGGTCGTATCGGCAGGGATGGTCGGCGGTGGGACAGCGTGCGTGTAGATATCACTGATGTAGACCGTCGTGAAGAAAAGGACAGGGAACCAGCCTATCCAAGCGAAGAATTGGACCAGGCACTGCGGGCGGTCAGAGGACAGAAATAATGCAGAAGGAGGGACGTACGATGTGCTGAATCACCTTTGGCAACTTCCATGCATTCTCCCAAATATCCTTCAGAATCCCTATCATGCCTCTCTTCTTCCGTCCCCCACCACCAACCCGTGAAGAGACGAGCACCCGCTCCTTAACAGCGAAGCAGGTAATTGCATGTGCAATGAGTAACCCTAGACTCGTGACCACGCACAGGACCTGCAGCTGCGTCCGACCAAACCACGGAAAAAGCGCTGGCAGGTCCCAATTTCCCACCCAAAATCCGATGACGCTCCCAAAACTGAGCATACGTCCCGCCCACGCGTTTCCCCTCTCTTGCTGGGACGTCGGCAATGTATCAACGAGCAGAGCTCGGTCGGCGGCTTGGACGGCGTTGATGGAAAAATCGATGATGTAGATCGAGAGGACCGCGAACCAGATTGTTAGCGTACTGTGGAAGGAGGTGCCGGGCGTGCTGAACCAGCCGGCCACAGAGGAGGTGAAACCCAGTATGAGCATTGCCAAGGCGCAGAGAAGCGAGCCGAGGAGCATATATGGTCGGCGTCTGCCGTATGGCGAAGATGAGTTGTCTGCCAGAACACCTGCGGGAGGTACAGATGGGTTCATTCATTTAGGACTTGCTTCAGGGAATGGACAGGCGGGTGAGAGGGGACGCACCGATCAAAGGTTGTACGATTAGCCCTGATAGAGGTCCTGCTACGAATACCACAGACATGAGGGATTTGGAGAGTCCTAAGGAGAGAAGGTACGGCGATGCTGTGAGGAGAATGATATGAAGCATGAGTACGAGGCAGAATGAACTATTTATAAACTAAAGAGTCGACAGGAGCTTACCATATCCCATTTCCGTACTCCAGACTATCTGGGCCCCCAGGAGCCCGAGGGTTAGGAGCGGCATTTTCGCCCATGACGGCCCTAAATGAACAAGGTAAAGCTGTAAGTCAGCACTATAAAATAAATTCTTGTCATGCTGTAGGCAAAAACTGTTGTTCCCATTCCGCTACTGGAGTGCTACTGAGAGGAAGAAGTAACATGTACGGTTCCCAGAAACGGGAGTGGCGCTCCAAGTCGGGACACTAGGATAGTACACCAACCTCTTACGCCTTTACGGCCGTTCCACTGAACACCATCTACTCCTAGACTTCCTTCAAAATCTTCGACGTCATCTTGAGTGATAGCCAGGCCCCCAAGTCCAACCATATTTCAGACCTGAGGCAGTGATAAAAACAGAGTGACGAATCTGTTTTATTTCGGTGTTGCGAGCGCGACAAGTGCGAGACTGGAGAGCCAGAAGTGCGCCGCTCTGGGTCGACGTGGAAGGTCGAAATGAAATATGGGTATCCGTAATATGTGTCCTTGTCAAGTATGAATCCGTGATGCAAGTATTGAAGTTCTGGGACCGTAGTCCAACACTCTCAGCGAGGGAGAGCTCCAAGTGGCAAATTCCAGGTTTGACATCGACCACAGCATGTCCAACTTAGGGAAATTCCAAAAATACGTCGACGACAACGCGGATAGCTTCATTGAACGTCTCTCGAAGGCAGTCGCAATCCCTTCGTACACCCCTCGCTTCCCGCGTCGAGATGGCCACTCATTCGAGTCTGTAGGGTGTCATGCGACGCGTCCTATCGCAAGCATGTCTTCGCGATGGCAGACTTTATCAAGGATGAACTCGAAGCACTCGGTGTCACTGTCCGATTTGTTCCCCTTGGAAAGCATCTTCTCGACGGGCAGGAGATCGACCTCCCTCCGGCTATTCTCGCGTCGATTGGCAACGATCCAAAGAAGAAGACTGTAGGCCTATATGCACACTATGATGTCCAGCCGGTAAGCCGCTGCCCCTTCAGGGGCGATCGTGCCTCTGACTCTTTCCTTCGATGACTTATCGCCTATTCAATGGACCATGCTCGGACGGTGCACTTCCATAATAGGCTCTCATTACCGATGGCTGGAACACCGACCCTTTCACCCTCACCATCGACCAGAAGACAGGTCGTCTGATCGGCCGCGGTTCGAGTGATGACAAAGGGCCCCTTCTGGGCTGGATTAACGTCCTCGAAGCCCACGTGAAGCAAAACATCGAACTCCCTGTCAATATTAAGTTCTGCTTTGAAGGTACGTAGCTCGTATGCACCCTAAGATGTCGACAAACTGCGAACGACCGATTGAGCGACTCTCACCCTATTTTATGTTAACTGATTACTGACGGTATATGTTGCTCTGCGGCTTATAGGAATGGAAGAGAGCGGGTCAGAGGGTCTCGACGACCTCATCAAGAACGAGGCAGGTCCAGGCAAGTTTTTTGACGGGATCGACTGCTTCTGCATCGTGAGCTATCCGAGGTCTATTCTTATGCACTCCATTGACCGTCGATCCGCAGTCAGATAATTACTGGCTCAACACCACCACGCCTTGTCTGACTTACGGCTTAGTACGCCTCTCATTCGCATTCCCTAGTTTCGATCTAATACCTCCGGTGGCGCTCACAGAGAGGTCTGTCCTACTACAAGGTCACGGTCTCTGGTCCAGCGCAAGACCTCCACTCTGGTGTCTTTGGGCGGATGGTGCACGAAGTCTGTCTTGATATCCAGTTCTCTTTATGCGCACTGATGATTACTTCTAGCCTATGACAGACCTCATTCAACTTATGTCACGTCTCGTCACGCCGCAAGGCGACATCCTTGTTCCAGGGGTCCAAGAGCTTGTTGCACCTCTCGCACCAGGGGAAAAGTACGTTTCACCTCTATCCATACCCACACTTCTGTACTCCGTACATCTATGCCGTCTCGTTCCGACCAATTCTTGCCCTGCGCAGAGATCGCTACGACGCGCTCGACTACTCACTCGCCGACATCGAACACTCCGCTGGTGCATCAATAGCCCTTTCGAGTGACAGATCGACAGTCCTGATGGGTCGAATGCGCGAGTCCTCGCTCTCCCTGCATGGTATCGAAGGCGCCTTCTCCGCCCCCGGAGCGAAAACTGTCATTCCTGCCCGCGTCTCAGGCAAGTTCTCCATCCGTCTTGTACCCAACCAGACGCCCGAGCTCGTCGATCCTCTCGTGGTCAAGTACCTGGAAGCAGAGTTTGCGAAGCTTGCCACGAAGAACAAGCTGGTTATTGAGTGCCTGCATGGTGGCAAGCCGTGGGTTGCCGACCCAGACCATTGGAATTACAAGGCCGCTGCTAAGGCTACTAAGGTCAGTCTTTGTACCAATGCGAGACGGTCGCTGATGACCAACGGAATATAGGCGGTCTGGGGCAAGGAACCTAATTATACGCGTGAAGGAGGTTCGATCCCCGTCACGCTCACGTTTGCGGAAGCACTTGGCGTCAACGTGCTGTTATTGCCAATGGGGCGGGGAGACGATGGTGCTCAGTGAGTTCAAATCACCTACCTGGAACGAGATGGAAGCATTGATACGTTATGACGCATAGCTCGACAAATGAGAAGCTCGATCGGGATAACTATATCAACGGGGTGAGCAATTTGACTCTTCGTGAGAAATAAATGGCTGAAACTTGCCCAGACGAAACTGCTTGGGACGTATTTGTGGGAGATTTCGACATATAAGCCTTGAAGGTTCCGAACCAAATGTATTGTTGTCGCCGATAGGAAGTACGGAAAATGTACACAACGAAACCAGATGTAACATGTCAGAGGGTGATTGAGAACCCGCGTTATGGAGTTGGATCCCACGTGTGCGAGGAGCAAACCTCTTCCAGGAGAGGCAGAGAGTGATCCCCGAATCTTCAGCGGGAGCCAGTGGCTCCATACAAATTCCTATCCATTGGTCGTCTGCACGCAGCTCGCACGCCTCATGCGTCTTTCTTTGCTCGTCTTCCTAAGTTTGTCCCCGGCCTTCTTGGTTGGTAGTTTCTTCTCCAGTTTATGAAAATACCTGATAACCGCCTCATAGCTGAGCATCTTTTAAAGGGAATTAAATACTGCGATATGGAAAACATGATCGACTACAGGCTCCAAATTCAATGCAAACCTTGTGGGAAATAGGACCACACGTCTCGTGTATGTGGGCCAGGGTCAAAAGGCTTAGCTTAGAGGTTCGCAGCTTCTCTACTTTGGAATGCCCCTCTCAGGCAGGCCGTTCGTAGTGGACGTCCACCGAGCTGATGACAATGGCCAACAAGCGGATTGTGCTGTGCTTCGCGACCGTCTGTGATCATATGCCCTTTTTTTGAGGGTGTGGCGTGGCGGAAAAGCTGGCAGAGGAGGGCCTAAGTACCAAGAATGGGTACAAATTATAGCAAAAGTAAGTCGATTACATATATTAGTGTGATGCAGAAAACCCTTTGCGCAACTACAACATGGGGTATACGATGTTCCGAGCACCTTGCAAGCCCAAGCCGCTATTCTGGAATCTAAGGCTTGCAGACGAAAAGAGGGCTGTATACTCAGACTGGCATATATGCTTTTAGCTTCCGGCAATGACCTCGACGGCAACCCCGACATCTATGATGAGGCGGGGAGAGACAGCCTTGCAGTTTAGTGTCAGCCACTCCCAAGTTTGGGCAGTCGATAT
>Ga0307513_10008825_pt1 | contig 12835 bp, 10 predicted proteins | sample 15_EM_MG_FD_202174 | JGI IMG/M metagenome (GOLD analysis project Ga0307513, IMG submission 202174) | Populus trichocarpa ectomycorrhiza microbial communities from riparian zone in the Pacific Northwest, United States - 15_EM | ecosystem: Host-associated > Plants > Roots > Unclassified | place...
CAGGAGCGCAACATCTTCAAGTCGCTGACCGTGGCCGAGAACCTGAGCGCGGTCGCCCGCCCCGGCCCGTGGACCGCGGCTCGCGTGTTCGATCTGTTCCCGCGCCTGGCCGAGCGCAAGAAGAACCTCGGCAACCAGCTCTCGGGCGGCGAGCAGCAGATGCTCGCCTTCGCCCGCGCGCTGGTGCTGAATCCGAAGCTGCTGCTGCTCGACGAGCCGCTCGAAGGGCTGGCGCCGATCATCGTCGAAGAGCTGCTGCGCGCGATCCGTCGCGTCTCGCGCGAAGAAGGACTGTCGTCGATCGTCGTCGAACAGCACCCGCAGATGGTGCTCGGCGTCACCGACGACGCGATCGTGCTCGACCGCGGCAGCATCGCTTACCGCGCCGACAGCGCCGCATTGCTCGCCGACCCGGCCCCGCTCGACGCCTGGCTCGGCGTCGCCGCCAATCACTGAAGGAGAAACCACGATGACCACCCGCACCGCACCCCCGTTCCGCGCCGACCACGTCGGCAGCTTCCTGCGCCCGAAGTACCTGCTCGACGCGCGCGAGCAGAAGGCCAAGGGCGAGATCACCGCCGAGCAGCTTCGCCAGGTCGAAGACAAGGCGATCGCCGAGATCGTCAAGTTCCAGCAGGACGTCGGCCTGCAGAGCATCACCGATGGCGAATTCCGCCGGACCTATTTCCACATCGACTTTCTCGAACAGCTCGGCGGCGTGAAGACCGACATCCCGGTCACGATCATCAAGCCCGACGGCAGCGAAGAACTCGCACCGCCAGTGATGCGCGTGATCGACAAGGTCCGCCACGTGAAGGACATCCAGCGCGCCGACTTCGAATACCTGAAGCGCCAGGTCGCGCCCGGGATGACGCCGAAAGTGACGATCCCGTCGCCGACGATGCTGCACTTCCGCGGTGGCCGTGCCGGCATCAGCAAGGAGCACTACCCCGAGCTCGACCCGGTCTTCTACGATGACGTTGCCGCGGCCTACGGCGACGAACTGCGCTCGCTGTACAACGCCGGCTGCCGCTACGTGCAGATGGACGACACCAACATGGCGTACCTCTGCGACGACAAGATGCGCGAAGCGGCACGCCAGCGCGGCGACGACCCGAACGAGCTGCCGCACCGCTACGCGATGTTCATCAACAAGGTCGTCGCCCTCAAGCCGCCCGGCATGACCTTGGCGATGCACCTGTGCCGCGGCAACTTCAAGAGCACGCATGCGGCGGCCGGCAACTACGAGCCGGTGGCCGAGGCGCTGCTGGCCGAGATGAACCTCGACGCCTACTTCCTGGAGTACGACGACGACCGCTCGGGCGACTTCCGCCCGCTGCGCTTCCTGCCCAAGGGCAAGATCGCGGTGCTCGGCCTCGTGACCACCAAGTTCGGCGAGATGGAGAACAAGGACGCGCTGAAACGCCGCATCGACGAAGCCGCGAAGTACGCGCCGCTGGAGCAACTGGCGCTGAGCCCGCAATGCGGCTTCTCAAGCACGGTGCACGGCAACAACATCGCCGTCGAGGCGCAGCGCAACAAGCTGCGGCTGGTGGTAGAGACGGCGCAGGAAGTCTGGGGCTGAGCCCGGACGCGGAACAGTGCCTGCGCACTGTTCCGCGCCGGGCGAAGGCCCGGCCGCGATACAAGCGGCTGGGCTGAGCCGCGACCAGATCGGCTGGAACGAGTTCCGCTCCTGTGGCGAGGTGACCCGCGACGTTCAGCGCCACGCTCGACTTCGGCCTGCTGCAGCCGGGCGAGCTGTTCGCCTTCAGCTACGCGGCCGAGACCTGGGCCGACGGCGACGACGTGCCGTACACCGGCCGTGCGATCGCGCAGCTCGTCGACCCGTTCGGCCTGGCCGAGCCGCCGCCGTTCATGGTCGCGCTCGAAGGCCTGGCGCTGCCCAGCGCACCGGTGCCCGAGCCGGCGACGGCCTTGCTCGCCGCGGCGGGTGCCGCGCTGCTGGCCGCGCGCCGCGGCCGCTGGCTGAGGTCGTCGAGCGCGGGCTGATCGTCCAAGCCCAGCCGCTCGGCAACCCACGCCGGATCGTTGTCGCCGCGCACCGCGTCGAACGCGGCCTGCGCTTCGGGGAAGCGCCGGCGCATCAGGTTCAACCATTGCTTCAAGCGCCCGGCGCGGTGGCGCGGCGCCACATGGCCGGCGATGCGCCGCCAGTAGTGCGCCAGCAGCGGCAGCAGCGTCGCCCAGTCGGGCGCTGCCAGCCCGCGAATGGCCAGCGCCAGGCCGGGGTCGGCAACGATGCCGCGGCCGAGCATCAAGGCCGTGCAGCCGCTGATCGCGAGGCATCGCTGCGCATCGTCGACGGTCCAGACCTCGCCGTTGGCAACCACCGGGATAGCGACCGCTGCGCGGATCTGCGCGATGCGTTCCCAGTACGCCGGCGGCCGGTAGCCGTGGACCTTGGTCCGCGCGTGAACGACGAGTTCGACGGCGCCGGCGCTGGCGATCGCCTGCGCGCAGTCGAGCATGCGCGCTTCATCGCGATGGCCCAGCCGCATCTTCGCCGACACCGGCATCGCGGCCGGCACCGCGCGCCGCACCGCACTGACGATCGCGTGCACGAGCTCGGGTTCGTCGAGCAGCACGGCGCCGCCGCGATGGCGGTTGACGGTCGGCGCCGGGCAGCCGAAGTTGAGGTCGATGCCGGCCGGGCCGAGCGTCGCCAGCCGCGCCGCGTTGTCGGCCAGGCAGGCCGGGTCGCTGCCGAGCAACTGCGCGCGCACCGGCGTGCCGGCGGCGGTGCGGCCGTGGCTCAGCAGTTCGGGGACGATGCGCGTGAACACGCGTTCGGGCAACAGCTGGTCGGTGATGCGGATGAACTCCGACACGCAGAGGTCGATGCCGCCGGCGCGCGTGATCACGTCGCGCAGGCTGTGGTCGAGCAGCCCCTCCATCGGGGCCAGCAGGATGCGGGTGCCGATCACGCCGCCTTCACGGCCGTGTATTCCGAGAAGATGCCGAGTTCGACGTGGCGCTTCACTTGCTCGAAGCCGGCCGCGCGCAACGCGCCCAGCACCGCCTCGGGCGGGATGCAGGCTTCGATCGTGTCCCAGTAGTAGCGCCACAGTTCGGCGGTATCGCGCTTGCGTGCAACCAGGCGCGCGATCATCGGCACCACCGCATGCATGTAGGCCTTCAGCAGCGCGGTGCCGACGCGCCCGGCGGGCTTGGTGATCTCCAGCACCAGCAGCCGGCCGCCCGGGCGCAGCACGCGCGAGAACTCGCCGAACGCCGCGCCGACATCGGCGATGTGGCGCAGCGCATAGCCCATGCTGACGAAGTCGCTGCTGGCGTCGGCGCGCGGCAGTGATTCGGCGCGGCCGCTGATCAGCTCGACGCCGGGCAGCGCCACTTCACCCATCATGCCGGGGCTCGGGTCGACGCCGACCAGGCGGCCTTGGTTGCCGATCAGCGCCAGCGCTTCGCGTGCGACCAGGCCGGTGCCGATGCCGACGTCGAGGACCACTGCGCCGGGCGCGAGGCCCGCCCGCTGCAGCGCGGCACGCCGGTACCACGGCCCCGAGCCGAACGCGAGCACACGCTCGATGCGGTCGTAGTCGGGCGCGGTGTCGTCGAAGATGCGGCGCAGGAACTGCTCGTGCTCGACCTCGTCGCCGTAGTAGGCCGGCAGCGGCGTGTGCGGCCGCAGCACGGGAGCCGGCGCGATCGGGGGCTTGTTCATCGAGGCGATTATCGTCACCTCGAAAAAAGGAGACAGGGCAAGCCCTGTCTCCTTCTTCGGCGAACGGTCGCCGAGGGTTGCTTGCGGGTTGCTTACTGCTTGGCGCCGGCGGCCTTCACGTCGGCCTTGCCTTCGGCCTTGACGGCGTCGGTCTTGGCCTTGGCAACCGCCTTGTCGGCCGTCGCATCGACCTTGGCCTTGTCGGCCTTCTCATCGGCCTTGATGGTCTTCTTCGAGGACTTCAGGTCGGCCTTGGCCTCGGTCTTGTCGGCCTTGGCTTCGGCGGTGACCTTGTCTTCGGGCTTGGCCTTGGCGACCTTGTCGTGGGCCTTGGCCTTGGTCTTGCCGGCATCGGTGGCCGCGTCGGCCTTCTTCTCGGCGGCCTTGGCGTCGGCCTTCTGCATCTTCGCGTCTTCCTTGGCGTCGGTCTTCGCTTCGGAAGTGGTGGCCTTGGTCACGGCCTTGTCGGCCTTGGCTTCGGCTTTGGTCACCGGCGTCGCGGCGGGTGCCGTGGTCTGCGCGAAGACAGCGGTTGCGAACAACGTCGAGATCAGTGCGGCGAGTAGCTTGCTCATGGGATGAACCTTTCAGAGTGGATTTCGAAACTGGCCAATGCTGGGCAGCGTGAGTCATCAACGCGAGCCCGGACTATGCGTTGACCGACGCCGGCAACCCGTTCCGCGATATTGCAACTCGGCGTGCCATTGCATTCGTCGTCATACGCGAAATTGCGATGTAGGCGTTGGCCTACGCGAATTGGCGGCGGGCACCGATCAAGGCGTCGCCGCTGCATCGATAGAGTGCTTTCCAGCATCCAGCCAAGGAGCACCGCATGTCATTTGCACTCTATCTTCTCGGCCTCGTATTGCTGACCGGCGGCATCGCATGGGGCCTGGTCACCGCGGGCGTGCCGGCGTTGTACATAGGCATAGCCACGCTCGTCATCCTCGGCCTGGGCATCATGGGCGCGGTCGCGAAGACGCGGACCAAGGACCCATCGGGCTGACACCATCGGGCTGACACCATCTGCGTTCGCTGACCCTTCGAACAAGAACGATTCTCAACAAGTTATCATCGCGGAAACCCCGCACACGCCAGCCGCATCGCCAGCCGTGCTTCCCTTTCGAAGACGGCTGAACGATGATTTTTCAACAGGTGTCGAATCCGCCCGCGCTGGCCGCCAGCGAGGCGCGTGAACCCCCATCGATCGCCCGCGGCTCACGCCGCCGCCGGCTGTGGGAATTGGGCGGTCATGCGCATTGCCCGATCGTCGGCGTCTGCTTGCCGATCACGGCATTGCGCCGTCTGATCGACAAGGCGCTCGACGGCCGAGCGCTGGCCGACGATTACGAATTGCACTGCGGCGCGGTCGCCGAATGCAAGCTGCGCACGGCGGTCGCCGAACGCTTGCAGCGTGAACTCGACCGCCGCTGCCTGCTTGCGCTGCGGCAGGCGGCCAAGGCCAAGACCGCCGAAGCGCTGGCCTCGTGGTGGCGCGACGCCGCGCAGGGCAGGGACCTGGCCGGCGCGTTGTGGGCGACGCTGAGCCACCCGCGCTGCACCGATGCACTCGAACACCAGGTGCTGGGGGAAGTGCACATGCTGCAGCACCAGGTCGGCATCGCGCAACGGGTCGACCTGCAGCGTTTCGAGGCCGTGATCGACGAGAACGCCGTGCTGGCGCGCGAGCTCGGCGCCGCGCAACAACGCAGCACGCGCCAGGCCGAAGAGCACACACGCCGCAGCGAGCAGCAGCAGAGCCAGATCGTCCAATTGCGGGCCCAGCTCATCGGCCGCGACACTTGCATTGCCGGCTTGCGCGACGACTTGCGCGCGCTGGAAGCGGCAGCACCGGGGCTGAAGAGCCGCGTCGAGCTGGCGCGCGAGAACCAGCAGCAGCTCGAACGTCTGCGGCAGCTTCAGCTCGCGCTGCAGCAGTCGCGCGACGAAGCCGAGCAGCAGCGTCGACGCGTCGGCGAGCTAACTATCGAAATACAGCGCATCGAAACCGCGTCCGATGAGCCGTCGCTCCATGAGCCCGCCGAATCCGCCGAACCCACCGAATCCCCCGATAGCGACGCGCCCGCGCGGCTCGACGACCAGGCCGTGCTGTGCGTCGGCGGCCGCCCCGCCAGCGTGCCCGTCTATCGCCGCCTGATCGAACGCATCGGCGGCCGATTCCTGCACCACGACGGCGGCGACGAAGACAGCGTCGCCAGGCTCGACTCGACCCTGGCCGCCGCCGACCTGGTGATCTGCCAGACCGGCTGCGTCAGCCACGACGCCTACTGGCGCGTGAAGGACCATTGCAAGCGGACCGGCAAGCGCTGCGTCTTCGTCGAAAGCCCGAGCACGGCCGGGCTCAAGCGTGCGCTGCTGGCGCTGGGAGATGCGGCGAGCTGCCCCGCTCGACAGACATAGCGGGCATGGCGTTTCGAAACGCACGAGGTCCGCCGGCCCGGTGACGCTTCGCGATTGCCGGATCGGTGCGGGCGCGCAGCGCCGGCGTCGGTGGCCGCCGATCTCGCGACGGTGGTTCGTCCTACACCGCTGCCGAGCCGCCGCGCGCAAGCTGGGGCGACCATGAACACCCGATCGTTTTGCCTGTCGGCCGCGCTGATGCTCGCGCTGCCGGCGCTTTCGATACGTCCCGCGGCGGCCCAGAGCAGCGCTTCGGCGCCGACTGCGGCCTCGGCGCCGCTGCAGTTCAAGCCCGCCCGCGTGCTGCCGACACCGGCCGAATCGCGCGCCCGCGCATCGCCGCCCGGCGAACTGCGGCCCGAACGGCCGGTGACGCCGCAGATCAGCATTCCGCTGGGCAACAAACCCGCGCCCGAAGCGTCGAAGCCGACGTCGCGCGCGGCGCCGCGCGGCAACCCCGCGTTGACCCCCGCATCCACCGGCGGTGTCGACGACGCCGCGGCGCGCTGCGGAGCCCAGTCGCAGGGTGAACTCTCGGCCCTGTGCCGCGACCGGCTGGCGCGCGAAACGCCCAGCCGCCGACCGGGCTGAACACCCCCACATTCGCGCTGGAAAGCATCGGAAACGGTGGCCTTCGCCAGCGGTGGCGTGCGCTACGATGAAGTGATTCATCCATCCGGAGAATGCCCCGAGCGCAATGGGTCAGGTGACGTCGCTTCTGTCGGCCATCGGCCAAGGCGAGCGCGATGCGCTCGGGTCCTTGTACGCGCTGCTCTACCCGGAATTGCGCCGCCTGGCCCATTCGCGGGTGCGCCGCAGCGGCGAGTTCACGTTGCTCGACACCACGTCGCTGGTCCACGAGTCCTATCTGCGCTTCGAAAAGTCGGGGGCGGTCGAGATCGGTGACCGCTCGCAGTTCCTGGCCTACGCGGCCCGTGTGATGCGCTCGGTGGTTGTCGACGCGATCCGCGGCCGCCAGACCAGCCGCCGCGGCGGCAACGCGGTTCATGTCGAACTCGACGAAGAGCGCGACGTGTCGGCCGCCGCACACGACAACGAAGTGCTGCGCGTGCACGAGTCGCTGGAGGAACTGGCGGCGATCGACGAGCGCCTGGTGCAGGTGGTCGAGATGCGCTACTTCGCCGGCATGACCGAGGTCGAGATCGCCGGCGTGCTGGGCCTGGCCGTGCGAACCGTGGCGCGCGACTGGGAAAAGGCGCGGCTCTTCCTGCACGCCAGCCTGCGCTGATTCGCTCGGCCGCCCGCACCATTCCGACGCGAGCAGCCGAAGGCCGGCGAATTCGTCAGCGCATCCTCTCCGCGCTCTGTTCGGCGCGGGCTGCGCCGATCGCCGTCTTCACCTGTTTCTCTTCCTCCGGCGGCGGCAGCACGGCGCGCATGCCGAGCGATTCGATCCACAGCTCGCGGCACCAGCCCTTGGTGTGGTAGAGGTGCTCGTCTTCCTGGTCTTCGACCTCTTCGCAGGCGGCAGTCAACAGCTTGGCGCTCTCGCCCTTCAGCAGCTTTTCGCCGCACTTGCCGATCAACTCCCAGTCGAGATGATCCTTGGTCTCGGCCAGTACCACGCACTCGCAGGCAACGAGTTGGGCCGCCTCGGGTTTGCCGTTCGCCAGCGCCATTTCCATCGCCTTGACGAGCGCGCCGCCGAGGTGGCGAACGACCGCCACGCCCGGGGTCTGCCGCGCCGGGTCGAGGCCGAGCTTCCGGCACACGCCGGTCAGCACTTCGACGTGGTGCGTCGTCTGCTCGAGGTACTTGCCCCACTCTTCCTGCAGTTCGTCGTTGATCGCGCATTTCAGCGCCGTCCGGTAGACCTCAACGCCGCCTCTTTCGTGTTCCAGCGACTGCAGCAGAAGTTCGACCACCTGCTCATTCGGCTTGTCCTGTTTCATCGGGGTTCTCCTATAGGGGTGGGAATGCGCATGCGTGCAAGTGCAGCGCGGCAAACCGGCGGCAAATGGTGAGCCCGCCCCGCTGCACGGTTGTCTGCCGTCGCCTTTCACGGTTTCGCTTCGCGTTTCATGGGAACGAGGCTTGCCGAGCCCGGGCGCGGCGACCCGCTACCATCGGCCGATTCACCGAGTGCTGGGCCGAGGTGGTCGAGATGCGTTGTTTCGCCGGCGTGGCAGGACCGCGGCGCCTTGGGTATGCCGGCCGGCGCTGAGGGGCGCAGCCCGCCGCGTGCGTCGGCGGCCGATTGGCAGGCCATCTTCGCGCTGCTCGACACGGCGCTCGAGCTCGAACCGGCATCGCGCACGGCCTGGCTCGAATCGATAGCCCCCGGCCAGGCGCGGCTGCTGCCGCTGCTGAAGGATCTGCTGCAAGCGCATGCCGACGGCAGCACCGGCGGCTTCATGCAAACGCCGCCGAGCGTCGCATTCGTCGACGCGGCGGCGACGCCGGCACTGGCCGCGCAGGCACACGTCGGGCCGTACCGGCTGCTGCGTGAAATCGGCCAGGGCGGCATGGCCAGCGTCTGGCTGGCCGAGCGCGCCGACGGCGCGCACCAGCGCAAGGTGGCCCTCAAGTTGCCGCACCGCGCGCTGGGCCTGCGGGTGATCGGCGAGCGCTTCGCGCGCGAGCGCGCCATCCTGTCGACCCTGCAGCATCCGAACATCGCCCAGGTCCTCGACGCCGGCGAGTCCGACGGCCAGCCCTGGCTGGCGCTGGAATACGTCGAAGGCGAAGCCATCGACGTTCACGCCCGGACGCGCGGGCTCGACGCGCGGGCACGGCTGGCGCTCGTCATCCCCGTATTGAACGCGTTGCAGCACGCCCACGGGCAACTCGTGATCCACCGCGACATCAAGCCCGCGAACGTGCTCGTGACTGACGACGGCACGGTCAAGCTGCTCGACTTCGGCGTCGCCAAGCTGCTGGCACCGGACGGCGCGCCGTCGGATCCCGCGTTGACCGAATTCGGCGGCCGCGCGATGACACCGCAGTACGCCAGCCCCGAGCAGGTCGCCGGACGGCCCTTGGGCGTGACCAGCGACGTCTACTCGCTCGGCGTGCTGTTGTACGAGCTGTTGACCGGCCGCCCGCCGTACCGGCTTCGGCGCGACAGTGCCGCCGGGCTCGAAGAGGCGATCCGGCGCGCCGAGATCGTGCGCCCCAGCCTGGCCGTCGGCGAACGCCGGCTCGCCGCTGCGCTGCGCGGCGACGTCGACACCATCGTGATGAAGGCGCTAGCGCCCGACCCGGCGCGGCGCTACGCCTCGGCCGCCGCCCTTGGCGACGACATCCATCGCCATCTCGTCGCGCTGCCGATCAACGCCCGGCCGGCCAGCGCGATGTACCGGGCGCGACGCTTCCTGCAACGCCGCGCACTGCCGGTGGCGATGGCAGCGGCGGTGTCGCTCAGCCTGCTGGCAGGCACTGGCGCCGCCTTGTGGCAGGCGCGCACGGCCCGGCTCGAGGCGCGCAAGGCCGGGGCGATCAAGGAGTATCTGATCGGCCTTTTCAGCGCTGCCGACAACCGAGCCACCGGCGGCCGCCAGCGCAGTTCGATGACCGTGCTCGAGCTCATCGAGACCGGCGCCGCGGGTCTGGACAAATCGCTCGACGACCAGCCCGAAGTGAAGATCGAACTGCTCGGCCTGGTCGGCGACATCTTCGAGTACCTCGACCAGGTCGATCGCAAGATCGCGATGTCCGAACGCGCGATCGAACTGTCGCGTCGCGTCCAGGGCGAAGGCAACCCGGTTCAAGCGCTTCATGTCTTGAGCATCGCCAGCGCCCACGCCTGGGCCGGGCGCTGGGTCGAGGCCGAGCGGCACCTGCAGCGCGGCGAAGCCATGCTGGCGGCACTGGGCGACAACCGTTCCATCACCTACGCCAACATGCTCAAGCTCAAGGGCAACCTGATGCGCCGCCACGGCCCGGCGCGCGCCGTCGAGGCGCGCGAGACGCTGCGCCGCGCAGCCGCGCTGTTCGATGAACGTTTTCCCGACGACCCCCAGCGCGTCGGCGTGCTGATGTACCTGGCACAGGCGCACATCGCGCTCGACGAGTTCGCTGCCGCCCGCGAAGCCGCCGACCGTGCCGTCGACGCGGCGCGGCACCTGCGCTCGGCCGCGGGCGACATCGGCAACGCCTATTCGCTGCGCGCCTCGGTGCTGGAACGTTCGGGCCTGTTCGCGGCCGCCGTCGCCGACTACGAGGAGGCCGGCAAGCACTACCGCACGAGCGTCGGCGACGAGCATTTCTTGACGCTGCAGAACGACAACCTCATGGGACAGGCCCTGCAGTCCGGCGGCGAGCGGGTCCGCGGGCTGGCCTTGCTGAAACAGACCGCGGCCGCCATCGCACGCATCCGCCCCGGCAGCAACACCCACGGCAACAGCCAGTTGCGGCTGGGGCTGGCGCTGCTACGCGACGGCGACCCGCTGGCTGCGGAGCCGGCGCTGGCCGAGGCCGAAGCCAATGCGCGCCAGCGCAAAGACGTCCAGGCGCAGGCTTCGGCGCTGCTCGGTCTGGGTGCCGCCGCGTTCGCGCAGGGGCACGCCGGGCGCGCACGCGAGCTGGCGCAGGCGGCGCTGGACGTGCGCCGCGAGGCCGGCAACGAAAGCGAGCAGACCCAGGCAGACGCCGAACTGCTGCTGGCGCAGGTCGCCCTGCACGAGCGCCAGGCCGACGAGGCCGAGCGGCTGATCGCAGCCGCGCTGGCGCGATCGGTGGTGGACGCGAGGCCCGAACAGCGGCGCCGTGCCTGGCTGCTGGCGCTGCGCGGCCGCGCAGCGCTCGCCCGCGCCGACAGCCGGTCGGCGCTGGCCAGCACCGATGCGGCGATGGCGATGCTGGCGCTACCCGCACTGGCGGAGGATTGGGCGCTGCGCGTGCCGGTCCAGGAGGCCCAAGCCGGCGCGTTGTGCGCCGCCGGCCGTGTTGCCGACGGACGCCAGCTCGCCGCCCAGGCGCGGCACTTGCGACAGAGCCACCAGTCGCCGGCCAGCGCCGACACGGCCGAAGCGCTCGAACCCGTTCGAGCCTGCACTCCGAAGATCTAGCTCTAGCCAGATCAGGCGCCTTCTGGCGCGCTGCTCGGACGCGGCGAAGAAATCGGGATGCGAATGGCATGTTCCCGAAGTGAATCGCGTTTCGGTGATCGAGCTCCACTGAAAGGTCACGATGAAACACTCGATCGTTCGCCGCCGGCATGCTCGCTTGCCAGGCAACACCGCACGATGGGATTCGGCGCTGTTGCTGACACTGCTTGCGGCCGCGCCGGCCGGCGCGGCTGTGCAGTTCGGTGTCACCGACCTGGCTACGCTGGGCGGCAGCCTCAGCAGTGCCGCCGGCATCAACGCTGCCGGCCAGGTGGTGGGCTATGCGTACACGGGCGGCGACACGGCTCAGCGCGCCTTCCTGTGGCAGTCCGGCGCGATGCAGGACCTGGGCACTCTCGGCGGCGACGAAAGCAGCGCCTACGGCATCAACGCCGCCGGGCAGGTGGTGGGCAATGCGGCCATCGCCGGCGGCTTGGAGAGCCGCGCCTTCCTGTGGCAGGCGGGCAGCATGCAGGATCTGGGCACGCTGGGCGGCGCGCTCAGCGACGCTGCGGGCATCAATGCCGCCGGCCAGGTGGTGGGCTACGCCTACACCGGCACGCCTTCTTGCGCGGTGCGAACGGCGGCATGGTCGACCGGAATGCCCTGCTGGCCGCCGGCAGCGGCGCCACCGTCAACTTCGCCAGCGGCGTCAACGATCTCGGCCAGATTGCCGCCACCGCGACCATCGGCGGCCAGACCCGCGCGGTGCTGCTGACGCCGAGCGGTTCGATGTCCTGGCTGGGCAGCGGCGCCGGCGGCAGTTTCGCCGACAGCGCCAACTGGGAATTGGGCTTCGCGCCGAGCCCGTTCCTCGATGCGGTGATCGCCCCGACCGGCGCGCAGACGATCTACGCCGGCACCGATGCCACGGTCAAGAGCCTGAGCATCGGCGGCGCGGCGGGCAGCAGTGGCCGGCCGTCGCTGGTACTGCAATATGGTGCCAACCTGGCAGCGGCCGACGGCGTCACGATCCAGGCCACCGGCCTGCTCACCGGCGACGGCACGGTCCGCGGCAACCTCGTCAACCTCGGCACGCTGCAGGCCGGCAACCTCACTGTCAGCGGAACGTTCAGCAATGCCGGGCTCGTCAACGGCAACGGTTATCTCAACGCCAACCTGGACAACACCGCAGCCGGCCAGGTGCGCAGCGGTGCCGGCGAATACCTGCGTGTGACGGGCACGATGACGGGCGCGGCGCACAGCAATGCCGGCAGCATGGAGGTGGCCGCCGGCGCGACGCAGGAGTTCAGCGGCGCGTTCGGCAACAGCGGCCAGATCACGATCAACGGCGCGGTGGCGCGCTACAACGGCGCCTTCACGAATGCCAGCGCCGGGCGGATCTTCCTGCAGAACGGCGACGTGCATTTCGGCGCCGGGGTCGTCAATTCGGGCCAGATCAGCACCAGCTTCGGCAGCTCGAACGTCTTTGGCGCCGTGACCACCGGCTCGGGCGGCAAGATCATCCTGTCGGGCAACAGCAGCACGACCTTCTACGACACGCTCGAGGTCCAGTCGGGCGGCGAACTGCGGGTCTCCACCGGCAGCACGGCGGTGTTCTTCGGCCCTGTCCTGCAGCGCAGCGGATCGCTGTTTTCGGGCTCGGGCAGCAAGTTCTACGAAGGCGGCCTGTCGATAG
>Ga0307513_10008826_pt1 | contig 12834 bp, 11 predicted proteins | sample 15_EM_MG_FD_202174 | JGI IMG/M metagenome (GOLD analysis project Ga0307513, IMG submission 202174) | Populus trichocarpa ectomycorrhiza microbial communities from riparian zone in the Pacific Northwest, United States - 15_EM | ecosystem: Host-associated > Plants > Roots > Unclassified | place...
CGTGTGGGTGAACGAGTCGGCCGTGCGCGCGCTCGGCTTTTCTTCGCCCACCGCCGCGATCGGTGAACAGCTGAAAGGATTCTATGGACCAGAAATGCAGCCGCCCGGGACGATCACGATCGCCGGCGTCGTACCCGACTTTCCCGTCGATTCGGTGCGCACTCAGATTGAACCCGCGATGTATATCGTGGCCCCGGAATACGCGAATCTCGTCAGTATCCGGCTCGCCGGTACCCGGATTCCAGAAACTTTGGCCGCAATCGATGAAGTATGGAAGCGGCTCGGCGAGCCGCGTCCCGTGTCGCGGCTGTTCCTCGATCAGTACTACCACCGCATGTACATCGACATCATCCAGCAGCAGCGCGTACTCAGTTTGCTGTGCGGTGTGGCGGTGTTCCTCGCCTGTCTCGGGCTCTTCGGCCTGTCTATCTACACTGCCCAGCGCCGCACGAAAGAGATCGGCATCCGCAAAGTGATGGGCGCGAGCACCAGCGACGTCATGCGCCTGTTGCTGTGGGCGTTCGCCAAGCCCGTGTTCTGGGCGAGCCTCATCGCGTGGCCGGTGGCGGCCTGGCTCATGAGGCGCTGGCTCGCCGGATTCGTCTATCGCGTGGATCTCGGCTGGTGGCTCTTGCCCATCGCATCGTTGCTGGCATTGGCAGTCGCACTGGCGACGGTGAGCGTTCAGAGTTACCTCGTGGCTCGCGCCAGACCCGCGGGCGCACTGCGTTATCAATAGACCCTCAGGCTGCTGGTGGCTGCCTGCCTACCCTGATCGCCCTCGGGATCGCCTTGCACACTGTTAGCGCACACAATGACGAACTCACTTCGCCACGAGTAGTCCGGTCACCTATACTCGCCGCACTCTCCCAAGAGTGTCGGAAAAATGGCCGCGGCGAGCACAGGCGAGGCACTTGAACAGCTGGCAGCGAGTTTGGCTCGCGCGCGCGGCGACAATTTTTTTCTGGAACTCGCCGCACACCTTGCCGGCGTACTCGGTGCCACCGAGGCACTCATCTGCGAAGGCGCTCCCAACAAGCGGGCCCGCTCACTCGGTGCGTGGCGCGCAGGTGGCCCGGCGGCTAACTATGAGTACGACCTCGACCAGACACCCTGCGCGGCGGTGCACGCGGGCGAAATCCTGACGGTCGAGCTCGCGGCCGGCGCGTATCCAGGCGCTTTCCACAAATCCGGCGGCTACTTCGGCATGCCTCTCGCCGCCAACGACGGCGCGGTCCTCGGCCACCTCTGCGTCTACACCGACCACCCGGTGGTTTTTGACCCGAGCACGCGCGCGATCTGCGACATCATCGCGAACCGCGCCGCCGCGGAACTGCGCCTGGTGCACGTCAAGCGGGAGCGCGCGCTGTTGCGTGGACAGCGGCGCCAGCTGCGCGCCGAGATCGCCGCCAGTCACGACGTCGAGGCCATGGTAGGCGTGAGCGCCGCTCATCTGCGTGTCGTGGAGGAAATCCGCCACGCAGCGCAAGCCACCGCCGCCGGCGTACTGATTCGGGGAGAACCGGGAACGGGCAAGGAGCTCGTCGCCCGTGCCATTCACGCCACGAGCAGCCGGGCCGCGAAACCGTTCGTGAAGATTGACTGCGCGGCGCTCTATATCGAAACGCAATTGAATGCACTTCCGCAAACGCTGACCCTCACCAACGGCGGCACGTTGTTCCTCGATGAGGTGGGCGCGCTGACTCCGGAAATGCAGCAGCGGCTGCTCGCGAATCTCGGCGCCGACGCCAATGTGCGCATCATCGCTTCGACCGATCGCGACGTGCGCAAGAAGATTCGCGACGGCGAATTTCGCAACGACCTGTATCAGCGGCTGGCCATTTTCGCCATCGATCTCGCGCCGCTGCGAACGCGCGTCGAAGACATTCCGCTGCTCGTGCAGAGTTTCGCGCAGAAGTACGCGCGGCGCCTCGGGCGGCGCGTCGAGAGCGTCGATCCGGCATCGCTCTCCGAGCTCGCCAACTACGCCTGGCCGGGAAACATCCGCGAGCTCGCCAATCTGGTGGAACGCTCACTGGTGATGCAGGACACGCCGACGCTGAAAATCACCAAGGAGCTGCTCGCGACGACGGCGCCGCTCGAACGCGCCGCGCTCGTAGCCGCGGCGGCCGGCGATACCTCGACGACGGCGCGGACGGCGCTCGCGGGCCCGGTGGACTTTGACGACACGCTGAGCACCGGCTTGCACGTGATACAGCGTGATCACATTCTTCGCGTACTCGATTCGACGCACTGGGTCATCGAAGGAAGTCATGGCGCGGCACTCAAGCTGGGTCTCAAACCCGCAACCTTGCGGCACCGGATGAAGAAGTTAGGGATCTCGCGCGCTGCGAACGCGGGCCCTCACACAGCCGCGGGCATGCCAGAAAGCGAAGTACGATAGCCCGGGCCGGTCCGCTCCCTCAGTTTTCGACCGAAATCACCAGCGCTTGTATCTTGCCGTCCACGGCGTCGTTACCAAATCGCGCGGCGATCGCCGCGGCCGCGAAATCCGTCGCTTCTGCCAATCGATCGACAGCCCGCTCCTCGAGCTCGTTGCGCAAAGGGGTTCCCTGGCAATACGCCATCGCCGGAATTCGCGGTGTCGCGGCGTAGCTGTGCTCCGTGAGTGTCTGGATTTCCGGCTTGTGAGTGAAACCAGCTCGAGCGAGATCGCGCTCGATGGCGAGGCGATCGTGATAACCATGGGGCACGCGAGCCATGAAGCGCGGCGGATTGTCGGGAAACATCCGGGCGAGCGCGTCGGTCACCGTCGCGGCAAACTCGTTCTCCTCGAGGCGATCCCACACATTGAAAAGGAACACTCCGCCGGGCCGCAGGACGCGCCGCGCCTCGGCGAACGCGCGGGCCTTGTCCGGGAAGAACATCACACCGAACTGGCACACGACCGCGTCGAACGTGGCATCGCCGAACGGGAGTTGCAAGGCGTCGGCCTGGCGCCATTCGACCGGCCGGGCGGTGCCGACGGCAGATGCGCGATCCAGCATGGGCTGGTTGAGATCGGTGGCGACGATGGACACGCTTGCGGCAAGTTTCGCGGCCAGGTGCCGCGTGACGACACCGGTGCCCGCCGCGAGCTCGAGTAGATTGGAGAACGTTCGCGATGCGAGCCGCGAGGCTAGATCGGCCGCGTACGGCTCGAAGATCAGCGGTACGAGATAGGCGTCGTAGATCTCGGGTATCGAGCCCGCGAACAGCTTGTCGCTGTCGCCCGCCGCTCTCACCGATCGGGCCTCGCCGCGAGTTCCCGGATCGCAGATTCGAGCAGCACTTCGAATTTCTCCGGAGCTTCGAGCATGAGGAAATGACCGGAGCCACGCATGACTCGCGCCTTCACACCATGTTTGGCCAGTGACGCCATGTCGGTCGGCCCATTGTCGGCATTGATGGCGATCACCGGTAGTTTGAGCTCGGCCAGTTCGGCGGGGATTTCACGCGCGTTCTTGAACGAGGACTCGAGAGACGTCGTCGCCACCAGCGGCGGCGCCGAGGACATGTCCTGTGCTACGCGGTTGACCAGCGCCGGATCGGCGTTCCTGCCGAACAGACTGCGCACGAACTTGTCGGTAGTGCCGCGAAAGTCGGCGCGGAATGTCGCGACGAAGGCATCGATGTCCGCGTCGGAACTCGGCGGTCCGAGATCCTTGTAGTCGTCCAACCAGATCAGCCCCACGACCCGGCCCTTGAGCAGGCGCGCCGCCGCAACGACGACGTCGCCGCCCATCGAATGGCCCACGAGCACCACGCGCTTCAGGCCCAGCTTCTTCACCACCGCCGCGACGTCCTGGCCGAATGAATCGATGGTCGAATTCTGACGGCCGAGCGAAGAATCCCCGTGTCCAGCCAGGTCGATCGCGACGACCTGGTATTTCGCCGAAAGCGGTTTGAGCTGATTTCGAAAGTAGCTGCGATCGCAGGACCACCCGTGCACCAGCACGACGGCGGTGTCGCCTGAACCTCGTGTTTCATAGGCGATGCTCATGCCATCGACGGATTTCGCCATCGCCGGCTTTTCGGCGGGAGCCGCGAACGCGCTCACGGCGGCGCTTGCGATCCAGGCTGCGATCAGAAGTTTGCGCATTCGGCCTCCTTGTGGCTCGGCGAAGTTAGGCGCGCCGCCCAAACAAGTCAAAACCGGCGAGTCAAAGGTGCCGCGTTTCAGCCGGCGGCTCCCACCATTTGTTCTCGCGTCCGTTGGCGTAGCGCACGGATGCAGCAACCAGTTCGCGCGGGTCGACGTCGTCGAGACTGGCGACCTTGATCGAAACGTAGTCCCCGCCGATCTCCTTGACGTGACCGCGCTCGAATGTGCGAACCCCACAGTGTTTGCAGAACAGGTGCGCGCCTTGTTTGCTCCCGAAGCGATAGTCGCTCAGTGCCTCGTCACCCGATATCTGGCGAAAGGCGTCGGGCTTGACGATGACGTTCCAGTTGCGGGTCTTGGTGCAGATGCTGCAGTTGCACTTGTTCGTGCCCTGCGCGAGGTCGATGTCGACTTCGAAACGCACTGCGCCGCAATGGCAGCTGCCTTTGTAGGTCTTCAGCATGATCGTTCCACCTTCATTGGTTGAGCAGGCAGGCGTAGAGAACGCTGTCGATGAGCTGCCCGTCTTTGGTGACACTCTTGCGCATCAGCGCTTCGCGCACAAATCCGATTTTTTCCAGCACGCGCATCGACGCCGGATTCCACTCGAATACCGGTGACTCGAGGCGCACGAAACGCGCGTCGGCAACCAGGTGCGCAAGCATCGCGCGACCCGCCGCCGTGGCGATCCCGCGACTCCAGTATGCCTCGCCTAGCCAGTAACCGAAGTGGGCGGTGCGCGCGAAGATTCCCTCGCCTGCGCGCGCGCCGATGCCGCCGATCGCGAGTCCATCGCACTCGATGGCGAATGACACGCTGCGCCGCGGGGTGGCGCAGAGCCGTAGCCATGCATCGGCGTCGGCTTCGGTGTACGGATGCGGAAACACATCGGCGAGGTTACGCCAGACATTGCGATTGTTTGCGTTGGCGATGAGGCTCGGCTTGTCGGCCGGCGCCCAGGGCCGCAAAACGCATCCTCGAATTTCTGTCGCCAGTTGCATCCGGCCCCCGCGATGTCAGGGCGGAATGATCGCCGAGAAAACCCTCGTGCGGCTAGGAGCTCTTGCGCGGCGGCGCATTTCTCGCGGCCGGACGTCTGCCGCGCGAGTCCCGAATGCGGGGCCGGCTGCTCGCGCGCAGGCCGCGAGGCGTGGCGGCGCACCAGATTCCAGACCGCACGCGCCCCGCCGCGCTCACGAGCGATATCCGTGATGCGGGACGCACCACCGTGGGGTGCTCCCCCCGGAACCGGCAGGGTGCGCTGCTTTGGTTTTGTGCGACTGACATCTGAAGGCTCTCCGAATCTGCAATCTTGTTAGCGAAAACTATGCGGCGAGCGCGAGCCGGGCCGGCCGCGCGATCACGAATCCCTGCACGAAGTCCACGCCCATCTTGCGGGCGACGTCGAGCGCGGCGCTGTCTTCCACCTGCTCGGCGATGATCTTGAAGTTGAGCGTGCGCGCCAGCTTGATCATCGCGGTCACCATGGTCTGGCTCACCGTATCCTTCGCCAGGTTGCGCATGAACGAGCCATCGAGTTTCAGATAATCCAGCGGCAGGTTCTTGAGGCTCGAGAACGAAGCCACGCCCGATCCGAAATCGTCGATGGTGAATTTGCAGCCCATGCCGTGCAGCACGCCGACGAAGCGGCGCGCGGAATCCATGTTGCCGATGACCGCGCTCTCGGTGATCTCGAAACACACCTGCTCGGGTGCGACGCCGGTGCTGTCCAGGCACTCCACCACGAACTCCAGGAACAGCGGGTCGCCGAGCGTCTGGCCGGAGATGTTGATGGCCACGCAGCGTTCCGGTGCCAGCTGGAATGCATTGCGTGATAGCGCGGCCAGCGTGGTCTGCACCACCCAGCGATCCACGGAGGCCATCAGACGGTAGCGCTCCGCGGCCGCCACGAATTCGAGCGGCGCGATCTCGGCGCCGGTTTCATCGAGCATGCGCAGCAACACTTCCATCGAAGGCCCTTCGGTCTCGCCGCCGTACGCGGCGACAATGGGCTGGTAGTACAGCGTGAAGCGTTCTTCCTTGAGTGCCGACTGCAGCTTCTGCAGCCATTCGATCTCGCCGCTGCTGCGCGCCAGCGCCTCGTCGCGTGCCGAGTACACCGAGACGCGGCCGGCGCCTTCTTTCTTCGCGACGTAGCACGCCGAATCCGCGGCGGCGAGCAGTTGCTCGACCGTGCCCGCTTCACGGGCGATCTCGATGAGCCCGATGGATACGCCGATGTTGAACACGCGGTCGTGCCATGCGAAGCGGTACGCGGCGATGGAACGGCATACGTCATCGGAGATCTGGCGCGCCTTGTCGAGCGGGCAGCCGACCAACAACATGCCGAATTCGTCGCCGCCCAGGCGCGCCACGGTGTCCGAGTCGCGCACCGCTTCGCGCAATAGCTTGGCCACTTCGCGCAACATGCTGTCGCCGGCGAGATGCCCGCTGGTGTCGTTGACGATCTTGAACCGGTCGAGATCGAGGTAGCACAGCATGTGCGCCGCCTCGCCGCGCCGCGCGGCTTCGGTCGCCTCATCGAGCCGGTGCTCGAACTCGCGGCGGTTCACCAGGCCCGTGAGCGCGTCGTGCGTTGCCTGGTACGACATCTGCCGGTGCAGGCCACGCAGCTCGGTCACGTCGTGCAGCAGGATGACCGCGCCAACGACATCGCCGCCGTCATTGCGTAGCGGCGACGCGGCGAGCTCGATGGCGCGCTCCTCCCCAGAGGCCTTGCCGAGCAGCACCGCCCGGCGACTCAAATTGTGCGGACTACCATTGCTGCCGCCGACCGCTTCCATGATCGGGGCCGACAGTTGCCTGCGGTCATCCTCGTCGACGAGGCCGACGACCTCCTCGAGCAGCCGGCCAAGGGCCTGCGCGCTGCCGACACCTAACAATATTTCCGCGGCCGGATTGAGGTAGGCCAGGTGCCCCTCGAGGTCGGTGGTCACGATGGCCTCGCCCAGCGACTGCATGGCGAACACCTGCAGCGGCGGCAGTGGCGGCGGCGGCGGCGGCAACGGCGGCGCCACCAGCGCGGCGCGCGCCGCGGCCTCCTTCTCGTCGATCTTGCCGCTCGCCAGCGCGCGCAGCTTCCTGGTGGGGATGACCTCGACGCCGGTCACGAGCAGCGCCGGCGCCCCTTCGAAATCGATCTGCGCGGTAGTTAGTTCGAGCAGGCTCACCTGGCCCTGCAGGCCGACCATTTCCACCTCGAAACGCTCTGCGCCATGCGCCCCGGCGAGGCGGCGGCGCAGGTTTTCGCCGACCAGCTCGGCGTATTCGGGCGCGACCAGATCCGACAGCCGGCGGTCGATGAGGTCGACGCGGTCCACGCCGACGAAGCTCGCGAACTGACTGTTGGCGTACAGGATCACTTCGCGATGCACGAGCACCGCTTCGTGGATGCGTTCGCCGAGCTCGGTGAATAGTTTGGGCCCGGCTTTCTCGCGACCGCTGGTGCGCGAGGCGCGCAGCAAGAGCTGGTTCACCGACACGCCGAGCGCCTGGACGTCGAGCTGGCCCTCGTGTTCCGCGTCGATTTCGATGCGCTGCGGCAGACGCTCGCCGCTGATCGCCCGCTGAACCGTGAGCGACAGCTCGGAGATCGCCCGCAAATCGCGCCGCTGAAAGAGAAACAGCACGAAGAGCAGCGTCGCCACGAGTGCGAGCAGCACACAGATCAACCCTAAAATCGACATCCCGAAGCGTTATCCCGTTATTTCTTGAGCGCTGTTTATTAGTGCATCTTGTTGTGCGTGGCATCCCTGCCCGACGGCAGAATAGACCTATCCTGTCGCCCTCTCATTCGACATTAACCATAAAAATAAGCGATGTGCCGACTGGTTCCGCGACGAAACGAAGCACTCCGCGACGCTGGATTCGGGCAGAATAAGTAGCATCCCGTTGAGGAGTTGCCATGCAGACCGAGTTCGCGCGCACACAGATGATCACGCAGCAAGTGCGCGCGTGGGACGTGCTCGACGATCGCGTGCTCGATGCCATGCGCCGTACGCCGCGCGAGTTTTTCGTTCCTGAACGCTTCGTCGAAGTCGCGTTTGCCGACACCGACATTCCTTTGGTCGCCGGCCAGCACATGCTCGCGCCAAAAGTTGTGGGACGACTCCTGCAGGCACTGGATGCGAGAGCGGGAATGCGTGCGCTCGTGGTCGGCTCGGGCACCGGATATGTGGCGGCCTGTCTTTCGGCCATGGGTGCGAGCGTCCGCGCCATCGAGATTCACGCTGAACTCGCCGCGGCGAGCCGCGCCAACCTCAAGCGCGCCGGACTCGGACAGGTGGAGGTTGTCACGGGTGACACTTTCAACTTGGATACGGGAAAGGACTATGCGCTCATTGCGGTATGTGGAGCGCTTCCCTTGTACGACGATCGCTTTGCCCGCGCGTTAGCAGTGGGGGGCAAGCTATTTGTCGTGGTCGGCGATCGGATCCCGCAGGAAGCCCTGCTGGTCACGCGAACCGCCGACGCGACGTGGAGCAGCTCCGGCCTGTTCGAGACGGCGGTCGACGCGCTCGAACACGCGCAGCGCCCCGAACCCTTTCAGTTTTAGGTAATCATGATTCGCGAGATTTCGGTCGAGGAGCTCAAGGCGCGGCGCGATCGTGGCGAGAAGCCGCTGGTGCTGGACGTGCGCGAAGACTGGGAACTGCAACTTGCGAGCATTCCAGGCGTCGTACATGTGCCCATGAACCAGCTTCCGGAGCGTCTTTCCGAGTTTTCGCCCGCGGACGAGACCATCATCATGTGTCATGCCGGCGGGCGGTCCCTGCGCGTGGCACACTTTCTTGCGAATCGGGGATTTACGAACGTTGCCAACCTCTCCGGCGGAATATCCGCCTGGAGCCAGGCAGTCGATGCAACCGTTCCGCAGTACTGAAACGTCTAATTCGTTCTAGGTCGTTGCCTCTGCCCCGAGCGGAAGGTGATATAGTGAACTACAACACTAAAGAGGATTCTTATTAATGCGCCGTTTACTCGCCTTGGGGCTGGGCTGCCTGGTCTCCTTCACCGCTTCGAGCGAAGACTTGTTGACGATTTTCGACCAGGCCGTGGTCAACGATCCGACCGTTCGCGAAGCCGAGTTCACCCGCAAGGCCACGCGTGAGGCTCGTCCTCAGGCCTGGGCCGCGTACCTGCCGCAGATCAACGGCAGCTACAACAAGGGCAAGAGCGAAGGCAGTCGGACCTCATCCGGCGCGCAGGCGATCGAGGATCCCAACGATCCGAACCGCCTCATCCTGCAGCCGTTCTCGCAAAACAATTCGCAATCGCCCGATTCGTCCGGCTGGGGCATCGAGCTGCGGCAGACGATTTTCTCGTGGGATGGCCTGGTGCAGCTCAAGCAGTCGGGCCGCGTCGCCGCACAGGCCGATGCGGACTACGGCGTGGCGCAGCAGGATCTCGCGCTGCGCGTCTCCACGCGCTATTTCGACGTGCTCGCCGCGCTCGACAACGTGGAAGCCCAGCAGGCGTCACTCGATGCCATTTCCCGCCAGCTTGAACAAGCCGACAAACGATTCGAGGTGGGGCTCATCGCCATCACCGACGTGCAGGAAGCACGCGCCGCCCGCGACACGGCCGCCGCGGACCTCATCGCCGCCAAGCGCCAGCTCGCCACCGCACAGGAATTCCTGCGCGAGATCACTGACATGCAATACCAGGTGCTCGCGACGCCGCGCGGCACGATGCCGCTCGCCATTCCCGAGCCCGCAGATCCGCAGAAGTGGGTTGAGGCCTCGATGGAGCAGAATCTGGCGCTGACCTCGAGCCGCATAGCCGCCGAAATCGCCCGTGACAACGTCCGCAGGGCTTTCAGCGGGCATCTCCCGACTATCGATCTGGCGGTTGGAAAGTCCCACAGCGAGAGCAACGACATCGAAGAATTCGCGCCGATCCCGGGCGTTTTCGATGGTGGCCGTGTGCCTACCGACCAGGAAAGCGACACCGACAGATACATCACCCTGTCGGTGACCGTGCCCATCTGGGCAAGCGGTGGCACGCAGTCGCGTGTGCGCCAGCAGTCCTACGCCTGGCAGGCCGCGAAGCAGAATCTCGAGCGCGTGTCTCGCGAAACCGAGCGCACCGCGCGCGACGCGTACCTCGGCGTCATGTCGGAAATCTCGCGCGTCCAGGCGCTCAAACAGGCGCTGGAATCGTCCGCCACCGCGTTGCGCGCGACGGAAGCCGGCTACGACGTGGGCACACGCACTGCGGTTGACGTGCTGGCCGCACGCCAGAAGCTGGTGGGGGCGCAGACTGCCTACTCACGCAGCCGCTATGACTACATGCTCAACGTGCTGACGCTCAAGCAGGCCGCCGGCATCCTCGATCGCAAAGCGCTCGAAGATGTGAACTCGTGGCTGGAAGCACCCCCGCCTCCCGCGAATCCTCCCGCCGCGCAGTAACTAGCTAGGGCAGCAGCGGTTCGAGGAATTGCATGAGGCGTGCAACCGCGCCTCGATTGTCGTCGACCGCCTTCCTGCCGCTCGCACCCATGGTGGTGCGGGCGGTGGGGTCGGCCAGCAAGTCGCCCACCACCGCCGCGAGCTGCGCCGCATCGTCGACGATGCGTACCGCACCGCGCTGAACCAGCATCCGCGCGATATCCGCTGAATTGAAGTTGTGAGGTCCGGCGACGATCGGCAGGCTGAGCGCGGCGGGCTCGAGCAGGTTGTGCCCGCCGATGGGCACCAGGCTGCCGCCCACGAATGCCACGTCACCCGCGGCGTAGAACGGCGGCAATTCGCCGAGCGTATCCAGCAGGAAGATCTGCGTGTCGGGCGTGACCGCTGCTCCGCTGGTACGCGTGACGACGCGGAATCCCTTGCCCCGGAGCGAGGCGAGAACTTCGCTGAATCGCGGCGGATGACGCGGCACCAGGACCAGCAGCGCGTTGGAGAATCGTTCGCGTATCAGCGCGTGCGCGGCCACGATCTGGTCTTCCTCCAGCGCGTGGGTGCTGCCGGCCACCCACACCGGCCGATGCATGCCTAACAAGCGACGCAGCTCGTGGCCGCGGGCTTCCATGTCGGGTGGATAGCCGAAATCGAATTTGATGTTGCCGACCACGTGTGTACGCGTCGGGTTCGCGCCAATCGAGACGAAACGCTCGGCGTCTTCCGCGCTTTGCGCGGCAATGAAAATTCCATGCGACAGCGTCTCGCGAAACAAACCCACCAGCCGTCGATAGCTCTTTACCGAACGCGGTGAGATGCGTGCGCTGGCCAGGACCAGCGGCACGCCCAGTCGTCCGCAGCGGTGGTAGAGATTGGGCCAGATCTCGGTTTCCAGGATCACGGCGAGCTGCGGCTGCACCCGCTGGAAAAAGCGCCGCACCGCGCCCGGCAGGTCGATGGGCACGTAACGAACGTCGACACGCGCGCCGAACAATGACTGCGCGCGCGTGCGCCCGGTGGGCGTGACCGTGGTGAGCACCAGCGGAATATCCGGGAAGCGCTTGAGCAGAGCCTCGACGAGCGGCACGCCCGCCTGCACCTCGCCCACCGAAACCGCGTGAACCCAGATGCTGCGGGCGGGCGTTTTCGCGCCCAGCCCGAATCGCTGCGAAAATCCCCGCCAATGCACACGATCGCGGAAGCCGCGCAGCGCCAGCGCGCCGATCACCACCGGCGAGATCAGATAGGCGATGCAGATGTAGAGGAAGCGCAAGCGGGGAGCTTCAGGCGAAGGAAGCTTGCGGAAGACCGGCCGATTCGCGATAGCCGGCCAGCAGCGAATGCCAGTCCTCGTCGGTAAAGCTCTCGGGCGCGGCCAGCAGAGTGATTTTTTCGAGCGATCGGTACAGGCGGACCAGCGTGGTGTCGGCCCACCAGCCGCGTTTGCGCAGCTCGCCGCGATCAAAATCGATGAGGTATACCTGTTCGGGTGTGAGCAGGATGTTGTGCGCGTTCAGATCGGCATGGCACACGCCGGCGTCATGAAAGCGGCGGATGCAACGCCCCACCGCGATCCACTGCGTGAGCGACAGCGGCCCTTTGAGCAACCGCGCCGCGAGCGGCTCGCTGTTCTCGATGCGCTGCGTGATGAGATCGGCGCGGTAGAACAAACCATGCCGCTGGTAGCGCGCCGCTATGGGTGTTGGGACGGGAAGACCGGCGCGATGCAAGTGGTAGGTGAGGTACCACTCGGCGAACGATCGGGTCTCCGACTCGCCGCTCCACAGATAATTATCCTTGGAAAATTTTGCCATCAGCCCGCCACGGCGGTAGTGACGCAGCACGAAGCTGCTGTCGCCGGTGCGGATGAACCAGGTCGTGCCGCGGCCACGCGCCGTGCCTTCGATGGAATCGTGTTTGCGCCAGTATTCCGGCTCGAAAAACTCCGCCGAGAAATTGCTCGTGCGTTGGGTGTCGTATAGCATCCGGCCGCCATCGAAGGCGGCCTCGCTGACCTCCGCTCCCACTGGCCAGTGGCGCTTCATTCACACATTCCCATGGATGCACCGGAAAAAGTCTGCCTGCTCCGTTTGTCGGCCATAGGCGATACCTGCCATGTGGTGCCACTGCTGCGCGCGCTGCAGGACGCGTGGCCGCGCACGCGCTTCACCTGGGTGATTGGCAAACTCGAAGCGAAATTGATGAGCGTCATTCCGGATGTGGAGCTTATCACCGTGGACAAGGCAGCCGGCCTGTCCGCATACAGCCGGTTGCGTACCGAGATGCAGCGGCGAGGCGCGTTCGATC
>Ga0307513_10008827_pt1 | contig 12832 bp, 20 predicted proteins | sample 15_EM_MG_FD_202174 | JGI IMG/M metagenome (GOLD analysis project Ga0307513, IMG submission 202174) | Populus trichocarpa ectomycorrhiza microbial communities from riparian zone in the Pacific Northwest, United States - 15_EM | ecosystem: Host-associated > Plants > Roots > Unclassified | place...
TGTCAGGGAGCTAGCGAGTTGTAAGTTCACATATATGTTACATTGAGTTGCTGGCGACCCGCTGACCCTTGCGCAGTGTTCGGCCTCGGTGTCTAGTAACATATTTTACGTTTGTAGCCTGTGCTAGATTTACACTATGCCCATATATTGTAGTTTGCCATTAATTATCAGCGCCGTCGTGACACAGATTGGCCTAGAAGATAAATTAGCGCGACCAAGAAACTCGCAAGGTTGTGCTCACTTGCTGTGGCCGTTCTTCATCACTTTCCGAACTGAATTCCTCTACCATGTCTTCCCCGGTGTGCTCATCGTTGACTTCAGAGTCGCCCCCGTCGGTATTGACTTCCGGCCTCACATTGGTAGCCCTCCTTTCCTTCCGTTTACGAAGTTTTTCGGTTTTCTTGCCTGCTTCAAACTTTCGTGGAGGGACGACCGCGTAAAATGCGGCCTTCCAATCACGAGTGGTGATCCAATGGAGCAAGATGTCGCAGACCTCATTCACTGATTTAGCACCGCATGACGCTCATGGAGGAGTGTGACTCGTACTTGATTGACTGTCAGCACCTTGCGAGTGGGGAGTTCACTAAGAAAGACACCGATGGGCAACCGTGCAGTACGTATTCCTTGATTTTTTGCTTTTCCTTCACAGAGACTCTAGAGAAGGAACCTCAGTCGTGGGATATTAATCGGAGAGCCAGACGGCTGACCTTGTAGCGATTCTTGTCACAAATCCCCCCGATAATGTAAGTTTCCTCTTCTTTCAACTCTAATAACTCGTCTGACGAGTCTGCAGTGAGATATACCACGGACGATTTTGGCGCTTGGGAGCGTTGGGTCTCCGAACGGAAGATTGTGGCTTCATTTGGCCGACACGAAGAAATTTCGCTAGTTAACGTAGACGCGTTTGAGGATTCCGTTTGTCCTTTCCCTGAAGGTGTTAAAGGATCCGTCGGTTCCGATGCATCCTCACTTCTCCAAAGCCTCTCGTAACCTTGGTCCCACCATTCTACATTTTTCCATTGCTGATAAGTCTTCATTTCCTCAAATCTCCGATAAGTACGTCCATTAAGTGAGGTGAAGAGCAGGGATGTAAAGGGGTGCGGTGATTTCCGGTTCGATGAGTAAGAGTACGCGCATTGTGATACTAGAGAAACTATTTCCTGTTTATTTTCGCAATTTCAGATAGTCTGTTCAGGACCGAAAGGCATTTTTTGGGAACTGTGAAAGCGGCACAGGATTTTGAGGACGAAAGGCTCACTCGATCCGTCATTTTATCATCAAAACCAAGATCGATGACCAGCCTAGCTCCGAATTTTTCCTTGGGTCCATCATGCAACAATTTCTGCCGCTTCACTTGACGCGCGTTTTCTTCCTCATCATCGTGCAGTTCGCCTCTTGCCCGTTTTTCACGAAGCTCAGCCTTTTTCGCTTTCTTTAAAGCCTTGTCACGAGCCCTACGTTCCGCCTTGAACTCCTCCTTCCTCTGGGCCTTGAGCAAACGCTTTTGTGCGTTTTTAGAGAGGGCCGTATGGGGTTGCGAAGCTTGTTCCTCTTTGGGGGCAGAGATCACCTCCGCAACTGGAGACCGTAAGGACATCAGATGACGGTTAGAATACAACCGATCAACCTTTGTTTCTCAATTTCCCCTCCACCACCCTGGCTCGCTTCCCGCCATTCCTCGTTCTACTATTCCTTGGGCTTCTAGGCTTGCTACTCAGTGCCCTTCGTCTGTTCTCACGGTCTTCTCACTCTAGGACCTCGAAACAGACTACTCTGATCGTTGAAGACAATACCGAAATAATGGCGTTCTATGGGTTGCAGCATATCACTGTCCCTCCTACTACGAACAACCTTGTATGTCTGCATGGACGGCATCTAGATGTACTGCTGAAACGACTCTTACTGAGGGTCTATAACTGATCGTTCGTAGTCGGCTGTAACGGCCGCGACCTCTTCCAGATTCAGGAACCTCTAGTATCAAATGTCCATCGATGAACTAATTTATCGCAGATATGGCATGGTGAATCCAATACTCTGGGTAGGCCACTTGATGCCGTAAGTTTGCGTATTACCACGAGCTCTTGCACCCAAGCACAATCGCCATTTGCAAGCTCTGATACTTGAAGTTCGACGAGCCGCTAAACAATGATACTCTGGGAAGCTTGAGTGCCCACGTTGGATACAAAGTGAAGATATGAGGACAAGAGGACCCGCTATTTCAGCCTTGGTGTACCCCTTTTTGCGTCGTCTCGTAACGATACTAGGCCTTGATCGCGCCGATCAGGGATAGGGATGGCATACCCAATATAATGGCAGGCGCATCGGCCTGAATGGATTGAATCAACAGGGAAAAGGTAATCACGACTAGAACCCCAGCGAGCGACGACGGGATGCTAACGAATAGGTAAGATGGTCGTGCGGCCAACCCCGTAGTCACAGTGAGAACCATCGTGTGATCAATCTAGAAAGTACTGCCCTACTGGACCCTTGTCAACACTTGGGGACGGCGGAGAGAGCAAGTTAGCGGTCTGGGCAGAATCGACAGACCTTTCAGGATTGCTAATTCTTCTTCTGAGAGGCTGAGAAGGACACGCTCTGGAGTATGTCTACGTCTATTGTTGCTGTCCAAGGTGCAACCAGACCAATATTTTCATTGCATCTTGTCCTGTGGTCAAGGTCTAAGTTTCATGCATGATTAACGCCCTGGGCCGCCGAAGAAATTTACGATTAGGCAGTACGGTCCAAGCTTGCTTGGTAACTGGTATAGATTTTGGTTCTGCTCTTCGAACCTCACCGCCTCGGAGGCCAAACTCGACGTGTAGACCCTTACCGCATCTCCACATCCACGTCAAGTCTCGGCTCTCCCCTCGCCACGGAATTGACCAACTCCCTGCGGATCTCCGGACTTATCTGTGGGTGGTGTGTGGCGCGGATGACATCCAACAGGGCGTCCTTTTGTTCGGGTGTGATATCAGCACCATATCTGTGCATATTAGAGTCAAAGGCTGTCCATAGTGACTTCTAGGAAGAAAATCATACCGCTGTGCGAAAACCAGCAAAGATTGGTGCCACAGAACTGGCAGCTTCTCACTCTGGCCGAGGTCTCTTCTTCCCTTGTATGTATTCGATAGTATGATGAAATGTTCGACAATTCCATCGACCACCTTATATGGTAGAGCGTATTTCTTGTCAAGGAGGATGCGAATGAATAAGGAGTTGGGGCCTGCAACAGATGGTCAGGGGTTTATTTTCACTCTCTCGTTGAGACACCACAATATACCGGAGTAGTTCATTCTAGCTAGCCGTAGTAAAGCTGCGGCAGAGTGCAGGATGGGAATCGACACGCGGCCGATGACACTTGCTAGGATGCTGGCCTCTTTCAGAGTACATCCACCTTCGCACATTGGGAACAGTACCCCCTTGAAGAACGCTGCTGGTTTATACAGGCCCTTCTTCAAGCTCTCCCAGTAGTGCACGTTCAGCTTTCCGTGTTCGGCAATGTCATTCCGTACAGCGGGCAAGAGAACACCTTCCAGGTACACCTTGCATTGTTCTGGTTTGAGGTTGGAGACGAGGATGCGAGTGGCGGCTCGCATCGCTTGTGGAGACCAAGAGTCAGGTCGAGTGATAGCAAGTATACGAGCCCAGATCGGGAGAGAAGGAATAATCTTGAACGCCTTGGGTAGTGACCCAGATCGATACCGGGAGAGCAGAATGCCCATTCTAGGCGGAAGTTAAACGAGGCCAGGTGGGATGCAATGAAACTAACTTGGTGTAAACAGCGACTACTTTCGGATCCAGTCCTGCGGTAGGATCTAGACCTTTCGATTCTGGGGTCGCCGTCAGTGTAAAGGTCGAGCGGCTGGGAACGAGGATTACCTTTTGGTTGACGATCAGCTCGAGCACTGACCACCGGTGCGGCGCCGTCTCCCTCTTCCGCATTTTGTAGCTTTTCAAAGATGATATCGGCGAGTGTCCGCCTCTCCTCCGCATTGGCAGGTAGAAAAACATCCAGGGCGTTGGCATCTTCTGGATCGATGTGCTATGGAATTTCGGTTTTCAAAGGCTGGTAACCGACAAGTGTATGATACATACCACTTCCTCGTACTCCTCTTCATCAGAACCTGCCTCAGCAGGAAAGTCGTCGTCGCTCTCATACTCATCGACTGGGTCGCGGTAAGTTATCTGAGGTTTTAACCTGTAAATGCAGTGGTAAGGGTGCTTCGATTCGCCTTGTTGGGCGAGTCTCACCGAGTCGCCTCCTGCTCGCCGACATCGAGCTCCTCGCGGAGGGCTAGCTCTTCTTGCTGGTCCCTGGCGAGCTGTATGATCTTCTTTGACGTTTTACTATCAAAAACTTCCTGAGAAACGATTGAGCATGTGGATTGTGGAACGGGTGTTGGCTAGCAGCGTACTTCTTCCTCCCGCTCCTCATCTTCGGTTTTCCGAGATCGGCGTCGCTTTTCAGGCTGTGATACACGACCATATTTCGCCATATCATTGTCTAGGTCGATCTCTACATGAAGTGGTTGATGCCTGTTTTTTTTATCTGCGGGTTTTGCGGCTGATTTTGGCATGACGGAAAGCAGAGGACGGACGGGGTCTGGAGAGACAGGTATGAGCGGGTGCAGACGGGCTCCGTAAGACAGTAAGAGCGGAGCGGAGTATCTCAACGGAGCGCGAAGCGGTATAAAAGTCCAATCCGTCGAAGTCCAAGGCTGGCCCCTGCCTTGCCTCCTTACCGTCCCTGCCATGGATCGCGCTGGTCAGCCACTCACTAAAGTCGGTCTCCACTGTTTTGGATTCGACTCCGAGGTCGACGTCGAGGCTCTCCGCGCGCTCTACCTCAAGCCGCACTACGAGGTTCACTCTAAGTCCGGCACGACCGCCAAGGACGAGGGCCAGAAATCCAAGCTCCTTGGTGTCCAGTCAACATACCACCCCGACTCTCACTCCATTTCCTACACGTCCATCGCACATTATCCGGCCGTCAAGCTGCTGCCCCCCACCCAGAGGAAGCGCATTCTCGTGACCGGTGGGGCTGGTTTTGTGGGCTCCCACCTTGTCGATCGCCTCATGGTCCTTGGCCATGAAGTAACCGTCCTCGACAACTTCTTCACTGGCTCCAAGACCACCGTCTCTCACTGGGTCGGTCACCCTAACTTTGAACTCGTTCGACACGATGTCGTCGAACCCTACATGACTGAGTGCGACCGTAAGTAATGAGAATGGTCAACGTTGGACGCGTCTTGACGCGTCACCATGCAGAGATCTACCATCTCGCCTGCCCGGCCTCCCCGCCTCATTACCAGTTCAATGCGATCAAGACCCTCAAAACAAGTTTCATGGGAACTTTCAATATGCTCGGCCTTGCTAAGCGTACCAAAGCGCGCTTCCTGCTTGCTAGCACTTCTGGTCAGTCGAGTCCACATGGTTGTACCTGCCCTTGCTTATCATGAACAGAGGTCTATGGGGATCCCGAAGTACACCCTCAGAATGAAGAATAGTGTGTTATTCAATATTCCTGCTTTAATCGCTGCTCATCATCTTCCCAGCTGGGGTAATGTCAACTCCATAGGCATCCGCTCCTGCTACGATGAAGGCAAGCGCGTTGCGGAGTCCCTCACTTACAGCTACCACCGCCAAAATAATGTGGAAGTTCGTGTCGCTCGTATTTTTAATACTTTCGGTAGGTCCACACAAGTATGCACTTTCGAGCGCTGATCAGTCACTTGTTAAGGGCCTCGTATGAACGTTCGTGTCTTCAAAGCACGTCAACGACTACTCCTGATCTTAATTTCTAGCCGTATGATGGCCGCGTCGTCTCCAACTTTGTCATTCAAGCCCTCAAAGGTGAAGACATGACCGTCTATGGCGACGGCAAGCAAACCCGCTCTTTCCAATACATTCACGATCTCGTAGACGGTCTTATTGCTCTTATGAACTCAGACGAGTCGCGCCCAGTCAACCTTGGAAACGCTGACGAATTTACCGTGGGCGAGTTCGCTGAGCTTGTCAAGGAGATTGTAGAGAAGGTTCAGAAAGGAGATGGAGAGACACCCAAGGGTGTCAAGGTTGTTCATAAGCCTATGCCGAGTGATGACCCTCAGCGTCGTAGGCCCGACAACTCCAGGGCGAAGGAGGTACTTGGGTGGCACCCGCGCTGGACTGTCAGGATGGGTGTCGAGGAGATGGTTAGGTACTACAAGGCACAGCTCGCCGAAGGCACCATCGCCTAGACGGCGTCTGAGCTTCGCTTCTCTTTGAAATGTTTTCTTGGCAGAACCCTTCGAATGGCATTACCATTATCTAGTCTACAGGTCTGATTCCTTTCGTTCTATTCAACTTTGGATTTGCCGGCCGCCGATTGCATTTTCGGCGAGGGAACCGCAACCGCGAATATTCTCTCTTGGACCACCTATTCAAGAATAATGCGCCTGTGAGCTATCCAGATACGGATGCTGAGGATCGCCGAGACAAGGGCACCAAGAACCAAACCTAAGGTATTGACAGCGGTGTAGTCGCCATTAAGTTGATTCTTCGTAAGGACATCCAGAGGTCTGAGGGTGAGCCCAAATAATCCAGACAGACTGTTGGCAAGTCCGTAGACAGTCCCGAATGTGTGGAAACCGAACACCCTAGGAAATGTAAATATTAGAGTAGCAGGGAATCCACTATCTCATGTTGTAAAGCGGTTACTTACTTTCCACAGTAGTCTCCCACGTAGGTATACATAAGGGGTCGAAGGACCACTAGGATTAACATGGAAGTCACTTGCGCTAGGTAGCTGTGGAGCATTCCTAGTATACCATAGGCAATTCCCATGACAAGGATAACGAGTGAGGTGACGAGTAGTCCTCCGTAATCTAAGAGCAAGCCGATTGGACCAATCCCAATCGCCCCGCCAACGGGGAGAAGAAGAGCAAAGAGGGTTGAGAGTTGGACTGCCTGTTCTTCGGTTGGGAGATAATAGTGCATTTGAGAGGATACTGTTTGAATCTCCCAGTTGATGCGTGACCTAATAGCCAATGTTAATGCAACATAGGCCAGGGACGGGTTCTGTTTACATATAGACGCAAAGGAAAGCACTAATGGCACTAATTAAGGACGTTAGAACGCCGTCAAGCCACTCTCCGAAGCAACCACTCACAACCACCAATCACTCAATATTTGATTTTTGAGCGGCTGGCCGAATTTAACTCCAATTACCCGATCGGGATTGGGTGGGAGCTCATTTGTTGGCCCAACGGGGTCGGGTTCATGTTGTCCATCCTCTGCTGTGTCTTCTAAAGGACGCGAATTCACGACAGCTTCTCGCTCGTACGATGAATGAGGTCCAATAGTAAGTTGATATATGGTGAGCCTTTTCTTAGACTGTCAGGCCCCCTGGGGTCACGTAGGGCAGGTGATAGCGTACAAGGCAGGGATAATCACGTAGCCCCAGAAGAAGGTGCGGAGTGATATTGGGCCCCATCTGCGCATAACATAAGCCGTGGTCTTAAACGGTATAATGAGCCGCCTACCGCTCATCTGCAATGTTGTAGAGAAAATATGGAATGGCGGAGCAATCGAATGCGCCTGTGACGAAACTGAGGATCATACCCGAATATACTGGGAAGGTGTTCGAAAGGTGGAAGCTACTCAGGAAGACGAGGGGACCTCCGAGAGCCAAGAGTATATATCCTCTAGAAATTGGAGGTGAGTGGACCATAATCAGCTGATGGCGGGTGGCGTCTCACGCATAGTAGCTGTCGATACCTGACGAAAAATTCCTAGTTTGAGCCTGAAATATGGAGGGAGAGTAAATTTACTTACCCTGGTCATGTTGAATTCCAAGCCCGAAGACAAAATTTCCCGCAGCGAATAGAACAGCACCGATAAGACTCGTCCAGCGCGGACCTATTGAGTCAAGGATCACCCCTATGGGCAAAGCTGCGCACTTTGAGGATGTGGCCAGTGAGTAGATCGGTTGGGGATGCTAAGCTGGTATTCACATTTGTCACAACAGTCGATAAAGTGAACATGAAATTCATGCGCAGATCTTGTTCTGCGCATACCCATACGCGGGATTCTTTCTCTTCCTCGGTGCAAAGACCGGCATAAACGCCTATGGGACGATTGGAACTCACAAGCTGTGATTTGGTAGGAACCCACCTTGTCTCAAGAGTACAGGCTTGAGCGCCGCATATCCAAATATGACCCCGGCAGTGGTGAGACTGGGTGGAGTCGCTTTGGTAAATATTTCGAATTAACAGGCAGGCACACACAACGTACCCAAAGAACACAGTACAAACCACTTGGGCAAGTTTTCGGCCTTTGGAGACTTCCGAGGGGAACATCTTAATCCAGGAAGAGGTCAAACCCAATGATGGTGATGAACATTCCAGCCTCAAGAAATTGGTGCTTTATTCCTCGCCCCGTCACAGATATCGAACACTAGCCAACTCAAAGAGTCCTTCTCACAGCCCCTACATATCTTCTCTTCGCGTTGATGTCACGATTCGGATAGCAGTTCTTCCAATAGTCCGATGATCTTCTGCTGCTTCGCGAGGGCTTCAGGGTCGGTCGTTTCATACATGCAGGGTACGCCGATCCGTTCCAAAGCGGTTTGTTGACGAACGCGCAAGTGGTCCCAAGCTGGGAGGAACTGCTTCGTCTCCAGATCGTGGAGTTCTTTTGTGAACGTTGCCTGGAGTTTCTAGGAGGTGGTTCAGTATGTTGGTAGGTATCCTATAATCCCATGCTCACATTGACTTCCATTTGACCTAAGCCGCCGATGATGTTCGCTCTGATAATTTCTGTCAATGCCTTGTCGGTTACCTTGGCACGAATACATACCGGGTTCGCGCTTGATTCACCCTAGTAAACTGAGCTTTCTCAATGCCTTCGCGCTCCTTCCAGTAACGCCTTTCGAGGTCGCTTTGCTCTTCCTTGATCTATTTGAATAATGAATACGGGGGAACCATGCGGTTGGGCCACTTACTTTGCGTAGGTGTTCTATAGCCTTTTGGTTCTGTGCCAGCTGCGTGATGCGAGGAAGCGCTTGCGCAAAAGTCATGTTCTGCAGGTCGACAGGGGTGTCTACTTTTTTTGGTGTGGCAATGGCAATTGAAGGTTCGAGTGGCTGGTGTGTTTGTTCGGAGCGAGATGATCCAGACCTCTCTGAGGACTTCGAATCGAGCTGCCGTAGAAGGTTCATAACCTGCTCTGATACTCCGCCACCCGAAATTTCGCTGTTGATTTTGATAGCGGGTTCATTTGTGGTATTGGGGGCTGGGGGTAGCACCGCGGGGAGCGTCGTTGGGGGTGAGGGTTGGAGTCGTGGTTCAGAGGCGGCCACAACACGCTGCCATTCGGTGTTGCTGCCTAGCTGCTCCAGCAATTTAGAGAGATCTGCACTGTTCTGAGTATGTAATTCAGTTCCCACAACGCCAGGACGCCCGCAGATAGCCTAACCGCCATTAAGATTGCATTTCTTGTAGACGCGTTACTCTCGCATGCGTTTTTGATCGTACGAGGCTTGCCGACAACCCAAGTCCTGTCGCGACTTTGCGGAAAGACGAGTGGTGTTTGATCTCGGTCAAGAGGGGCGGTCCAAGTGAGGATGCCTCGTCAACCAATGTCTCAGGTAATTGCAACAACCTCTGCGTGGTAGAAGTAGAACAAAGGCACTGTATAGGTGGGACAAATAAACCGGTGGTTACGAGATACATTTAAGGATCGATGACACTAATATTCGGTGTTGGGTTTCCCTACCCCAAAATAACAATGTGAAATTCAGCCAAAACCTTTACTGCCATATGGTAGCCTTCTGCAAGAAACATAATCATGGCGTCACGAACTCGGAATGAAGGATTGGCCATGATAGTTTATACTTGAATGGCATTCGGAGCCGGAGGTGCGGGCGACGAGGCGTAAGATGGCTGGTACGCCTGACCTTGGGGTGGCGCCGGTCCTGGGGTATAACCCTGTTGGGGGTATTGGCTTGGGGTGAAAGACTGCTGGGGGTATTGGCCCTGCTGGCCCTGCGGCGGATAAGTGCCAGGGGTGATGCTGCCAGGGGGATAGTTCTGGGTAGGAGGGATCTTGGGTTCCCCTCCAGCGTTACCAGCGGGGGGGAGGCTGGCAGCGAGATCAGTAGCAGGGACCATAAACGCGTTGCGGTGGCCTCGGGATTGGGCGATGAGGGCGTAGACAAGAAGGGCGATCCAGTAGAAGAAGAGCATGAGCCAGTTCAGCCAAGAGAAGGCCTGGAGCGCTTGGTATTGCGAGCAGTAGCTTGCAAAATCGCCTGACATCCACTTATTAGTGAGGAATAGACACAGGATGCCGTATCAGGGACTCACTATCGTACAAGCCGCAATTGAGGGAGAAGCCACCAAGGGCTGAAGTAGAGTGGCCAGCACAGGCTGGAGGAATCGGGCGGGTGAGAACTAGCATCAAACATACATGAAACACTCTAAACACTCACCAAGCCAGAGGATCCAGAGGAAACCGACAAACCCAAGTTCACTGGCAGCCAAAGAAGTCACGGCGCCTTTGCGGAGGAAGTCGATAACCAGTCTGGAAGACAGAGATATGAGCACTGGCAGCCAGCTCCGTACAGACACTTGGGACATACACGGGGATAAGAATGGCGAAGGTCAAGACAGCGGTAGCGACCCCAAAGCCTGCGACGCTTGACCCAAAAAAGAAGCCTGAATAGTTATAGTAGTAGAGACTGGAGGTGGTGGTGGTGAATTTGGAGATTAGGGCAACAAAGTTTGCGCTGACGCCCAAGACGATGAGCGCAAACGCCAACGTAGTGCCTGAAGGGCACCAGAACACTGTGAGCTATCCTGGAGACGTGCGAGCATGTATCGCGTACCAAAAACGATGAGGCGGGCGAGGCTGAAGGCGTGCATCCTGTTTGAAGCTGACAGAGTCGATTGATTACTATAAAATCTGTGGTTGACGGTCCTTTTGCAGCTCCCGAGTAAGAGTTGCTGGGGGACGGGGTGGAAGAGAGGAAGAGGCGGGGCTCAAGAGACGGGGGCTCCGGTGGCCAGCCTCGACTTGGTCCTTTATAGGCGAAATTGGCGTCGTAACCGTCTACGAACCAAATCAAGCGAGACATTTCGAAGAAGCTGTCCAGCTGTCCACAATGCCAGCTGCCAGGGGTCTCTCATTTACATCCTGTCATCCCCACGCTCTAGCTCTAGGTAACAGATAGCACCTATAGCGCCTAAAGTATAAGTCTACTCAGCGTTTCAAACGTTTCTGGAAATCCCGCCGCCGTCGCTGATCAGCACGCAAAGTCTTACAAATAACAACGGGCAGACGACCACCTACGTGCTGCACTTGTCCATCGGCGACCTCTCCGTCCTCGGCCTCGGGGTACGTGCGCTTGCCAGCCCGCGCCACTGTCGCACTCCGTCCTGAATGTCCTGCCAACTGGTGACTGTACTCCGCCCAGACGTTGATTTTTCCATCCTCCCCACCACTCAGAATACAGCGATGCTACCCCCAAGTCCACATCAGAAGAAGCCTCTGGGCGAAAGTCCCGACCCAACGGGGCGAAGGGCATGAAGAGTACTCACTTGTTCGTGCCAAAGGATACACCGCACCACCCCTTCATGCCCGCCTATCCATCGACCCTCGAGAATCCATTCACAAAGGTCTGAGCCAGTGCTGATTATGGCAATATCGCCCCTGTTTTAGTGACACGGAAATCAGTCAAAAATACGTGACTAAGGTACCGACGAGCGGCTGGGGGAGGCACGAGACTTGCCGGTTGTTTCCTGCCATGAGGGCCAATTTGCGGCTGTGCAGATCCCAAGGGGCATAAGGGGCATTGGATTTGCTGTTCGCGTCGCAAGGGCGGACGCCGATAAGATAATCCGTCTGCCATTGTGCTGTAGTCGGCCGCCGAGCGTCCCCGAAGTCATGCACATGGTCAAGCTAGAGAAGCGTAGGGTAGACTCTATGAGTCACTTGACGACGATATTAGCGGGGGAAAAACATTCCCTACTTCATTGTTCCACGTTGCCAATGTCTCCATGTCGCTATGGCTCCATATATCATCCCCTGGCACACTCCAACCGGCCCTCGATACCGAACAGCCCCAGTTACCCACATGCACAATTGCTTCATCCTCATTGTCCTCCAATGCATTCGATATTGATAAAAGGCCATCCGCAGATCCTGACAGTAAAAGGGTTGGTTTCAAGGGGTGAAACGCGAGCAGGTTGATGTCTTCCGAATGTGTCGATGTGTGTATTCTTAAAGGGGTAGATGGGTTCCGTTGGTCCCTGTGCCAGCCCAAGAATGAAAAGACGGAGCGGAATACGGGTCATATGACAGCCGAGACGTAGACTTACCAAAACACAATCGAAGCATCTTCCCTGTTTGCTTCTGTTCCCGCAGCGATAATTCGTCCGTCACAGGAAACACTCATACTAAGCAAAGGCCGGGTCTTAGTGAAGTTCGAGGCTGAACTCGAGGACAATGTTAGTGTGACAAATTATTAAGTAGAGATTGCGTGTGTAATCCTCCCTCACCTTGATAGGCAGCCCTTGTACTCCCACTTCTGACATCCCAACTACGCACAACTCCGTCTTTCCCGCAACTTCCAATAATGCTGGCCCCGAATCCGGTTTCTTTCGAGCCTAAGACACAGGTAATACCTCCATCGTGTCCGATCCACTGTCGAACTTTTTCTAGTTTACCACGACCCAAGTTGAAAGCTGCAAATGTGTCCTCTGGAGATGAAAAGGCCGCTACTATTGCGTCTGGAGCGGCTTCCACCGACACCAGATCTGTAACATAGGGAAGCGTTCGGTTTAGTGGTAAG
>Ga0307513_10008828_pt1 | contig 12832 bp, 15 predicted proteins | sample 15_EM_MG_FD_202174 | JGI IMG/M metagenome (GOLD analysis project Ga0307513, IMG submission 202174) | Populus trichocarpa ectomycorrhiza microbial communities from riparian zone in the Pacific Northwest, United States - 15_EM | ecosystem: Host-associated > Plants > Roots > Unclassified | place...
CCCTCCCCACCGCTCCCCGTTCCCCTTACGGCCTCGCCAGTCTCACTCCCCGTCCATTCACTCTGCAATCTGCCGTGCCCCGCCATCCATCTATCCATCTATCCATAGAACCCCCCCATAGAACCCCGGGACGCGGAATGCGGGATGCGGACTGTCTCTGACACGGGGTTTGTATTGAACAGACGAAGAGTCGTCACTCAACGCCTTGCTGACCGCACTGAATAACCTCGAAGCGTTGTGCAATGTCGTGGATCAGGAGTATGCCGGGGCGATGAGACGAGGCCCTGTTGGGGAAGCCGAGGAAGCGTGAGCAACCTTGTAGACGCCGTGCGATGTTGTGTTCCCCTCCTGCGGCGAAGGCGAGAGATGGTAGCCCACCACCACCATCACATCGGAGGTCGCCCCTGCCGGGCTGCCGGGTCAACCACTGCCTCGCCGTAATGTACCATCACTACGGGAGTCGTCGATCAAACATAATCCTGCTTTTTGATTTATTTAAAAAATTCTCGACCTCCTCTGTTGTTGTGGTCTTTTCACTGCCCCAGCATCCCGCACGTATGCCCGGTCCTGTCAGGTCTGCCAGCCCAAAGCACCGCGCAAAAATTCCGCGCAAACTTATGCACCCAAAAGGCAGCCGCGATGACATACTATCCGTGCCAAAACCGCGCGACCGCCCTCGCCAAAAACGGCAATGCTTGTCCTCTGAGACGCTGAGACGCTGGACGCTGGCCCAGTTTTTTTTTTTTCGTCCTTCCGCCGAGGCCGAAAAGGAACAAGGGATGCGAAATACAAAATGAATTGCGAGTCTGCTAAAAAATTCCCGCCCGTGGTTCGTAGCACGCGGGGACCTGGCATGGCGTCACCTAGCCTGTCAACGGCTCCAATTCAAAAATAGCGAGTGTATATGAAACTAAAATTTCAAAAAAAAAAAGGAAAAAGAAAGAAAAGTACAAGGGGATAAAGCAAGGCGTGATCTACCGAAGTTGCCCAGTGGAGAACAAGCGGCCATTCAGTCCGGGTCCTTCCCCCCCCTGTCGCGGTTCCTAATCATATGATAGAGGATGGCCGCAATCAAATCCGGCGTAGCGCTGGTCGAGGGAAAACCCGAACTTGCAAATCTGCAAACTACTACTAAGAACTACGAAACCGAGGCACAACAAAGCAAGGAACAAGCAACGAAAGAAAACGGCTGCAGTAAAAAGTAAAATAGCTATTAAGAGGTTAAAGGTGGATGATGATGGAGACCGGAGAACCGGGGGACCCGCCCCTGCGCGATGCATTCGTGCCGTTTGCGGAAAGGCTTGTTCGTCGGAGACAACGCAACGCAACGGAACGATGCGTATCGCATCGCAGAACCAGGACGACGGACGGGACGGGTGGATTGGATGGAATGGAATGGAATGGAATGGATTACACACACGACAACGCACGCGAAACGAACGAAGAACCCACCCTCTCCCCTTGTCCTTGTACTCGTATTTATTAATCCCGACACACTTGCTAGAAACGGAAAAGGCTGAAACACGTTGAAACACCTTCGGTCTCCCTTCTTCCTTCTTGTGCTTGTTCTTGTTCTCGTCTCCTTGTTCCTACGTTACTGTGTGTCAGGCGACGTCAGGCGACGAGGCGGGTGGGAGTGTGGGCTCGCTGCCTGGGCGCCTGGCCTGGCGACGGGCGACGGACGGCTGGAGCTGGATCAGCCGAGAATGCCCCCTCCTTCCCTTTCCCCCCTTCCCCCGGTTCTCTTCTCACCCCAGTTCCCAGTTCCCCAGTTCTTCAGCCTTGGAAACGAAAAAAGCCCCACCATAAACCATAATTTGACTTTCTTTTCTTTTTTTGGTCCTGTTTGACGTTCTTCGACCCTCGACCACCCACGAGCTCGGTGGATCCGGCACTTCTTGTGCGGATGTACCGGCCGTGCCTTCCGTGAACCGCCCCAGCCCCCAGTACCCCGAGCGCCCGTGCTCTCGATCGAGTTACCGACTTTACACCTTACACCTTACACGTGGGCGTGATTAATTGGATTAATCGCAAGACGCTCACCGCATCTGTGCTATCCCTCGGAATTCCCGAGTCCCCGCCGCGCGCTCTGGCAGGTTTTAAAAAAATAAAAAATTCCAGCGAGCTGCCATGTGCGCGGCACGGCAAAGCCGCCCTCCCTTGTGACCTCAACCCCCTCGCAACCACACCAGCTCGCTCGGATCGCTGGAAAGAACCAGGGGAATGCGCGTGATCTCCAGAAATTTATTCGACCGTCAAATCGGTAACGCGCGGAGTTTTTTTTTTTTCGACTGATACTAGTACTACACACAAAAGAAACGGACCAAACGACTACTGCGAAGGAAAGGTATCCTACGCAGCGACAGCGAAGAAAATATAAACGAAGGACACATAGAGACTGGCCGGTCGCGGTATTTTGCAAACCAAGGACGGACGTCAGTTAAGGCTGCAAGTGGGGTCCCTGCCTCTCCGGCGGCCGTATGCGGCGTAATGCGTAATGAAACGAGAGACTCTGCTTCTTCGATGATCCGCAAACGCGCCACTTTACGCAGCCCCCAGCGAGGCTGGCGATTGGTCCCGATCGCGCATCTCGTAGTCTATCGCGTCTGCAGGTTTGTCGATTAAATGCCTGGGTTATGCAAAGGCACAAGGAGAGGAACCCGGGGGGAAAGGACGTAAGCAAAGACACAAAGCCCCACGTGTGCTATCGCGAACTGACCTCGCTTTCATATGGAGCGTCAATCCCTGCCAGTCGAACCCCCTTGCGGTTGAAGAAGACATGGGTCCTCCCGGACAGTGCTTGCAGAAATGCAGTTTAGCGTGTCCTCGTCGTTTCGGGGGCTGATACGCTGTATCTGGGATCGAATCTTCTTCTATTAGTTCCGGTTCTGGCGTTGTGGGCGGTGGTGGGGTACTGTGTAAAGCGGGGATCGCGATGTGGACATGTGAACACCGGTTTTTAGTCACCGAACAAAGGGACGAGACGTACACCGGTTTTTTGGTCTTCTTCTTCTTCTTGAATTCTTCCTTCATCGATGATTCCATAGACACGTCCCAGGGCAGCCAATAGTAGTCCTCATTCCGCACATCATGAATCTTATGCCTGATCACCCGCCCATGTACGTCAGTACTCCCCATCTGTGCGTGAATTAGAGTCCATACCTTGCCCTCAAATGGGATCGCAAACCGTTGAAGTCCAATGGCCTTGGGTCCTCCACTTTGACCCACGTCGGCTCGGCCCCCGCCGCATTGGTCTGAGTGGTGCAGAACCGGCAGTGGGCACAGCCAAACTGGTGTCGCATGACCTCCCGCTTTTGCTTACCCGACTTCAACTCTGCGACCGAACGCAGTGGCTTGGCCGGTTCCTGGAGTTGCGGCTGGGGCCGGCGGGTACAACCCGTGTGCTCGACAGATTGCGTGGGGTGCCTCTGACAGTGGCGGAGCTGTAGACCAGCTGGTCGGCCCGGAGAGCTCCATTAAGGGTTGAATGTACCGCAGGTACTCACCAAATCCTCGAACACCATATCGCGGACTCCGTAAGGGCACATCTTGCAGAGGAACCAGTTACTTCTGAGATCCGTGAAGCTAGTCTTGTCCCCTGCTCTGCCAAGCGCGTCCAAAGCCGCGCGCGCTGTTGCAATGGCGTTCGAGGCGAGTTCAAAATTGGCTATCGCGAGTATCAGTTTATACCCCAACCCCGTCTGCTGCCCCCCGTCGTCACTCACAAGTTGACCATTTGGTCCGATCCGCCGTCGACTTCTCAGGCTGGATACATTCATGCAAACACAGGCCTTTGAAATCCAGTACACCCATCCGCCCATAGACACTGCTGACCCTTTTGCACACCTTGCACTGGAAGAGAGCGGTGGCTCTCTCGAGTGGGTGCACCTTGCTCGCCTGCGGGCGATACTCCTTGAACTCCTTCCCCCGCCCATACCCAAGCAGCTTCATTATGTCATCCTTGGTGCGCTTGATCCACTGCTCGAGCTGGTCACGAACGCTCGTGGTGATCGCGTCACTCTTCAGATCATCCTGGATGCTCTTCGCTTCGTCATTGTGTTGGAGCGCGGCCAGGATCGGCAGGCGGCGGAAGACCTGCAGGTTCGGGAGGATGGGAGCGTTGTATTCCTTGTAGTAGACTTTGATGTCCTGGCGTCGGGTAGATAATCGTTTCTCTTGTTCGTGGCGTTTGCGCGCCTCATAAATGACATCGGTTTCTTCAATGATGCGGTCTACGTATGGACCGATTACTAAGGTGGTGCGTTAGTATGTGTGTTGAGGGTAGGCGTCAAGCCTGGTCCTGGAAGGATAAACTTACCATTCTCGGTTGGTTCATCCAGGCGGCTAAGACACAATTGCTTGACACGCAGAAAGGTCGCACTCTTCTGCATGTCAGACATTTGCAAGCAGTGCTCCGCCGCGAATGACTGGAAGCTAATTCACGGTATGAGGATGAAAAGCAAGAGCAGGTGGAAGAACGTACCTCTGCATATGTTCGTGGCTAACCAGTCTCTTGCGTTCTTCATATCTCCTGGCCCAGGCGTGTAGCTCCAGAAGGTGCTGATAACGCTGGCTTTGGGTCTCTTTCTGCACAGCATATGTCTGCCAGGAGAAATGAAATCAGAGCAAATCAAGTCATTGAACTAAGTACGCACATCCATAAGAGCGTCGAAGGCTTGTGGATCACCTTTAGCCTGGAAATACTTTCCTGCAAACGCTTGCAAGGCTGGCCTCAATTGCTCCGTCAAAAATGTCGCCTCGATTGAACCTGATTATGAAAAGGATGGCGGTTTAAGACGTTGAAAGTGTTGTCATAGACATGGGTACTCACTCGCCTCGCACTCCAGAGTCTCTAGTGGATCCAAATGAACTGAACCACAGAGGGCAAGAACATGCAATAGAGATTCATCGGATTCCTCAAATACCGTCTTGAGGAGCTCCATTTGGCCCACAAGGGTAGTAAATTGGTCCCTAGTAGTGGAACTGAAAACAAGATCAGACGAGACTTACAACTCTAATGGGATAGAGACACACGATTGGGCATAATGGTCCCAGTACCGCATACACACTGGCTAGATAAGATTCTCAGTATACTTTGTGAGAGGTAGTGAAGCACGAACTGCGGCGCAAACGCGGAATCGACACGCATAGGAAGAATGCAGCCTATTAGTCCTTTTCTTGCAGATGCCACACTTTCCAGGATCAAATATCATCGCCGCGTATGCCGGTTCTAGCATGTTTGGCGGCGGGTCTGGAACCAGGAATGAAGAATTATGGTCTATCCGTGCTCGTTTCCATATGATGGAAGAACCCGGGTCGCAAAGTGTCCTGCAAAAGTATTTCGATGTACGGGCGAGCGAGAGCAAGTCGGGTGGGCGAGTGTAGGAGAGCATTTCCGCCAGTAACTCCAGCGGCAATCGGAGTAAATGGCATGGTGCGTCGTTCTGCTCATGTGATATAGTTGGAGTCGCGCTCGTGGGCTCCCGTTTAGCCTTCTTCCGTGGCGGTGACATCGTGGTTCGGGTTCAAGATTTGGGCTTTGTTTATGGACCAGAACCCGAGCAATGTACGCGGAAAGGTAAGCTTGGACCGTGATCAGGTCGATCAAGGACCTATGTATCGTAGACGTGGATGTACCCTTGAGAGTCTGACCTCTCCGTCCGCGTCTCTCTTGTTTACCCGTGAACCTGCAATCCTCCACGCGCAATATCTCAAGTCAACACTATTATCTGACGCGTAAGTTGGGATGACAGGTGCACGTCGCTACGCGCAAGCGTCAGAACCAACTTAGCACCTGGCCACACAATCGACTTGAGGAAAACGCACGTTTTGCCCTTCACATAGACTGTACCAGTCAATGCGGCTACCTCATCGGGTCTCCAAGCTTTTCAGCTTTACCTACACCCAAAGATGGGCTTATGAGACGAGCGCCTCGACGCCGCCTGGAGAATCTCGCTCTATCCTTAGACTTCCTGACGAGTTATTATGGATTGTATTGGAGGATCTCCTTCCTTCTCTAGGCTCCGACTTGGCCCATTATAAACTGGAGGTGCCGAGCGACCTCCTCTGGTTGCGACTAACGTGTCGTCGCTTTCGCGATGTCATCACACCACTGGCATTCAGAAGAGTCAAACTTCTTTGGAATCAGCAAGGCAAGATAGGTACACCCCTCTCGCAACCTTTCCTCACCTTTAGCACTCTGGCAACGGAGAATCCCGCGCTTCTCGACGGTATCCGGCTCCTTTTCTTAGACTTCGGGTCCACCAGTAGGGAGCACAGGGCGGAGATGACGCGCTTTTTGGTGGAGGCGCTTCCAAAAATGAGAAGCCTCCGATACTTGCATTGTACAATCAAATCAGGAGTTCAGTTGACGGAGGAAATACGTAGAGCGATATCAAAGCGTGCCCAGGATGGGCTCCAAACCTTGGTTCTCCGTCACTTGGTGTTTACAGGAGCGGGCTTGCCGTTCGGTACCCTTCCTCACATTGAGATGCTCCGCCTTGAGCTGCTCCATTCTCGACTCCCATGGTCTATGAAGCTGGATGGAGTCCCAAATCTCAGATATCTGGCTATTCTGATCGAGGACAACCCAGGATTATCCTGGGCTGAAGATCCACTCATCGAGGGACTGCCTAATCTGCCTTGGCAGAGATTGGTAGAACTGGATGTAGAGCAGGTAAACAAAGCAGGGATCCAAGGATCGACGGGCGACGCGGTCCTTCGTGCGCTTTCTGTTGGCTATAAAGTACGTTCAATACGCCCAAACGCCCTTGGGTGTAATAATAAGTAATACACCATAGGCTATCAGTAGATCTTCTTCCACTCCTCTTACCGATCTTCGGGTCTCTGTGCCTTTCACAAGCCCCAAGGAGCTCGCCGTCTTTGTTGGTCAATTCAAACGACAGTCATTGCGAAGCCTGAATCTTGTCGGCACTCTTATAAACCTCGATTGCCTTGACACCATAATCGACTCCTTCCCTTCCATTACGGATCTGTCTTTTACAATTGAGGTCAATAGCAGAAGTAATGATTTTCTAGTGGGCCCTTTCACCTCCTATACCACTAGTAAACTAACTCCGCTGTGCTTTCGTTCTCACAGGAGACCCTTCTCACGAAAATACTCAATTTACCATCGCTCTGCCGGTTGCACTGTGACTTCAAGGGAAGACAGCTGGATTCCCGTTTATCAGACACCGGTCGCAGCTTTGTCCAGCAACTAACTGGCCTATTATCCCCGGATAGGCATCTCCAGATAATACTTTCAGACGGAGTCTTTCATTACAGCGCGGTCGTAACTTACACCTTGAGTAATTCATACGCAAATGAGGGAGATGGTCTTTGGTATCGCGAGAGTGTCGATTATGAACGCTCGGGATATCATAGAGTACCAACGCCGGCATGGCGGGCACCACCAGTTGGATGCTGAAGATCGCAGATATTCAGTCTGTATATGGAGTATATATGGAATATCCTCAGGGTCATCGTAATTATTGGAGTTCTTAAAATATCTTTATCGTCGGTGATATTGGACCTGAACGGGACCTGAATGGAAGTCAGCAGCGGGCGGTGTATGAGGATGATTGCTGTACATACATGAAATCCAACGATTATACCCTCTACCATTTCAACCACAACGACATCGATGGGCTTTTGGCTAACCAAACTCGACAAGGCATTTGACCCAAAGAATCTTATCAATGGAGGGTGGCCGACGGATATTTTCTCTGGGTCATTATATGCGGTAAGCAGGCCATCCCCTTCGTCAGTCGCGTTTCGGAATTGAGAAGGGTTGAAATCAATGAGCTGTATTTCCGTGGCTTTCTCGTTAAATTGAATCTGCTCTGTACTCATTATTTTGAAGCCCCACCAAGCCAGATCGTGGATAGAATGAGCAAGGTTACCCGGAGTGACGATTCGCCAGCCAAAGACGGACAATCGCCGGTGAATGACAAAGCTAGGTAACCAGCAGACAACCCCTGTGGACCGACCCTCCCAGAGGTGTTCCCTCATCGTACCTTCTGAAAATTCCGAAACGAGATTCACGAGTGAGGCCCGGTCGAGCACCAGCAGAGCCCCTCCGCATCACAGTGATCGCATGGGTCAAGAGAAATGCCAAGGACAATCAAGTGGGTCTTGGGAGAATACGAGTACCCTGCATGACGGGGAACGGACATGGAGCTGTAACAACCCGTGGCTCGGGTGGCATGGGGAGAGTGAAACCTTTCGTAGATCCCCGCACGGAGTTAATGTAGGAGTGATCTGTGGACAGTTTTATGTATCGGGTGAAAGGACTGACGGCATATCTCCTTTTTGCAGAGAGACTGAGAACGGGTTGAGGCGCGAGTAATGAGTAGCCGTAGATACCTCTGGCCTAATAAGGGAAAAGTGAATACACGGCGCTACCCTTACCAAGAACACACCGTGGTAGTGGCCCCGGGTTTCCTGTTATACACTCTGGAACACATTCCGACCAAATAACCACCCCGCCCAGACAACCAGAACGGCAAAGGTAGTCCCTAAATAGATATTACATATCCCGTAGGCAATGGGGGCCCGTCGCATGTGAAGTGGTCGTGACTGCCTCTGGATGGGTGCTCTTGCCTGAAAAAGGTTCGAAGTCGAATATTATAGCAGCCGCTACCTGACCATATTAGCGACATGAGACGTATGAATAGTTCACAGACATACTCCCGCGAAAGTAGCACCGTGTGGCCTATAGAAGTGTCGGACCTAAGGTCGATAACATCGATCCCAAGATATCCAATATCATGGTACCAGTTGTTGGAACTCACCTCCACGTTGTGGTAGCGTTGCCGGAATTCGAGCCGCCGGATCTTCAAGGGGCGTTGGGGTTGTTGGCCATCCCGTGCGTAAATATATTCCAACTGGTCTTGTAGGTGAGAGATGAACGACATGAGTCATTGCAAATGCCCAGGATACTGGTATCAAGAAGCTCGGGCGTCTGCCAAGCTCGGCGGGAACGACGAATGTCCTCCAGACCGCTGTTGCTGTCTGCGATGGGCTTCGCTGAGAGCCCTCCATCGAAAACGTGATGGATAGGTCAACGGCAGTCGAGCGGTCAATGAGCTCGCGGATTGTCCTGCAGGGCTTGGGGAGAGGGTTAATTCAGCATTTGGGAGAGACGATGTAGGGTACGAACTAGTCGCAACTGGGGTATTTTTAGGGCGTCTACATGCAGGAGAATATTCTGGAGAATTTCTAAAGGAAGACCCAGCAAACCCATGCCAGAACGGAGTTTGAGCCACACATGTTTGTTGCTTATAGCTCTTGAGCTCCGACCGTTCACGCCCTTCAGATGGACCTACCGAACGAGCTACTCCATCATGTGTTACTAGAACTACCTGGCCTTCAAGTACCTCGGCTGCGTGCGGTACGTCCATCTTGACCTACAATTCGCCACAGAAAGTACTCAAGAAGCGAAGGTCTGCAAACGTTGGTGCAGTATTATCAATACATCAGTCGCTATTAAACTTCTCATTGGATTTGCCATCGACGGTCGAACGCTCCCAAATATTCATCGACCAAATGTGCCTTATAACAAGGCATTGGAACAGCTTTACCGGAGTAACGCTGCTTGGGAGGCTCTCATGCCTACGTTCTCTCTCAACTTTCGGGTACCTGGAAAACGCCTCACGTATGAGGTCGCTGACGGTTTGTTCGCTAATGGGACCTCGGAAAATTCGACCGAGCGTATCGACAAAACCAGAGCCATAGAGTTCTGGGAGCTTCCCGATGGTGTCCTCAGTACAGAACTGCGGAATGTTGTCAACCATCCTGATCTGGGAGTTAACATTGTGGATTTTTCCTTTGATAGAGGGCAAGATCTTTTGATCTACATCGAAATAAGGTACACCTTTATTGCCCCTCACAAATCGTGACCTCACTCAAATATTCTGTAGAGGGCAAGATCAATACATCCTTCACCTGCGGACCATTTCAACTAATGGGGTTCACCCAAAGGCCACGAAGGATAGAATAGAACTTCCTGGACAGCTCCAACTTGAAGAGTGCAAGTTTCACATATGGGGCGATTCGATCGGTTGTTTGCTGCAAAGCGATTGGGGCAATACCCTATTTATAGCTGATTGGCCCAGAGGTGTTATAAGCGCTGTAAGTTACTCATACAGTTCTGGTGAAACGGCCACCTGATGAGCTACTGGCAAGTCTTATGATGACGTCCTTGATTTCTCCCTGCTCGATCGTGACTATGCTTTACTCGTCACGGCAGACAGCACCGAAGACTATTTCTCCGAAATCTCTACATGGTCGGTGCAGCCTCCACTGACCCTCAAGCTACGTTTCCCGGATTTCAATGGTGAAATATGTTATTTCATTGAGGTTCTACGCAATTGCAAAATGGCGCATTCTACACTAAGCCACTCCGACGCTCCTTTATCAGGGACACTATATATTACGGATGGGCCGGATATTTGCGTCATCTCGCTAATGACGCAGCCCGAACAAAGCGAGATTTTTGAACTTTTGTTGGTGATTGACCGCAGATCCCTGCTTAGTACGGTAGCACCACACCTCCATTGCGGAGATTCGGCAACTGCCGTTCCGAGCGCGTCGACCACGATCCTGGATTGGAGTATGTGGGGGCCTCAAACCACGCGATGTATACCTCTCGGCAACGTCGAAGTACCACCTCTTGTCTCTGGGTGGCGCGTCCTCTTTTGGGCGAAACCTCAATACGTCCCTTTAGTGGATCGACATTTTCAGCAGGCAGGTTTGGATCCAGGTGATAAAACTAAAAGCCGGCGTGTCGCTCTCGACTTCAACCCATATCGTGCTGGCTTGATTCTTGAACGCAACGCAACTACCGATTCTGTCCTGCAGAGGCATCTTGACGATGTCGTGGAGTGTCCGGGTTTTCCGGAACCGCTTATCACCACTCGACCGTGTCGAATCTCTGTGGAGAAGGCGGCAAGTCCTGACTTTAATGAACTTGATTGCTGTGGCGGCACAATTATCGACTTTCAGGTGAGCGGAATGACCCTAAGAGACCATACGCTCATTCGATACATTCAGGATCACGACAACCACGACAACCTAACAGATTGTTACGGGAGACTGTCTGTATTTTAGCGCGGATGCTGTCCCGTTCCGTTGACGGATCCAAGAAACAATGACTCTTTGAGTCTGTTCTCAATATACGCTATCACTTGATCGGCTTACGTAGTTGTCGTTGTGTAACAGTCACTGGTATTTTTGACACCAGAAAGTCGTTTCTCGCATACGCGTTGCTCAATATATACGCCCTACTGCTGCTTTAGTATGAGTAGGGTAAGGCATCATAGAGATGCGTCCGGCGCCTGGCTCCGGTAGCTCTTCTCGCAATTGCGGTGTCAAAACAGGTCGGTGGCCAGTACGAACATGATTTTCGAAACAGATTCACGAGTGAGGCCCGGTCGAACACCAGCAGAGCTCCGCACCATAGTGGTCGCATAGGTCAAGAGAAATGCCAAGGGTAATCAAGTCGGGATTGGGAGAATACGAGTACCCTGCATGACGGGGAACGGACGTGGAGCTGTAACAAACCGCGGCTCGGGTGTCATGGAGAGAGTGAAATCTTTCATAGATCCCCGCACGAAGTTAATGTAGGAGTAATCTGTGGACATTTTATGTATCGGGTGAAAGGACTAACGGCATATCTCCTTCTTTTGCAGAGACGAGTTGAGGCGCGAGTAATGAGTAGCCGTAGATACCTCTGGCCTACTAAGGGAAACGTGAATATACGGTGTTACCATTATCAGGAACACACCGTACTAGTAGCCCCGGTTCTCCAGTTATACGCCCCTGGAACACATTCCGACCAAACAACCACCCCGCCCAGACAACCAGAACGGCGAAGGTAGTCCCTAAACAGATATTCCATATCTCGTAGGCAATGGGGGCCCATCGAATGTGAAGTGGTCGCGGACTGCCTCTGGATGGGTACTGTTGCCTAAAATGGTTCGAAGTCGAATATTATAGCACCCGTTACCTGACCATATTAGTGACACGAAACGTATGAATAGTTCGCAGACATACTCCCGCGAAAGCGGCACCATGTGGCCCACAGATGCGTCGAAGCTAAAGTCGATAACATTGATCCCAAGATCATGGCACCGGCTATTAGAACTCACTTCTCCGTTGTGGTGTCGTTGCCGGAATTCGAGCTGCCAGATCTTCAAGGAGCTTCTGGGGCTGTTGGCCATCTCGTGCGCAAATATATTCCCACTGACCTTGTAGTGTAGGTGAGAGATGGGTGGCACGAATCGTCGCTAATGTTCAGGGTACTGGTATCAAGAGGCTTGGTGGGAACGACGAATGTCCTCCAGAACAGCTGTTGCTGTCTGCGACGGGCTTCGCTGAGAGCCTTCCATCGAAAGCGTGATGAATAGATCAACGGCAGTCGAGCGGTCAATGAGCCCGCGGATTGTCCTGCAGAGCTTTGGGGGAGAGAGTTAATTCAGCATTTGGGAGAGACTATGTAGGGTACGAACTAGTCGCAACTGGGGTATTTTTAGGGCGTCTACATGCAGGATAATGTTCTGGGGAATTTCTAAAGGGGGATCCAGCAAACCCATGCCAGAACGGAGTCTGAGCCACACATGTTTGTGGCTGATTGCTCTTGAGCTCCGACCGTTCACCCTTCAGATGGACCTACCGGACGAGCTAGTCCATTATGTGCTACTAGAACTACCTGGCCTTCAAGTACCTCGGCTGCGTGCGGTACGTCCATCTTGACCTGCAATTCGCCACAGAAAGTACTCAAGAAGCGAAGGTCTGCAAGCGTTGGTGCAGTATTATCGATACATCAGTCGCT
>Ga0307513_10008829_pt1 | contig 12832 bp, 13 predicted proteins | sample 15_EM_MG_FD_202174 | JGI IMG/M metagenome (GOLD analysis project Ga0307513, IMG submission 202174) | Populus trichocarpa ectomycorrhiza microbial communities from riparian zone in the Pacific Northwest, United States - 15_EM | ecosystem: Host-associated > Plants > Roots > Unclassified | place...
GCGGGTCAACAGCTCGCCGCCGCGCGCGGCGTCGACCATGCCGAGCAGGTCGAGGCCGACCTCGAGACCGAGCAGCTCGACGGGCAGCGCCGCCTCGAGCTCGCCGCGGTGCGACTTCTCGTCGAGGCGCGGCGCCTCGAGGCCGCGCGCGGCGGGCTTGCCGGCGCCCGGCTGGGTGGCGGCCTCGCCTTCGGGGGTCGCGCGGCTCGCGGCCCAGGTGGCGAGGGCGGCGAGGCCGAGGAACAGGACGTGCGGCATGCCGGGGAGCAGGCCGATCACGCCGAGCGTGATGCCGGTGACCTGCATCGGGCGCTTGTGCGAGAGCAGCTGGCGCGACAGCACGCTGCCGAGCTCGGGGTCCTCGCCGCGGGTGGTCAGCAGCGCCGAGCCGGTCGAGACCAGCAGCGCCGGGATCTGGGCGACCAGGCCGTCGCCGATCGACAGCACGGTGTAGGTCTGCGCGGCGAGGCCGATCGACATGCCCTTCTGGGCGACGCCGATGATGATGCCGCCGATCACGTTGATGCCGAGCACGAGCAGGCCGGCGATCGCGTCGCCGCGCACGAACTTCGAGGCGCCGTCCATCGCGCCGTGGAAGTCGGCCTCGCGCTGGACCGCCTTGCGGCGATCGCGCGCGTCCTTCTCGTTGATGAGGCCGGCGCCCAGATCGGCGTCGATCGCCATCTGCTTGCCGGGCATCGAGTCGAGGGTGAAGCGCGCCGAGACCTCGGAGATCCGCTCGGCGCCCTTGGTGATGACGATGAAGTTGACGATCACGAGGATCAGGAACACGACGGCGCCGACCACGAAGTTGCCGCGGATCACGAACTCGCCGAACGCGGCGATCACGGCGCCGGCGGCGTGCTGGTCGTTGCCGGTGAGGATCAGCCGGGTCGACGCGACGTTGAGCGACAGCCGGAACAGGGTGACGAACAGGAGCAGCGAGGGGAACGAGCTGAAGTCGGTCGGCTTCTCGACGTAGAACGCGACCAGGAAGGTCAGCGCGGCGAGGCAGAGCGACACGCCGATCAGGAGGTCGAACACGAACGCCGGCAGCGGCGCCATCGCCACGCCGAGCATGCCGAGCAGGCCGACCGCCATGAACCACTGGCCGCGGCCACGGGTGGCGGTCATGAGCGATCACCACCCTGGCTGCGCTGGCGCAGCCGGTAGATGTACGCGAGCACCTCGGCGACCGCGCGGTACAGGTTGGCCGGCACGGCGCGCCCTTCCTTGACGTGCTTGTAGAGCGCGCGGGCGAGCGGCGGGCGGCTCAGGATCGGCACGCCCTTGCTGCGCGCGATCTCGCGGATCTTGTCGGCCTGCTCGTCGACGCCCTTGGCGACGACCATCGGCGCGGCGTCCTGCTTGTCGTCGTAGCGCAGCGCCACGGCGTAGTGGGTCGGGTTGACGACGATGACGTCGGCGGTCGCGACGTTGATGGCCATGCGGCGGCGCGCGAGCTCGCGCATGCGCTGCTTGCGGCGGCCCTTGACCACCGGATCGCCGTCCTGCTCGCGGTGCTCGCGCTTGACCTCTTCGCCGGTCATCTTCATCTTCTCGGTGATCCGGCGGCGCGCGAGGAAGAAGTCGATCGCGCCGAGCACGGCGAGCACGCCGAGCACCAGCCACATGGCGCGGCGGATCAGGTCCCACACCAGCGCGCCGAGGCTGCCGGCGTCGAGCATGCCGGTCACCACGCGGTGGCGCAGCGCGACGAACACGATCGCGCCGACCAGCACGAGCTTGGCGACGGCGGCGCCGGTGCGGCGCGCCATGCTCGAGGGCGAGAACGTGCTCGGGAGATTCTTGATCGGCGACATCCGGCTGAGGTCGAAGCCGGGGAGCTTGAACACCGGCGGCCAGCCGAGCTGCGCGAGCATCGCGACCAGCGCGCCGATCGCGGCGCCGATCATCGGCGGGCCGGCGGCGGCGAGGAAGCCGTGCAGCGCCTGCGCGTTGATCCCGGCGACCTCGGCGCCGTCGCCCGCGAGCGCGGCCTTGCGCGTCAGGTCGAGCAGCGCGGAGGTCGCCGAGCCCGACGAGGCGACCAGGCCGATGAAGCCGCCGGTCAGGGTCACCGCCGACACCATGTCTCGCGACAGCGCGATCTCGCCGCGCTTGCGAAATTCGCGGACCCGCTTGGGGGTCGCTTTGTGGGTGCGTTGCGGGTCGGACACGGCGAGGACGGCTCGTGCAACGCACAGGCCGCGGCTAACTGCGTGCGAACGCTGGTTGTCGTCGGTCCGCGCGCCGATCGTGTCGGCGGACCTGACGGGCCTGGGTCAGCTACCCAGGACGTCGATCGCGGCGCGCGCGCTGTCGGTCAGCCCGGCGACGAGGTGCGCGGCGGTCGCGATCAGCACGAGGCCACCGAGCGTCAGCACGACGGACAGCGCGATCGAGAACACGTTGATCGCCGGCGCGGCGCGGTTCATCACGGCGAGCGCGACGTTGCCGGCGAGCGAGGCGGCGATGATCGGGGCCGCCAGCGCGAGGCCGTGGCCGAACGCCGAGGTCGCGTGGTGGATCAGCATCGGGCCGAGCGCGGCGAGCTGCGCGATGTTCGCAGGCGACGCGGCGGCGCTGCGCACGATGGCCTCGAGACCGCCGGTGGTGAGGAACGCGAAGCTGGCGAGCGTGGTGATCATCGAGCGCAGCACGCCGGCGGACTCGCCCGCGTGCGGGTCGTACTGCGCGGCGAACCCGAGGCCCATCGACAGGCCCATGAGCTGGCCGGCGACCGCGACGCGCGACATCGCGATGCGCGCGGTGAGGCCGGTGAGCAGGCCGACCGCGAGCTCGACGCTGGCGACGACCGGCAGCGCGGACAGCGGGACCGGCGCGCGCGCGAACCCGATCGCCGCGGTGACCGAGAGCACGAACACGAGCTTGGCGCGCGTCGAGACGCCCTGGTCGCCGATCACCGGCGCGGTCAGGGCGAGCCCACCGACGCGAGCGAGCGTGGCGATCAGCGCGCCGACCTCGGCCTCGGAGAGCGTCATGGCTGGATCGGCGAGTTGGCCTCGAGGTCGGCGGCGAGCTCGCTGCGCGGCTGGGTCTGCGCGGTGAACGCCTCGATGGTGAACCGGCCGAGCTTGTCGAGGATCCAGTGGCCGCCGAGCGCGAGCACGAGCAGCGCGGCCGCGAGCTTGGGCACGAAGGTCAGGATGCTCTCCTGCAGCTGGGTCGCGGTCTGCAGCACGGCGACGGCGAGGCCGACGGCCAGGCCGGCGATCATGAACGGCGCCGACACCGCGACGGTGACCGCGAGCGCGCCGCGCCACAGGTCGAGCAGCGAGTCGGTGGTCACGACATCGCCCCGCGGAGCAGCGCCTGCACGATCAGGTGCCAGCCGTCGATCATGACGAACACGAGCAGCTTGATCGGCAGCGCGATGACCTGCGGCGGGACCATCACCATGCCGAGCGCGGTGAGGACCGTCGCGGCGACGAGGTCGATGACGAGGAAGGGCAGCAGGATCGTCAGGCCGATCTTGAAGGCGAGCCGGAGCTCGGAGAGCAGGAAGCCGGGGATCGCGATCTTGAGCGGGACCTCGGACATCGTCGCCGGGCGCGGCGAATTCGAGACCTCGTAGAACAGGCTGAGGTCGGCCTCGGTGGTGTGGTGGAGCAGGAACGCTCGCAGCGGCGGGGTCGCGAGCTCGAGCGCCTGCTTCTCGTCGATCTGGCCGGCGAGGTAGGCGCGGCCGGCGCGGTCGTAGATGTCGGTGGCGACCGGCGCGGACACGAAGATCGACATGAACAGCGCCAGGCCGACGAGGACCTGGTTGGGCGGCGCCGACGGCGTACCGATGCCGGTGCGCACGAAGCCGAGCACGACGACGAAGCGCACGAAGCAGGTGCACGACAGGACGATCGCCGGCAGCAGGGTCACCAGCGTGAGCATGACGACCATGCCGATCGCGCCGAGCGGGCCGTGCGACGCCGCGGGGCCGGCGAGCGGGCCGGCGACGGCGAGCGGATCGACGTTGACCCCGGCGGCGCTGGCGGCGTCGGCCGCGCCGGCGGCGAGCGCGGCGAGCGAGATCATCGTCGGCCTCCGGTCGCCGCGAGGATCTCGCGCGCCCACAGCTCGTCGGCTTCGACGTCGCCGGTCGCGACGTCCTCGCTGATCGCCGGGGTCGGCACGGACGTCATGACAGGCAGCTGGGCCGGCATCTGGCCGGTCCGGCCGCGCAGCCGGAGGATGCCGGACACCGCCGGGCTGAGCGGCTTGTCGGGGACGCCGTCGAGCGACTTGTCGACGGCGGCGAACGCGCCGGTGCGGCGCTTGATCGGATCGGCGGGCCGGGCGACGGCGGCGAAGCTGCCGGTGCGGCGCTCGGCGGGGCGCCCGACGGCCGGGGCATGCCCCTGGCCGGCAGCGCCCCCGGATGGGGGCGCGATCTGATCGACGGCGGCGAAGCTGCCGGTGCGGCGCACGCGCGGCGCGTCGCTCGCAGGATCGGCGGGGCGCTCGACGGCGGCGTAGGCGCCGGTGCGGCGCTCGGGGATCGTGTACTGGCCGGTGCGGCGCTCGCTGCGCGGCAGGTGGGTGGCGATGCTGAGCGGGTCGGGCTGATCGAGCGCCGGCTGGTCGTCGGGGCGGCCGTGTGGCCTGTCGATGGAACCGCACCCCCATTCGGGGGCGCTGACGGCCGGGGTGCCCCGGCCCGTCGATGGAACCGCACCCCCATTCGGGGGCGCTGACGGCCGGGGTGCCCCGGCCGTCGAACAGCTTCTCGATCAGGGCGTGGCGCGTGTCGCCGCGGTCGTCGTCGTGGTGCGGGACGGGCAGGGCGGCGTCGTCGGACTTGGCCCACTGGCCGAGCATGCAGACCTGCTGCCCGGTGACCGAGACGATCATCTCGCGCTGACCGGCGCTGAGCCACACGATGCGCGCCTTGCCGCCGAGCGAGCGCTGGGCGATGACGTCGATCGAGGCGTGCGCCGGCGCGAGGCCCTTGCGGCGCCGCATCATCCAGATACCGCCACCGAGGGCGGCGAGGCCGAGCGCGCCGTAGAGCGAGATCTTCGACCACACGGTGTCGGGGTCGGGCGCGAGGACCTGCGGCAGCGGCTTGTCGATGGCCGGCTTGGCGGCGTGCGCAGCGGCGGGCTTCGCGGTGGCGGCAGGTGCCGGCGCGGCGGCGGGGAGCGACGGGCCGAGGACGGCGGGCGCGGGTGGCGCTGCGAGGATCTCGGGCGCCGCCTTGGCGTCGGGCTTCGCTTCGATCTTGGGTTCGATCTTTGGTTCGAGCTTTGGCTCTGGCTTCACGGCCGGCGTCGCCGCGATCGGCTCGACCTTGGCCACGACGTTGGCGTGCGGATCCGGCGCCGGGCCGAGCATCGCGGGCGGCGTGATCTTCGCGACCGCGGCGGCGAGCGCCGGCGGGATCGACGGCTCGGGCAGCACCGGCGCCTTGCCGTCGACGGGCAGCTTGCGCGGCACGATGACGTGGAGGTCGTCGCCGACCTGGAACGCCTGGGCGAAGCGCGCGAGCGCCTTGACCTCGGGCCGCTCGAAGCCGAGCTTGACGCTCAGCGTGCGTGCGGCCGCGCCGCCGTCGAGCTCGATCAGCTTCACCGTGGCGTCGCCGGGGACGAGGCGCTTGGCGGCCGGTCCGACGACGATCGGGATCTCGAGCCGCGAGCGCACCGGCTGGATCGCGGTGCGCACGGCCTTGACGTTGTGGGCGATGACCTCGACCGCGTCACCGCGATCGCGGATCTCGAAGCTCGGGATCTTGTCGGGCGCCGCGGCCAGCGGCGCTACCGGCGCTACCGGCGCAGGCTCGGCGCGCAGCGACGACGACGCGACCACGAGCACGGCGACCACGGACCAGCGGGGCATGCGCATCTTCAGAGGTCCTTGCCGCCGATGAGCTCGACGATGCGGATGCCGCACTTCTCGCCCACCGCGATCGCCTCGGCGCGCGCGACCAGGCGGTTGTTGACGCGGACGTCGAGCGGCGCGCCGGTCGCGGTGTCGAGCGTGATGATCGAGCCGGGCCCGAGCCGCGCGGCGAGCTCCGACAGGCTGAGGCGGATCCGGCCGAGCTCGACGGTGAGCTCGAGGGGGACGTCGTGCAGCAGCGCCTCGAGCGCCGCGGGGTCGAAGGTCTGATCCTCGAACGATTCACTCATGACTTGATTCCTTGGTCGTGGATGACGCTCTCGATTTGCACCGCGAGCACGCCGCGGCACACCACCGGCTTGGCCCACGCCTTGAGCGCGCCGCCGCAGTACACCGGGACACGCGAGTCGACGAAGCCGCTCAAGGTGAACGTCGCGCCGGGCTCGAGCTTGCGCAGCTCGCGGAGCTGCATGCGCAAGGTGCCGAGCTCGACGATGACCTCGACCTCGACGTTGGAGAGCGCGGCGGCGATGCGGCGCGCGCTCGCCTTGATCGCCGCGAGCGCGGCGGGCCGCGCGACGAGGAAGTCGGGGCGCGCGTAGAGCTGGACGCGGCCGGTGACCGCGCCGTTGAACGCCAGCGCCATGCGCACGACCGTCGGCGCCTGGATCAGCGCCGAGACGATCGCCAGATCGGCCGACGGCAACATGTCGGATGGGAACACCTCGCGCCACGCGACCGCGAAGCTGTCCTGCAGCGCGCGGCCGGCGGGCTGGAACAGCCGGAGCGACACACCCGACGGCGGTCGCGAGGTGTCGACCACCGGCGTGGCCGCGCCGCAGCGCTTGGCGGCCGCGACGTCGACCATGCCGCCGTGCGCCGCGATCACCATCTCGCCGAACGAGACCAACGGCGTGGCCTGATCGATCGCGCGCATCGCCGCGACCCAGCCGCCGCGCAGCTCCTCCTTGGCGGTCGCGCCGTCGATGACCTCGGCGCCGAGCACGTCGATCTGCCAGCTGCCCGGCAGGTGGGCGCGCAGCGCGCGGGTCGCGGCGCGGATCCAGCGCGTGCCGAGGTTGATCAGGATGGGGCGCGCGGCCTCGGCGATCCGATCGTCGCTGATCAGCGCGAGCCGGGTCGGCTCGTGCTCCGGGGCGCCGACCGAGCGGCGCGGTGAGGTCTCGCGGATGGCAGCCTGGATGGCCTCCATCTCTGCGGCATCGAGCAGCGAATCACTCACGCAGGCGAGGAGTTGCAACCAGCGGGCCGCGCCAGGTGCGCGAGCTTATTGGCTGCGCGCTGGCGGTGTCGGCGGCTTTGGCGTCAGCGCTTGAGGTTGTTCACGTCGCTCATCATCTCGTCGGCCGTGGTCACCGTCTTGGCGTTGGCCTCGAACGCGCGCTGGTACGCGATCAGCGTGACCAGCTCGTTGCCGATGTCGACGTTGCTCTGCTCGAGCGAGCCCGACACGATCGAGCCGCGCGCGCCGGTGCCGGGCGCGTCGATCAGCGGCGGGCCCGAACCCGGGGTCGAGACCACCAGGCCGTCGCCGGCGCGGCCCAGGCCCTGCTCGTTGGCGAAGTCGGCGATCGCGACCTGCGCGAGCTGGAACTGATCGCCGTTGTCGAACACGCCGTTGATCTTGCCGTCGTCGGAGATCTTGATCTCGGTCAGCTTGCCGGCGCCGCGGCCGTCGATGTCGAGGCCGTTGACCGCCGAGGTGCCGGTGTACTGCGTGGTGCCGCCGCGGCCGGTGCCGCCGCTGGCGATGTCGTCGCCGAAGTTGAACGCGATGACCTGGCCCGGCGTGGCGTTGATGAAGTCCGCGTTCGACGTCGACACCGCCTGCGACTGGAGCGCGCCGTCGGTGTTGAACTGCATCGTGCCGGACGCGATCTCGGTCGCCGTGCCGAGCGTGCCGCCGGCGAGATCGCCGCCATCGACCATCGCGTGGTACTCCCACGCGCCGGCGCCCTGGGCGTGGAAGAACACCTCGACGTGGTGCGGGGCGCCGAGCGAGTCGTACATCGTCGCCGAGGTCGCGTAGTTCGACGTGTCGGTGGTGTTGGTCGGATCGAACGGCGGCAGCGTCGGGGCGGCCGAGTCGAGGCTGAGCCGCATCGTCGCCTGGGTCGTCGCGACCGGGGGGCTCTGGCGCGCGCCGAGCGGCAGGTCCGTCGGGCTGAGCGCGCGCGTGCCGCGGCTGTCGATCGTGTAGCCCTGCAGGCGCAGGCCCGACTGGTTGGTGACGTAGCCGAGGTTGTCGAGGTGGAAGCGACCGTCGCGCGTGTAGTACTGGTTGTTCTGGCCGCCGTGGCTGCCCTTGACCACGAACATGCCGCCGCCGCTGATCGCGAGATCGAGCGGGTTGTCGGTCCGCGTGATGGTGCCCTGGTCCCACATCGTCTGCGGGCCGGTCATGACGACGCCGCCGCCGAGCCGCTGCGAGTTGATCTCGCCGCCGAGCATGTCCTCGAAGCTGGCGCGGTTGCGCTTGAAGCCGACGGTCGAGGCGTTGGCGATGTTGTCACCGACGATGCTGATCGCTTCGCCGTGGGCCTGGAGGCCGCTGATCCCGATGTACAGACTGTTGGTAATGCTCATGTTGGATCCTGGTCTCTAGGGCGTGGGGGTGGGAGTCGGGGTGAGGGCGGCCGTGCCGCCGATCGTGCGGACGGAGCCGGGCGTGAGCAGCATGCCGCCCATGCGGAGCTGCGCGCCGATGGAGGACAGCTCGACCGCGTCGACGCGGCCGTGCCACTGCGAGGTGATCGTGCCGGTGGTCTTGCCGGGCTCGATCGCGAGGTGATAGCTGCCGGGGGCGAGCTGCGCGCCGTTGCTGTCCTTGCCGTCCCAGCTGAGCTGGGTCGCGGTGGTGCTGTTGGCGATCGCGATGCGGCGTAGCTCCTTGCCGTTGTCATCGGTGATCACCGCGGTCGCGCCGTTCAACGGCGAGGTCGAGGTCAGCTGCAGCGGCGGCAGCGTGCCGGCCTTGTCGAGCTGGAAGTCGGCGGCCGCGGCGTTGCAGTCGCGGCCGACCAGGCTCGCCAGGTTCGCGCTCGACGTCGCGGCCTGGGCCGCGGCGAGATCGATCAGGTGCTGGTTGGTCTGCTGCGCCTGCTCGACCGACGAGAACTGCGCGAGCTGCGCGACCATGTCGGAGCCGTCCTTGGGCTTGAGCGGGTCCTGGTGCTGGAGCTGCGCCATGAACAGCTTGAGGAACTCGTCCTTGCTGCCGGTCAGCGCGCCGGTGGTCGGCGCCAGGGGGGCGGTGGTGCTCGTCGCGTCGATCTTCATGGCGTCTCCTCGAGCTTGAACGGCTTGGTGGGGTCGGTCGGCCGCTCGCGACGGTCGCGCGGGTCGGGGTCGCGGGGGGAACGGCGCTCGCTCGGCTCGCGCTCGGCCGTGAGCTCGCCGAGGACGAGGCCGCGGGCGCGCATCGCGTGGTCGAGCGACGCGGCGTTGCGGGCCAGCGCGCTGGCGGTGGCGTCGTCGGTGCTGCGCATCGCGACGTGGACCTCGGTGCCGCGCATCGCGACGGTGACGACGGTGCGCTCGGCGCCGTCGTCGAGCACGAGGTGGACGTGGCTCGGGTTGGCGGGCGGCTCGGGGCGCTCGGTCGGCGCCGCGGCGTGCGCGATCGCGGTGGCGGGCGCCGCCGGATCGCGCGCGGCGGCGACGTGGGCCGAGGCCAGCATGTGGAACGGCGCGAGCTCGGCGTCGCCGATGTCGTCGGCCGGTGGCTTGGTCGCGCGGATGTGCGCGGTGTCGTGCTCGGCGATCCGGCCGATCAGCTCGTGCACCGCCTGCTCGAGCGGCGTCATCGCCATGGTCTCGAGCCCGGAGGTCGCGGGGGCGACGGGGGCCGGGGCCGTCGCGGCGGCGGCGTCTGGCGCCGGCTTGCCGGGCGCGCCGAGCGCGCGGCCGGTCGAGGCTGCGAGCAACGCGGAGACGGGGCCGGCGTCGGACGTGTTCGTGCTCGGCGGGGTGCTCGGCGGGGTGATCGGCGCTACCTGGGTCTGGGTCGCGGCGGCACCCGGGATCAGGCCGAGCGAGGCGGCCAGCGCGGCGGCGGCGCCCGCGTCGGGTTGCGCGCCCGCGGCGACCGGCGGGCTGTCGGTGCCGGCGCCGGTCCGGATCGGCGGGGCGTGGTGGGCGCTCGCCGCGTGCTCGCTCGCGGTCTCCAGGCCGGACAGCGTGGCGGTCGCGGTCTCGGAGATCAGCTCGATCGACGTGTCGGGCATGGGGTTGCCCTCCGGGGGTGTGGCCGGGCCGGAGCTCCGGGTGGCCGGCGGGGTGGGGACCGACGACGGAGTTGCCGCCGTCGGTGCGGTGGTCGGTGGTGTGGGGAGCGCCGCCAGGGTCGCGAGCTCGGTCGGCGTGATCTGCGAGAGATCCGGGGTCTCGGCGGCGGGCGTGGTCGCCGGCGCGGCCGCGCGGGGTCGCGGGAGCTCGCTCGCGCTGGCGCGGGTGTCGTCCGACGGCCGAGCTGGCTGCGGGATCGGCGCGCTCGCGTCGGCCGGACGCCGAGGCGCCTGCGTGTCGTGGTCGGCGCTCCGGGCCCCGGCGTCGTGGTCGGCGCGGCGGGCCTGGGCGTCGTCGTCGGCGCGCCGGGTGGTCTGGGCGTCGTCGTCGGCGCGCCGGGTGGCCGCGCGCTCCTTGTCGGACTTGTTCGCAGCGCGCAGCGCGGCGCGAAACGGGCTCGCGTCCGACGCCGGCGACGCGTGATCCGCGATCGCGTCGTGATCGATCGCCGCGAGCTGCGACATGCCGACGCGCATCATCGGCGCCTCGCGGCCATGTCATCGGCGCCGCGCTGCTCGGCCTTGGCCTCGTGCTTGGCGCGGTGCTCCTCGACGAGGTCGACCAGGCGCTCGGCGGTGCGCAGCTGGCGCGTGCGATCGCGCAGCTGATCCGCGGTCATCGCGGTCGCGGCCTCGGCCTCGGCGTGGCGCTCGCTGGCGTCGGCCACCGCGAAGCGGTGCACGCCGGTGCCCTCGGCGATCAGGTGGATCTCGTAGACGCTGCGCGCGGCGGCCAGCGAGCCGGACGCATGATCGAGCGCGGCCTCGAGCTCGGCCTGCTCGTCGAGCAGGTCGAGCGCCGACTGATCGCGCACGGCCGAGGCGGTCGAGTGCGCGGCGGCGGCGACGTCGCGCAGGCGGGTCCGAGCGTCTCTGAGCGCGCGCACCACACGGGGTCTGATCGTCACTTGGGCATCTCCTCGCCGATCGCGGCGGCGAGGCCGCGAACGGTGTTGTCATGGGTCGAGCGTTCGTGAGGGGTCTGGCGCGACCAGGCATCGATGCGGTCGCCGAGCGCGAGCGCGGTATCGAGGGTGGCGTTGACCCCGGGGGTGTAGGCGCCGAGCGACTGCAGCTCCTGGGCCTGGCGCCGGCGGGACAGCTGTTCTCGCACCCGGATCGCGAGGTGCTGCAAGAACGGGCTGGAGACCCGGCGGGCGACGCGCGACGCGCTGGCGAGCACGTCGACCGCGGGGAAGTGGCCGCGCGCCGCGAGGTCGCGCGACAGCACGAGGTGGGCGTCGAGCAGCGAGCGCGCCGAGTCGGCGACCGGGTCGCTCAGATCGTCGCCCTCGACGAGCACGGTGTAGAACGCCGTGATCGCGCCGCCGGCGGCGCGCGGCGACACGCGCTCGAGCAGGCGGGGCAGGGTGGCGAACACGCTGGGCGGGTAGCCCTTGGTGGCGGGCGGCTCGCCGAGCGCGAGGCCGAGCTCGCGCAGCGCCATCGCGAACCGGGTCAGCGAGTCGAGCACGAGCAGCACGTTCTGGCCGCGCCCGCGGAAGTACTCGGCGACCGCGGTGGCGGCGAGCGCCCCGCGCACGCGCTCGAGCGGCGACTTGTCGGCGGTGGCGGCGACCATCACCATGCGATCGCGGCGCGGGCTGCTCATCAGCTCGCGGACCTCGCGGCCGCGCTCGCCGATCAGCCCGACGACGATCACGTCGGCGTCGGCCTGGCTGGCGATCTGCTCGACCAGCACGCTCTTGCCGCAGCCGGCGCCGGCGAAGATGCCGACGCGCTGGCCGCGGCCGCAGGTCAACAGGCCATCGATCGACCGCACGCCGGTGTCGAACCGGTGCTCGACCTCGCCGCGCTCCTCGATCGGCAGCGCGTGGCCGTCGATCGGCACGCGCGCGTTGCACGCCGGCGGCGGGCCGCCGTCGAGCGGAACGCCGAACGGATCGATCAGCCGGCCGATCAGCGCGTCGCCGACCGGCAGCGCGGCGAGCGCGCCGCAGTGCCGCACCAGCGCGCCGGGCGCGATCCGGCGCGCAACCTGGAGCGGGATCGCGAGCAGCGTCGAGCCGCGGAACCCGACGACCTCGCAGCGCACGCCGCCGTCGCCGCCGTCGATCGAGACAATGTCGCCCAGCGTGGCGCCGGTCATCTCGATCTGCACGACCGTGCCGGCGATCTCGACCACCTTGCCGGTCGGCTGCGGCCGGGTCCAGCCACGCACCAGGCCCGCGAGCTGGGTGCGCGCGGCGAGCGGCAGCGCGGTCACGCCGCCCCCCGGTTCGCGTCGCCGGCGTCGTCGGGCGCCAGCGCCGCCGCGATCGCGGTGCGCAGCAGCGGCAGCCGGGCGCGCCAGTCGTGCGACGCCTCGAGCGCCGAGCCGAGGATCGCCAGCGCGCCGGGCGCGAGCGTCGGGTCGGCGACGATCGCGCGGGGCGCGTCGCCGATCAGCGCGGTCAACGCGGCGACGTCGTCGGGGTGGACCCGCGCGGTCGCCGGCTGATCCGACGCGGCGAGCCAGCCGCGCACGATCGGCGCGAGCAGCTCGGCGCGGTCCGCGCTGTCGAGCCAGGCCTCGATCACGCAGCCGCAGACCTCGGCGATCAGCTCGGCCGACGGCGCGGCGATCGCGGCGCGCGCCGAGGTCAGCTGCTCGATCACGTCGGCGAGCCCGGCGCGCAGCGCGGCGGTCTCGGCGAAGCCCGCGG
>Ga0307513_10008830_pt1 | contig 12832 bp, 8 predicted proteins | sample 15_EM_MG_FD_202174 | JGI IMG/M metagenome (GOLD analysis project Ga0307513, IMG submission 202174) | Populus trichocarpa ectomycorrhiza microbial communities from riparian zone in the Pacific Northwest, United States - 15_EM | ecosystem: Host-associated > Plants > Roots > Unclassified | place...
GGTGGCATCGGCATGTCGGGCATCGCCGAGGTGATGCACAACATGGGCTATGCCGTGCAGGGCAGCGACGTCGCCGAAGGCTATGTGGTCGAGGGTCTGCGCAAGCTCGGCATCCGCGTGTTCATCGGTCATGACGCCGCCAATGTCGACGACGCGTCGGTGGTGGTGACCTCGACCGCGATCAAGCGCGCCAACCCCGAGGTCGAGCGCGCTTATGTGCGCCGTATCCCCGTCGTCCGCCGCGCCGAGATGCTCGCCGAACTGATGCGGCTGAAGTCGACCGTCGCGGTCGCCGGCACGCATGGCAAGACCACGACGACGTCGATGATCGCGGCGGTGCTCGACGCCGGCGGGATCGACCCGACCGTGATCAACGGCGGCATCATCAACAGCTATGGCTCCAACGCCCGGCTGGGTGCGAGCGACTGGATGGTGGTCGAGGCCGACGAGAGCGACGGCAGCTTCCTCCGGCTCGACGGCACGGTCGCGGTCGTCACCAATATCGATCCCGAGCATCTCGATCATTATGGCGGATTCGACGCGGTCAAGGATGCGTTCGTCCAGTTCGTCGAGAACGTCCCCTTCTACGGCGCGGCCTTGCTGTGCCTCGACCATCCCGAAGTGCAGGCGATCCTGCCGCGCGTCCGCGACCGACGGATCGTGACCTATGGCTTCTCGGCGCAGGCCGACGTCCGCGGCGAGAATGTCACGCCGGTGCCCGGCGGCAATCGTTTCGACGCGATCGTGCGCCAGCGCGACGGATCGACCCGGACGATTCACAATATCGGCCTGCCGATGGCCGGGCGCCACAACGTCCAGAACGCGCTCGCCGCGATCGGCGTCGCGCTCGAACTCGGAATCGACGATGCGACGATCCAGCAGGGTTTCGCGAAGTTCGGCGGGGTCAAGCGCCGCTTCACCAAGGTCGGCGAGGTCGATGGCGTCACCGTGATTGACGATTACGGCCATCACCCGGTCGAAATCCGCGCGGTGCTGTCGGCCGCGCGCGAAGGCGCTGTCCGCCGCGTGATCGCGGTCGCTCAACCGCACCGTTTCAGCCGCCTCAATAGCCTGATGGACGAGTTCGCGCAGGCCTTCAACGATGCCGACATGGTCTATGTCGCGCCGGTCTATCCTGCCGGCGAAGCACCGATCGAGGGTGTCGATGCCGCAGCTTTGGTCGCCGGCATCCGGTTGCGCGGTCACCGCGCCGCGGCGGTGATCGGCGATGCGCAGGCGCTGGCCGCCGAACTGGCGCGGGTCGCCGAGCCGGGCGATCTCGTCGTCTGCCTCGGTGCCGGCGACATTACCAAATGGGCGGCCGGGCTCGCCGACGGCATCCGCGTGGCGCGGGCCGGGGCGGTGGCATGATGGCAGCGCTCGCGCTTCCTCCGCTCGAGGGCACGGTCAAGGCCGGCGGTAGCCTCGCCGACTTTATCTGGTTTCGCACCGGCGGGCCCGCCGAGTGGCTCGTGCGCCCGCGCGACGTGGCTGGTCTGTCGTCCTTCCTGGCCGCTCTGCCGCCGGCGACGCCCGTGCTGCCGGTCGGCGTCGGATCCAATCTGATCGTGCGCGATGGCGGCGTGCCGGGCGTAGTCGTCCGGCTACCCAAGAGCTTCGCCCGAATTGCGGTCGAGCCCGGCAACCGCGTTCGCGCGGGCGGGGCGGCGATGGGGATCAGCGTCGCCAGCGCCGCGCGCGATGCCGGCGTCGCAGGACTCGAATTCCTGCGCGGCATCCCCGGCACGGTCGGCGGTGCGGTGCGGATGAATGCCGGCGCCTATGGCCGCGACGCGAGCGACATCCTCGTCGAGGCGACCCTGGTGCTGCGCGATGGCAGCGTCGAGACCTGGCCGGCCGCGCGGCTCGGCTACAGTTATCGCCACTCCGACCTGCCGCCCGGCGCGGTGGTGGTCGAGGCGCTGTTCGCGGGCATGCCGGGCGAGCCGGCGGTGATCGGTGCGGAGATGGATCGCATCGCCGCCGAACGCGAGGCGAGCCAGCCGCTGCGCAGCCGCACCGGCGGCTCGACCTTCAAGAATCCAGAGGGACACAAGGCTTGGGCGCTGATCGACGCCGCCGGCTGCCGCGGCCTGCGCAACGGTGATGCCCAGGTTTCGGAGAAGCATACCAACTTCCTGCTCAATCTAGGCGGGGCCAGTTCGGCGGAGATCGAGGCGTTGGGTGAAGAGGTCAGGCGCAGGGTGAAAGCGCATTCGGGTGTGGAGCTCGAATGGGAAATCCAGCGGATCGGGGTTTCCCCCTCTCCCCTCCGGGGAGAGGGTTGGGGAGAGGGGCAGTGATGACGAACGCCGAAGCTTCCTTTGACTCCCCCTCTCCCAACCCTCTCCCCGGAGGGGAGAGCGCTTTTTCGCTGTTGCACATCGCGGTGCTGATGGGCGGTTGGTCGTCCGAGCGCGAGGTCTCGCTGATGAGCGGGAGCGGCGTCGCGGACGCGCTCGAGAGCATCGGCCATCGCGTCACGCGCATCGACATGGACCGCGACGTCGCCCGGCAACTCGCCGCGGCCGCGCCCGACATCGTCTTCAACGCGCTGCACGGTACTCCCGGCGAGGATGGTACCGTGCAGGGTCTGCTCGATCTGATGGGTCTCAAATATACGCATAGCGGCCTCGCCACGTCGGTGATCGCGATCGACAAGCAACTGACCAAGCTGGTGCTGGCGCCGCACGGCATCCGGATGCCCGGCGGCCATGTCGTCAGGAGCGAGAGCCTCTATCTCGGCGATCCGCTGCCACGGCCCTATGTGCTCAAGCCGATCAACGAGGGATCCTCGGTCGGCGTCGCGATCGTCACCGCTGGCGGCAATTATGGCGATCCGATTGGCCGCGACGTCAAGGGGCCCTGGCAGGAATTCGAAACGCTGCTCGCCGAGCCCTTCATCCGTGGCCGCGAACTGACCACCGCAGTGCTCGGCAACCGCGCGCTGGCGGTGACCGAGCTCAAGCCCAAGAGCGGCTTCTACGACTATGACGCCAAATATACCGACGGCATGACCGATCATGTCTGCCCCGCCAACATTCCGGCGGACATCGCCGAAGCATGCATGGAGATGGCGCTGAAGGCGCATCGCGTGCTGGGTTGCCGGGGCACCAGCCGATCCGACTTCCGCTGGGACGACGAGCGGGGTGTCGATGGCCTGTATCTGCTCGAGGTCAACACCCAGCCCGGAATGACGCCGCTGAGCCTGGTTCCCGAGCAGGGCCGCTTTGTCGGCATGAGCTATGCCGCATTGTGCGAAGCGATCGTGAGGGAAGCTTTATGAGCGAGCGGCCGATCAAGCGGGGCGGCCCCAAGCCGCGGGCGGTGGCGAAGCGCAAGCGCGCGGCCGCGCAGAAGAAGCCGTCGATGGCGACTCGGATGATCGCCGCGCTGCCGATCTCGCCGGCGACGTTCAGCCGTATCGCCGGCTGGTCGCTGGTCGTGCTGATCGGCGGACTTGGTATCACCGCGGCGAGCTTTCTCGGGCTGCCGGGCATGATCGGCACCGAACTGGCCGAGGCCAGCGGCCGCGCCGGCTTCGAGGTCAAGCGCGTCGAGGTCACCGGCATCGACCGGATGGATCGGCTGACCGTCTATGCGATCGCGCTTGACCAGCATTCGATGGCGATGCCGTTGGTCGATCTCGACAAGGTGCGCGCCGATCTGATGAAGCTCGGCTGGATCGAGGACGCCCGCGTGTCGCGCCGGCTACCCGATACGCTGCTGGTCGACATCGTCGAACGCAAGCCGGCGGCAGTGTGGCAGAACCGCCAGCAGCTGAACCTGATCGACGGCACCGGCGTGGTGCTCGAGCCGGTGCGGCTGGAGGCGATGCCCGATCTGCCGCTGTTGATCGGTCCCGACGCCAATCGCCAGACCGGGCGGCTGAACGCGCTGGTCGAAGCGGCGCCGGCCTTGCGGCCGATGCTGGCGGGGGCGACCTGGATTGGCAACCGTCGCTGGGACCTGCGCTTCCAGTCGGGCGAGACTTTGGCCCTGCCCGAGGGCGATGCTGAGGCGGCCAAGGCGCTGGTGGTGTTCGCGCGGCTCGACGGCGTCGAGCGGCTGCTGGGCCGCGGCTTCACCCGTTTCGACATGCGCGATCCCGACAAGTTCGTGGTGCGCGTGCCCAAGGGCGCGCGCAAGCCGGCGCTCGATGCGACCGCCAAGGTCGAAGCAGGGGCCAAGTTCGAAGCAGGGGGCAGGGTGGAAGCAGCCGGCAAGACCGGTGCCGCCGCCGCCGATAGCAAGAAGACCGACGAGAAGGCCCGCAAGGAGCGGGAAGACACTGCAGTGCTCAAGGGAGACGCATGATGGCGCAGGCAAGGGGCGAACAGCTGATCACCGCGGTCGACATCGGCAGCTGGAAGGTATCGGCACTGATCGCCGAGCGCAGCGAGAGCGGCGACATTCAGGTGCTCGGCACCGGCCAGCGCGAGAGCCGCGGGGTCAAGCGCGGCTATGTTGCGGACATGCGCGCGACTGAACTCGCGGTGCGCGAGGCGGTGGAACAGGCGGAACGGATCGCCGGTGTCAACATCGAGGACGTCTGGGTCAGCTTCTCGGCGGGCGGCCTCGTCAGCGACATCGTCTCGGTCGAGGTCGAAATGGGCGGCCACCGCATCGGCCAGGACGATATCGACGAGCTGCTGGCGGCCGGCAAGAATTCGATCGACCCCGAAGGGCGGATGATCCTCCACGCGCAGCCGGCGCTCTACACGCTCGACGGGCTGACCGGCGTCAAGGACGCGCTGGGCCTCCATGCCGACCGACTGGGCGTCGACATCCATGTCGTCGCGGCCGACGGCTCGCCGGTGCGCAACCTCGGACTGTGCGTCGCGAGCGCGCATCTGGCGGTCAAGGCGATCATCGCCTCGCCGGTCGCGACCGGCATGGCCTGCCTGTCCGCCGAGGAGCGTGAGCTGGGCGTCGCGCTGGTCGAGCTGGGCGCCGGCGTCACCAACATCTCGCTGTTTTGCGGCGGCATGCTGGTGGGCCTCACCTCGCTGCCGTTCGGCGCTGCCGACATCACCGACGATCTCGCTTCGGCGTTCGGCACCAGCCGCGCGCAGGCCGAGCGGATGAAATGCTTCTACGGCTCGGCGACCGCGTCCCCGCGCGACAATCACGACATGATCGAGGTGATGCCGATCAGCGCCGAGCAGGACGGCAGCGAGGGCATGCGGATCACGCGGGCGCAATTGATCGCGGTGATCCGCCAGCGGCTCGAACATCTGATGGGTGAGATCGGCAAGGCGCTGAAGGATCTCGGCTTCGGCGGGCCGGTCGGTCGGCAGGTGGTGCTGACCGGCGGCGGCGCCGAACTCAAGGGAATTGCCGATTATGCCCAGGGTAATCTGGGGCGGTCGGTGAGGGTGGGCAGGCCGCGTGGCCTGGCCGCCATGCCGGAGGCGCACAGCGGCCCGGCCTTCGCAACGCTGGCCGGCCTCGTTCACTATGCCGCGGCCAATCCGGTGGACCTCAGGGCCATCATGCCGGCGCACCAGACAGTCCACCGCGCGAATGGAAGTGCCTGGATCCACCGGCTCATTTCCGCATTCCGGAGCGGTTACTAGGGAAATATGCATGAACATTAACTTTTATGTCGATTTGGTGACTCGGATGATTCATAAGAATTCCGGGGTCACGCTAGCGTCGGTCAGTGAGCCAGGGGAGATGAGCCAGTGAGTATCGAATTCATTCCGCCGCAGGTCGACGAGCTTCGTCCACGGATCAGCGTCATCGGTGTCGGCGGGGCCGGTGGCAACGCCATCGCCAACATGATCGCCAGCCAGGTGCAGGGTGTCGACTTCATCGTCTGCAACACCGACGCGCAGGCGCTCAACACCAGCTCGGCCGAGCATCGCATCCAGCTCGGGCTGCGCATCACCCAGGGCCTCGGCGCCGGGTCGCGGCCGGAGATCGGTCGCGCCGCCGCCGAAGAGACGCTCGAGCAGGTCGAAAAGGCGCTTGAGGGCGCGCATATGTGCTTCATCGCCGCCGGCATGGGCGGCGGCACGGGCACCGGCGCCGCGCCGGTGATCGCGAAGGCCGCGCGCGACAAGGGCATCCTGACCGTCGGCGTCGTCACCAAGCCGTTCAGTTTCGAAGGCTCGCGCCGCTCCAAGGCTGCCGACGCCGGCATTGCCGAGCTGCAGAAGCATGTCGATACGCTGATCGTGATCCCGAACCAGAACCTGTTCCTGATCGCCAATGCGAACACGACCTTCAAGGAAGCGTTCCAGATGGCCGACGAGGTCCTCCAGCAGGGCGTCCGCGGCATCACCGATCTGATGGTCATGCCGGGCCTGATCAACCTCGATTTCGCCGACGTCCGTTCGGTGATGGGTGAGATGGGCAAGGCGATGATGGGCACCGGTGAGGCGGAAGGCGACAATCGCGCGATCCACGCCGCCGAAAAGGCGATCGCCAATCCGCTGCTCGACGGCGTGTCGATGAAGGGCGCCAAGGGCGTCATCATCTCGATCACCGGCGGTGACGACATGCGCCTGCTCGAGGTCGACGAGGCTGCCAACCACATCCGCGAGCTGGTCGATCCCGACGCCAACATCATCTGGGGATCGGCGTTCAACAACGATCTGGAAGGCAAGATCCGGGTCTCGGTCGTCGCCACCGGCATCGAAGCCGAAATCTCCTCCGCGGCGGAGCCGGCGCGCGTGTTCTCCTTCCCGAACGCGCGCAAGATCGACGACATGCCGGCGGCCGCACCAACCGCGCGTTATGACGCGCCTTCGTTCGCGCCGGTGCGCGAACAGGCGGTCGAGAAGGCGGCGGCACCTGCTCCGGTTCCCGTCGCAGAGCCCGAACCGCTGGTGCTCGAAGCACCCGAACCAGTGACCGTCGTCGCGCCAGCGCCCGCCCGCGTGCTGCGTTTCGAGGATGATGCGGTCGCCGGCCAGCCGGTGCCCGGGGAATTGACGCTCGACACCCCGGCCGGTCCCGGCGAACTGCTGCTCGACGGCAGCGAGATCCAGCCGCCGCCCGAAGTCGTGATCGCCGAGGACGAGGAATTGCCGTCGGACCGCGGCTTCATCAAGCCGCGCGCGGTTCCGCCGGCGCCGCGCATCGGCGGTGGCGGCGGCACGCTGTTCGAGCGGATGTCGAACATCACCCGCAGCAGCGCCAGGACGCCTGGCCCGGAAGCCGATCCCAATGCCGATCCACTGGACATTCCGCGGTTCCTAAACCGCCAGAACAACCAGTAAGACGCTGACCGTCGGGCGCGCGGTACCGATTGATACGGTGCCGTTTCGTCCCCGGCACAGACCGGCCCGCCGCGATTCCGCGCGCGGGCCGGTTGCCGTTCGGGGACCGCTCCGCTCTATCCGGTCTTGATCATGGCACATGACAGCAAATCCCGGCTGCTGGCGCTAACCGCGATGGCGCTGGTTGCTGCCGCGTCGCGCGTCGACGCCCAGGCCGTGCCCGGTCAGACCACGGACATCATCCGCGCCGCGCCGCGTAACCCCAACGAAATCGTCCAGCCGCTGACGCCGATCGCCGACGAACTGGCCCGCAACATGCGCGTGCTCGCCGCCAATCCGCGCGACGTCTATGCGTTGCTGAGCGCGGGCAAGGCCGCGCTCCGGCTCGGCGATGCCAACGCCGCCTTCACCCTGTTCGCGCGCGCCGAGGATGTCGCGCCGCGCAACGGCGGCGCCAAGGCCGGCATGGCGAGCGCGCTGCTGATGCTCGAGCGGCCCGAGGATGCATTGCGCCTGTTCAGGGAGGCGACGTCGCTGGGCGCGCCCGAGGCGGATTATGCCCGCGACCGCGGGCTCGCCTATGACCTGACCGGCGAGCCGTTGAAGGCGCAGCGCGATTATGCGCTGGCGCTGCGCGCGGGTGCCGACGATGAAACCACCCGCCGCTATGCCTTGTCGCTGGGCATCACCGGCAATCGCGCCGAGGCGCTGACCATGATCGATCCGCTGCTGCGCAAGCGCGATATCGGCGCGTGGCGGGTGCGGGCATTCGTGCTGGCGATGAACGGCGATGCCGATGGCGCACGCAGCATCGCGCGCGCGGTGATGCCGGCGGCCGCGGCGACGGCGATGTCCCCCTTCTTCGGCCGGCTCGCGGCGCTCGATCCGCAGCAGAAGGCGCTGGCTGTCCATCTCGGGCAATTGCCCGCCAATGGCGCGCGCTATGCCGCGATCGAAAAGGGCGACGGCTGGTCGCGCGACGCCGCCGGTCGTCCGCAGGGCGATGCCGCGCTCGCATCTGCCGCCGAACCGGCGCCGCGCCCGATCGATGTCGAACCGACGCGATCGCGGCGGACGGTCTCGCGCGAGCCGCGCCGCCGGCCGGGCTTTTCCGAATCGCGGAGCGCATCGTTGGCGCGCGATACGGGTGCGGGCGTCGCCCGGCCATCGTCGCGGGACTCGGAGGACGAGGTGCAGCCGGGATCGCCGGCGGCCGTCACGCGGCAGCGTTTCGCCGGGGCCGAGACCTCCGGCGAGCGACCGCCCGCCGAAGTGTCGCGCGCGGACACGTGGCGCAGTCGGCGGGGCAGGCGCGAGCCTGCGCCGGCGGCCGGCGTTGATCGGTCGCCGGTCAGGGTGGCGCCCGCGACGACATCACCGGGCCCGACACCATCATCAGGAACGACGTCGCTCGCCGTAACGGGCACTCAGACCCGGGCGATCGCAGCCGGAACCGGGGGGACATATGGACCAGCGCCGATCGAGCGGCCGCCCGCGGCGAAGCCCGTCACCGAAACGGCATCGGCTTCGCCTGGCTTCTCGATCTCGCCGGTCCCCGCGCCGGCTGCAAGTCGGCCCGGGACGGCGCCGGAACAGCCGCGTGCCCAGGCGCCGGTCAGACTCGCTCAAGCATGGCCGGTGCCCTCGGCGCTGGCGCCCGCCATGAAAACGCCGCAGGCGGCGACAGTCCAGACCCCGCCGGCGGCGACGACGACCCAAACGCCGCTGGTGCCAACAGTCCAGACCCCGCCGGCGCCGACGACCCAAACGCCGCCGAGGCCATTCGTCGGTCCGCCCGCACCGGCACCGCAACCGGCACCATCGATGGCCGCGACGACGACTGCCGTACCGTCTGTCGGCGAAGCGCAGTCCAGGCCGCTGGCCGGTACACCGGCACCGGCACCGGCACCGGCACCGGCACCGGCACCGGCACCGGCCGAAATGCGGGCGATGCCAGTATCGACGCCAGTGGCGCCTATGCCGCCACCCGATCCCGCCGCCACCGAACCCGCCGCCACCGAACCCGCCGCCACCGAACCCGCCGCCACCGAGACCGCGGCGGCGAGCGCCGCCGGGATTGGCGTCGTCGAAGCGCCAGCGGCTGCGGCAGCAGCAGAGGCGGCCAATGCCAGCGAGAAGCGCACGCTGGCGGCGATTATAGCCAACCTCGAAATTCCCGAATCCGAACGATCGGCGCCCCCGGTCGAACTGCCGACGCCGCGCATTGAGTCGCCGAGGATCAAGCCCAGATCCAAGGTCGAACCCGACGCCAAGGCCGTGACCGATGCCAAGGTCGACACCAAGGCCAAGGCCGCCGCCGACGCGAAGACCAAGGCTGCGGCTGACGCGAAAGCCAAGGCAGCCCTCGCCACGGCGAAGAAGAAGGAACTCGCGAAGAAGGAGGCCGCCAAGCCGAAGAACCCCGCGCGCCACTGGGTGCAGGTGGCGGGCGGCGCCAACAAGGCGACATTGCCACTCGAATGGAAAAGGTTGCGGACCACTCAGCCGAAGCTGTTCGCCGGACTGTCGGCGTGGTTGACGCCGCTGCGCGCGACCAATCGGCTGCTGGTCGGACCGTTTCCGTCCGACGACGCTGCCCAGGCGTTCGTCAATCGCATGCGCGAGGTCAACCTGCCGGCGTTCGCGTTCACCAGTGCCGATGGTCAGGCGATCGAGCAAATCGGATCGCGATGACCAGCCATGCGGTCTGGGCCAGCGACCCGGCGCTCAGCCGGGGCCGCCTGTATGCGGAGGGCGGGGATTCCACGCGCGGCCCGCGTGATGCGTTCCAGCGCGACCGCGACCGCATCATCCACTCGACCGGCTTCCGCCGCCTGCGCCACAAGACGCAAGTCTTCCTCGCGCCCGACGGCGATCATTTCCGCGTCCGGCTGACCCACAGCCTCGAGGTCGCGCAGATCGGCCGGACGATCGCGCGCGCGTTGGGGCTCAACGAGGATCTCACCGAGGCGCTGTGTCTCGCCCATGATATCGGCCACCCGCCGTTCGGCCATGCCGGCGAGGATGCGCTGAAGGCGGCGATGGCCGATCATGGCGGCTTCGATCACAATGCCCACACCTTGCGCGTGCTGACGCGGCTCGAGACGCCCTATCCGCGCTGGGACGGGCTCAATCTGACGTGGGAGACGCTCGAGGGGCTGGCCAAGCATAATGGCCCGGTCAGGCTCAAGAGCTGGGCGATGGCCGAGATCGACGCCGCTTTCCCGCTCGACCTGCTCGGCTGGGCCTCGCTCGAGGCGCAGGTCGCGGCGATCGCCGACGACATCGCCTATGACAATCACGACATCGACGACGGGCTACGCGCCGGGCTGCTGACGCTCGATCAGGTGCTCGAAGTCCCGCTGATCGCCAGGCAATGGACGCAGGTCGCCGCGCGCTGCGCCGATGTCGCCCCCGGGCGGGCGCAGCGCGAACTCGTGCGCGACCTGATCGGCGTGATGGTCAACGACGTGATCGCACAAAGCCGCGCGGCGCTGGCGGCGGCGGGTATCGGCAACGCCGCCGAGGTTCGGCTCCACTCCGGCCCGCTGGTCGGCTTCTCGCCGGGCATGGCTGACGCCGAGCGCACGCTGAAACGCTTCATGTATGCCAATCTCTATCATCACCCGCAGCAATTGCTGGCCGCCGACGCAGCGCACGGCGTGGTGACCGGCCTGTTCGCCGCCTATCGCGCCGACGCCGCCCTGCTGCCGCCGGACTGGGCGCCGGCGCTGCCCGACTCGGAGCCCGATCGCAGCCGCTATATCGCCGATTTCATCGCCGGCATGACCGACCGCTACGCCGTCGCCCGCTATCGCGAGCTGGTGGGACCGGTCGATCTCCCCGAGGGGTTCTGAAAGCGGGATGAAGTGTCGCGCAGACATACTCTCGCGACAAATTTGGGGTAAGGGATGGTTTGACGGCAGGGGATGTGAATTCCCTTCCCCCTTGATGGGGGAAGGTTGCGCAGACTTGGGTTCGCCTCTTGGCGAGCCCTAGTCGAAGCTGGATGGGGGTGATGTTCGGCGTAGAGCCATTCGCCAAACATCACCCCCATCCAACTGCGGCTAAGTCGCTGCGCTCCTAAGCCTCCGTATCCTTCCCCCTTCAAGGGGGAAGGGACGGTGTAAACGCCGCGGAGACCGATCCCATGTCCGATGTCGCAATTGCTCTCAATCGCTTCGGCCTCGGCGCCCGCCGCGGAGAGGCTGCGCCCGATGTGCCGAAGACCTGGCTCCTGAACCAGTTCGACACCTACCAGGCGCGGCCGGCGGCGATCACCGCGGTGCCGACGCGCGCCAGCGTCGCCGGCGAACTTGCCGCTTTTCTCGACGAGCGTCGCGACATGGCGGTCGCCGCCCGCCGCGAACAGCGCGCTGCCGACCTTCAGGAGAAAGAGGTTGGCCGCCAGGAGATCGAGGATGGCGGCGCGCCGATGATGGCCGACGTCGCCGCCGCAGGCGCGAAGGATGATGCGCCGGGCGCGCGACGCGACGCCCGGCAGGGCGCGCGCAACGATTATCTGGCGATGACGCAGGCGCGCGTGTCGACCGCGCTCGATGCGCCGGCGCCGTTCGTCGAACGGCTGGTGCACTTCTGGGCCAATCATTTCGCGGTCTCGGTCGACAAGTTCAACGTGATCGGCCTCGGCGGATTGCTCGAGTTCGAGGCAATCCGGCCGCATGTGCTCGGCCGCTTCGGCGATATGCTGAACGCGGTCGAATCGCATCCGGCGATGCTGCTCTATCTCGATCAGGCGCAGTCGATCGGCCCGGACAGTCTGGTCGGCGCGCGCGTCGGCCAGCGCGACAAGCGCCTGGCCGGGCTCAATGAGAATCTCGCGCGCGAGATCCTCGAACTCCACACGCTGGGCGTGCGGACGGTCTACGACCAACACGACGTCACCGAATTCGCGCGCGCATTGACCGGCCGCACCGTCGCCGGGCTGGTGCGCGGTCCGCTCGAAAGTGAGCCGCTGTTCGCCGGCGCCGCGCCGGGCCGCGTGCTGTTCGTGGCGGCTGTCCATGAACCGGGCGCGCGGCAAATCATGGGCAAGATCTATGCCGAAGGCGGCGAGACGCAGGCGCAGGCGGTGCTCGCCGATCTGGCGGTGCACCCGGCGACCGCGCGTCACATCGCGACCAAGCTCTCGCGGCACTTCGCCGGCGACGATCCGCCCGCGCCTTTGGTCGCCCGGCTCGAGCGCGCGTTCCTCGCCAGCGGCGGCGATCTGCCGACGGTCTATCGCACGCTGATCGACGCGCCCGAGGTGTGGGGTCCGGCGCCGGTGCGGTTCAAGACGCCGTGGGACTGGTATCTGTCCGCGCTGCGCGGGATCGGCACGCGTGATGCCGAGGGCAGGCTGACGGCAGGGCTGATGACGCAATTGGGTCAGCCGGTCTGGCGACCGGGATCGCCGGCGGGCTATGACGATATCGACGCCAGCTGGATCGGTCCCGACGCGCTGACGCGGCGCGTCTCCGCCGCCGAGCGGCTCGCGGCCCGGGCCGGGCGGACGGTCGACGCGCGAGACGTCGCGCCGCAATTGTTGCCCGGCACATTGCGGCCGGCAACCGCGACCGCGCTGGCGCAGGCACAAGGCC